>Ga0209382_10001487_pt1 | contig 36745 bp, 32 predicted proteins | sample SoiMetdeltSBSDD5_FD_187599 | JGI IMG/M metagenome (GOLD analysis project Ga0209382, IMG submission 187599) | Bulk soil microbial communities from a Populus tree surrounding site in Tennessee, USA - Soil MetaG P. deltoides SBSDD5 (SPAdes) (version 2) | ecosystem: Environmental > Terrestrial >... | reverse complement strand
GGCAGGACCGGTACGTCGACACCTGGCGGGCGTTCGAGAAGCTGTACGCCGACGGCCGGGTCCGCGCGATCGGGGTGTCGAACTTCCGCGTCGCGCACCTGCAACGGCTGTTCGACGAGACCGATATCCGTCCGGTACTCAACCAGATCGAGCTGCACCCGGGTCTCCCGCAGGATGAGCTGCGCGCGTTCCACGCGGAGAACGACATCGCCACCGAGGCCTACAGCCCGCTGGCGCAGGGCGGGCTGCTGCACAACGAGACGCTGGCCAAGCTCGGCGCCAAGCACGGCCGCACCCCGGCCCAGATCGTGCTGCGCTGGCACCTGCAGCTCGGCAACATCGTGATCCCGAAGTCGAAGACGCCGAGCCGGGTCGCCGAGAACATCGACGTGTTCGGCTTCGAGCTCGACAACGACGACATGGCCGCCATCGCCGACCTCGAAAACCACCTCGGCTGACGCTCCACCAACCAACTTCCGTTCATCGGGCCCTTGTGACCCGGCGTGTCTCCGTTCGTCGGGCCCTTGTGACCAGATGGAGTCCATTCGACCTCAGCCATCAGATGGCCGACGGCGTACACCCGCGCCGTAGTCGGACCTGTTCGTGGACGAATCCCCGGCGTTCGTTCGACCAGTGCAATCAGGCGGCGGTGATCGCACGTGTCGAGTGAGCGCCGGGCTTCTGCGTGGTCACAAGGGCCCGATGAACGGCGACACGCCGGGTCACAAGGGCCCGATGAACGGCGGTGACGGGCGGAAATACGCTGGGCGGGTGTTGGAGGTCAGGCGGTTGCGGGTGTTGCGGGCGCTTGCGGACCACGGGACCGTGACTGCGGCCGCGGAGGTACTGCACCTGACGCCGTCGGCGGTGTCGCAGCAGCTGGCCGCGCTGGAGAGCGAGCTCGGGCAGCAGGTCCTGGAGAGGCGCGGGCGGCGGGTCTCGATCACGCCGGCGGGGCGGCTGCTGCTGCAGCACGCGGACTCGATCCTGGCCGAGGTGGAACGGGCCGAGCTGGCGATGCGGCAACACGCCGACGGCGAGACCGGTGAGGTCCGGGTGGCCGCGTTCGCGACCGCGATCGCGCTGGTGGTCGCGCCCGCCCTGCACCGGCTGCGCGAGACGGTGCCGGGCCTCACGCTCGCGGTCCGGGACGCGGAGGGGCATCAAGGGGTGACCCAGCTGCTGGACGGCGAGGTGGACGTGGCCGTCGCGGTCGAGCACCGCGGCGGACCGGGACCGGACGACGAGCGGATCCACCGGATCGCGTTGTACGCCGAGCCGTTCGACGTCGTACTGCCTGCCACCCATTCGCTCGCCGATGCACTCGCCGTCCGGCTGGATCAGCTGGAGCATGACGACTGGATCACCCCATCGGTCGGCAACCCGGTCCGCGACGTGGTGCTGATGGCGTGCGAGCAGGCCGGGTTCGAGCCACGGGTCGCGCACTGCTCGGACGACTTCCACGCGGTGGCCGCGCTGGCCGCGGCCGGTGCCGGGGTGTCGCTGATCCCCCGGCTCGCGCTGGCCGGCACCGACGGCGTACACATCCGGCCGCTCAGCGGGCCCGCACCAAGCCGCCGGGTGTTCGCCGCGGTACGACGTGGGGCCGCGGGCCATCCGCTGGTGCGCGCGGTACTGGACGAGCTGGAGCGGACCGCGAAGGCGGTTCGCTAGGGTCGCCCGGGTGTCCTCCTTCGACCTGATCTGCGAGATCGAGCCGCCGACGAAGCCGGACCTGCGCAAGGTCCGGCACCAGATCGGCGTGCTCTCCCCGGTGGCGAGCTCGTTCCTGATCCCGGACAACCACATCGGCCGGGCGACGGTGTCGAGCATCGCGGTCGCACACGAGGTGGCCGCGATGGGCGGCCGCAGCATCGCCTGCCTGAACTCGCGGGACCGCAACCTGCTCGGCTTCCGCCGGGACATGCTGACGGCCGCGGCGTACGGGGTGGGCGAGTTCCTGTTCGTGCACGGCGACAAGCCGACCGCGGGCGGCCGGACCAGCGAGCTCACGGTGCGGACCATGATCGAGGAGGCCCGCGGCCTCACCCGGACGAAGGCGTTCGCGGGTACGCAGCCGCTGCGGATCGGGGTCGCGGCCGGACTGCGGACGTTCCCGGCCTGGAAACGCGAGGCCGACTTCGTGTTCGCGCAGATGAGCTTCTCGACCGACGCGCTGCTGCGCTGGCGGGACACGGTCGCGCTCGACGTACCCGTGTACGCCGGGGTGATGGTGCTCGCCAGCCCGGCGATGGCGCGCGGGCTGGCGGCCAGTATCCCTGACATCGAGATCCCGCCGGCACTGGTCGATGCCGTCGGCAACGACCGGCTGGCCGGCGTCGACGCCGCCTGCGAGCAGATCCTGCGGCTGCGGGACAGCGGCGCGTTCCACGGCGTGCACCTGGTGCCGGTGGCCCGCTACCGCGAGGTCGCGCTGCGGCTCGAGAACGACCTCTAGCGTTTGAGCCCGAGTGTCGACACCCGGGAAAGCACCGCGCGGGGCGTGAGCTTGGCGACGCCGACCAGCAGCTTGTACCGGGCGGTCGGTACCGAGACCGCCTTGCCCTTGCGCAGGTCCGTCCAGGCCGCGTCGACCACCTCGGGCGCCTCCAGCCACATGAACGACGGCATCACCGACCTGCGCATCCCCATCCGCTGGTGGAACTCGGTGTGCACGAAGCCCGGGCACAGAGCCATCACGGTGACGCCGCGCGGCCGCAGCTTGGTCGCCAGACTCTCGGAGAACGTCGTCACCCACGCCTTGTGCGCGCTGTAGCTGCCGCGCAGCACCCAGCCGGACACCGACGACACGTTCAGCACCGCACCCGACCCGCGCTCCAGCATCGACTGGACCGCGGCGTGGGTGAGCCGCAGCACCACCCGGACCAGCAGGTCGAGCTGCCGTTCCTCGTCGTCGATCGTGGTCTCCCAGAACGGCTTGGGCAGCCCGAAACCGGCGTTGTTCACCAGTACGTCGATCGGCCGCACGTCGTCGCGCAGCCGCGCCTCGACGGTGGCGAGCTCCTCCGGCACGGTCAGGTCCGCGGGCAGTACCTCGCACCTCACGCCGTACCGCGCCTGCACCTCGTCGGCGACGCGCTTCAGCCGGTCCGCGTCGCGCGACACCAGGACCAGATCGTGCTTCTCGGCGGCCAGCTTGTCGGCGAACGCGCGACCGATCCCCGCGGTCGGTCCGGTGATCAACGCAGTCGGCACACCTGAAGTCTCCCAGACGCCGGGTTCCGCAGACGTGTATCAACGACAACCGGCCGGACGCTCTCGAAGAAGAGGCGACCGGAGACGAAGGCGGCACACATGTCCACACCCCCGTCCAGACCCCTGTCCAGTCCACAGTCCACGGCCAGTACCGACGTCGAGCTGCTCGCGATCGGCGCCGGGCCGTCGAACCTCGGGCTGGCGGTGGCACTGGAGGAGCTGGCGCCCGACCTGGCCGAGAACACCCTGCTGATCGACAAGAACCCGACGATCGAGTGGCAGCAGGGCATGCTGATGCCGTGGGCCACCAGCCAGGTGTCCTTCCTCAAAGACCTGGTCACCCAGCGGGACCCGCGCAGCAGGTTCTCGTTCCTGAACCACCTCTACGAGACCGGCCGGCTCGACGAGTTCGTCAACATGAGCACGTTCACGCCGTACCGGATCGAGTTCGCGGAGTACCTGCGCTGGGTGGCCCGATCGCTCACCCGGGTCCGGATCGAGCTCGGCCGCCGCTGCCGATCGGTCCAGCCGCTGCGCGACGACGCCGGGGCGGTGACGGGCTGGCGCACCGAGCTCGCCGACGGCTCGGTCATCACCAGCCGGTACCTGGTCATCGGGGTCGGCCGGGACCCGAACATCCCGCCGGTGCTCGCCGGCATCCCGCGCGGCCGGGTGGTGCACAGCATCGAGTACCGGCAGCGGGTATCCGCACTGTCCGGCGAGCTGCCGTACCGGGTCGCGGTGATCGGCAGCTCGCAGAGCGCCGCCGAGATGTTCCGGGCGCTGCACGACGACCTGCCGGACAGCGACGTCGCCTGGCTGATGCGGTCGATCGGGCTCAGCTCGGACGAGTCCAGCAAGTTCACCAACGAGCTCTACTACCCGTCGTTCGTGGACGAGTTCTATGACGCCCGGCCGGAGGCCCGCGAACAGATCCTGCGGGAGATGTACCGCACGAACTACTCCGTCGTCACACCGCCGATGCTCGAACACCTGTACGCCGATCTCTACCTGGACCGGCTGACCGATCGCACCGAGCGGCGGCTGGTCGCCATGGTCGACATCACCGGCGCCCGGGAGGCCGATGACGAGGTGGTGCTGGAGCTGACCGACCGGCGCACCGGAACGGTCACCGAGCTACGCCGCGACCTGGTCTTCCTGGGCACCGGGTTCGACGCCCGGATGCCGCGGCTGGTCCGCGACCTGGCCGACAGCCTCGAGCTGGACCAGGTCGACGTCACCCGGCAGTACCGGGTCAAGCTGGAGGAGCCCAGCACAGCCGCCTGCTACCTGCAGGGCATGAACGAGGAGACGCACGGCATCTCCGACTCGCTGCTCAGCGTGCTGGCACAGCGGGCCGAGGAGATCTGCCGCGACATCGTCGCGCACCGCGAACGGGTTCCGGCCGCCGCTGTATCAGCGAAGGAGTCCAGCACGCTCTGAACGGGTGGGGACACACCCCCAGCCGCAAGGAGGCCGGATGGCAACCAACGAACCGGACCAGACCCCGGCCGATGACGTGGACAGAGCTCGCGACCGGGTGTTCGCCGGGCTGCGAGCGGCGATGCCGGCCGCGAACCTGGCGGCCGCGCTGAGCTGCAGCAGCAAGCTCGAGGCCGAGCTGCCGCACCGGCCGGAGCTGGAGCGCAATCTGGTCATGGTCGCATTCGGCGGCGGCAAGGACAGCGCGTACACGCTGGCCTTCGTCCGCGCCATCCAGCTCATCCTCTACCGGGTGCACGGCCGCACCTTCCGGATGCGGGTCGCGACCAACCGGCACGCGGGGATGCCGCGAGCGGTGATGGAGAACATCGACCGCGAGTACGACGCGCTCGGGCTCACCGACGACCCGGACTGCGAGCTGCTGCTGGTCGACGGCAACGAGGTGACGCGGTTCGACGTCGACACGCCGCAGCGCGACCATGTGGTCCGGCGCAACCGGCTCGACATCCTGATGACCGGCCACCGCACATTCGCCGACGGGCGGCCGACGTTCTGCAACTCGTGCAACCTGAGCGTGTTCAACGCGTTCGGGCTGGCAGCGTCGTACGGCGAGGGTGCCGACCTGCTGATCACCGGCGACTCGCCGCGGGAGCAGCGCCAGTACATGCTCTGGGTGGGCAGGCTCTCGCATCGGCTCGGAGCCCGGCCGAGCGGACGACAGGCGAACGGGCAGAACGGCTTCGGCAGGGTACTGACCCAGCTCGACGGCATCGCGCAGTCGTACTTCGCGGACATCCATGGACCCGCCGCCACGGACGCGATCGACGAGCGGCGGGTGAACGCCGACGTCCCGGAACGGTTGCGGTTCTTCTCCATCTACGACGAGACCGAGTACGCCGCCGGCGACCACATGGGGCTGCTCACCGGCTTCCTCGGCTTCCGGTTCGACGACCTCGCGTTCAGCTTCACCGAGTCCGACTGCGCGAACCCGGCGCTGATGGCGCACCTGCGCGGACTGAAGGCGGAGCACGTGTTCGAGCGCTCGTACGACGAGGGGATGACCGAGTACGTCGAGTTCGCGCTCGGGCTGATGCGGAAGAAGGACATCCCGGCCGAGCTGGTGGAGATGATGCGGGGCCGGTACGACAGTCCCGGCGCGATGAAGCAGATGCGGCGTGCGGCGGAGGAGTACGCGCTGGAGACCTTCGGGCTGACCGACGAGCACCTGGTCTGCATGACCTACTCCCCGTTCGCGGGCCAGGGTACGGGGCTGGATCGGTACCTGCAGCGCGAGCGTCCGGACCTCGCCGGTCGCGTGGACGAGATCCACGCGCTGCTGGCCGGCGCACATGACGACCCGGCCCTGGCCACCGAGCTGGAACGGACCAGCGGCCTGGAGCAGAGCCAGCTCCGGGTGCTGTACAGCCGGTCGGTGCAGACGCCCGGCCGTGGCGGCACCCCGGTCATCGACCTGATTCTCGCGGACGACCCGCACAAGGCCGTCATCGAGACCCGGCACAGCCAGGACGGTCCGAACACCTTCGAGCAGATATCGGGACGGTAAGCATGGTCGTACACATCTCGCGGCTGGATCCTGACAACCTCCTGCACGAGTACGGCGTGGACACCCAGCGGCTGATGCCGTGGCAGGTGCTGAACGCGCCGTTCGAGGCCTCGTACGCGGTCTGCCGCGCGGGCACGGTTTCGAAGCTGCACACCCACCACGAGCAGGAGATCTTCGTCGCCCTCTCCGGCGAGTGCGTCGTCGAGTGCGGCGGTGACCGGCAGCCGTTCCGGGCCGGCGACGTCACCTACTTCACGCCCGGCCAGCTGCACCGGGTGCACAACAGCAGCGACCAGGACTTCGTCTTCTACAGCATCTGGTGGGACCCGGAGATGGCCCACCGCTTCCTCGCCGCGCACACCGGTTCGCTGACCGAGGCACTCGCCGCCGCGGCCGCCGAGAACGCCGCCGAGAACGCGAGGACCGCCGACACCATCGAGACCGCCGAGCGAGTAGGAGCGCAAGCATGAGCCGGATCAACGGAGCCAGGGTGTCGCCCGACGACGACCGCACGGTCCTGATCCTCGGGCCTAACCCGACCCCGAACGGCGGCATGCACCTCGGCCACATCGCCGGGCCGTACCTGGCCGGCGACATCTACGCGCGGTACCAGCGGGCCCGCGGGCGGGACGTCATCTTCACCACCGGTACCGACGACAGCCAGACCTATGTGGTGGCGTCCGCGGCACGCGAGGGTATCTCGCCGGAGGATCTGTGCAGGCGCTCGACGGCCCGGATCCAGAACGCCCTCAACGCGATCGGGATCTCCGTGGACGGGTTCGGCCCGTTCGACCAGACCTACCGCGCCACCGTGCTGCAGTACTTCAGCGCGTTGCACGAGGCCGGCGCGTTCCGGCTGAAGACGGTGCGGCTGCCGTACCTGGAGCGGACCGGCGAGTTCATGGTCGAAGGCCTGATCGAGGGCGACTGCCCGGTCTGCCTGACCACCAGCCGCGGCGGCCTGTGCGAGACCTGCTGCCACCCGAACAACTTCGACCAGCTGCTCAACCCGCACTCCACCATCGACCCGCGCGACAGGCTCAGCTACCGCGACGCCACGATCATGGTGCTTCCCCTGGAGGAGCACCGGCAGGCGCTGACCGAGTACCACGCGGCGCTGGCCGAGCACCGCCGCCCGCACGTCCGGCAGATGATCCAGGAGCTGCTGGACCGGCCGCTGCAGGACGTCCCGATCACATTCCCGCTGAGCTGGGGCATCCCGGCGCCGTTCCCGGAGACCCCCGGGCAGGTGCTGAACGCCTGGCTCGAGCTGATGCCCGCGGGCATGTTCACCACCTCGTACGCCGCGATGAAGCTCGGCCGGGACACCGTTCCGGGCGAGCTGTGGCGGAGCGAGCAGAACCTGCGGATGGTGCACTTCCTCGGCTTCGACAACGCGTACTTCTTCTGTCTGCCGCACATCGCGATGCTGTTGGCGCACGGCGACAAGTACATCCGGCCGGAGTCGATCATCAACAACGAGTTCTACGAGCTGGAGAGCTCGAAGTTCTCCACCAGCAAGGGACATGTGCTGACGCCCGAGGAGCTGCTCGAGGAGGTTCCGCGAGATGTCGCCCGGCTGTACCTCGCGCTGACCGCGCCGGAGTACCAGCGGTCCACGTTCAGCCGGATGGGACTGGACAAGGTCGCGGCGGAACGGCTGGTCGGGCCGTGGAACCAGCTGGCCGGCATCCTCGGCAAGGCGGTCGCCAACGCCGGCGGTGCCGAGACCCCGCTGCCGGTCTCGCCGGCGGCCCGCGGGCGGGTGGTCGCCATGCTGGACCGGTTCGACCTCGGGTACGAGATGCCGACGTACAACCTGAACCGCTCGGCGGACACCGTGCTGATCCAGATCGACCGGCTGCGGCGGCACGCGGTGGCGCTGGACGGTACCGGCCTGGACGAGCAGCCGGACCCCTGGGGCGACCTGTTCTGGGAGGCCAGGGCACTGCTCGCGGCGGCCTCACCGATCCTGATCGACCTGGCGGACGCGGCCCGCGAGGCCGGCGTGTTCGACGAGCTGCCGGCCGCCGGCGTGCTGGCCCGCGGCGGCTTCCAGGTGACCGAGACCCGGCCGTTCGCACCGCCGTTGTTGCCGACCGGCTCAGGCGACGGCGACCACGCCGGAGGCGAGTGATCCCGATGCGGATCACCGTGGTCGGCGGTGGCGTGATCGGGTTGCTCACGGCCATCGAGTGCGTCCGGGCCTCCCGGACCGCGACCGGGGCGGAACGGGTGGAGCGGGTCGACCTGGTCGACGCCGCCCGGATCCCGTCGCCGTCGGCCACGTCGAACGACCGGCTCCGGGTGGTACGGGCTCTGCACCGCGGCAACCCGGCGCTGACCCTGGCTGCCGCGGGCGTGCACGCCGGCTGGATGGACGTCGAGAGCGTGGTCGGCGCCCACTTCTACCACCCGGCCGGCGCGCTCACCGCGATGCCGGCCGAGGAACTGCCGGCGGAGCTGGCGCTGCTCATCGAGACGGGCGCGAAGGCCTGGGCGCTGTCACCGGAGGACCTGGCCGCCTGGTACCCGCGCATCCGGTTCCCCGTCGGGGCCGGCGCCGTACTGGAGGCGACCGCCGGCGCAGTGCTGGCCGACCACGCCCTGGTCGCGCTGGCCCGGTGGCTCGGCCGCAACCCGGTGGTCCGGCTGCACCCGCACCGGCCTGCGGTCGAGGTGACCGAGAGCGGCGGTGCCGCGGTGCTGCGGTTCGGCAACGGTGCGACGCTGACCGCCGACCGGCTGGTGCTGGCGGCCGGACCGTGGTCCCGGGAGCTGGTACCGGCCGATGTCGGCGCCGACCTGACGCTGTACAGGCAGAGCGTGCTGTCGTACCGGCCGGCCGCGTCGCTGCAGGAGTGGACCGGCGTGCCCGCGGTGCTCGGACTCGGGCCGGCGCGGGATGCCTGGCTGATGCCGGCGGTGCCGCACTCGGACGCGCCGGTGCGGCTCAGTGCGGCGAGCGCCTGCCGGCCGGTGGCCGAGCTGACCGACCGGGTCACGCCGGACCGGTGGCGCGAGCACCTGGTCGAGGTGTTCTCCCAGCTGCTCGATGGGTTCGACCCGTCGGCCGTGACCGAGGCCACCGACGGCTACTACCTGGCCGAGTCCCACCACGGCGGTCCGCTGCTGGCGACCTACGGCGCGGGCACGATCTGGGCGTACGCCGCCTGCGGGGGGATGTCGTTCAAGTTCGCCCCGTTGATCGCGCGGGCGATCGCCGACCACGCGCTGGGCAGGCCGCCCCGCCCTACCGGCCTGCCCTCGATCGACAGGCCGCGACAGCTCGCCGCGGTCGGTGAGGAGTAGGTGACGATGAAACTGCTCGCACTGGAAGCCGTGCAGAACGCCCGCTACTACCAGTCCCGGTACTACCAGATCGAGGAGTTCGGCGGTGAGCTGTTCGTCCTGAACGGACTGGGTGAGCCGGACTACTGGGCGGCCGGGCGGTACCGGCTCGCCGGGTCCAAGCACATCGACGACATCATCGCGGTGGCCCGGTCCTGGCACGCCGAGGAGCGGTTCGACGGCGTGCTCACGTTCTCCGAGTCCGGTGTGCTCACGGTCGCCGCGGTGGCCGAGGCGCTCGGGTTGCCCGGGATCGGGCTCGAGGCCGCCCGGGTGAGCCGGAACAAGCTGCTGATGCGGGAGGCACAGCAGCGCGGTGGCGCCCCGGTGCCCAGGTTCAGGCTGGTGCCGGACGTCAGCGCCGCGCTGGCCGCCGCCGGCGAGTTCGGCTACCCGGTGATCCTCAAGCCGACATTGGGTGCCGCGAGCAACTTCGTGTTCAGGATCAACGGTCCGGACGAGATGCGTACCCGGTTCCCGCAGGCGCTCGAAGGCATGGCGGGGATGTCGTGGTTCCAGATGGAGCCGGAGGGGCTCGACCTCGGGCCGTACGGGTTGCTGGTGGAGTCCTTCCTGGACGGGCAGGAGATGCAGATCGAGGCGCTGGCCTGGGACGACGAGGTCTATCTGGGCTCGATCGTGGACCGGATCACGGTCGAGGGCGACACCTTCGACGACGACGTGCACCGGGCGCCGACCGCGCTCGACGCCGACCAGCTCGCCGCCGTGCACGAGGTGGTCACCGCGGCGGCGCACGGACAGGGCCTGCGGCGCAGCGTGATGCACGCCGAGGTCCGGTTCCACCATGGCCGGCCGCACATGCTGGAGATCGCGGTCCGGCCCGGTGGCGGCGGGCTCGACTACTTCGCCCGGCTGAGTGCCGGCTACTGCCCGATCCGGGCCACGATGGCGGTCGCCGCGGGGGTGAAACCGCAGGGCGTGCACCACTACCGGCCGACCGGCGTGCACCTGGCCGGTACCTGCCTGATCGGCGGCCCCGGCCGGATCGAACAGATCAGCGTGCCGCCGTCGGTGGCCGAGTCCGACCGGGTGTTCTTCCTCAAGATCACCGCGAAGCCGGGCGACGTGGTCCGGCGCCCGCCGGACGGCAACAACATCCTCGGCTTCCTCTGCACCAGCGGCTCGACGTTCGACGAGGCGATCGCGACGGCGTACGAGTTCGCCGGGCGGATCGACGTACGCCTGGCCGAACCGGCGCCGGCATGACCGAGCCGAAACCCGACGAGAGGTGACCGTGATGTCCACTGCGATGTCCACTGCGTTGACCGACCAGCACTCCGAGCAGCCGGCCGAGGACGGAGGCCGTCCGATCGAGGGCGGCACCGTCACGTGGGCGTGCAACCCCGGCTTCCCGCCCGCGACCATCTTCCCGTTCACGCCGCCGGAGCGGATCGGCATCCGGAACCTGTACGAGTTCCAGATCCTGATGTACCGGCCGCTGTACTGGCTCGGCAAGGACGGCCGCCCCGAGGTGGACGAGAACCTGAGCCTGGCCTATCCCCCGGAGTGGGACGACGACGGCCGCACCGTCACGGTGACGCTGAAGCCGTGGCAGTGGTCCAACGGCGAGCCGATCTGCGCCGATAACGTGATGTTCTGGGTGAACATGATGGCGGTCAAGGGTGACCGGCTCGGCTACTACGTTCCCGGCTACTTCCCGGACAACCTCACGTCGTACGAGAAGGTTGCCGAGGACAAGGTCCGGTTCGTCTTCGACTCGGTCTACTCGAGGACCTGGGTGGAGATGAACCAGCTGTCCCTGATCACTCCGATGCCGAAGGCGTGGGACCGGACCGACGCCGGCCAGGCGCGGGCATCGTACGACGTCGCCGACATCCCGGCCGTCTACGACTACCTGGTGGCGCAGAACGGCACCTTCACCCAGGAGAGCAACGACTTCCGCGGCGGCTGGGCCGACAGCCCGGTGTGGAGCGTGGTCAGCGGGCCGTGGCGGCTGCAGAGCTACGCCACCGACGGCATGGTGACGTTCGTGCCGAACGAGAACTACTCGGGCCCGAACAAGCCGCACCTGAACGAGTTCCGCCAGGTGCAGAACGACACCGACGAGCAGATGTACGAGCGGCTCAAGGCCGGGCCGGACGCGCCGGACGGCATCCAGATCGGCTACCTGCCGTTCGGCATGGGGCTCACCGACGACGGCGACGACCCGCTGGCCGACAGCTACCGGCTGGTGCCGCAGGACGTGTTCGTGGCCCGGTACATGCCGTTCAACTTCGACAACGACTCGACTGCCGCGAAGATCTACGCGCACGCGTACGTCCGGCAGGCACTGCAGATGTGCCTGGACCAGGACCGGGCGATCCGCGAGATCTTCCACGGCAACGCGTACCGGATGAACGGCCCGGTGCCGGTGTCGCCGGACAACCCGTACGTGTCGCCGAAGCAGCTGAGCGACCCGATGCGGTTCGACATCGAGGGTGCCCGCACGCTGCTCGAGGCGCACGGCTGGGATGTCAGCACCACCCCCGGCGGCTGCATGCAGCCGGGCACCGTTCCCGGCTGCTCCGGCGAGGGCGTCGAGATCGGCGACCGGCTCAGCTTCACGATCCGGTACGTCGAGGGCAAGGCCGCACTCGAGCGGCTGCTGGAGATGTACCGCGAGGACGCGGCCAAGGCCGGCATCGAGCTGAAGCTGGAGCCGGTGTACGGGTCGGTGATGGTTGCCGAGGACCACAGTCCGGGGCCGAAGAAGCGGCTCTGGGAGATCAACAGCTGGAACGGCGGCTGGTCCTTCTACGGCCACCTGACCGGCGAGATGCTGTTCCGCACCGGCGGCGGCAGCAACTTCGGCGACTACAGCGACCCGAAGGCCGATGAGCTGATCGAGCGGACCGTGCGCACTGACGACGTCGAGGCGATGTACGAGTACCAGGACTACCTCGCCGAGCAGGTACCGGTGATCTGGTCGCCGGGCTTCCCGAACCGGATGTTCGAGGTCGCGAGGAACCTGCGCGGCGTCGAGCCGGTCAACCCGTACGGTCTGATCAACCCCGAGAACTGGTACTACGTCGAGGAGTGACACGGGGGCCGGCGGCCGGGCGTTCCGGTCGCCGGCGCCGATCTCGTCCGGTACGACGCGAGCGCCGCCGCAGCTTCCGGTGCGGCGGCGCTCGGGTCGTGACGGGTCAGGACCTGTTCAGCGGCGTGGTGGCGGCCGGCAGCTTGAGCAGGCCGCGCAGCAGTGTGCTGTTCTCCCAGCCGAAGGTGGACGGGTCGGCGGTCATCCGCAGGTCCGGGAACCGGGTCAGCAGCTGGGTCAGCGCCACATCGGTCTGGATCTTCGCCAGCGGCTGGCCGATGCAGAAGTGCGGGCCGTGCCCGAAGCCGAGCACGCCGTTCGGGCGGCGGTCCAGGTCGAGCTTGTTCGCGTCCGGGAACCGCCGGTCGTCACGGTGCGCGGACAGGATCGACAGCGCGAGGATCTGGTTCTCCTCGATCACCGTGTCGGCGACCGTCATCTCCTCTGAGGTGAACCGGAACGTCGCGACGCCGACGCCGCCGTCGTATCTCATCAGCTCGTCGATCGCCTGCGGCATGATCGTCAGATCCGTGCGCAGCCTGGCCAGCTGGTCGGGGTGCGTGAGCAGGCTGAGGATGCCGTTGGACAGCGTGTGCTGCGAGGTGATGTGGCCGGCGACGGTGAACAGGAAGATCATCGCGACGAGCTCGTCGTCGGTGAGCCGGTCGCCGCCCTCGGCGCCCGCGACCAGCGCGCTGACCATGTCGTCACCGGGGTGCACGCGCTTCTCCGCGATCACCTTCCGGCCGTACTCGATGACGTTGTTCGACGCCTCCTCGACGACCTCCGGCGGGTGCCCGGCACCGACCAGCTGGACGGCCCACTCCTGGAACTGCTCGCGGTCGCTGAACGGGATGCCGAGCACGTCGCAGATGATCACGATCGGCAGCGGCTGGGCGTACTCGGAGACCAGGTCGACGTCGTCCCGGTCGGCGATCGCGTCCAGCATCTCGTCGACGAGCTGGTTGATCCGCGGCCGGAACGCTTCCATCCGGCGCAGCGTGAACGCCTTGCTGACCAGCGATCGCAGCCGGGTGTGCCGGGGCGGGTCGCTGTTCAGCATGTGCTGCGACAGCTCGTCGTCGAAGCCGACGTCGGGCTTCTCGTCCTCGACGTACGTGCCGGTGTGCCGGGCGAACATCTCGTTCATCCGCCGGCCGTCCTTGCTCACCCGCGGGTCCTGCAGCAGCGCGCGGACGTCGTCGTACCGCGTCACCAGCCATACGTCGGCGCCGTGCGGGAACACCACATGGTGCACCGGGCCGGCGTTGCGGAAGCGCTCGAGGATCTCGTACGGCCTCTGCATGAAGTCGTCCGGCACCCGCTCGAGGGTCTCCGTCATCTCGGTCGTCATAGGGTCCCATCCTCCTGTCTCATGGCACGTCGACAGGGGCGCACGTGCGCTCCGCTACGCGTCGCCGACACCTGTATGAGGCATCGGGGACGGTGCTCTGATACGCCTTTTTTTCTTGGGGTCTAGGCCTGTCGAGAATGCTTTCGGCGCGGTAGCGTGCGGGACCAAATGTCGACAGCCGCCGGCCCGGACCAAGGGTGGAGTACCTCATGAGCGAAGACGTCGAACCCGACACGACCGCGAAAGAGAAGGGCGGCGCGCTGGGCGCGATCGCCACCTGGCGACAAACGTCGGTGACGGCGAAGGCGCTGCTGTTCGGTGTCTTCGTCAACCGGCTTGGCGCCTTCCTGCAGATCTTCATGGTGCTGTTCATGACCTATCGCGGGTTCTCGGTCGGTCAGGCCGGCCTCGCCCTCGGTGTGTACGGTCTCGGCTCGGTACTGGGATCGTTCGCCGGCGGCTGGCTGAGCGACCGGCTGAGTCCGCGGGCGGCGACGTTGATCAGCATGCTCGGCTCCGCCGTGCTGATCGTGTCGATCCTGTACATCGACGTCTACGTGCTGATCCTGCTCGCCGTGCTCCTGGTCAGCACCGTGGGCATGCTGAACCGGCCGGCCGCGCAGGCAATGCTGGCCGAGATCACCAAGTCGGGCCAGCTCGTGATGACGATGGCGATGTACCGGCTCGCGATCAACCTGGGTACCGCGGCCACTCCGATCGTCGGCGTCGCGCTGATCCGGGTGTCGTACAGCCTGCTGTTCTGGGCCGAGGCCGCGGCGGCCGTGCTGTACAGCGCGATCGCCTGGAAGTTCCTGCCCGGCAAGTCCGCTGAGGCCGAGGCCGCCGACAAGGCCGCCGAGGAGCCGAAGCACGGCTACCGCGCCGTGCTGGCCGACACCCGGTACCTGTTCTACCTGGCGGCCGTGTTCCTGGTGACGATCGTCTACTGCCAGTACATCGCGGTGCTGCCGCTGGCGATCGTTGACGACGGCATCGACCTGTGGTGGTACAGCGCGGTGGTCTCGATGAACGCGATCGTGGTCGCGGCCTGCGAGGTTCCGGCGACCAAGTACGTGCAGACCTGGCCGCTGCGACTGACCGCGATCGCCGGCTTCGGCCTCGTCGCCGTCGGCTACGGCGTCTACGCGATCGCGCTGATCCCGGCGCTGCTGATCATCGGCACCCTGATCTGGACCGCGTCGGAGATCATCGGCGCTCCGACCACGTTCGCCTATCCGGGCATGGTCGCGCCGCCGCATCTGCGCGGCCGGTACTCCGGTGCCATGCTCGGCGTCTTCGGTCTCGGCAACGCGGTCGGCCCGGCGGTCGGCGTCTGGGTCTGGGACAAGATCGGCGACAGCTTCTGGGTCCTCGCGGCCGGGGTCGCGGTCCTGTCCGCGGTGTGCGCCAGGATCGGTATGCGCCGCCCCGACGAGCAGCCGCAGGAAGCCGCCACCGAACCCGCCAGCCCCGCCCCCGAACCCGCCACCTAGCCGGCCCACTCGGGCCCACTCGTCGTACTGACGATTGGACCCAAGTTTCAGGCCACAGGCTCAGGCCCCGCAGCCGGACGGCTGCGGGGCCTGAAACTTGGGTCCAATCGTCAGTTCAGGTGACGGGGAGGGCGGTGCCGGGCTCGACGTCGGAGTCCGGCGGGAGGACGTGCAGGCAGCAGCCGACCGACGCGCCGGCGAACAGCCGGATCACCTCGAGGTTGGACTCGACCGTCGCGGCCCGGGCGAAGACGCCGCCGAAGCCGTTCACCATGGTGAAGACGCCCCAGTTCACGACCCACGGCACCGGGTCGCCGTCCGGCATCGGGAACAGCTCCGGCACCGGCCGGATCCGGCGCTGGATGACCCAGGGACCGTCGAGCGCGTCGCGGACCCGCTCCTCCCACAGCTCGGCACTGGTGTCCTCGCGCCAGCCCAGCAGCACGCCCTCACCGCTGTGCCGTGAGGTCGGCTTGAGCACCAGGTCGTCGCGGTGGCCGAGCACGTAGTCGAGCAGCTCGACCCGGCTGCCGTCCTCCAGCGTCACCGGCTCGGAACGCACCATCCGGGTCCACGGCAGCAGCCGGTCCAGGCTTGCCAGCGTCTGCTGGTCGAAGTGCTTGCGGTTCTCCTCGTCCGACAGCATCGCGAGCGCGCCCTTGCTGGCGAACATCTCCGAGTCGAGCGGGGTGAAGATCTTCACGTCGCCGCGGGCGGCGGCGTCCAGGATCGGGTCCATCAGCGCCGACGCGTCCGGGTACTCGAGCAGATCCTCGAGCATGAACAGCCGCTGGATCATGTCGACCTTCACATCGCCGAGCCAGACGCCGCCGTCACGGACCTCGAGCTGTCCGATGTGACCGACGTGGGCGTCGATGCCCATATCGTGCAGGCGGGTCGCGAAGTGCCGCATGTACGGCTCGAGGGTCTCGTAGCTGCTCGGCCAGTCGACGGTCGCCAGGACCGGTCGGGATCCGCGCTCGAACCCGCTCTCCACGAACATGTTGTTGACCTGCTCGCGCATCGTGTCCACATAGCCGAGCCGGTGCGTCTGTGCGAACTCGGCCAGCACCGGCTGGTCCAGCAGCGCCCGGGCCATGTCGGACTGGTCGATACCGCCGAGCGCGCTGCCCATGTTGAACTCGAGCAGCTTGAAGCCGGTCTCGTCCATGTACAGGTCGGCGCGACTCTGCTTGGTGACTGTCATACCGCGGCTGCGCATCACGGCCGAGACCTGGACGTCGTCCATGCCGACCGAACGCGCGAACGCGGCCAGGTCGCCGGCGTACAGCTTGTCGGGCAGGCTGATCAGCGCGGCGTGCATGGTCAGGATGTCGTTCGCCAGCTGCTCGCACTCGTCGTACCCGAGGAACAGCGGACGGGCCAGGTACCTGCCTCCGTAGAAGGACTGCAGACCGACCGACTCCGGCTGGGTGCTGACCAGCTCGGCGGCCGAGATGCCGCGGCGCTTGATCTCGTCCAGGTAGAGGGCGGTGAGCTCGTCTCGGTTCATGTGCTGAGACCTCCGGTGGGCGGACGACGTCAGGGCGCTCCTGCCCGGACAGAGGCCGGGAACCGCTGCCGGAAATACACCGGAGGCGCCAGTTGTCGAGCCAGGTATCTAACCGGGCCCCGTGCGCGCTCTTGTCGGCATGGATCTCATCTCGGAGGCCGGTGCCTCGACCACAGTCACCGCGCCGGCCACATCGCCGTACGACACAGGGACCCGGCGGAGCACCGTCCGCCGCTACCTGATGTGCCCGCCGACGTACTTCGACGTCACCTACTCGATCAACCCGTGGATGAACCCCGCGAAGCCCGTCGACCAGCCGGTCGCGATGGTGCAGTGGCAACGGGTGCACGACCAGCTGGTGGAGCTGGGCCACACCGTTGAGCTGCTGCCGCCGGCGCCCGGGCTGCCGGACATGGTGTTCGCCGCGAACGGCGCCACCGTCTGGAGCGGTCGTGCGATGGTCGCCCGGTTCCGGCACGCCGAGCGCGACGCGGAGTCGACGGCATACCTGGACTGGTTCGCGGCCCGTGGCTTCGACGTGCGGCAGGCGAGCACCGCCAACGAGGGCGAAGGCGATTTCCTCACCGCGGGCCACTGGTTGCTGGCGGGCAACGGGTTCCGTACCGACCGCCGGGCACACGTGGAGAGCGAGCAGTTCTTCGGCCGGCCGGTGATCGGCCTGACCCTGGTCGACGACCGGTACTACCACCTGGACACCGCGCTCGCGGTGCTGGACGACGAGACGGTGATGTACTACCCGCCCGCGTTCACGCCGGGCAGCCGGGCGATCCTGCGCGAGCTGTTCCCGGCCGCGATCGTGGCCACCGACTCCGACGCCGACGCGTTCGGCCTGAACGCGCTGTCCGACGGGCGCCACGTACTGATGCCGGCCGGGGCGACCGCGCTGACCGCCGAGCTGCGGGACGCCGGCTTCGAGCCGATCTCGATCGACGTGTCGGAGCTGCTGCGGGCCGGCGGCGGAGTGAAGTGCTGCACGCTCGAGCTGCACGGAACCTTGCCGGGCCAGCGGCCGGACCATCGGCCGGACCATTGATCGACTACGACGGCAGGTCGTTCCGCGCGGCAGGGCACGACGGTGACGCGCCGGTCGCGTCGTACCGGCAGCGCGGCGACCTGCTGTGGGCGGACTTCAGCGGTGGCGACGTCCGGCGCGGTTCGCTGACCGGCATCTGCCGTCCGGACGACACGATCGAGTTCACCTACACCATGGTGCTGGGCGACGGCACGGTGCTCGCCGGGCACTGCGAGAGCACGCCCGAGCTGTTGCCGGACGGCCGGATCCTGCTGCACGAGCGCTGGGAGCGGTACGGGCCGCAGGCCGCCAACGGCGTCTCCGAGCTGGTCGAGGTCACACAGCCCGATCGGCGTGTATCAGGGTGAGCGAGATCCGGCCTCTCCTTGTCATGGATCACGCCGCCGCCGTCGCTGCGGAGCGAGCCGTGAGCGCCGGCGACCTGACCGTCGTGGTGACCAGCGTCTCGTCCGACTCGCACACCTGGAACCTGGTCGTTCTCCAGCTGGTGTTGGAGGAGCTCGGTCATCGGGTGCACAACCTCGGCGCTTGCGTACCGGACGAGCTGCTGGTCTCCGAGTGCCTGCGGTTGCGACCGGACCTGGTGGTGGTGAGCAGTGTCAACGGCCACGGGTTCCACGACGGCCTGCGGCTGATCGGTGCCGTCCGGGCCCGGCCCGAGCTGGCCGGCATCCCATTCGTGATCGGCGGCAAGCTGGGTATCGCGGGCCCGCGCTGCGACGGCAGCCGTGCAGCGCTGGTGGCGGCGGGCTTCGACGCGGTCTTCGAGGAGGGCGGGCTGACCGCCTTCCGCTCGTTCGTCGCCGAGCTGACGGTGGGCGTGGCTTCGTGAGCCTGGCCGGCGCCGGTTCGTTCGGCGACTTCGTCGCGCGCGCCCAGCGGTCGGGCCGGCTGGTGGTCCAGCCGCGGATGGGCGTCAGCGATCCCGCCGCGATGCGCACCGGGCTGCTGGCCACCAAGCACGCAACCGCTACGACGGTGGGCACGATCACGCTGGACAGCTACACGCGGATGGGCGACAACGCGAACGCGCGGACGGCGTTGGCCACCGGGGCCGAGCTGAACGGCTACCCGATCGTCGCGCACGACCCGGCTGTCACCCGGGCGGTGCTGGACGGTGTCGCCGGCCCCGACTTCCCGGTCCAGATCCGGCACGGCTCGCCGTGCCCGCAGCCGATCATCGAAGCGCTGATGGCGGCCGGACTGCATGCCACCGAGGGCGGCCCGGTCTCGTACTGCCTGCCGTACAGCCGGACGCCGCTGGCCGAGTCCATCCCGAACTGGGCCCGCGGCTGCGACCTGCTCGCCGGCGTCGAGGCGACCGGGGTCCAGCCGCACATCGAGTGCTTCGGTGGATGCATGATGGGCCAGCTCTGCCCGCCCGGGTTGCTGGTCGCACTGAGTGTGCTGGAGTGCATGTTCTTCCGCCAGCACGGCATCCGCAGCGTGTCGCTGAGCTATGCCCAGCAGACGAACGCAGTGCAGGACACCGAGGCGGTGCTCGCACTGCGCCGGCTGGCCACCGAGTGGCTGCCCGACGTGGACTGGCACATCGTCATCTACACCTACATGGGCGTCTACCCGCGCACCGCGGACGGCGCGGCCCTGCTGCTCGAGGAGGCGGCGCGACTGGCGGTGCGGACCGGCGCTGCCCGGCTGATCGTGAAGACCGTTGCCGAGGGCTACCGAATCCCCACCTTCGCCGAGAACGTCGCCGCACTGCAGACCGCTGCGCTGGCGGCCGACCACTGTACGACCATCACGGGCAGCCTGGTCGACACCGGAATCCACGCCGAGGCCAGCACGCTGATCGAGACGGTCGTCGAGCTCGGGCCGGATCTCGGCCGAGCCCTGGCCGAGGCCTTCCGACTCGGCTACCTCGACCTGCCGTACTGCCTGCACCCGGACAACGCGGGACGAACCCGCAGTGTGCTGGACGGCAGTGGGCGGTTGCAGTGGGCCCGGATCGGGTCGATGCCGATCCGCAACGTCGTCGGGCCGAACGGCTCGGCCGAGATGACCGCGGCCGGCCTGCTCGCCTCGCTGTCGTACGTCGAGCGCAGCTACGACAGCGCCAGCCTCGAGCAGGAGTACCGAGCAGGTCTACCGGCAGCAGCGGTCAACGGCCGAGAAGCAGGGATCCCAACCAGAGGGAGCACACCATGATCGAGACCAGCATCCCGGCGGCGGGACCTCGGCTGCCCGCCGGCCCGCGCGAACACCTCAGGTCACCGGTCACCCGGTCGGTGCTGGCGATCCAGAGCCGGGTGCTGACCGCGGCCCGCGAACTGCTCACCGACCGCGGCTTCACCGAGCTGCTGCCGCCGATCATCGGCCCGGTGACCGACCCGGGCGCCCGCGGCGCCAAACAGGTCGACGTGGACTACTACGGCCACCGGTACAAGCTGATGACCAGCGCGATCCTGTACAAGCAGGCCGCGCTCACGTCGTACGACAAGATCTTCTTCATCGCACCGAACATCCGGCTGGAACCGCTGGAGACCGCGTCCACCAGCCGGCATCTGGCCGAGTTCCATCAGATCGACGTCGAGATGGCGGACGCGTCCCGCGACGATGCCACCCGGCTCGCCGAGGACCTGGTCCGGTACGTGGTACGGCAGGTGATCGAGCAGCTGCCCGGTGAGCTGGAGACGCTCGGCCGGGACACCGGCGGGTTCACCGAGCTGCTGACCGAGCCGTTCGAGTACCGCACGCACGCCGACGCGGTCGCCGACCTGCACGGCATGGGACACGACCAGAGCCCGGACGCCGAGATCGACTGGGCCGGCGAGGCGATGCTGTCACGGAAGGCCGGAAAGCCGTTCTTCGTCACCGACTACCCGAAGGGCTCGCGCGGCTTCTACGACCGGGAGAGCAAGGAGCAGCCGGGCATGCTGCGCAACTTCGACCTGATCGCCGCCGAGGGGTACGGCGAGCTGTGCAGCGGCAGTGAACGCGAGCAGGACTACGCCACCATCGTCGCCCGGATGCGGGAGACCGCCGAGAACCCGGCCAAGTACGCGTGGTACCTGCAGATGCTGAAGGACGGCGTGCCGCCCAGCGCCGGGTTCGGCCTCGGCCTGGAGCGGTTCACCCGGTACGTCGCCGGGCTGGACTCGGTCTGGCAGGCCAGCGCCTTCCCCAAGGTGCCCGGTATCGCGTCGCCCTGATCCCGTCCGCTCGCTGTCACCGGACGCGTCCGCGAGGATGACCCGCATGGCGGACTCCACCACGGCACCGGCCGGCCGGCTCAGCGTCGGCCAGGGCACCGCGCTGTACGTCGGTGCCGTGCTCGCCACCGGCGTGATCGCGCTGCCGGCGCTCGCGGCCGACCTCGCCGGACCGGCGTCGCTGGTGGCCTGGCTGGGACTCGCGGTGCTGTCCGCTCCGCTGGCCGCGACGTTCGCCGCACTCGGCGCCCGCTACCCGGACTCCGGCGGCGTCGCGACGTACGCGCGACTGGCGTTCGGTGGCCGCGCGGCCGCGGTCGTGGGCTGGTGCTTCTTCCTGTCCATCCCGGCCGGCGGCCCGGCCGCGGCGATGTGGGCCGGTGGCTACGTGGAGGCCGCGCTGGGCGGCGGGGACGGCACCGTGTTCGCGACGATGCTGGCGCTGATGGTCGTCGTCCCGGCCACCAACGCGTTCGGTGTCCGGGTCACCGGCCGGGTGCAGCTGGCTCTCGCCGGTCTGCTGACGGTCTTCCTGCTCGCCGCGGTCCTGCTCTCGCTGCCGCACGCGGACCTGGGCAACCTGCGGCCGTTCGCGCCGCACGGCTGGCTCGCGATCGGCCCGGCCGCCGCGCTGCTGGTCTGGAGCTTCGTCGGCTGGGAGACGGTCACCTACCTGACCGCCGAGTTCCGCCGGCCGGCGCGCGACGTACCTCGCGCCACCGCCGCCGCCGTGATCGTGGTCGGCCTGCTCTACCTCAGCGTCGCGTTCGCCACCATCACCGTGCTCGGTCCCGGCGCGGGCGAGACCGACGCACCGCTCGGCGACCTGCTCGCGATCGGTCTCGGCGGCAGCGCCCGGGTACTCGCCGCGGCTGCCGCGCTGCTGCTCACCCTCGGCGCCATGAACGCCTACTACGCCGGCGCCGCCAAGCTCGGTGCCGCGCTGGCTCGCGACGGCGCGCTGCCCGCCTGGCTGACCTACGGCAGCTCCGCCGGTGAGGTCCCACGCCGCAGCCTCGCCGTACTCAGTGTGCTGGGGATGACGACGGCCCTGGTGGTCACCGCCGCCGGCATCGGCCCGCAGCCGCTGGTCCTGCTCACCACCGGACTGTTCGTCACGGTGTACGCCGTGGGTGTCGCCGCGGCCGTCCGGCTGCTCCCCCGGCACAGCAAGGCCCGGGCCGCCGCGCTGGTCGCGCAGGTGGCGGCCGTCGTCCTGCTGCTGATGACCGGGCCCTACCTGGTGTGGCCGCTGGTGGTCGCCGTCGCAGCCCTGCTCTACCTACGGCTGGCCCGTCGCCCCCGCGGCTGAGCCCCGACGTATTTTCGGCGGACGGTCGCGGACTCTGTCGAGGCAGAGGCCGACCGAAGGAGGGCATCGTGCGCGCCGAGGACTTCCCCGAGGCGGCGATCCGGAACCGGGCCAGGACCGGGGCCGCCGATGCGTTCCCGCCACCGGAGGAGTACGGGCGCGCCCTGTTCGGCGCCGCCGCACCGGACCGCGTGGATGCGGCCGATCCGATCGACCGGCTCAGGCTGGTCCCCCCGGTGTTCGTGCCGCAGCGGCTGGCCAGGCTGGTCGAGCTGGCCAGGGAGCCGGTGTACCGCGACGTCGATCTGGAGACGACGGTCGGCGGGTTCCGGTCCCCGCTACCGCTGTACGTGTCCGCGTTCGGTTCGACCGAGGCGGCAAGCGTCGCGCTCGGTATCGCGGCCAGCCGGCAGGCGGGCCGGCTCGGCATCCCGATGGTCGTCGGCGAGAACGTGATGCCGGTGAACAGCTACGGCCGGCTGGAGGACGACGCGGAACGGTCACTGCTCGGCCGGATCAGCGCGTACCAGAAGGAGGTCGTGGACTCCTACGGCGGCGTCGTCGTACAGCAGAGCACCGAGGACGCCGACGCCGAGGTGTGGAACCTGGTCTACAGCGACCCCAACGTCCAGCCGCTGCTGGAGTCGGGCCGGATCGCGTTCGAGCTCAAGGTCGGACAGGGCGCCAAACCGGGACTGGGCGGGATGACGCTGGTCGGCCGCGACGCGGCGGAGCGGCTGGCGGACGCCTACGTGATCGACATGCAGCTCGGCGGTGACCGCGTGCTGCGCAGCAGCAGTCCGGGCACGTTCACCGAGGAGATCCTGCGGCAGCAGATCCGGCTGATGCGGAACAACTATCCGCGCGCCCGGGTCTGGGTGAAGCTACCGCCCGCGCGGGACGTGTCCGCGGCCGCCCGGGTGGCCTGGGACGCCGGTGCCGACGCGGTGACCGTCGACGGCGCGGAGGCCGGTACCGGGTGGGCGCCCCGCGCGTTCCTGGGCCAGGTCGGGCTGCCGCTCGGTGAGTGCCTGCGGCGGATCGGGCATGACCGGACCCCGTCGAGCCCGTCCTGCCTGTTGGTGTCCGGCCGGATCTGGGAAGGCGCACGTGTCGCCAAGTGTCTCGCGCTCGGCGCGAACGCCGCCGGGCTCGGCCGCGCCGCACTCATCGCGGTGGACACCGACCCGGACAACGGCCTGGTCAACCTGGCCGGGTGTCTCGGGCTCGAGCTCCAGCTGGTCACGAGCGCACTCGGCAAGTACCACGTCGACGCGCTCGACGCCGAGGACGTGTGGAGCCCCGTGCCCTGACCCAGCCCTAACCCAGCGTCCGGCCGCGTTCCAGCCGGAGCAAGTCAGGCCGTTCCCGTTGGGCGTCGGGAACGGTCTGCCGGCGCCGGACCAGGTCCTCCAGCTCCTTGGCCGGTTCGACCCCGAGCTCGCTGGCGACGCTCCTGCGGAAGAACTCGAACCGCCGCATCGCCTCGACCACGTTGTGCTCGGCCAGGTGGATCTCGATCAGCACCCGGGTCGCACTCTCGCGCAGCGGCTCCAGCCGCACCGCGGCCAGCGCGGCTTCGATCGCCTCGGCGTACCGTCCCTCGCAGCGGAGCTGCTGGGCGGTCATCTCCAGTGCGTGCAGCTGGAGCTGGCGGAGCCGCTCGCGGCCCAGCAGCACCCAGTCGTCGTACCAGCCGGGCAACAGCTCGCCCATCGTGGCGAGCGCGGGCATCAGGCCCTGCTCGACTCCGCACTCGCCGTCGCTGATCACCCGGCGGATGGCCGAGACCAGCGTGTTGACGTCGACGTCGACAGCCTCGTCCAGGCGCAGCGTCTCGTCACCGATGACCAGTGGGTGCGAGGTCAGCTGGCGCAACCGCCACAGCACGGTCCGCAGGCAGGCCTGTGCCTTGGCGTCCGACACCTCCGGCCACAGCGTGCCCGCGACCTCGGCGCGGCTGGATCGGCCCCGGAGCCCGACGAACGCGACGACCCGGCGGGAGCTGAGCGGGATGGACAGGTTCTGCTGATCGACTACGACCCGGAAGCCGTCGAGCATCCGCAGCTTCACGGGTCGGGGTTCTTCGTCCGGCGCGGTCCCCGATGTCGAGCCCTTCGGTGGCAGTGGCTCAGCGCGCATTCGTGCGTTCCCCCCTGTGTGTGGGTGAGTCCCCTTTGGCGGTGATAATTGGTGACTGCCTGTTACCGCGAGAACGCTGGGCGGAGGTATCTCTCGGCATGGGCATCGCAACCTCCTCTGTGAGCGACGACCGCGCTACACCCGGTGATTCTGAGCGCTCAATTAAGCGAGGACAAGGTGGAACGGCGCGGCAATTGTCCGGAGTGCGCTCGCCGTGTGCTCAACAGGCTCGCTGTATCAGCCGACGCGGTGCCGCGCCTCTCGTTCGGTAGACCCCGAAGCCCGGGAGGATCGCCGTGGAAAACACCGCCGACGGTGTGGTGCTGCAGCTGGGCAGCGGCTTCCAGCCTTACCGGCAGTATCTGATGGAAGGTGCGTCGCGGCGTCAGGCCCTCTGGCTGATCGACGACGAGCCGGCCGGCTGGCAGCAGCCCTACATCATCGGCAGCAGCGCGGTGCCGCCGCTCGAGGGGCCTGGACTGGTGCTCGACCACGACGCGCTGATCGCCGCCGCCACCGCGGTCGCGCGCGACCACGACATCCGCGGCGTCTACACCTACGACGAGCCGTACGTGGTCGCGACCGCGCTGATCGCGGACCGGCTCGGCATGCCGGGACTGACCCCGGGCGGGGCGGAGGGCTGCCGCAACAAGGTCCGGTCCCGGGAGGCGCTGACCGCGGCGGGGCTTCCGCAGCCGCGGTTCGCGGCGGTCACGACGGCCGAGGAAGCGGCGGCGGCCGCCGAGGAGATCGGCTACCCGGTCGTGGTCAAGCCGCGTGGCATGGCCGCGAGCATCGGCGTGGCGCTGGTGGACGACCCCGCCGGGATCCGCGCCGCGTTCGACCGCGCCGACCGGTCCAGCCGGAGCGGTCCGGTCGCATACCACGGTGGCGCGCTGGTCGAGGAGCTGGTCGACGGCCCCGAGATCAGCGTCGACGGCTCCGTCGTGGCCGGCGAGTACCGACCGCTCTGCATCGCGCAGAAGCAGCTCGGGCCGGCGCCGTACTTCGAGGAGGTCGGCCACATCGTCGACGGCAACGACCCGCGGCTGACCGATCCGCAGCTGATGGAGCTGCTCCGGTCCGCGCACGAGGCGATCGGCGCGCCGTACGGCATCACGCACACCGAGATCCGGTTCAGCTCCCGCGGCCCGGTCGTGATCGAGGTGAACGGCCGGCTCGGCGGCGATCTGATCCCGTACGTCGGGAAGCTCGCCACCGGAATCGATCCCGGCTCGGCCGCGGTCGAGGTCGCACAGGGTATCCGGCCGGGGCTGGCGGCAGGTGAGCGAAGCTGCGTGGGGATCCGGTTCTGCTACCCGCCCGAGGACTGCCGGGTGGTGGACATCGGGGTACCGGAGCCCGGGTCCGTCCCCGGGCTGCTCGAGGCGCATCCGATGGTCGCCGCAGGGACCGCGGTCCGGCTGCCGCCGCGCGCACACATCGGCCGGCACGCCTATGTGATCTGCCGTGCCGACGACTCCGAGAGCTGTGCTGACCGGCTCGACGCCGCCGTGGACCTGGTCACGCTGAAGTACGACGCGCTGAACGAGCCCGAGTATTCCGGACGGCCATGGTAGCCACGACGTTTTGGAGCCTGAATGACGAACCGTGAGGTCGAGCTGCTCGCCATCGGCGCAGGGCCGGCGAACCTGGCCCTTGCTGTTGCTTTGGAAGAGCTCGGTACAGATGGCCTGGCCGAGAATTCACTGGTCATCGAACGCGGTCACTCTGTGGAATGGCAACGCGGTCTGTTGATGCCGTGGACCAAGAGCCAGGTCGCATTCGCCAAGGATTTGGTGACACTCCGCAACCCGCGCAGTGAATTCACCTTCCTGAACTATCTGCGCAGCGTCGGCCGGCTCGACGATTTCATCAACATGGGCAGTTTCACGCCGTACCGGATCGAGATTTCCCAGTACCTCAGCTGGGTGGCGGAGTCGCTGCACAAGGTACAGCTCAGGCTCGCGTGTGACTGCACGTCGGTCGAGCCGGTGCGCAACGCTCGGGGCATCCTCACCGGATGGCTGACCCGGCTCGCCGACGGCAGCACGATCTCCAGCCGCTACATGGTCATCGGCATGGGCCGCGACCCGTACATCCCTCCGGTACTCGCCGGGCTGCCGTCCGACCGCCTGGTGCACAGCACCTGCTACCGCGGCGTGGTGCCCGGGCTGGACCGGGACCGGCCCTACCGGGTGGCGGTGGTCGGCGCCGCACAGAGCTCGGCCGAGATGTTCCGGGCGCTCGAGCACGACCTGCCGAACGCGGACGTGAGCTGGGTGATGCGCTCGATCGGGTTGCGCGCGTACGACACGAACAAGTTCACCAACGAGCTGTACTACCCGTCGTTCATCGACACCTTCTTCGAGGCCCGGCCGGAGGCCAAGGAACAGATCCTGCGGGAGATGCACCTGACGAACTACTCCGGCGTCGAGAGTGACCTGCTGCAGGACCTGTACGCCGGCCTGTACCTGGAGCGCCTCGGCGACGTGCACCGCCGGCGTCTGGTCACGATGACCGACATCACCGGCGCCGAGAAGGACGGTGACGAGATCGTCCTCGAGCTCACCGACCGGCGGACCGGCGCGGTGAGCGAGCTACGCCGGGACCTGGTCCTCGTCGGCACCGGGTTCGTCCGTGAGATGCCGCGGCTGGTCCGCGACCTCGCCACGGCCGTCGGTCTGGACCGGATCGACGTGACCCGGCAGTACCGGCTGAAGCTGGGCGAGCCGTCGGATGCCGGCTGCTACCTGCAGGGCGTCAACGAGGCGACGCACGGTATCGCCGACTCGCTGCTCAGCGTGCTCGGCAACCGGGCCGCCGCGATCACCGAGGACATCATCGCCGGGCGTTCCGGCACGGCACCGGTGAAGGTGAACGGTACGCACCGGCCCGAGGCGGACCACCTCACCCCCGTGCCGATCCCGGCCGAGGGCGCCGCGCGGACCTGAGGCGGCGGCGCGCGTCCGCCCACGCCATCGCGGGCACACAGCAAGTCGCCGACGGGAAGGATCACCGATGGCTGGAACGAACCGGTCCCTGCTGCCCACCCCCGGCCGCGGCCTAGTGGTCGCGGCCGCACTGGTCGCCGTCGCGGTCGGCCTGCTCGGCGTCGCGTACGCCGCCGGCTGGCTGGATCCGAATCCTGGGCACGCCACCGCGGGTCCGGCACCTGCCGCCACCGGCCCGTCACCGGCGCAGCTGATCTGGCGACTGCTGCTCGCGATCGCGGTGGTGTGCGCGCTGGCCACACTGTGCGGCCGGCTCGCCCGGCGGATCGGGCAGCCGCCGGTGGTCGGCGAGATCGTGGCCGGTCTGCTGCTCGGTCCATCGGTGATCGGGTCGCTCGCACCGTGGCTGTTCGACGCAGTGCTGCCGGCCCAGGTGCTCCCGCACCTCAACCTGCTCGCCCAGGCCGGGTTGGCCGTGTTCATGTTCACCGTCGGCGCCGGTTTCGACCACGACCGGCTGGGCCGCGACCGCGGTGCGATCGCCGGGGCGAGCCTCGCGATCATGGCCGTGCCGTTCGCGCTCGGCGTGCTCGCGGCGGTCCCGTTGTACCCGACGCTGTCCGGTCCGGCGGTGGACCGGCTGCCGTTCATCGTCTTCATCGGTACGGCGCTGAGCATCACCGCGTTCCCGGTGCTCGCCCGGATCGTGCAGGACTGTGGGCTGCTCGGTAGCCGGCTGGGATCGCTGGCGATGCTGTGCGCGGCCGTCGCCGACATCCTGGCCTGGTGCGCGCTCGCGGTCGTGCTGGCGATGATCGGGTCCAGCGGCGCCGGAGACGCGTTGGTGACACTGCTGCTGACCGTGCTGCTCGGTGCGGCCTGCCTGCTGCTGTTCAGGCCCCTGCTACGACGGCTCGCCGACCGGTACGCCGCGGCCGTGCCGACCCCGATCCTGGTGCTGCTCGTCCTCGGTCTGATTCTCGGTCTCGCCGCCGCGACCGACCGGATCGGCGTGCACGCGATCTTCGGCGGCTTCCTGGCCGGCCTGGTGCTGCCGAAGCGCAGCGCACCGGTGTGGCAGGTGTCGGAGCAGATCGGCGACCTGAACCGGGCCCTGCTGGTGCCGGTGTTCTTCGCCTCTATCGGCTTGCAGACCGACGCCACGTCGGCTGTGTCGCAGCCGGCGGTGCTCGCCGGCGGTGGCCTGCTGCTCGTCGTCGCCGTGGCCGGGAAGTTCCTCGGTGCGGCGCCGGTGGCACGCGCCGGCGGCCTGCCCGGGCGGTCGGCACTCGGTCTCGGTGTGCTGATGAACGCGCGCGGGATCACCGAGATCGTCGTACTGTCGGCCGGCCTGAGCGCAGGGATCATCAACAACAGCGGCTTCACCGTGATGGTGATGATGGCGCTCGTCACCACGATGATGGCCGCGCCGCTGCTGCGCCTGCTCGGCCCGACGCTGCGAGAACCCAGGGTTACCGGTGAGTCACCCACAGTCCGTATACCAGCGGTGACGCCACACCCCTGATTCCGTGATCATTTGGCTACGTCGGTGTGACGGACGCAGTGATCGAATGTCTTTCCGAGGGCAGCACTGACGACGACTGCGGGCGTTGTGAGGCACAGGGCTGTTCAGTTAGCCGAGGCTCGAGCGCGCGCATTCGACTCGGACTTTCGAGCCGGCGACCACCCACCGCCGGCGGGATATTCCTGTGCCTTTTCGCACGTCCATCGTCGCCGACTCGCAGGTATCAGCGAAAGGACGTGGAGCGTGTCGACGATCTCGCTACGCAAAACGGCACCGAATGCCGAGCAGACCCGCCAAAGCAACGATTCCGGACAGTCACTCGAGGTCCTGCTCGACCGGGCCTTGACAGCCGACTGGGGGGCATGGAAGGAGCTGGAGCGGCGGTACGGCCAGCTGCTCGTCCACATGGCTCGCAGCGTCGGACTCAGGCATAGTGACGCGGCCGACGTGGCCCAGCTGACCTGGCTGCGGCTGTGGCAGCACGGCCACCAGATCCGCGACCCGGAACGCCTGCCGGCCTGGCTGGCCGCGACGGCGCGACGGGAGGGACTGCGGGTGGCACTCGGCCGGAACCGGTACGTGCTGTGCGCCGACCCCACCGCGGCGCACGGTGACGCGCAGCGGACCGCGGTCGTCGACAGCTACCCGGCCGACGGCGACTACGAGCCCGCCACCGAGCAGGCGCTGTCCCGGCTGCCCAGCAGGTACCAGCGGCTGATCAGGCTGCTGATGTCCGACAGCTGCCCGAGCTACACCGAGGTCGCCAGGATGCTCAACCTGCCGATCGGCAGCGTCGGTCCGATGCGGATGCGGGCCCTCCAGATGCTGCGCCGGACCCCGGAGCTCAGCACCCTCCCCGCACGCTGACCACGCCCGCGTGGTCGGATGGTGGCCGGAGCCCCAGCTCGAGAGGTCGTAGGGTCGGGGGCATGCGTGAGCTTGCCAGCCGTCTACAGGGCCTCGGAACCACGATCTTCGCCGAGATGTCCGCGCTCGCGGTCCGGACCGGTTCGGTGAACCTGGGCCAGGGTTTCCCGGACACCGACGGCCCGGACTCGCTGCTCGAGGACGCCGTCAGCGCGATCCGTGCCGGCGCGAACCAGTACCCGCCCGGCCGCGGCATCCCGGAGCTGCGGCACGCGATCGCGGACCACCAGCGGCGGTACTACGGGATCGAGGTCGACCCGGTCACCCAGGTCCTGGTCACCACCGGTGCGACTGAGGCGATCGCCGCGGCGCTGCTGGCGTTCGTCGAACCGGGCGATGAGGTGGTCGCGCTGGAGCCGTACTACGACTCGTACGCCGCCTGCGTCGCGATGGCCGGCGGCCGCCGGGTCCCGGTCACGCTGCGCGCACCGGACTTCCGGCTCGACCTGGACGCACTGCGCACCGCCGTCACCGACCGGACCACGGTGCTGCTGATCAACTCGCCGCACAACCCGACCGGCACCGTGCTCACCGACGACGAGCTGCGCGCCGTCGCGGCGGTCGCGGTCGAGCACGACCTGGTGGTGATCACCGACGAGGTGTACGAGCACCTGGTGTTCGACGGTGCCGCGCACCGGCCGCTGGCGACGTACGACGGGATGGCGGAGCGCACGGTGAGCATCTCCAGCGCCGGCAAGACGTTCTCGGTCACCGGCTGGAAGGTCGGCTGGGTGACCGGCACCGAGCAGGTGGTGACCTCGGTGAACACCGTGAAGCAGTTCCTCACCTACACCTCCGGCGCGCCCTTCCAGCCCGCCGTCGCGGCGGCGCTTGCCCTCGGCAACGACTACTTCGACGGCCTGCGGCACTCGCTGCAACGCCGGCGCGACCTGCTCTGCACCGGCCTGGACGAGCTCGGGTTCGGCGTGCACGTGCCGGAGGGGACGTACTTCGTCACCACCGACGTCCGGCCGCTCGGGTTCGACGACGGGGTGGAGTTCTGCCGGATGCTGCCGGAGAAGTGCGGCGTGGTGGCGATCCCGCACCAGGTGTTCTACGACAACGTCGAGGCCGGCCGGCCGCTGGTGCGGTGGGCGTTCTGCAAGCAGGAGATCGTGCTCATCGAGGCGCTGGACCGGCTGTCAGCCCTCCGCTGACTCCTGCTGCGTGTGGGTCCGGACGGCGTCGTCGCCGGCGGTCCGCCACGCGTCGAAGGTGATCGCGGCGCACTTCCAGCCCTCCTCGGTACGACGGAAGCCGAGCATGTACGCGCCCCAGACCTCCCAGACCCGCTCGTCCAGGGCGTTGTACGCGTACCCCTTGAAGGTCGCTGTCGCCTGGTCGCCGTCCAGCGCGATCCGCTGCGCGCCGACCAGATGCAGGCTCTCCTTCTCGTCGTGCAACCCGGCTCGCCAGCCCGCCACGAGCTGCTCGCGGGTGATGGTGGCCGGCTCACCGCCGTTCAGGCTGCTGAAGTCCGCGACCAGCTCGGTGTCGAACAGCTCGAGACATTCGTCCCAGGCCTTGTCGTCGACCGACTCGAAGATCGCCGTCACCGCGTCGGCGATCACCGCGCGGTCCCCCAGCTTTGTGAGATCCATAGCCAGATCCTCGTACAACGTGGTCTCAGCGCCGCGCACCCGTTCCGAACCAGGCCCGGGTCGGCCGCTGCAACATCATCGCCAGCAGCACGCTGTGCAGGGCGAGCCCGAGGATGCCGCCGGGCAGCGCGCTGACACCGCCGGCGATCCCGATCCCGGCGACGACCAGCATCATGATCCGGGCCCAGGGCTTGCGCTGCAGCACGAACACCGCCGGCACCAGGTACATCGCGGCGGACAGCAGCGCCGCGAACCCGATCACCCCGACTGCGTCATCGGCGCCGGTCAGTGTCTCGCTGATCTCCGGACCCGCCTCGGTGAGCAGCACCGCGGCACTCAGCAGCACGCTGAGCCCGCCGAGTACGAACGCGATCGCCGACGCGGCCGTGACCTGACGCGGACGCGTGAACGGCGCAGAGGGCGAGCCGGCTCCGGCTCCGGAGCCGAAGCCGCCCGGCACTTGGTACGGCCCGGGCCGCTCGGCCCACTCGCTCTGCCCGTGCTGCTCGCTCATGCTCCGATAATCGCAAACGCCCGGGAGCTCAGGCCGCCCGGCGTGTGAACCACGCATGCGCGGACCGTGTCCACAGCAGCGCGATCGCCGGCACCGCGAAGACCGCCACCAGGAAGACGGTCGTGGGACGGTCCACCCCGGACACCGCGTTCACGCCGTTCAGCCCGAGGTGCAGCACCAGTACGGCGGTCAGCAGCACCCGCGCCCAGTTAGCGCCGCGGAGCAGGAAGATGCCGCCGACCAGCTGGCAGCAGCCGCCGATGATGCTCCACAGGCCGAGGTAGACCAGCAGCCCCGGCCCAGTATTCGCCCGCTCGGCGACGTCGCTCGCCGCTGCGGCACCGAGGACCACGATCCCGGCCAGCGGCGCGACGATCCCGGACACGATCGCCAGTACGGCGATCACGGTCACCGCAAAAGGGCGCTTCGGCACGCGCGAGGCATCCGTGCCGGTCAGGGCTGCTGCCCCGGGTACTGGGCCGGGTACTGGCCCAGATACTGGCCCGGATACTCGCCCGGATACTGCAGGCCCGGGTACTGGCCTGGCAGCAGCGGCCGGCTGTCGCGGGTGAACCACGCAGTGGAGTCCCGCTGCCAGAGCAGCGCGATCACCGCCCCGCCGACCGCGATGCCGAAGATCGATGTGCCCGCACCTGACCCGCCGACCAGGCTGTACACATTCACCAGGATGCCGACCGCGAACACCGCGGTGAGCAGCAGCCGGGCCCAGTTGCGGCCCTGCAGCGCGAACACCCCACCGAACACCTCGGCGGCGCCCGCCAGCAGGCTCCACACCGCCAGCAGCCGGAGCGTCCCGAACGCGAGGTCGAGGTCCTCCGCCGCATCGAGCGCGCTCACCAGCACCAGCGAGAGCATGCCGCCGAGTGAGGCGAGGGCGCCGAACAGGATCGCGAGGATCGCCAGCACCGTCACCTTCGCGGGCCGCCGGTCCGGCTCGCCGTACTGCGCCAGTGGGTACCCGGAATAGCCCTGATAGCTCATCGCATCCTCCATCGGCCGACTGCGCGTCCGAGCATGCCACCGACCCGGGTTATGGCTTGACGGAGGACGGCTTCACGGACACTGTCCGCGGTGATGTCGACGATCCGATTATCGGCAGTGCAGGTGTGGCGCCAGACGCCGCGGATCACGCCCTGACCGTCGACACCTCCAGCGCGTCCTTGGCCTCGTTGAGACCGACATGGACGGTGTCGCCGTCGCGGACGTCGCCGGACAGCATCGCCCGGGCGAGCTGGTCGCCGATCGCGGACTGGACCAGCCGGCGCAACGGCCGGGCGCCGTACACCGGGTCGTAGCCGGTCATCGCCAGCCACTCCTTGGCGTCCTCGCCGACCTCGAGCGTGATCCGCCGGTCGGCCAGTCTGCGGGACAGCGCCTCGATCTGCAGGCCGACGATCTGGGTCAGCTCCTCGCTGCCCAGCGCGTCGAACAGCACGACCTCGTCCAGCCGGTTCAGGAACTCGGGCTTGAAGGACTGGCGCACGACGTTCAGAACCTGGTCGCGTTTGGTCTGGTCATCCAGCGTCATGTCCGCCAGGTAGTGCGAGCCGAGGTTGCTGGTCAGGATCAGGATCACGTTCCGGAAGTCGACCGTGCGGCCCTGGCCGTCGGTCAGCCGGCCGTCGTCCAGCACCTGCAGCAGTACGTCGAACACCTCCGGATGCGCCTTCTCGACCTCGTCGAGCAGGATCACCGAGTACGGCCGCCGCCGCACCGCCTCAGTGAGCTGGCCGCCTTCCTCGTACCCGACATAGCCGGGCGGGGCACCGACCAGCCGGGCGACGCTGTGCTTCTCGCCGTACTCGCTCATGTCGATCCGGACCATCGCTCGCTCGTCGTCGAACAGGAAGTCCGCGAGCGCCTTGGCCAGCTCGGTCTTGCCGACACCGGTCGGGCCGAGGAACAGGAACGATCCGGTCGGCCGGTCCGGGTCGGAGATGCCGGCGCGTGCCCGTCGTACGGCGTCCGCGACGGCGGCCACTGCCTTGCGCTGCCCGATCAGGCGTTTGCCGAGCTCCTCCTCCATCCGGAGCAGCTTGCCGGTCTCGCCCTCGAGCAGCCGGCCGGTCGGGATGCCGGTCCACATCGCGATCACCTCGGCGATCTCGGTGGCGCCGACCTCGTCGTGCACCATCGTGTCCGGCTGGGGCTCGGCAGGCGCCTCGGCAAGGGACTCCAGCTCCTTGGTGAGCTCGGGGATCTCGCCGTACAGGATCCGGGCGGCGGTCTCGAGGTCGCCGTCGCGCTGGGCGCGCTCGGCCTGGCCGCGCAGCTCGTCGATGCGCTCCTTGACCTCACCGACCCGGTTCAGCCCGGACTTCTCCTTCTCCCACCGCGCTTCGAGCGCACGCAGCTCCTCCTCGCGGTCGGCGAGGTCGGCACGCAGCCGCTCCAGCCGCTCCTGGCTGGACGGGTCCGCCTCGCGCTCCAACGCGAGCTCCTCCATCTTCAGCCGGTCGACGGTACGCCGCAGCGAGTCGATCTCGACCGGCGAGGAGTCGATCTCCATCCGCAGCCGGGACGCAGCCTCGTCGACCAGGTCGATCGCCTTGTCGGGCAGCTGCCGGCCGCTGATGTAGCGGTGCGAGAGCGTGGCGGCGGCGACCAGGGCGGAGTCGGAGATGGCGACCTTGTGGTGCGCCTCGTACCGCTCCTTGAGACCGCGCAGGATCGCGATCGTGTCCTCGACGCTCGGCTCGCCGACGAAGACCTGCTGGAACCGGCGCTCCAGGGCCGGGTCCTTCTCGATCCGGGTGCGGTACTCGTCGAGCGTGGTGGCGCCGATCATCCGCAGCTCACCGCGCGCCAGCATCGGCTTGAGCATGTTGCCCGCGTCCATCGAACTGTCGCCGGACGCGCCCGCGCCGACGACCGTGTGCAACTCGTCGATGAAGGTGATGACCTGTCCATCGGAGTCCTTGATCTCGCCGAGCACGGCCTTGAGCCGCTCCTCGAACTCGCCGCGGTACTTCGCACCCGCGACCATCGCGCTCAGGTCGAGGTTGATCAGCCGCCGCCCGCGCAGGGACTCCGGTACGTCGCCGGCCACGATCCGCTGGGCGAGTCCCTCGACCACGGCGGTCTTGCCGACGCCGGGCTCGCCGATCAGCACCGGGTTGTTCTTGGTCCGCCGGGACAGCACCTGGACGACGCGGCGGATCTCGGCGTCACGGCCGATCACCGGGTCGAGCTTGCCCTCCTTGGCCCGCTCGGTGAGGTCGATGCCGTACTTCTCCAGCGACTTGGTTGTGCCCTCGGCCTCCGGACTGGTGATCCGGCGGCTGCCACGGGCGTTGTCGAACGCGGTCAGCAGCGCGTCGGGGGTGACGGCGAGCGCGGTCTTCGCCGGCGAGTCGACGCTCACGAGCGCGATCAGCAGGTGCTCGGTCGACACATACTCGTCGCCGAGACCGAGCGTGCGCTGCTCGGCGTTGTTCAGTACGTCGTTGGTCTGCGGGGACAGGCTCGGCGCCTGTACGCTCCCGCCGCTGGCCTTGGGCAGCGCGGCGAGCCGGTCCGCGGTCAGCCGTCGTACCGCGTCGACATCCGCGCCGGCGGCCTCCAGCAGGCCCGTCGTACCGCCCTCGGGCTGCGCGAGCAGTGCCGCGAGCAGATGCACAGGTTCGACGGTCGGGTTGCCCGCCGTCGACGTCATCCGGATCGCCACCGACAGCGTCTCCCGCGCGAGCGTCGTCAGCCGCTGAACATCCATCTGATGCTTCCCCTTCGGTCCGTTCGTGTGCCGCGTGGTCGATCCCGGCGTCACCAGGTTCAACGTACCTAAAGTTGAGTCCATTCCGCTCAACTCTGGTCGATCTCAGGGACGAATGGGGGATTTGAATAGCCACAGGCATCGCTCGCCACGGACGGCCACGGCACCGGAAGAGGGGATCCGATGGACATCGCGGCGACCATGGTCGAGCACCATGTCTGGCTGGTCGGGGAGCTGATCGACCGGGCCGAGCAGCACGAGCGGATGCTGGAGGAGCTCGCCGAACCGCCCGGCAGCTTCCTCGGCGACCAGACCGTGCGGACCGCGCTCTACCTGCTGGTCACGGACCTGGAGCGATGGGTCGGCACCGTCGACGGTGCCGACCCGGCCGCCACGGATCCCATCGCGGCACCGGCTGACCTGCGCAAGCGGCACACCGTGGCCGGCGCGCGGCGATAGCGATCGGGGCCCTCACCGCGACCGAGGTCGTTGACCTGCGGCACGGCGACCCGATGTCGTTCTTCGTGGGCTGAGAACGTTCTCCACCACTGACTGTTGCGTCCGCCGAAGTGGAGTCAGGGTGACTCGCCTTCGGCGGACACAACGGAGAAGGTGCTAGCGGGGGCCGAGCTCGAGGGGGTGGCCGCCGCGGATCCAGCGGACCTGCACGGTCTGCTGGCGGCCCATCGCGATCACGTCTCCGGCCGGCCCGGCGGAGAAGACCCGGCCGACGCGCTGGGTGCTCGGATGGCCGGAGCCGCGCTGGACCTCGGCGAGCAGCTGGTTCACCCGCAGCCGCAGGTCCTCGACCTCGGACT
>Ga0209382_10001485_pt1 | contig 36787 bp, 32 predicted proteins | sample SoiMetdeltSBSDD5_FD_187599 | JGI IMG/M metagenome (GOLD analysis project Ga0209382, IMG submission 187599) | Bulk soil microbial communities from a Populus tree surrounding site in Tennessee, USA - Soil MetaG P. deltoides SBSDD5 (SPAdes) (version 2) | ecosystem: Environmental > Terrestrial >... | reverse complement strand
CCTGGTCCACCTGCTGGCCTCGATGCGGGACGCCCAGGGCCGGATCACGGTCGAGGGGTTCTCCGACGACGTGCGGCCGCTGGGGGCGGCCGAGCGGGCGGCCATTGACCTGCTGCCCGTCGATGTGGACGCGGTCAAGGCCGACCTGGGCCTGGAGGAGCTGGACGTCCCGGTGGAGCGGGGCTTCGCCGAGCGGCTGGCCGCCTGGCCGACCCTGACCATCAACGGCCTCCATGGCGGCTACGGCGGCCGGGGCACCCAGACCGTCCTGCCCTCGGAGGCCGTGGCCAAGTGCGACGTGCGCCTGGTCCACGCCCAGCGGGCGGTCGACGTCTACGAGAAGCTGGAGGCCCACGTGGCCCGCCACGCCCCCGGGGTCGAGCTCGTCCGCCAGGGCTCGATGGAGCCGTCGCGGACGCCGATGGACTCGCCCTTCACCGAGCCCGTCCGCGCCGGCATGGCCGCCGCCCAGGGAGCCGACCCGCTGCTCGTCCCCGTGCTCGGGGGCAGCCTGCCCCTGCACGTGTTCACCGGGGTGCTCGGCCTGCCCACCTTCGGGATCCCCCTGGGCAACCCCGACCAGGCCAACCACGCCCCCGACGAGAACCTCGACCTCGACCGGTTCCACACCGGCATCAAGACCGCGGCCGCGGTGCTGGCGAAACTCGGTTCCTTGGCTGGCTGACTTCCGGCACCATGACCGGGTGACCACCACAGCCCCCCAGGGACGCCTGCTCCGCCGTGGCCTGCGCGTGATCGGCCGCCAGGTCGCCCTGCACCCCAGGCCGTTCGTGGTCGCGGTGCTCGGGGCGACGGTGTACGCCCTGGGCACGGTTGCCCAGTCCTGGGTGCTCGGCCAGGTGGTCGACCGGGCGGTGACGCCCCGGTTCGAGACCGGCCAGCTCGAGGCCGGGGTGGCCCTGGCCGCCGCCTGCGCGATCGTGGCCGTGGGGCTGGTCAAGACGGTCGGCATCATCACCCGCCGGATCGCGGCCACCATCGTCCACGCGAACGTGCAGGCGACCCTGCGGGAGCGGCTGGCCGAGCGCTACCACCGGCTGCCCCTGACCTGGCACCACGAGCACCCGGCGGGCGAGCTGCTGTCCAGGGCCGAGGGCGACCTGGACGCCGCCTCCGAGATCCTCTCGCCGCTGCCGTTCGCCACCGGGGTGCTGACCATGCTGGGCGCGGCCGCGGTCTGGCTGTTCCTGGCCGACCCGTTCCTGGCCACCCTGGGCCTGCTCGTGGTCCCGGCCATCCTGGCCCTCAACCTGGCCTTCCAGCGGCGGGTCGAGCACCCGACCACGCTCGGCCAGGAGCGCCTGGGCGACATGTCGGCGGTGGCCCACGAGAGCTTCGACGGCGCCCTGGTCGTCAAGGCCCTCCAGGCCGAGGAGGCCGAGGGCCGGCGCTTCGCCGACAAGGCCGAGCTGCTGCGCGACGTCCGCATCGAGGCCGCCAAGATCACGGCCAACTTCGAGGCCAGCCTGGACGCCCTGCCCGCCCTGACCACGGTGGCCCTGCTGGTCATCGGCGTCTGGCGGATCGAGCAGGGGGCGATCACCGCCGGCACCCTTGTCGGCCTCATCAGCCTGTTCTCGCTGCTCATCTGGCCGCTGCGCCTGATCGGGTACGTGCTCGGGGACATGCCGAGGGCGGTCGCCGGCTACGAGCGGGTCGCCGAGGTGCTGGCCGAGCCGCTGCGGCAGGCCCCGCCGGCGGCCGGGGACGGGCTGCCCGGCGGGCCGCTGGAGCTGGTGGTGGACCGGGTCGGCTACGGCTACCGGCCCGGGGCCGAGGTGCTGCACGAGGTGTCGTTCCGGGTCCCGGCGGGCAGCACCGTGGCCCTGGTCGGCCCCACCGGGTCCGGCAAGTCGACCCTGGCCCTGCTCCTGGCCCGCCTGCTCGACCCGGACCGGGGGCGGATCCGGCTCGGCGGCCGCGACCTGGCCGAGCTGGACGGCGGCGAGCTGGCCGCGGCCATGTCGATCGCCTTCCAGGAGCCGTTCCTGTTCTCCACCTCGGTGGCCGACAACATCCGGCTGGAGCGGCCCCACCCGGACGGGGGGTTCGGGGGGCGCGAGACTAGCCCCCCGATGAACGGGGAGGTGGTGGACGCGGCCCGCCTCGCCCAGGCGGACGAGTTCGTGGCCCGCCTGCCCGAGGGCTACGACACCGTGGTCGGCGAGCGCGGGGCGACCCTGTCGGGCGGCCAGCGCCAGCGGGTCGCGCTGGCCCGCGCCCTGGCCGGCCGGCCCCGGCTGCTGGTCCTGGACGACGCCACCTCCAGCGTCGACCCGGTGACCGAGGCGGCCATCCTGGGCGGCCTGGAAGGGCAGCTGCCGTCCACCACCACCGTGGTGGTCGCCTCCCGGCTGGCCACCATCGCCCTGGCCGACCGGGTGCTGTACCTGGAGGACGGCCGCCTGGTCGCCGACGGCGACCACGACCGGCTGCTGACCACCACCCCCGGCTACGCCCGGCTGGTCCGCGCCTACGAGCAGGCGGAGACGAAGGGACCCGGGTCGTGAGCCACGGCGGCGAGGCCGGCGGCGAGCGCATCCGGGCCATGCGGCTGCTGTGGCGGGGCCTGCACGCCTCGCCCGAGCTGGGCAAGGGGATCTGGCTCACCCTGGCCCTGGCCCTGGTGGCCGGGGGCGGCCGGGTCGTCACCCCGGTGCTGGTCCAGCAGACCATCGACCGCCACGTCACCGCCGGCCCGGCCCGGCTCGGGGCGGTGCTCGGCCTGGCCGGGGCGGGCGTGGCAATGGTCCTGGTCGCCGCGTGGGCGGCCAGGACCACCAACCAGCGGCTGGCCACGGCCAGCGAGCGGGCCCTGTGCGGGCTGCGGGTGCGGGCCTTCAACCACATCCACGCCCTCAGCATGGCCCACCACACCGAGGAGCAGCGCGGCGCCCTGGTCTCCCGGGTCACCTCCGACGTGGAGACCCTCGGCCAGTTCTTCCGCTGGGGCGGCCTGGCCTGGATCATCAACAGCGCCCTGATGCTGGCCGCGCTGGTGGCGATGGTGGTCTACGACTGGCGGCTGGCCCTGGTCGCGGTGGCCACCGTCCTGCCCCTGGTGGCGGTGCTCCGGCTCATGCAGCGCCGGGTGGTGGTGGCCTGGGACGCGGTCCGCACCCGGGTCGGGGAGTCGCTGGCCGCCATCTCCGAGTCGATCCAGGGGGCGGCGGTGGTCCGCGCCTACGGCGTCCAGGCCCAGGCCCAGCGCCGGGTGATGCGCTCGGTCGAGGCGCGGCGCCGGGCCGAGGTCCGGGCGGGCACCATCGGCGCCTTCTTCTTCCCCTCCGGGGAGCTGTTCGGCGTGCTCGCCACCGCGGCCGTGCTCCTGGTCGGGATGGCCATCGGGCCCGCCGGCGGCCTGACCGCCGGCACCCTGGTCGCCTTCGCCTTCCTGGTCACCATCTTCCTGGAGCCGGTGGCCGAGTTCACCGAGATCCTGGACATGACCCAGCAGGCGGTGGCCGGCTGGAAGAAGGTCCTGGACGTGCTCGACACCCCGGTCGAGGTCGAGGACCCGCGGCCCGGGGTCGCCCTGCCGCGGGGTGGTCCCCCGGTCAGTCGGCGGGCCCTGGACATCGAGCTGGACCGGGTGTCGTTCGCCTACCACGGCGGGCCGCCGGTCCTGGTGGAGGTGTCGACGGCCATCCCCGCCGGCACCCGGGTGGCCCTGGTCGGGACCACCGGGTCGGGCAAGACCACCCTGGCCAAGCTGCTCATCCGCCTGGCCGACCCGACCCAGGGGGCGATCAGGGTCGCCGGGGTCGACCTGCGCCAGGTCAGCCTGGCCTCCCTGCGCTCCTCGCTGGTCATGGTCCCCCAGGACGGCTTCCTGTTCGACACCAGCGTGGCCGGCAACGTCCGCATGGGCCGTCCCGACGCCGACGACCGCGAGGTCCTGGCCGCCTTCCAGGCGCTGGAGCTGGGCGCCTGGGTCGACGGGCTGCCGCGGGGCATCCACACCCGGGTTGGCGAGCGCGGCGAGTACCTGTCGGTGGGCGAGCGCCAGCTGGTCGCCCTGGCCCGCGGCTACCTGGCCGACCCGGGCTGCCTGATCCTGGACGAGGCCACCTCGGCGGTCGACCCGGCCACCGAGGTGGCGCTGCGCAACGCCATCGCGCGGCTCACCGAGGGCCGCACGGCCATCACCATCGCCCACCGGCTGGCCACCGCCGAGCACGCCGACGTGATCCTGGTCCTGGAGCGGGGCCGGCTGGTCCAGCAGGGCGCCCACGCCCAGCTGCTGGCCGACCCCGACGGCGCCTACGCCCGGCTGCACGGCAGCTGGCTGGCCAGCCTGAGCGCGGCCGGCCAGCCGGCGGGCGCGTGGTAGGGTCGAAGCCATGCAGCCCCGCGATCTCTCCCATCTGCGTACCCCGTCGGCCCCGACCCTGACCCCGGACGGTCGCCTGCTCGCGGTGGCCGTGGGCCGGATCGACCTGGAGGCCGACGAGTACCGGGCCGAGCTGTGGACCATGCCCACCGACGGCTCGGCCCCGCCCCGCCGCTTCACCTCGGGCCGGCGCGACGTGCGCCCGCGGTTCTCTCCCGACGGCCGCTGGCTGGCCTTCCTGCGCGCCGGCGAGGACGACAAGCCGCAGCTGCACGTGATGGCCACCGACGGCGGCGAGCCGCGCCGGGTGTGCGGGCACCCGCTCGGGGTCGAGGGGTTCGCCTGGAGCCCCGACTCGACCCGGATCGCCTATGTCGCCCGGGTGCCCGAGGAGGGCCGCTACGGCACCGACAAGGACGTCCCCCCGGAGAAGGAGCCGCCCCGGCGGATCACCGCCTTCCAGTACCGGCTGGACAACCTCGGCTTCGTCTTCGACCGGCGCCCGCAGGTGTTCGTGGTCGACGCCCTGGCCGACGGGGCCGAGCCGGTCCAGCTGACCCGGGGCGACTACGACCACGGCGACCCGGCCTGGAGCCCTGACGGGGCCAGCATCGCCTTCGTCTCCGCCCGCCACGAGACGCGCGACGAGGACGAGGTCTCGGACGTGTTCGTGGCCCCGGCGGCCGGCGGCGACGCCGTCCGGGTCACCGCCACCGACCTGGTCGTGGCCCGGCCGGCCTTCGCGCCCGACGGGGCCACCATCTGGTTCGTGGCCGCCGACCAGGACCTGGCCGGGCGGCCGACCGTGCTGTGGTCGGTGCCGGCCGACGGGTCGGGCAAGCCCGAGCGGCTCACCGACCCGGAGCGCTTCGACCACGACCCCGCCTTCGGGGCCGGGGTCCTGCCCCTGCTGGTCGACGCCGAGGCGGTCACCACCATCTCCCTGAACCGGGGCGCGGTCCGGCTGCTGCGCTTCCCGGTCGACGGCGGCGACCCCACCGAGCTGCTCGGCGGCCGGCGCACCGTGCACGACTACGACGTGGCCGGCGGCGTGGCCGCGGCCGTGGTCAGCCACCCCACCTCGGCCGGCGAGGTGGTCGTCGTGAAGGATGGTCGCGAGCGGACCCTGACCGACTTCGGGGCGCTGCTGGCCCGCTCGGCGTCGCTGCGGCCCATGGAGGAGCTGGCGGCGACCGCCCCCGACGGCGCGGCCGTCCACGGCTGGGTCCTGAAGCCGGCCGGGACCGGACCGTTCCCGACTGTGCTGATGGTCCACGGCGGCCCGTTCGCCCACTACGGCTGGACGCTGTTCGACGAGGCCCAGGTGTACGTGGGGGCCGGCTACGCGGTGGTGATGGGCAACCCGCGCGGCTCGGCCGGCTACGGCGAGTCCCACGGCCGCGCGATCGTGGGCGACTTCGGCAACCTGGACCGCCAGGACGTGCTCGCCCTGCTCGACGCCGCCCTCGGCGACCCGGACCTGGACGGCGACCGGGTCGGGGTGATGGGCGGCTCCTACGGCGGCTTCATGACCAGCTGGCTGGTCGGCCACAGCGACCGGTTCCGGGCCGCCATCAGCGAGCGGGCCTGCAACGCCTTCGACAGCTTCGAGGGCTCGAGCGACATCGGCTTCTCCTTCGTGCCCCACTGGAACGGCACCGACCCCGAGCGGGTGGCCGCCCAGAGCCCCCTCTCCTATGTCGACCAGATCCGCACCCCGATGCTGCTGATCCACTCCGAGCAGGACTGGCGCTGCCCGGTCGAGCAGGCCCAGCGCCTGTTCGTCGCCCTCAAGCAGCGCAAGGTCGAGGTCGAGCTGCTGCTGTTCCCGGGAGAGGGCCACGAGCTGACCCGCTCCGGCCTGCCCAGCCACCGCGTGGCCCGGTTCGAGGCCGTGCTCGACTGGTGGCGGCGCCACCTCAAGCCGACAGGCTAGCCCCCAGCGACGCCAGCGGGAGGAAGCGGCGGACCTTGCCGGTGGGCTGGCGTTCCAGCTGGTCGACCAGGCCGACCTCGACGGCCGGGCCGGGGACGCCCAGCCGGGCCAGCTCGGCTTCGAGGCTCCGGGCCAGGGCGGCCGGGTCGGCCGGGGCGCCGACGACCAGCACGTCGGCACCGGCCGGGGCCTGGCGGACCTGGTACTCGACGATCCCGGGGTCGCGGCGGAGCCCGGCGGCGAACACGTGCGGGTGGACCACCTGGCCGCCCGGGTAGGTGAAGACGTCGTCCAGGCGGCCCTGGACGTCGGCGATCAGCTGGTGGGCCGAGCCGCAGGGGCACGGGGTGTCAAGGAACGTCACCTGGTCGGTGAGCTCGAAGCGGATCAGCGGCAGGGTCGGGTTGGCGATCGCGGTCAGGTAGACCTTGTCGGAGCGGACGCCGGGCGGGACCGGACGGCCGGCCAGGTCGACCGGCTCGACGATGACCAGGTCGTCGCAGAGGTGGATGCCGGGGCCGCGGAAGCAGCCGACGCCGACGGGCCCGGCCTCGGAGGTCCCGTACATGTTGGCCACCGGGGCGCAGAACGTCTCGGTGAGGGCCCGGCGCGCCTCGGGCAGCAGGGGCTCACTGGTGGTGATGATCCGCCTGGGCAGGATCCGCAGCCGGCCGGCGCGGGCCTCGACGGCCAGCAGGGCCAGCATGGACGGGTAGCCCATGAGGATCAGGGGCTGCCAGGCGTTGAGCCCGGCCACGATCTGGTCGACCGGCTGGGTCACCGGGAACCTGGCCATGTCGGCCATCGGGCTGGCGAAGGTCTGGGGCATGGCGCTGGTCATGTGGACGGCGTCGCGGGCCCCGATCATGGCGAGCCTCATGGGGACGGCGGCCAGCTCGGGCGTGACCGCCCGGTCCCAGACGGCGGGCCGCAGGAAGCCGGCGTAGGCCACCGCCCACTCCTGCCAGCCGTAGGCGAAGATCCCCCGGCGGCCGGTGGAGCCGCCCGAGGCGACGGCGTGGAGCTCGTCGAACAGGTAGGTGTCGGACTCGAGCCCGGCCAGGTGGCGCTCGACCAGGGCGAGGGTGAGCCGGTGGTCGGTGGCCACCTGGTCCCAGTTGGCCATCAGGTCGTCCTTGGTCATCGTGGGCAGGCCGGCCAGGTCGGCCTCCTCGAAGCCGTCGGGGTCGACCCCGGCCAGCCGGTCCCGGTGCCAGGGCGAGGACGCCCTGGCCACCCGGAGCAGGTCGCGCAGGCGGTCCCGCCGCTCCTGGCGCAGCCGGTCGGCCGGCCAGCGCAGCCGCTGGACGTGCTCGGCCAGCAGGGCGGTCAGGTCGGCCAGGTGCCGTTGCCGGAGGTCCTCGTACTCGGCCATCGCCATCTCCCCTCGAGCACCGACCAATAGTCTGAAACGGATGGTCCTGAACATATGATATGATCCAGAGCATGTCAAGGTCCGATCTGACCCCCGTGTCCTGCGTCGTCCTCGGCCTGGTGGCCAGGGACGGCCCCTCGACCCCGTACGCCATCAAGGCGGCGGTCGGTCGGGGCATCGCCCACTTCTGGCAGTTCCCGCACAGCCAGATCTACGCCGAGACCGAGCGGCTGGCCCGCCTGGGGCTGCTGGCCGAGGAGCGGGAGCGGACCGGGCGCCGACGGCGCAGCTACCGGATCACGGCCGACGGCCGGGCCGCGCTGGCCGCCTGGCTGGCCGAGCCCACCGACGAGCCCCTCCAGGTCCGCAGCCTCGGCCTGCTCAAGCTGTTCTTCAGCCAGCACGCCGCGCCGGAGGACGTCGCCGAGCTGGCCAGGGTCCAGGCCGAGCTGCTCCGCGGCGGGGCCGAGCTGAGCGGCGCGATCATCGCCCGCCTCCAGGCCCGCGGCGACCGGCCGGGTCAGCTGGCCGTGGCCGAGATCATGAACGACGCGTTCCAGGCGATGGCCCGGCAGTGGGAGCGGGTCGAGCGAGCAGCCGCCGAGCCACCAGGTCCCGTCGCAGCCGCTCGGGGCCGGTGAAGCGGACGGCGTCGATGCCCAGCCCGCGGGCCGCGGCCACGTTGGTCTCCGAGTCGTCGACGAAGAACGTCGCCGCCGGGTCCAGGCCGAAGCGGTCCAGCAGCAGCCGGAAGATGGCCGGGTCGGGCTTGGCGATCCCCTCCTCGCCCGAGACCAGCAGGCCGTCGAACCAGTCCAGGAACTCGAAGCGGGGGCGGGTGATGGCGAAGGTCTCGGCCGACCAGTTGGTCAGGGCGTACAGCGGCACGCCGGCGGCGCGCAGGTCGGCCAGCACCTCGACCGTGCCCGGGATGTCGCCGGCCACCATCTCCGGCCAGCGCTCGTGGTAGGCGGCGATGGCGACGGCGTGCTCGGGATGGCGCCCGGCCAGCTCGGCCACCCCCTCGGCGAACGGCCGGCCCCGGTCCTGCTCGGCGTTCCACTCCGGCGTGCAGACGGTGGCCAGGAACTCCTCCATCGCGGCCTCGTCGGCCAGCAGCTTCCGGTAGAGGTAGCGCGGGTCCCAGTCGATCAGGACCCCGCCCAGGTCGAACGCCACCGCCTTGGTCGACACCGACACGCCTCCTCGATCACCCGTATCCTCGTGCCGACACTGTAGAGAGGCCCCGCACGAGCCTGGGAGCGCGATGCCGCCCACACCTCCGGCCTCCGGCCCCGGCCCGGGCCCCGCCCGCGCCTGAGCCGGCGCCGGCTGCTCCAGCTCGGCCTGGCCCTGCCGCTGCCGATGGCCCTCGCGGCCTGCGACGACGGGCCCGCCGGCGACCCGGTCGGCCCGACCGCCGGGCCGACCACCGCCCGAACTCGCCCGAGCGGGCCTCGCTGCTGGAGGCCGGCATGGGCGGCCGGCGCCTGGTCGTGGCCGGGACGGTCCTGACCACCGACTGCCGCCCGGTCCGGCGGGCCCTGCTCGACTTCTGGCAGGCCGACGGCGCCGGCCAATATGACAACCAGGGCTACCGGCTGCGCGGCCACCAGTTCAGCGACGCCGAGGGCGCCTGGCGACGGTCGTGCCCGGCCTCTACACCGGCCGCACCCGCCACATCCACGTCAAGGTCCAGGCCCCCGACGGTCCGGTCCTCACGACCCAGCTCTACTTCCCCGGCGAGCCGGCCAACGACCGCGACGGCATCTTCTCGCCCGAGCTGCTGCTCGGCGACGTCCGCGACGTCGGCGGCGCCCGCCAGGGCTCGTTCACCTTCGTGCTGGCGCGCTAACGACCCACCGCGTAGGCGGCGCGGCCGCGGGGGTTGGCGGCGGCGACCAGGAAGCCGGTGGCCGGGTCGCGGCCGGCGGCGCAGGTGCGGCCCAGCGACCAGGGCTCGGCGACCTCGACCAGGTGACCCCGGCCGCGGAGGCCCTCGAGGGTGGCCGGGTCGTGGCTGGCCTCGACGACCAGCCTGCCGGGCACGGCCCGGCGGGGCCAGAACGAGCTCGGGAAGTGCTCGCTCAGGAACGTCGGGGCGTCGATCGCCTCCTGGAGGTCCAGCCCGAACCGGGCGTGGGCGAGGAGGAACTGGAGGGTCCACTGGTCCTGGCCGTCGCCGCCGGGGGTGCCGAAGGCCAGGCTGGGCTCGCCGTCGCGCAGGGCCAGCGAGGGGCTGAGCGTGGTCCGCGGCCGGGTCCCCGGGCGTAGGGAGCTGGCCAGCCCCTCCTCCAGCCAGAGCATCTGGGCCCGGGTGCCCAGGCAGAAGCCGAGGCCGGAGACGACCGGCGAGCTCTGCAGCCAGCCGCCGCTTGGGGTGGCCGCGACCAGGTTGCCGTGCCGGTCGACCACGTCGACGTGGCAGGTGTCACCGAAGGTCGGCTCCCCCGAGCCGGCCAGGGCCGCGGCGTCGCCGGGCCCGAGCCCGGCCGCGGGCAGGCGGGGGGCGCGCCCGGCCGGCGACCCGGGGCGCAGCTCCAGCGAGGCCTGGCTGCCGACCAGGGCCCGGCGCCGTTCGGCGTAGGCGGGGTCCAGCAGCCCGTCCAGGGGCACGTCGAAGGCGGCGGGGTCGCCGTACCAGGCCTCGCGGTCGGCGAAGGCGAGCTTGGCGCACTCGGCCAGCGTGTGGACATAGGCCGTGCTGCCCAGGCCCATCCCGACCAGGTCGACGTCCTCCAGCATTCGTAGCTGCTGGAGGAGCACCGGCCCCTGGCCCCAGGGCCCGGTCTTGCACACCGTCCAGCCGTGGTGGGAGACCGACACCGGCTCCTCGACCGTGGCCCGCCAGCCGGCCAGGTCGTCGCCGTCGAGCAGCCCCCGGTGGCGGCGGCCGCTCACGTCCATGACCTCGGCCGTGGCCAGGAAGCCGGCGATCGTCTCGGCCACGAAGCCCTCGTAGAAGGCGGCCAGGGCGGCCTCGATCTGGCCGTCGCGGTCCCGGGTGGCCGCCTCGGCCTCGGCCAGCAGGCGGCGCCAGGTCGCGGCCAGGGCCGGGTTGCGCAGCCGCCCGCCGGGGGCGGGGACGCCGCCGGCCAGCCACACCTCGGCCGAGGACGTCCACTCCTCGCGGAACATCAGCTCCACGGCGGCGATCGCCCCGCCGATCCGGGGCACCGCCGGGAACCCGGCCTCGGCGTGGCCGATGGCCGGCTCCAGCACCTCCCGGAGGCGCAGCGTGCCGTGGTCGCGCAGCAGCAGCATCCAGGCCCCGAAGGCCCCGGGCACGCACGCCGCCAGCAGCCCGGTCCCGGGGATCAGCCCGAGGCCCAGGCCGGCGAACCGATCGATGGTGGCCGCGGCCGGGACCGGGCCCTGCCCGTTCACCACCAGCACCCGCCCCTGCCCGGCCGGGGCGGCCAGGATCGGGACCTCGCCCCCGGGCCCGTTCAGGTGCGGCTCCACCACCTGGAGCACGAACCCGGCCGCGACCGCGGCGTCGAAGGCATTGCCACCCCGCTCCAGCACCGCCATCCCCGCCCCCGAGGCCAACCAGTGGGTCGAGGCGACCATGCCGAGGGACCCACGCAGCTCGGGTCGGGTCGCGAACATGTCGTGAGCATATCCACGGAACACCGGCGCCTACCGACCCGGGATGGGTTCCGGCGCGCCTAATCGGTTGCGGGGTTCGACCGGCGACCCCGATCATCGTGAGGAGCCCGTCGCCAGTGAGGACCGTTCCGTCATGCTCCGAGTCGTCGACCTGACCGTCGAGGTGGGTCACCGCCTGCTCGTCGCCGAGGCGAGCTTCACGGTCGCGCCCGGCGACGTGGTCGGCCTGGTGGGGCCGAACGGGGCCGGCAAGACGAGCCTGCTGCGCACCCTCAGCGAGCGGGCCCACGCCAAGCGCGACCCGGCGGTCAGCCTGGTCGGGGAGCTGGCCTGGCTGCCCCAGGAGTCGCCGCCGACCACGGCCTCGACCGGGCTGGCCCGGCTGCTGTCGGCCCGCGGCCTGGACCGGGCGCGCGCCGAGCTGGAGGAGGCACGCCGGCGGATCGACCGGAGCGGCGACGCCCGCGACCGCGACCGGGCCATCAGGCGGTTCTCCGGCCTCCAGGAGCGGTTCGAGGCCGACGGCGGCTACCGGGCCGAGGCCGAGGCCCGGCGGGTCGCGGCCGGCCTCGGCATCCCGGCCAGCGGGCTCGACCGGTCGCTGTCCGGCCTGTCGGGTGGCGAGCGGCGGCGGGTCGAGCTGGCCCGGGTGCTGCTCAGCCAGGCGACCACCCTGCTGCTGGACGAGCCCACCAACCACCTGGACGCCGACGCCAAGCGCTGGCTGGCCGGGTTCCTGGCCGACTTCTCCGGCGGCATCCTGCTCGTCTCCCACGACCTGCCCCTGCTGGACCGCGACGTCACCGCGGTGCTGGTGCTGGACCCGATGACCGCGTCGATCGAGACCTACAAGGGCACCTGGACCCGGTACCTGGAGACCCGCGAGGTCCGGGAGCGGTCCGAGGCCAAGGAGCGCAAGGTCCTGGAGCGCGACATCAAGCGGCTGTCGGCGTTCGTGGAGAAGTATCGCCACTCCAACGAGGTGATGGCCCGCCGGGCCATGGTCACCGAGCGCCGGGTCGAGAAGATGCAGGCCAGCCTGACCCCCGAGCGCCGGTCGGGGCGCAAGGTCGCGGTCCGGTTCCCCGACCCGCCGCCGTCGGGCCGCTTCCCGCTGGACGCGGTCGACCTGTCCCGCTCCTACGGCGGCCCGCCGGTGTTCAAGCACGTCTCCTTCGACCTCCAGCGGGGCGAGCGGCTGCTGGTCCTCGGCCTCAACGGCGCCGGCAAGACCTCGCTGCTGCGCATCCTGGCCGGCATCGACGCCCCCGACGAGGGCGAGGTCCGCCTGGGCCACGGCGCCCAGCTCGGCTACTACGCCCAGGAGCACGAGGGCCTCGGCCCCGAGGCCACCGCCATGGAGTCGCTGCGCGAGGTCGCCAAGGCCCCCGACGACCTGCTCCGGGGCGTCCTCGGCCACTTCCTGCTCGGCGGCGACCAGGCCCACCAGCCGACCCGGACCCTGTCCGGCGGCGAGAAGACCAAGCTCGCCCTGGCCCGCCTGGTCCTGGGCCGCCACAACGTCCTGCTCCTGGACGAGCCGACCAACAACCTGGACGTCCAGGCGGTCGAGGCCGTCCGCTCGGCCCTGGAGACCTACACGGGCTCGGTGGTCCTGGTCAGCCACGACACCCCGTTCGTGCAGACCTTCGAGCCCGACCGGGTCCTGCTCCTGCCCGACGGCGCCCTCGACGTCTGGAGCGGGGACTACCTGGACCTGGTCGCCCTCGACTGACCGTGGCCACCGTGACCATCCTCGGGGCCGGGGCGATGGGCAGCGCCCTGGCCACCCCGGCGGTGGCCGCCGGCAACCGGGTGCGGCTCTGGGGGACCTGGCTGGACGGCGAGCTCCTGGCCGAGCTGCGCGCCGGCCGTCCCCACCCCCGCACCGGCGTCCCCGTCGACCCGCGGGTCGAGCTGTGTGACGCCGGCGGCCTGGCCACGGCCCTCCGGGGCAGCGACCTCGTCGCCGTCGCGATCAGCTCCGAAGGTGTGCTGGACGTGGTCCGGCGGGCCGCGACCGCCCTGGCTCCGGGGACGCCCCTGCTGCTGTGCACCAAGGGGTTCGGGCGCCGCCCCGACGGCACCGTGGACCTGCTGCCGGTACTGCTGGAGGCCGCGCTGTCGCCATCGCTCGCCCGGAGCTGCCCGGTCGTCGCCGTCGGCGGCCCGTGCAAGGCCAACGAGGTCGCCGCCGGCCGGCCGACGGCCGCGGTCTTCGGCAGCGGACACGGCGAGGCGCTGGCCCGCGGCGCGCGGGCGCTGGCCACCGCCGCCTACCGCGTGCACCGCACCGACGACCTGCTCGGCGTGGAGGCGGCCGCGGCCACCAAGAACGTCTACGCGATCGCCGTCGGGCTCTGCCATGGCCTCTCCGGGTCCGGCGGCCAGCCCTGGCACGACCTGGCCGCCGCCGTCTTCACCCAGGCCGTGGCCGAGATGCGGCGCCTGGCGGTCGCCCTGGGCGGCCGCGAGGAGACCGTGCTCGGCCCGGCCGGACTGGGCGACCTGGAGGTCACCTCGCTGTCGGGGCGCAACCGGGAGCTCGGGGCCAGGGTCGGCCGGGGCGAGCCGCCCGGCGAGGCCCTGGCCGCCATGGCCGCCGCCGGCCAGACCGTCGAGGGCGTTCCCGCGGCCCGCCTCGCCCACGAGCTGACCGGCTCGCTGGCCCGCCGGCGGCCCGGTGAGGTCGGCGACCTGCCGGCCCGGCTGCCCCTGCTGGCGGCGGTCAACCGCATCCTGGACGGCGCCTCCGACCCGGCCGCCCTACTCGCCGCGGCCGTCCTCCCCCTCTGATGCACCGGCAGAGAGGGGCCGGGGAGTCCCCCCGGAACTCCCCGGCCCCTGGCCCCCCGGCCCTAGGCTGCCGGCGCGACCGACCGCCGCCCGGCCAGGCCGAAGTACAGGCCGAGGGCGGCGCTCGCCAGATGCAGCGCGTTGTCAGGCTGGTTGATGTTGAGGAGGTTCAGGTCGGAGCTGCCGTTGATGAACAGCCCAAGGACCCCGACCACCAGGTAGACGGCACCGATCAGGATGCTGACGGTGCGGGCGGCGGACTCGGTGCGGGAGGAGGCCAGCCACAGGGCCCCGACCGCGAGGTGGACGATGTTGTGCAGCGGGTTCACCCCGAACAGGAGGAGCTTGTCGTCCGAGGCCACGGCGAAGTCGGCGAACCCGGTGAAGGCGAACCCGAGCAGGCCGACGAGCACATAGACGGCCCCGAACACCTGGGCGAAACGCTGGACGGGCATGATCTGCACGACCTCCTTGGGCGGCTGGTGGAGCGGTGTTGCCGGCTCGCAGGGTGTTCGTCGGGCCGCCCCGATCGGTTCATTCAGCCGCGCGACGCGTTGCGCTGGTACCCTCGCGTCGTCCCATCCCCGTCCGGAGGTTTGCTCAATGGCCGATGCGAACCTGGTCCCCATCGTCATCGAGCAGACCAGCCGTGGCGAGCGCTCGTTCGACATCTTCTCCCGGCTGCTCAAGGACCGGATCATCTTCCTTGGCACCCCGATCGACGACACCATCGCCAACCTGGTCATGGCCCAGCTCCTGCACCTGGAGAGCGACGATCCCGACAAGGACATCTCGATCTACATCAACTCGCCCGGCGGGTCGATCACCGACCTGCTGGCCATCTACGACACCATGCAGTACGTGAAGCCGGACGTGTCCACGATCTGCATGGGCATGGCCGCGTCGGCGGCCGCGGTGATCCTGGCCGCGGGGACCAAGGGCAAGCGCTACGCCCTGCCCCACTCGACCATCCTGATCCACCAGCCGTCGGGCGGGGCCCGCGGCCAGTCGGCCGACATCGAGATCCAGGCCCGGGAGATCCTGCGCCTGCGCATGCTGCTGGACGAGATCATGGCCAAGCACACCGGCCAGACGGTCGAGAAGATCGCCAAGGACACCGACCGCGACTTCATCATGAGCGCCGACCAGGCCCTCGAGTACGGCATGGTCGACGAGATCATCACCGCCCGCCAGGTCGTGCCCATGATCGGCTCCAGCACCGCCCCGGCCGGCGTGTCCCGGCCCTCCGGCGACGGCGCCGATCCCGAGCCGACGGCCGCCCCTCCGGCCTCCTGACGACGGCCCGGGTCGGTTAGGCGTCGATCAGCTCGACGGCGACGCCCTGCTGGGCGAGCCAGGCCTGGGCGTGGTCGAGCTGGTCCTCGGGGCCGGAGAGCTCGAGGAGGAACCAGGCCACGCCGGACTCGACGTCGACGTTGGCCCGGCGGACGTTGACCACGGCGGTGGTGGCCCTGACCAGGTCGTGGAGGATGGGCCGGTGGACCAGGTCCGGGGGCAGGGTGCAGTGGACCAGACGCCTCATGGCGGCGCCGTCCCGCCGAGGGTGGCGTTCATGGAGCCGGAGCGGAAGCCCTCCAGGTCGAGGGTGACCCAGGTGAAGCCGAGGTCGCGAAGGCCGGCGACCAGGCGGGCCCGGCGGTCGGGGCGGACCAGGTCGTCGAGGGCCTCCACCGGCACCTCGACCCGGGCCAGACCGCCGTGGTCGCGGACGCGGAGCTGGGCCAGGCCGAAGGAGCGGAGCAGGGCCTCGGCCCGCTCGACCCGGGACAGGCGGGCCGGGGTCACCTGGACCCCGTAGGCGATCCGGGAGGCCAGGCAGGCCGCGGCCGGCTTGTCCGCGGTGCGCAGGCCCAGGCGGCGGGAGGCCTGGCGGACCTCGGCCTTGGAGAACCCGGCCGCGACCAGCGGGGTGAGCACGCCGTGCTCGGCCGCCGCCCGCTGCCCCGGCCGGTGGTCGCCCAGGTCGTCGGTGTTGGTCCCCACGGCCAGGGCCAGGCCCTCGGCGCCGGCCAGGGGGCCGAGGACCTCGAACAGCTCGTCCTTGCAGAAGAAGCAGCGGTCGGGGCCGTTGCGCAGGTAGCCGGGCCGCTCGCCCTCGTGGGTGGCCACCACCAGGTGGCGGACGCCCAGCTCGGCGGCCAGGGCGCGGGCGTCGTCCAGCTCCCGCTCGGGCAGGCTGGGCGACACCCCGGTGGCCGCCACCGCCCGCTCCCCCAGCGCCTGGGCGGCCACGGCCAGCAGGAGGGCCGAGTCGGCCCCGCCCGAGAACCCCACCATCACCCCGCCGGTGGCCTCGAGCTCCCGCCGCAGCGCGGCCAGCTTGGCGTCCAGCTCGTCCATGACCTGACAGTCTAGGACCAAGCGAAACGGCGGCCCCGACAATCGGGGCCGCCGTTCGCGTGGAGAGGGTCGATGTGGACCTAGAAGTCCATGTCGCCACCGCCGCCGGGCATGGCGGGGGCCTTCTCCTTCTCCGGCTTGTCGACCACGACGGCCTCGGTGGTGAGGAACAGGCCGGCGATCGAGGTCGCGTTCTGCAGCGCCGAGCGCACGACCTTGGCCGGGTCGACGATCCCCGACTTGAACATGTCGGTGTACTCGCCGGTGGCCGCGTTCAGGCCCTGGCCCGGGTCGAGGCCGCGGACCTTCTCGACCACCACGCCGCCCTCGAGGCCGGCGTTGGCGGCGATCTGCTTGAGCGGCTCCTCGAGCGCCCGGCGCACGATCGTCGCCCCGGTCGCCTCGTCACCGGTCAGGTCGACCTTGGTCAGGGCCTCCTGGACCCGGAGCAGGGTCACGCCGCCGCCGGGGACGATGCCCTCCTCCACCGCCGCGCGGGCGTTGGAGACGGCGTCCTCGATGCGGTGCTTCTTCTCCTTGAGCTCGACCTCGGTGGCCGCCCCGACCTTGATCACGCCCACGCCCCCGGCCAGCTTGGCCAGCCGCTCCTGGAGCTTCTCGCGGTCGTAGTCGGAGTCGGTGTTCTCGATCTCGGCCCGGATCTGGTTGACCCGGCCCTTGATGTCCTCGGGGTCGCCGCTGCCCTCGACGACGGTGGTCTCGTCCTTGGTGACGACCACCTTGCGGGCCCGGCCGAGCAGGTCGAGGGTGACGTTCTCGAGCTTGAGCCCGACCTCCTCGGAGATGACCTGGCCACCGGTCAGGGTGGCGATGTCGGCCAGCATGGCCTTGCGCCGGTCACCGAACCCCGGCGCCTTGACCGCGGCGCTCTTGAAGGTGCCGCGGATCTTGTTCACGACCAGGGTGGCCAGGGCCTCGCCCTCGACGTCCTCGGCGAGCACCACGACCGCCTTGCCGCTCTGCATGACCTTCTCGAGCACCGGCAGCAGGTCCTTGACGGCCGAGATCTTGGAGTTGGCGATGAGGATGTAGGGGTCGTCGAGGACCGCCTCCATGCGCTCGGGGTCGGTGACGAAGTAGGGCGAGATGTAGCCCTTGTCGAAGCGCATGCCCTCGACCGTCTCGAGCTCGATGCCGAAGGTGTTGGACTCCTCGACGGTGATGACGCCTTCCTTGCCGACGACGTCCATGGCCTTGGCGATGACCTCGCCGATCTCGGGGTCGCCGGCCGACACGCTGGCCGTGTGGGCGATCTCGTCGCGGGTCTCGATGTCCTTGGCCTGGTTCTTGATGGCCTCGACGGCCAGCTCGGTGGCCTTCTCGATGCCGCGCTTGAGGCTCATCGGGTTGGCCCCGGCGGCCACGTTGCGCAGGCCCTCGCGGACCAGGGCCTGGGCGAGCACGGTGGCGGTGGTGGTGCCGTCACCGGCGATCTCGTCGGTCTTCTTGGCGACCTGCTTGACCAGCTCGGCCCCGATCTTCTCCCACGGGTCCTCGAGCTCGATCTCGTTGGCGATGGACACGCCGTCGTTGGTGATCGTGGGCGCGCCCCACTTCTTCTCCAGGACCACGTTGCGGCCCTTGGGACCCAGCGTCACCCTGACGGCGTCGGCGAGCTGGTTCATCCCCCGCTCGAGAGCACGCCGGGCGTCCTCGTCGAAGGCGATCATCTTGGGCATAGGTGCGGCTACCTCCCCTGTTCGGATGGCTTGCCTGTTGGAACTTGTCTCCGGTTGGCAATCCCGGATGTTAGCACTCAAGATGGTCGAGTGCTAAGCCCAAGTGCTATCACGGCGCTCGGACCAAAGTCCAGCCCGAAGGGAGTGCGCAGGTGCGGATCGCGGTGGTCGTGTTCGAGGGCTTCGACGAGCTGGATGCCATCGGCCCGCTGGAGGTGCTGCGAAACGCCGCCGAGGGCGGCGCCGACCTGGAGGTGGCCCTGGTCACCCTGGACGGGGCGGCCGAGGTCACCGGCTCCCACGGGCTGCGGGTGCGGCCCGAGGGCCGGCTCGACCCGGGCCGGACCGACCTGCTGGTGGTGCCGGGCGGCGGCTGGAGCGACCGCGCGCCCCGGGGCGCCTGGGCCGAGGCCGAGCGGGGCGAGCTGCCGGCGGCGATCGCCGCCGCCCACCGGGCCGGCGCCCAGGTGGCCACCGTCTGCACCGGGGCCATGCTGGCCACCGCCGCCGGGCTCACCCGCGGCCGCCCGGCCATCACCCACCACAGCGCCGTGGAGGACCTGCGGGCCTCCGGCGCCCAGGTCGTCGAGGCCAGGGTGGTCGACGACGGCGACCTGGTCACCTCCGGCGGGGTCACCTCCGGCATCGACATGGCCCTCTGGCTGGTCGAGCGGCACGTCGGGGCGGAGGCGGCCGAGGCCGTTGCCGCCGAGATCGAGCACCCGCGCCAGGGCGAGGTCTGGCGGGCTAGGCCCGGGCCACGACCCGTGGCCTGAAGCCCCGCCGGGACGTCCAGGGCCAGGCCGGGACCGCGTCGGCGTACCGGCGCGACGAGCCGTACACCAGCAGGGCGAGCATGACCCCGTAGACCGGGAGGTGGCCGATCAGCTCGTCCCTGCCCAGGAAGAACAGGGTGGCGTTGAAGGGGATCCCGGCGACGATGACCGCCACCTGGGGGATGCGGCCCGAGATCAGCAGCAGCCCGAACAGCAGCTCGATCGCCCCGGCCATGCGGATGAAGGCGTCGTCGCTCAGGGGGATGCCGAGCACGTCGAACAGGTCGAAGGCGGGGTAGTTGCCGATGAACTCGCGGGCCAGGGCCGGGTTGGCGAACTTCTCGCTGAAGGCCAGCACCACCAGGGCGAGGCCGACACAGACGCGCAGGGCGAAGATGGCCAGGGCGGCCGTCTCCACCGGCGGCTCGACGGCCCCGTAGCGGTCGCGGCCGGGCGGCAGCACCACCAGGAACAGGGCGATGCCGAGCAGGTCGATCGCCTCCAGCATGGCCACGGGCCCGGCCAGCAGCGCCGCCAGGGGACCGAGCAGCAGGGTGACCAGGCCGGCGGGGCGCAGCCAGGCCCCGGTGATGAACCACACCCCGAGCAGCCCCTCGGCGAAGGCGATGGCCGCCCCGCCCGGGACGTGCTCCAGGGACAGGTTCGGGGCCAGATAGGCGTCCCGCACGGCCAGCGAGAGCAGCGACACCCCGAGGTGGACGCCGAGCAGCCGCGGCACCCACGGGGCCAGCCGCCCCAGCGGCTCCAGGAACGGCAGCTCCGGCCGGGGCAGCCGCGCCCCCACCAGGTGCCAGACCAGCGCCACCACCGCCACGGCCGCGATCAGGGCCAGGGAGGACGCCGTCCGGGCGAAGGCCCAGTCGGCATGGAACGCGCCCGGGGCGTCGACGAACCACTTCTCGTGCGCGAGCGGCAGCGACGGCACGACGCACCTCCTCGTTCCATCCGCGGTCACTTGATCTTGACCAGAATCAAGCCTACGTAACCACCGATGGCCGCCGCCTCACCGCTTCCAGAACCCGAGCTCCCGCCCTCGCACGACCCCGGCCGCCCCCGGGGGCCCGGGGCCGCCCGGGACACCCTGGGTCGCGAACGCCCAGAGCACGGCGAGCGCCCGTTCGCGCACCCGCTCCAGCTCGGCCCGCTCCGACCCGCCGGACACGGCCACCCGGCCCAGCTCGGCAGCCACCTCCCGCAGCGGCCGCAGCTCCCCCTCGACGGCATCCACCGATTCGAGGTCGGCCACCAGCGCCTCGAGTCCAACCCGAACCAGCCCGAGCCGCCGTTCCAGGTCGCGCCCTGCCGGCCCCGGCCAGACCTGGGCCCCCAGGCCCGGCAGGGGTGGGATCCCCGGGGTCGGCTCGGGCTGGAATCCCGGGCCCGGCCGGGTCCCCAATCTGGGGAGAGCGCGATCGCCTTCGAGCAGGGTGGCGAGCTGGGCGGCACGGCGGCGGTAGGGGGCGAGGTCGGCACCGGCGAGGGGATGGGAGGCGGAACCGCCGGAGCGGCGGCGGGGAGAGCGGCCCGGGCCGACCCGGCCGGGAAGGGCTCCCAGGCGGCGGCCGGCCATGCCGAGGGGTCGGGCGGAGCCGCGCGGTGTGGCGAACCGCCCGGCTGCCTGTAGGCCGCCCGCGGACATGCTGGCCATCGGCATGGCCGCCGCGGCCAGCCCGACCCCCTCGAACATGGACCACCCGGCGGGCGCCTCCACCGGCTGCAGGACCCGGTGGACGACCCCGCCCTCGTTGACGACCTGCACGTCGGCGGCCACGAAGGCGGTGAAGCGGCACAGCACCCCGAAGCGGAGCGAGGTCTCGACGATCCGCCGTTCCAGCTCGCGGTCCGGCACCGGGTCGGTGGCGTAGCGGTCCTCGAGGTCACGCAGGTGGGCCCGGGCCCAGGTCGCGGCCAGCGAGGAGGCGTCGCCGCCGGTCACCGGCACGGTCGCCGACCACGGCCGGCCGGCGGCGTCCCGGCCCCGGACGGTGACCGCGCCGCCGGGGCCGCCCCTGAAGCGGCCGCTCACGACCAACGGCGACCCGGCGAACAGGGCCGGCAGGCGCCGCGGGGCCAGCGACGACGTGTCGAGGTCCAGCCCGGCCGGCTCCAGCTCCAGGTCGGTCAGCACCGGCGCCCCGAGGCGCCGGTGGACCCGGTCCATCATCGCGTCCAGCCGTTCCTCGGACTCGACCAGCTCGCAGGCGCCGCCGCCCAGCCCGGCCAGCCGCTTCAGGAATCCCTCGTTCACCGCGCTGTCGACCCCGACGGTGTAGACCCGGACGCCGCCGAGCCGCGGGGCGAGCAGCCGCAGGATCTGGTCCTCGTTCCCGACCTGCCCGTCGGTCACCAGCACGAGCGCCGGGTCGCGCGGCCCCGGGCCCGCCGGCTCCCCGGCCGCCGGGCCGGTGACCAGGTCGAGCGCCCTGGCCAGCGGCGCGGCCATCTCGGTGCCGCCGCGCGCCTCCACCCGGGACAGGAACTCGACCGCCTGGAAGCGGGCATGGTCGCCGGCGGCCCGCAGGCCGTTCCCGAGCTCCGGCGGCGTCTCGATGAGGTTGTCGAATGCCAGCAGCCCGAAGCGGTCGCGCCCGGTCAGCGAGTCGATCATGCGGGCCACCGCGCGCCGGGCGGCCACCATCTTCCAGCCGGCCATGCTGCCGGAGCGGTCCAGCACGAACACGAGGTCCCTCGGGGTGGCGACGGCGGCCCCGAGCGGCGGCAGCAGGGTCAGGACGAAGGTCCCCTGCCCGCCGTCGGCGTCCTCGACGGCGGTCACGGCGGTGCTCACCGCCTCCGAGCCGGTCCCGATCCGGAGCACGAAGTCGCGGTCGGCCCGCTCCCCCGGCTCGACCCGGACCGTCCTGATGCCGTCGGGCGCCTCCTCCACCACCGCGTGCAGGCTGGACCGCACGGCGCCGACCTCCAGGTCGGCCGGGTCGATCTGGACCCTGATCGACAGGTCGACAGGGTTGGGGAAACCGGTCAGCAGCACCGGCGGGGTGATCCTGGAGGCGTCGGGCACCGCGTCGGTGTCGGGCTCGGTGCCCGACCCGACCGGCTCGCCCTCCAGCGGCGACCCCGGGATGTAGCGGGGCGCCACCACCAACGGGAACCGGAAGGTGGCCTCGCCCTCGTCCCACGGCAGCGGTCCGGTCATGACCAGCCGGACCGTGACCCGCTCGCCGGGAAGGAGGTTGCCGACCCGCATGGTGAACACGCCCGGTCGCTCCTCCTCGGCGATCGACGCCCGCCGGCCCCGCCTGACCGCGGTGTCGTAGTCGGCCCTGGCCTGGCCGCGCTCCCTGAGCACGCCCTCGACCACCCGCTCCCCGACCTCCATGCGGAACTCGGTCACGGCGGCCCGGTCCGGCAGGGGGAAGATGTAGCTCGCCTCCAGCGGCCGGTCGAACCGGTTCCCGAACGTCTGGGTGAGCGCGACCCGCGCGACGAGCCCGGTGAGGGTCGCGTCGACGTCGATCGCCTGGAGCGGCAGGTTGCCCCGTTCGGTGGCGACGGCACCGACTCCGGCCTCGCCCCCAGCCTCGGCCGCCGCCAGCTCGTCGTCGGTCAGCAGGGGAAGGTGCGAGGTCATAGGTGCTCCCTTCGGGGCTTGTTCCCGCGAGCCCGCCGGGCCTCCGGCTCCTGACCCGGATCCAGGCCCCCGCGGCCCTGATCCGGGTTCGGGGTCTTGTGGCGCTGACCCGGGTTCGGGGCCTCGGCTCCGAGGCCGCGGTCACGGAGCGCGGCCAGCAGCGGCCTGGCGGCGTCGAGGAGGGCCTGGATGTCCTCCAGTTCCAGCTCCCGCCCCGGTTCCAGCAGCAGGGTCGCCCCCTCGCCCAGCCGCACCCCCTGCAGGGTCGCGGGCCATGGGGTCCCGGCCTCCTCGCGCGAGGGATGGGTTGGGCGGGTGGGAAAGGCGGGACCGGTCGGGACGGTGGGATCGGTGACATCGATGGGATGGGTGGGGGCGGTCGGATCGGTGGGGGCGGTGAAACAGGTGGGGTCGGCTGGGGTGGTGGCACCGGTGTCGGTCGCTGCGGTGAGGGCGGCGGCCGGCTGCTCCCGCCAGAACCCGGCCCGCCTCGCCTTGCCCCCGGCCGGCCCGCGTACGGCGGCTGCCGCTCGCGCGGCGGCTGGCGGTCGCATGGTGGCGGCGCCCGAGCGCGCAGCGACCGACGCTCCCGGGCCGGCGCCGCCATCCCCCGCCGAGCCGTCGCCGCCGCTGGCGGCCGCGGCGGGGCCAGCTCCGGGGACCGGCCCGGCGGCGACGCCCGCGGGAAGGTTGGCGACCCGGGCGAGCTGGGTGTCGGTGGCGCCGGCCAGCTCCTGCTGAATGGAGACCAGGGGCAGCCCCCTGGCCTGGAGACGCTTGACGGCGACGAGCTGCAGCAGGTGCCGAGGCCCGTACAACGCCGTCCGCCCGCGATGGGCGGCCGGGCGGTCGATCAGGCCGATGGTCGTGTACCAGCGGATGGCCCGCCGGTCGGGAACGGCACGGACCCGGCCGCTGGTCTGGCCCCGGTAGTCGACGGCCAAGGCCGTCTCGACCCGCTCCGCGAGCTCGTCAAGGGTCCAGCGAGGGTCCGGCATGCGACTATCGTGACAGTGTCATATGACAGTGTCAACTGACTGCTGGAGGAGATCGCTACCGGCAGGCGAGCACGCGAACCGCCGGCCCGGAGGCCGCGGCGGTGTTGCCCCGGTCGTCGGTGGCGACGACCTGCCAGGGGACGGTGCCCGGGGTGGGTACGGGGCCGAGGCTCGCGAACCAGCCGCCGGAGCCTCGGTTCATCGGGACCGACCGGCCGCCCCAGCGCAGGGTCACCGAGGAGAGGGCCGACTCGTCGGTCACGGTCGCCTCGACCAGGGTGGTCGTCGGGGTGCACGGGCTGGTGAAGATCTGGGGTGGGGAGGCGGAGAGGTCGCCGATCTCGGGAGGGTGCTCGACCCGGAGGGCGACCGCGACCGAACGGGTGGGGCCATCCCAGGTGAGCTCGACGCGGGCGTCGGCGTCGCCCTCGGGCAGGCCGTCGCGGGTCGCGGACAGGGTGAGCCCGGCCTGCCGGCCGCCGTCGAGGCGGCCGGTGGAGGGGCTGACCCGCAGCCACGGGGCCGAGGGCCTGGCCGTCCAGGACAGCGGCTCGCCGCCGCCGTTGCGGACGGTCAAGGTGGCCGTGGTGCCGCCGGGTCCGAGGTCGACCCTGGCCGGGGAGGCGGCCAGCGACGGCGGGGCCGCCGGGGCCGTGGTGGCGGTGGTCGTGGCCGAGGTCGAGGAGCTGGTCGAGGTCGAGGCGGCGGTGGTCGTCGGCTGGGTGGTGGGTGCGGCCGAGGTGGCCGCTCCGGCAGCGGCCGGGCCGCCCTGGCCGTTGGTCGGGCTGGAGACGGCCGGGGACCGCTCCCATCCGAGCCCGACCCCGACCGCCACCGCCACCAGCAGGGCCGCCACCAGCGCGGCGGTGGCCCCGCGGCGCCGGCCCCTGTCGGGGTTGTGGACCGCCGCGCGCACCGCTGCTCCTCGCGGAGTAGCCTCCCCCACCGGGGGACCCGGCACCGGCGGGTCGGGTTGCCGCGTGCCGGGAGGGCCGGCACCCGGCGTCCCCGGTCCCGGGCCCGCACCCGGCGACCCCGACGCCGCTCCCCCCGTGAGCCGGACCCGCTCCAGGACCTGACCGCGCAGATAGGCCGGGGCCGGCATCGGGGGAACGGCGGCCAGCAGGGCGAGGGGGCTGGCGGTGGTGCGACGTCGCTCGCCGCACACGGCGCAGGCGTCGATGTGCCAGGCCACCCGCTGGCGGATCAGGGGGGAGAAGCGGCCGTCCCAGTCGGCGAGGATGCGGGCCAGGTCGGGGCAGTCGTCGCGACCCAACCGGGCCACCAGGACGGCACCCAGAGAGCGTTCGACCTGGTCGCGGAGGCGGCTGAGGAGCACGTCGGCGTGGCCGGGCTCCAAGCCCATGGCCTCGGCCAGCTCGGCGCCCTCCAGGCCGTGGCGCAGGTGGAGGTCGAGCAGGGCGCGGTCGCGCTCGGACAGGCCGGCGGCGGCGTTCCAGACGAGCTCGCGCGGGTCGGACCGCCGGGCCGCCTGGCCGGGGCCGGTCGCGGGGTCGGGCGGGTTGGCCGTCTCCGCCTGGGGCGCGGCGCGTGCCCGGGCCCGGGCCCGGCGGAAGGCCTGGCCGCGAGCTACCGCGTACAGCCAGGGTCGCAGCCGCTCCGGGTCGCGGAGCTGGCCGAGGCGCTCGGCCGCGGCCACGAACGCGTCCTGGGTGGCGTCGGCCGCCTCCTCCCGGTCGCGCACCACCGACCAGCAGAAGTCGTGCAGCCGGTCGGCGTAGCGGTCGTAGATCGCGGCGAAGGCGCCGCGGTCGCCGGCCGTCGCCGCCCGCGCGAGGCCGGCGTCGCCGCGCGCGTCGGGACGACGAGGTCGGGCGTCCATTCCCCTCCAGAACAGTGGCGGTCGCGGCCTTACGCTTTCCGGCAGTATCACCCTCGAGCCCCGAGAAGGTGGACCGGATCGACCCTGGCGACGAGCTCCTGGACGTGGTCGACGAGCAGGACCGGGTGGTCGGGCAGGCCACCCGGCGCGAGGTGCGGCGCCGGCGGCTGCTGCACCGGTTCTCGTCGGTGCTGTGCCGGGACGGGGCCGGGCGGCTGTACGTGCACCGGCGCACCGACGACAAGGACGTCTACCCGGGGATGTACGACATGGCCGCCGGCGGGGTGCTGGCCGCCGGGGAGACCTACCTGGAGGCGGCCCGGCGCGAGCTGGCCGAGGAGCTGGGGGTGGTCGGGCCCGAGCCGCGGTTCCTGTTCAGGCACCGCTACCGCGGGCGGGAGAACCCGAGCTGGAGCGCCCTGTTCGAGGTCACCTGGGACGGCCCCGTCCACCCCCAGGCCAGCGAGATCGCCTGGGGCGGCTTCCTCACCCTCGAGGAGCTGGCGGCCCGCCTGGAGCAGTGGCCGTTCTGCCCCGACGCCCTGGAGATCTACCGGCGCTGGCGGGCCGGCCGGTACTAGCCGGCCACGGCCAGGCCGGGGCGGACCGGGACCAGGGCCTCGGTGAGGGCGTCGATGTTGGGGCGGACGGTCACCGTCGCTCCGGCGCGGCCGTCCAGGACCTCGCGGGTCTTGAGGCCGTGGCCGGTGACCAGGGCGACGACCCGCTCGCCGGGCCGGAACTCGCCCCTGGCGGCCAGGCGGCCGACGGTGGCCACGGTCACCCCGACGGCCGTCTCGCCGAACACGCCGGTGGTGCGGGCCAGCAGCTCGATCGCCTTCACGACCTCCTCGTCGTCCACCGCCTCGATGCGGCCGCCGGTCCCGCGGACCGTGGCCAGGGCCTCGGCCCCGTCGGCCGGGTCCCCGATGGCCAGGGACTTGACGATGCCGCTGGGCCGCACCGGGGTGACCTCGTCGACCCCGGCGGCGAAGGCGGCCGCCACCGGGCTGCAGCCGACGGACTGGGCGCCGTGGACCCGGGCCGGCGTCCGCTCGACCAGGCCGTGGTCGGCCAGGACCTGGAAGCCCTGGTGGACCTTGGTGAGCAGGGCCCCGGAGGCGATCGGGACGACCACGTGCTCGGGCAGCGACCAGCCGAGCTGCTCGGCCACCTCCAGGCCGACGGTCTTGGAGCCCTCGGCGTACCAGGGACGCAGGTTCACGTTGACGAACCCCCAGCCGAAGGCCTCGACGGCCTGCATGGAGAGCCGGTTGGCCTGGTCGTAGGAGCCCTCCACGGCCACCACGGTGGCCCCGAAGGCGGCGGCCGAGGCGACCTTGCCGGCCTCCAGGTCGGCCGGGATCACGACCACGCACTCCAGGCCCTGGGCCGCGGCCGCGGCCGCGGTGGCCCCGGCCAGGTTCCCGGTCGAGGCGCAGGCCACGGTGGACAGGCCGAACGCCCGCGCCCTGGCCACGGCCACGGCCACCACCCGGTCCTTGAAGGAGTTGGTGGGGTTGCGGGTGTCGTCCTTGAGGAACAGGGGGCCGGGCACGCCCAGCGCCGCGGCCAGGCGGGGCGCCGGGACCAGCGGGGTCAGGCCGGGGGCGAGGTCGCCGGGGCCGGGGCTGGCCGGCAGCAGCGGCGCGTAGCGCCAGATGGAGTGCGGCCCGGCCTCGACGGCCTCCCGGCTCAGGCGGGCGGCCACGGCCGCGGCGTCGTACTCGGGGTCCAGGGGGCCCAGGCAGCGCGGACAGGCGTACTCCAGGGCGGCGGGGTAGGCGGTCCGGCAGCCGCGACAGCGCAGGATGACGTGCTCGAGGGTCTGGTCGGTCATGGGGTCGGCGACCTCCGGGGCTCGGCGTGGGGCGACGTCGCGCCGCGGTCGGTCGAACCGCACGGGCGCATCTTCCCTCGCCGCGGTGGCGAGGCCGGAAGTGGCACCTTCCTCGTCCGGAGGAGGTTGCCGGGGCTTCGTCGGGCCGGTCCCTCCGCCCCTCTGGATGCGTCGCCTTATCTATGGAGTTGTGATCTGCCAGCTTGCCCTGGCACGCTGCTTGGCTGCAACACCGGAGGGGCATGATCCCTGGGGGGCCCGCACCGGGAGAACCCGATGACCGATATCGACACCTGGGAGTGGTTCGGCAACCGGACCTTCCACCACAGCCAGTTCGAGCCGCCGGCCCGGTTGCGCGCGGCCAAGGAGCGGCTCGGGCTGACCGTCTCGGTCTGCCTGCCGACCCGCGACGAGGCCGCCACCGTCGGTGGCATCGTCCGCAACATCCGCCGCAACCTGGTCGAGCGTGCCCGCCTGGTCGACGAGATCGTGGTGATGGACGCCGGCTCCGGCGACGACACCGCCGCCATCGCCCAGGCCGAGGGGGCGCGGGTGTTCTTCGAGCATGACGTCCTGCCCGGCGAGGGCCCGGGGTCGGGCAAGGGCGAGGCGCTGTGGAAGAGCCTGCACGCCTGCCAGGGCGACCTCATCTGCTTCGTCGACGCCGACATCCGCAACTTCCACGCCCGCTTCGTCTACGGGCTGCTCGGCCCGCTGCTGGCCGACCCCGAGATCCAGTACGTGAAGGCGTTCTACGAGCGGCCGATCCGCGAGCGCAACGCCCTGCGGGCCACCGGCGGCGGCCGGGTCACCGAGCTGCTGGCCCGGCCGGTCATCAACCTGCTCTGGCCGGAGCTGGCCGGGGTCGTGCAGCCGCTGTCGGGCGAGTACGCCGGGCGCCGCGAGGCCCTCGAGCAGGTGCCGTTCTTCTCCGGCTACGGGGTGGAGCTGGGCCTGCTGGTGGACATCGCGGCCCGGTTCGGGGTCGACGCCATCGCCCAGGTCGACCTGGACCGACGCGTCCACCGCAACCAGGACACGCAGGCCCTGGGCCGGATGAGCTTCGGGATCCTCCAGGCCGTGTTCCTGCGGCTGGCCGAGGAGGGCCGCTCGGCCCCCGGCAACTTCGCCACCACCCTGGTCCAGTTCTCCGACCGGGCGCACGAGCACCAGCCGGAGCCGCGCGAGATCGTCACCTCCAGGCGCCCGCCGATCGTGACCGTCGACGACTACCGGCGACGGCGGGCCGACCCCGTCGCCGCCTCCGAGTAACATGCCCGGGCTGGCCCTGGCCGACGCCGGCCCGCTGCTGGACCGGCTCGCCCCGGCGCTGTTGTTCTCCGACGTCGACGGCACCCTGGTCGGCCGGGACGGGTCGCTCCTGGCCGACCTCGACGGTCGCCCCACCCTGGTCGCGGCCGAGGCCCTGGTCGCCGCCCACCGGGCCGGGCTGGAGGTGGTGCTGGTCTCCGGGCGCACCGCCGAGCAGCTGCGGGAGGCGGGCCGCCTGCTCGGGACCCGCGACGCCCTGGCCGAGCTGGGCACGGTGCTGGTCCGGGGCCGGGAGGTCGAGCTCCACTGGGGCGAGGCCCCCCGCGACCTGGGCGACTGCCCGGCCCAGGCCCTGGAGCGGTCGGGCGCCCTGGCCGCGGTGCTGGAGGGGTTCGCCGGCCGCCTCGAGCCCCACACCCCCTGGCACCTCGGCCGCCGCGGCACCTGCCTGCTCCGCGGCCAGGTCGACCCGGCCGCCGCCGACGCCCTGCTGGCCGGTCGCGGGCTGGGCTGGGCGCGGCTGCTCGACAACGGTCGCCTGCGCGGCGCCTACCCGCACCTCGGCCCGGGCCCGACCCACGCCTACCACCTGCTCCCGGCCGGGGTCAGCAAGGCCGGCACCGCCGCGGCCTACCTGGCCGGCCGCGCCCTGGCGGCGACCAGGGCGGCCGCGGTCGGCGACAGCCCGGCCGACCTCGAGCTCGCGGGCGTGGTCGGGGCCATGTTCCTGGTCGCCAACGGCGCCTGGGCGGCCGGGGACGGCGACCCTGGCACCCCGGTGATCGTCACCCCGTCGGCCGCCGGCCAGGGCTGGGCCGAGGCCGTCACCGCCCTCCTGGCGCGGATGCCGCAGGACCGCTAGCGCCGGATCACCCCTCGACACCGCGCCGTCGCGCGCCTAAAATAGACCGGCAGTCGGTCTGTTATTGGAGGGCCATGGCACGGACACTCGACCCGGTCGCCCACGCCGTCCGGCGCGAGGCGTTCCTCGACGCCGCCGCGCGGCTCATCGCGACCAAGGGCTACGCCCAGCTCAGCATCCAGGACGTGATCGACGAGCTGTCGTCGTCCAAGGGCGCCTTCTACCACTACTTCGACTCCAAGGCGGCCCTGCTCGACGGCGTCGTCTCGCGCATGGTCGAGGCCGCCACGGCGTCCCTGGCGCCGGCAGTGGCCGACCCGGGCCGCTCCGCCCCGGAGAAACTCAACGCCGTCTTCTCGGGGCTGGCCAGCTTCAAGGCCGACCGCAAGGACCTCATCCTCGCGCTCACGCGCGTCTGGCTCTCGGACGACAACGCCGTCGTGCGCGAGCATTTCCGCCGCGGCGTCGTCGCCAACATGACCCCGCTGCTGGTCACGATCATCCGCCAGGGCGTGGCCGAAGGGGTCTTCACCACCGCCTCGCCCGACCACGCCGCCCGGGTCTACGCGTCACTCATCCTCGGCGCCAACGAGGCCGCCACCGACCTGTTCGTCGCCCACCAGGACGGCGCCGTCACCTTCGAGGAGGTCGAACAGGCGCTGGAGGCCTTCGCCGACGCCTTCGAGCGGATCCTGGGGATCCACCCCGGGTCGCTGGAGTTCGCCAACCGATCGGCAGTGCTTGGCGAGTGGTTCGTGGAAGCGACACCCGCTGAACAAGGGAGTTCGGCATGACCGTTCCTATCGAGACCGAGAAGCTCACCAAGTCCTACGGCCCCAACCGCGGGATCGTCGACCTCGACCTGGAGGTCGACGAGGGCGAGGTGTTCGGCTTCCTGGGTCCGAACGGCGCCGGCAAGACGACCACCATCCGGACCCTGCTCGACCATCTCCGGCCGACCTCGGGCCGGGCGCGGATCTTCGGCATCGAGACCACCGCCGACCCGGTGGCGATCCACCGCCGGACCGGCTACCTGCCGGGCGAGTTCGCCCTCTACGACCGGCTGACCGGCGGCCAGACGATCGAGTACTTCGGGAACCTGCGCGGTGGCGTCGACCCGGCCTACCGCGCCTCGCTCATCGAGCGCCTCGACCTCGATCCCTCGCGCCGGTTCAAGGAGTACTCCAAGGGCAACAAGCAGAAGCTCGGCCTGGTCATCGCCTTCCAGCACCGGCCGGGGCTGCTGGTCCTGGACGAGCCCACCTCCGGGCTGGACCCGCTCGTCCAGCAGGCCTTCTACGGGCTGGTGCGCGAGGCCCAGGCCGAGGGCCGGACGGTGTTCCTGTCCAGCCACGTCCTGTCCGAGGTCGAGCGGACCTGCGACCGCGTGGCCATCGTCCGCGACGGCCGCCTGGTCCGCACCGGCCGGGTCGACACCCTCCGCGACCTGGCCCACCACCAGGTCGAGCTGCGGTTCCCCGACGGTGTGCCGACGGCCGAGTTCGCCGCCCTGCCCGGCGTCTCCGAGGTCGTGGTCGAGGACCACACCCTGCGGCTGCGCATCGCCGGCCCCATCACCCCGGTCCTCCAGGTCGCCGCCCGCCACGAGCTGGTGGATTTCCTGTCCCGCGAGCCAAGTCTGGAAGAGACCTTCCTCGCCGAGTACGGCCGCCAGGCCACCGAGGTGTCGTCCCGATGACCACCACCGACCTCCGGCAGCGGCCGCCGGCCGCCCCGGTCACCCCGATCCCGCTGCGCACCCGCCTGCTCGGGCTCGGCAGCGTCTTCGGCAAGTCGATCCGCGACTCCCGCCGGGCCTTCCTCGTCGAGCTCGTGTTCCTGGCCGGCCTCCTGCTCGTGGTCCTCGCCGGGGTCGCCACCGCCTACCCGACCCAGACGGCCCGCGACGAGCTGGTCAGGCTGGCCAACGACCTCGGCCCGGCCGCCCAGGGCCTGGCCGGCAAGCCCGTCAACGTCGGCACCATGGGCGGCTACGTGCAGTGGAAGTACGGTCCGGTCCTCCTGTTCATCGCCGCCTTCTGGTCGATCCTGGCCCTGTCCGGCACGCTCGCCGGCGAGGCCCGCCGCGGCAGCCTCGATCTGGTCGCCGCCTCGCCCCTGGGCCGGCGCCGAATCGCCGCCGAGAAGGTCGCCGCCCACGTGGCCCTGCTGACGGTCGTCGCGGCCGCCATGGCGCTCGCCGCCTGGGTGGCCGGCGCGGCCTTCGCCAAGCTGCCCGGCGACGAGATCCCGCTGCGGGCGGCGGTGGGCCTGGCCCTGTGGACCTGGTTGATGGCCCTGGCCTTCGGCGGGTTGGCGTTCTTCCTGGCGCAGTACCTGAGCCGGGCCACGGCGGCCTGGATCGCGGGGTTCGTGCTGGTCGCGGGGCCGGTCCTCAACAACTACAAGACGCTGGTGCCGGCCTTCCGCGGGGTGGCCCAGCTGACGCCCTGGGCGTGGACGGCCAACCACCTGCCGCTGGCCGGCCAGGACGACTGGGGCTCGCTGGTGCCGGTGGCCATCCTGGCCGCCGTCCTCCTCCCCATGGGGATCGAGGCCTTCGCGCGCCGGGACCTGGGCGCCTCCAGCGCCGTCCCGACGCCGGGCCTGCCGGCGGTCGCCCTCGGGCTGCGCGGCCCGGTCGGGCGCTCCCTCGGCGAACGGCTGCCCCTCGCCCTGGCCTGGGGGCTCGGGCTGGGGGCCTTCGGGCTCGCCATGGCCGCCGGCAGCCGCTCGCTCGCCGACGCCTTCGCCACCTCACCCGACCTGGCCAGGACCGTCCAGGGGGTCTTCCCGGGCTTCGACCTGACCTCGGCCGGCGGCTTCCTCCAGCTCATGGTCCAACTGCTGTCCGTCGTGGCCGGCTTCGCCGCGGTCACGCTCGTGTCCGGGTGGGCCGCCGACGAGACCTCGGGCCGGCTCGAGCTGCTGCTCGCCTCCCCGATCTCGCGCCGGTCCTGGATGCTCCGGAGCGGCCTGGGCGTGCTCGCCGCGATCGCCCTCATGACCCTGACCATCGCCCTGGCCACCGGCCTCGGGGCGGCGCTGGCCGGGAGCGACGCGCTCACCCCGATGGCCGGCACCCTGGCCCTCGGCCTGTTCGCGGCCGCCCTGGCCGGCGTCGGCTTCGCGGTCGCCGGCCTCGTCCGGCCGGCGGTCGCCGCCGCGACGGTCGCCGTGGTCGTGGTCGCGACCTACCTCATCGACCTGCTCGTGCCGGCCCTCGACCTCCCCGAGGGGCTGCACCGGCTGGCCCTCACCGCCCACCTGGGCCAGCCCATGGTCGGCGTGTGGGATGCCGCGGGCGTCGTCGCCTGCCTGGTGCTCGCCGTCGGGGGGCTGGCCCTCGGGGCCGAGGGCTTCGCCCGGCGGGACCTGCGCGACTGACGGCCGCAGGAGCCGGGCCGTCAGTCGGGGGCGCCCTGGGTGAGCTCGTCGCCGTAGTCGACGTACCTGGACCAGATGAACAGGAAGACGATCTTGGCCACGGCGACCAGGGGGACGATCACCAGCATGCCGAACAGGCCGGCGAAGCTGGCCCCCACCAGCAGGGCGAGCATCACCACCACCACGGGGTGGAGCTGGACGGTGCGGCACATCACGTTGGGCGAGATCAGGTGGTCGTCGATCTGCTGCACGTCAGCAGCACCAGGGCGGCCCAGACCGCCTTCAGGGCTGACCGGAGATGAGGGCGATGATCACCGCCAGGCCGCCGCCGATGAACGGCCCGACCAGCGGGACCAGGTTAGGCTTGGCCGTCGGCCAGGTAGTCGGGGAAGTGCTCGATCACCTGCGAGACCTGCCTGGCCACCACGGGCACGAGCAGCGACACGACCAGGGCCACGATGCACAGGAACAGCAGGTAGACGATGCCGGCCCCGGCCACCCGGGGCACCCCCCGCCGCTCCAGGGCCGTGACCACCGGGTTGAGCAGGTAGACCACGGCCACGGCGATCAGCCAGGGGGGAGCATTGGCGTCCTCGGCGCCTGCTCGCCCGTCTGGGTCATACCTCGCCGCCTTCGGATCCGGTCGACCGTCGCGTACAGGAATGCCAGGATGCTCCCAGCATACGGGTTCCAGGCGACGCCGAAGGGCGGGGGTTGGCAGGATGGCCGAGCTGGTGGTGGCGTCGAATCGCGGTCCGGTCCAGTTCGAGGTCGACGACGACGGCCACCTCAGCTCGGGCCGGGGGGCCGGGGGCATGGTGGCCGCCCTCGGCCCGGCCCTGGCCGGCACGTCCGGCACCTGGGTGGCGGCGGCGATCACCGAGGGGGACCGGGTGGCGGCCCGGCGGGCCGCCCGCTCGGGGCGGCTGCGCGCCGTCGAGCTGGCCCAGGGCGTCGTGCGCCTGCGCAGCCTGGTCTTCGACCCGCGGGAGTACCAGAGCTACTACAACCGGGTCGCCAACCGGACCGTCTGGTTCCTGCACCACTACCTGTTCGACGTGCCCCGCCATCCCCGCTTCGACCGCAGCTTCCGGGTCGCCTGGCAGCACTACGAGGGCATCAACCTGGCCTTCGCCGCCGCCTGCGACGACGAGGCCGACCGCGGCGGCGACGTGTTCGTGCAGGACTACCACCTGGCCCTGGTCCCGGCCATGCTGCGCCGACGCCGGCCGGATCTCCGGATCGCCCACTTCACCCACTGCCCCTGGGCCGACCCCGGCTACTTCCTGATGCTGCCCGGCCGGGTGGCCGGGTCCATCCTGGAGGGGATGCTCGGGGCCGACCTGCTCGGGTTCCTGGTCCCCCGCTGGGCCCGCAACTTCCTGCTCTGCTGCCTGGACGCCGGCTACCGGGTCGACGTCGAGCAGAGCACGGTCCGGACCGGCGACGGCCGCACGGTGCTGGTCCGCACCTACCCGCTCGGGGTGGACGGCGAGGCCCTGCGGGAGCGGGCCGCCCAGCCCGACGCCCGCGCCCAGGACCGGGTGGTGGCCGAGCTGGCCAGGGGGCGCAGCCTGATCGTCCGGGTCGACCGCATGGAGCTGTCCAAGAACATCCTGCGCGGGCTGGACGGCTACGCCATGTTCCTGGAGCGCAACCCGAGGGCCAGGGGACGGGTCGTCCACTACGCCCTCACCTATCCGTCGCGCCGTGACCTGCCCGAGTACCAGGCCTACACGGCCGAGGTGAAGCACATGGCCGAATCCATCAACGAGCGCTTCCGGACCCGGACCTGGGAGCCGGTGGTGCTGGAGCTGCGGGACAACTATCCCAGGGCCCTGGCCGCCATGGCCGCCGCCGACGTGCTGGTCGTCAACCCCGTGTGGGACGGCATGAACCTGGTCGCCAAGGAGGGCCCGTCGGTCAGCCGGCGTGACCTGGCGCTGGTCCTGTCCCGCAACGCCGGCGCCGCCGACGACCTCGGCCCGGGCGCCCTGCTGGTCAACCCCTTCGACACCGCCGAGCTGGCCGAGGCGATCGCCACCGCCCTGGAACTCTCCCCCGACGAGCGGGCCAAGCGCGCCGCACTGCTCCGCGAGGGGGCGACGGCCCTGCCACCCCAGCAGTGGTTCGGTGCGCAGCGGGAGCGGCTGGCCGACCCCGCTCAGACCCCCGGGTAGTCCCTGCCGATGACCACGTGCAGGGCGACCCGGTCCGAGAGGTTGGGCGGGGCGGGCTCGACCCTGGTGAAGGCCGGGAAGCGGTCCCTGAACGCCTCGGCGTCGGCCTGGTGGCCGGCGGTGTAGTAGACGCGGGAGACCGTGTAGCTGCCGAGGGCGGTGTTGGCCGCGACCACGTCGTAGCCGGCGTCGCGGACCTGGGAGGCCACCCGGTGGGCCAGGCCGGTGACCCAGACCCCGTTGAGGACCTGCACGGTGACGCCGCCGGCGGGGCGCTGGGTCGACCCGGTGGCCCGCTTGGTGGTGGGCGGGGCGGTGGTGGTCGGCGCCCGGGTCGTGGTGGGCGCGACCGTGGTCGTGGTCGGCTTCGCGCTGGCGTCCGGCTGCTCGGGCGCCGAGGCCGGCGGGGCGGCGGACGTGCGCCGGTTCCCGTCGAGCCCCGACATCCGGTCGACGACGGTGAAGACGGCCAGGAACGCCACCAAGACGAGTGCTGCCCGGGCCGTCGGACCGGGTTTCACGGGAACCCTCCTAGGAGCCTCCGCTCGGATGTTGGCCGAGCCTACGCCGGCCGCGCTGGCGCCGCCGGGCGGCGCGCTGGCGCTGGAGGCGCTTGACGAGCATGGGGTCGTAGGCGATGGCCGCGGGGTCGTCGATCAGCCGGCTCAGGAGCTGATAGTAGGCGGTGGGCCCGACACCGAACTCGCGCCGGATCGCCTCCTCCTTGGCGCCGGCATGCCGCCACCACCGGCGCTCGAAGGCGAGGACGATCCGCTCCTGTTCCCCGAGGGGGGCGGGCGGGACAGCGTCCTGCTCCCATGCGTAGTTCTCCAAGGCGCTCCCCCGTAGTTCTCCCGAGGCTCGGACCGGGTGGCGTCCCGGCACCGGCCGCCTCGGGCACCCAAGATCTTGTAATCGGGCGAACCTTAAGCGCTACATGTTGCGGAGGCAAGCGTAGACGCGAGATTACCGACTCGTGAGCAGAGGATTTGTGGAATCCCGCGGAAGCGCGTTACAGTCCGGCCCGTTTGGTCACGGAATGATCACCGGACGGACACGATTCACCGTGAACGGCTCCTCCGAGACCCCCCATCGGAGGAGAGGGTGCGCCCCCCACTTCTCCAGCGCGCCCAGCCCGTGTCCGGCCACTGGAGGCGGGAGGAAAGGAGGACGGGCGCTTGCCCCCGTTGGGCGCACGACGGCCCCCCCACCGTCGCTGGCCGCGCCGCGCTGTCCGCAGCGTGCTGCTCGCGGCCATCCTGGTGCCCCTGACGGTGCTGTCCACCGGTCCCACCACGGCACAGGCGACCCCGACCTCCTCCGCCCGCCTCGAGGATCAGCTCGACCAGCTGAACCGCGAGGCCGACCAGCTGGTCGAGCAGTACAACCAGAGCAACGAGGCCCTGCAGCGGATCCGGCGGTCCCTGAAGGGCCTGCAGACCCAGGCCAGCGGAGCCGAGGCCGACGTGCGCAAGCTCCAGGCGGTCCTGGGCGCCAGGGCCTCGGCCGCCTACGTGCAGGGCGCCGGCAGCGCCGTGGCCGCCGTGCTCGGCTCCGACGACCCGGCCGCCGCCATCGCCCGCGTCCAGGTGCTCGAGCTGCTGGCCGCCAACGACGGCGACCTGATGGACCAGCTCGGGGTGGCTGGCAAGGCCCTCGGCGAGCGCCAGCGCGACCTGGTCGCCGCCGAGAAGGCCCAGGCCGCCGAGGTCGACCGCCTGGCGGCCAAGAAGGCCGAGGTCGAGCGGGCCGCCGACAAGACGCGGGCCCTGCTGGCCCGGATGCGGGCCGCCGACCGCCCCTCGGTCCCCAGCCGGCCGTCCGCCCCGGTCGCTCCCCCGCCCTCGGGTGGCGGTGGCGGTGGCGGTGGCGGTGGCGGCAG
>Ga0209382_10001484_pt1 | contig 36792 bp, 32 predicted proteins | sample SoiMetdeltSBSDD5_FD_187599 | JGI IMG/M metagenome (GOLD analysis project Ga0209382, IMG submission 187599) | Bulk soil microbial communities from a Populus tree surrounding site in Tennessee, USA - Soil MetaG P. deltoides SBSDD5 (SPAdes) (version 2) | ecosystem: Environmental > Terrestrial >... | reverse complement strand
TCGGGCCCGCGTCGTGCGGCGTGCCCGGGACGGCCGCGGGCCTGTGGGAGGTGGCGCGCCGCTTCGGGACGATGCCGTTCGGAGAGCTGGCGGCGGCCGCTGTGCGCCATGCGCGCGACGGCGTGCGCGTGACCCCCGAGCAGGCGTACGTCTTCACGATCCTCGACCCGATCCTGTGCCGCTATCCGGAGACCGCGGAGCTCTACAGGCCCGGCGGCGACCTCCTCACGGCCGGTGACACGTTCCGGTTCCCCGATCTCGGTGACGCACTCGAGGCGATCGCGCAGGAGGGCCCCGGTCATCTCTACGGCGGGGACCTCGGGCGGCGCATCTCCGACTGGATCGCGGAACGGGGCGGGCTCCTGGCGCCCGCCGACTTCGCCGCCTACGAGGTGATCGAGCGGGACCCCGTCGAGGTCACGTACCGCGACCGGCAGGTGTTGACGAACGCCCCGCCGTCATCGGGCGGCGTGCTGATCGCGTATGCGCTGGAGTTGTTGCAGCGATGGGGGAGTCCCCCGCCGCTCGACGACCCGAACGGCCTCGCGCTGCTGGCCGAGGTGATGGTCGAGGCGAGCAGGGCCCGGGAAGGCGACTTCCACAACCGGCTGCACGAGGAGCGGTTCGCGGAGCGGTTCCTCGGCGGCCCGCACGTGGCGGAGGCTGCGGGGCGGATCGGGAGCGGCCTCGCGTCTCACGCGGGAGGGCCGCTGGGGTCGACCACGCACATCTCGGTGCTCGACGGCGACGGCAACGCGGCCAGCATCACCTGCTCCAACGGGTCGGGGTCGGGCGTGCTCGCTCCCGGCACGGGCGTGCACCTCAACAACATGCTCGGCGAGGAGGACCTGAACCCGCACGGCTTCCACATGCACGAGCCCGGCACCCGCGTGACGAGCATGATGGCGCCGACGCTGGTGCTGCGCGACGGCGAGATCGAGCTCGCGGTGGGCAGCGCCGGGTCGAACCGCCTGCGGTCGGCGATCCTGCAGGTGATCCGCTACGTCGTGGACTACGGGAAGGACGCCGGGGCGGCGGTGCGCATGGGGCGCATGCACTACGAGGCGGGCACGGTGCACGTCGAGCCCGGGTTCAGCAAGCAGGCGATCGACGAGCTCGAGCGCCGCGGCTACCCGGTCGTGCGCTGGAAGGGCCTGAACCTCTTCTTCGGCGGAGCGCAGGCCGCGCTTCGCGACCCCGCGACGGGCGAGCTGGCGGGCGCCGGCGATCCCCGCCGGGGCGGCGTCGCGGTCGTCGTGGACTAGGCGCCCGCGTTGCTACTGCGGGCCGCGCTCCATCCGCGTGGTGTGCTCGAAGCGCGGCGTCCACGGCTGTGCCGAGCGGTCCACACCTCCACCGCGGGCTCGAGCCATGATGCGTCGTCGAGCGATCCGGCCTTGATGAAGGCCAGCTCCGGTAGCACGGCGGCCATGCTGAAGACCGGCGCGCCGCACGCCGAGCAGAAGCTGCGGTGCGTTTCCTGGCCGTGGTCGTCCCCCGTCGTCGCGAACGTTGCGATGGTGCTGCCCTCGACGTTGAGCGCGGCGCGCGGTACCGCCACGATCACCGAGAACGGGTTGCCCGTCTGGCGCTGGCAGTCCGTGCAGTGGCAGACGGCCTGCACCACCGGGTCGGCGTCGACGCTGTAGGTCACGCTGCCACACAGGCAGCGACCGGTGATCGGCTTGGGCGCGCTCATGCCCGGAGGACGCTACAAGAGACAGCGGGCCGGGGCGCGCCCGGCGCCTACTGAAAGCGGACCTTGCCGTTCTTCTGGGCGCGGTCCGAGATGTCGCGGGCCAGCTCGACGCGCTTGATGCCGGCCTTGAACAGGCGCGCCAGCATCCGGAGCCGCTCGCCCTCCGAACGCAGCTCCAGCAGCCCCTGCTTCACGTCGAGCTCGATCTCGACGGTCGCGGCCATCTCGTACGCGCTCAGCTCGGCCAGCGCGTTCGCGTCGGGACGCTCGCTCGTGAGGCTCTCCAGCAGGTCGGCATAGCGCTCTCGCGCGTCGTCGCCCGCCTCCTCCTGGTCGGGCCCGGGGCGGTCGCCCAGCAGCTCGATCTTGCCCGCCGGGTACACGTGCTCCTCCTGGCGTTCCAGCAGCCGGAACGGGCTGCCGCCGCGCACGAGGACGTTCATGCGCCCGTCCTCCATCTGCTCGAGCACCTCCGCCACCCGGGCGGTGCAGCCGATTTCCTTGAGCCCGTCGTCGGACAGCCACACGATCCCGAACTCGCTGCCCTCGTCGATGCACAGCGAGATCATGGTCTTGTAGCGGTCCTCGAAGATGTGGAGCGGGATCACCTCGGTCGGGAGCAGCACGACCGGCAGCGGGAACAGCGGGAAGTCCGGCTGGGGCTCGGCGACCATCCCGCCAAGTGTAGGACGCGCAGGAGGGCTGAGATCAGGCCGGCCGGCGGCCCGACAGCATCAGGTTGTAGAAGAGGTTCGCCGGCAGGCGCGGCTCCAGCAGCCTGCCGTCCAGGCTCTGCAGCGCCAGGTAGCTGCGGAACGCGAACTTGTGCCACGCATGGGGGACCGACTCCGGAGTCACGTCGGACTCCAGCCTGCGCAGGAACCAGCCGTACATGTTCGCCACCAGCTCCTCGCCGCACACCCGCACGCCGGTGAAGCCGGCCGCCGCCGCCAGCGCGCGCAGCTCGTGGGGAGTGAACGTGTGCACGTCGACCAGCCCTTCCAGCTCGCCGTACGTGAGCTCGGCCGGGGGCGCCGGATGCGTGCCGTTCGCCTTCGGCGAGGCGCTCATCAACCTGCGCCAGGCCGGCTCGACGACACCGCCGATCCACTTGGGCACGACCGCCAGCCGATCGCCGTGCCGGGACGGCTCGCCCATGAACGCGAAGGTCCCGCCCGGCACGAGCACGCGATGGAACTCCGCCATCGCCTCCTCCAGCCGCGGCAGGTGATGAAGGACCGCATGGCCGATCACGAGGTCGAACGAGGCGTCGGCAAACGGCAGCGCCTGGGCATCCACCTCGGCGGTCTCCACTGCGAGCCCGAGCTCGCCTGCGGTTGCCGACAGCCGGCGCAGCATCCCCGGTGAGATGTCCGTGGCCGTGGCGCGGTCGACCACGCCGGAGCGCAGCAGGTTGAGCGTGAAGTAACCGGTCCCGGCCCCGATCTCGAGTGCCCGCGGGTAGTGGCCGGGCGCGCGGCCGAGTGCCTTGCGCAGCTTGCCGAGCACCTGGCCCGCGCCGATCTCGCCGTAGTCGATGGCCCACTTCGAGTCGTACGTCTCCGCCGCCTCGTCGTGGTAGCGCACGTTGGCGGCGCGGACGCGGTCTTCCTCGATGGTTCGTGCGGGCGTCGCCATGGAGCGCGCGGACTATAGCTTCGCGCAGGCGAAACCGGGGGCGAAACCTATACTCCCCGCCGCTTCGATGACTGATTCCACGACCACCTACGTCCAGCGCAACCAGCCTCCCGGCGTCCCTCCGCTGGAGCTGACCGGCGAGCGGACCCTCCCCGACGTGCCGGAGGAGAACTATTGGTACCGGCGCCACCTGGTCGTGTACCGCTGGATCGCCTCGCGGTGTGCCGGATTGCGGGTCGTGGACATGGCGTGCGGCGAGGGCTACGGATCCGCGGTGCTGGCGGAGCGCGCGGCCGCCGTCGTGGGAGTCGACGCGAACCCCGAGGCGCACGAGCACGCCCGCCTGCGCTACGCGTCGCCGCGCCTGGCGTTCGAGAGAGCCCTCGTCGAGGAGTTCGAGGCGGGCGCACCCTGGGACGCGATCGTGTTCCTGCAGACCATCGAGCACGTCGAAGAGCCGACCGGGCTGCTCCAGCGCTTCGCGTCGCTGCTCACTCCCGGCGGTGTCGCGTACGTCAGCACGCCGAACCGCCTCACGCTGGCGGCGCCCGGGGCGGAGAAGTCCGGCAACCCCTGGCATGTGCGCGAGTACACGCCCGCGGAGTACCGCGCGCTGGTGGAGCCGGCCTTCTCCGAGGTGGAGCTGCTCGGCGTGTACCACGCCCGCAAGCTGCGCCTGCACGAGCTCGCGCTGCGGCTCGGCTGGGACCGGGTGCATCCGGCGCTGCGGGTGACCCGGCCGTTCTACGACCGGTTCGTGCCGGCGATCGACGAGCGCGACTTCGCCGTGCGGGCAGGCGACCTGGACCGCGCGCTCGACCTGCTCGCCGTGTGCCGCCCATGAGCTCGCGCGGCGGCGCGGACCGCGGCGAGCTCGCGCTCGTGCTCCACTCGCACATGCCGTACGTCGAGGGGTTCGGCACATGGCCCTTCGGCGAGGAATGGCTGCTGGAAGCGATCGCGTCGTCCTACCTGCCGCTCCTGCGCGTGCTCGAGGAGGCCGCCGGGCGCGGAGAGCGGGGGGTGGCGACCGTGGGTGTCACGCCGGTGCTCGCCGACCAGCTTGCGGTGCCCGAGCTCGGCGCCCGCTTCCTGCGCTTCATGCGCGAGGTGCGGCGCGAATGCCACCGCCAGGACGCGGAGGGCCTGGACGCGGCCGGGCGCCACGCGGACGCGCAATCGCTGCGGCGGTCGGCCACCGACTACGAGTGGGCGGCGGACGACTTCGAGCGCCGCGGCGGTGACCTGCTCGGCCCGCTGCGACGCCTCGGCGAGAGCGGCACGATCGAGCTGTGGGCGTCGGCTGCCACGCATGCGGTGCTGCCGATGCTCGCGACCGAGCAGGGACTGCGCCTGCAGGTCGCGACCGGCATCGCCACCCACCGGGAGCGCTTCGGCGCGTGGAGCGGAGGGTTCTGGCTGCCCGAGTGCGCCTACCGTCCCGGCATCGAGGAACCCCTCGCGGCGGCCGGCGTGCGGGCGTTCTGCGTCGATCAGACCGGTCACGGCGATCCGCTCGACCAGCTGGAGCCCGTGACGGCGGGCGGCGCGGTCGCGGTGCCGATCGACTGGCAGACGGTTTCCCTGGTGTGGGACGAGCACGGGTTTCCCGCCGACCCCGCGTACCGCGACTACCACGCGCAGACCGTCAACGGGATGCGCGCGTGGACCAACGGCGGCGCGTCGTACGACCACGACGCGGCCGCCGCCCGTGCACGCGAGCACGCGCGCGAGTTCGTGGAACGCGTCGTCGCGCGAGCGGAGGCATACCGCGCCGCTCGCGGGCGCCCTGCCCTCGTCGTGTGCGCGCTCGACACGGAGCTGCTGGGGCACTGGTGGTACGAGGGGCCGGCGTGGCTCGCGGAGGTCATCGCGCAGGCTGCCGCGCACGAGCTGCCGCTGACGACTCTGCCCGCGGCGCTCGCGCGCCGCGACCCTGTCGCCCGTCCGCTGCGGGAATCCTCCTGGGGCACCGACAAGGACCTGCGGACCTGGGACTCGCCGCGGGTGGCCGGATTCGTGTGGGCCGCGCGCGAGGCGGAGCTGCAGCTCGTCGGCGCGCTCGCCGGCACGACGCCCGATGCGCTGCCGGCGCGCGGCCCCGCCGTCCGCCGGGCTGCGCGGGAGCTGATCGCCCTGCAGGCCAGCGACTGGGCCTTCATGACCTCGCGCGGCCTGGCGGGCGGGTACCCGGACGAGCGCGTGCGCGGCCACGCCGCGCATTTCGGGGAGGCGATTGCCGCCGTGACGCACGGCATGGCAGACTTCCGCGCCATGCGATCGCCGAACGGCCACTCCTTCGGGGCGCCCGACGAGCGCGTGCGCGGCCTCGCCCCGCACCTGGACCTCGCGCCCCTGCTGGAGCCGGCGTCCGGCTGGAGCCGGTAGTGCGGGTCCTGATCCTGTCGTGGGAGTACCCGCCGCTGATCGAGGGCGGCCTCGCGCGCCATGTGCGCAAGGTCTCGGAGAACCTCGTCTGCCAGGGGGTTGACGTGCACGTGCTGACGCGCGGCCGCGAGGAGTCGCCGGCCGAGGAGGTGGTCGAAGGAGTGCACCTGCATCGCGTCCTGGAGCCGCGCCGTCCGGCCGAGCTGAGCGAGTTCATCGCGTGGGTGGAGCACATGAACACCGACATGCTGGCCGCGGGCGTGGAGCTCGGCGACCGGTACGACTTCGACGTCGTGCACGGACACGATTGGCTCGTCGCCGTGGCCGGCGACCACCTGGCGAAGCGGTTCGACGCCCCGCTTGCGATCACGATCCACGCGACCGAGTACGGCCGTCATCAGGGCTGGGTCGACAAGCACCCACAGAGCCACATCCACGGGATCGAGCGGTGGATGGCCAATCGCGCGGAGCAGGTGATCGCGTGCTCCGCCTACATGCGCGACCACGTGGCAGACATCTACTCCCTCGAGGAGGAGCGGGTGGCCGTGATCCCCAACGGCATCGACCCCGCAGACCTGCAGCCGTGGGACGAGGCGCAGATGCGGGAGCTCCGCACGCGCTTTGCCGCGCCGCACGAGAAGCTGGTGCTGCTGGTCGGCAGGCTCGTGTACGAGAAGGGGTTCCAGGTCGCGCTCGAGGCGATGCCGCGCGTGATCGAGGAGCTGGGCGACGTGCGCTTCCTGGTGGCGGGCTCGGGGACCCATGAGCAGGAGCTGCGCGACCAGGCCACGGAGCTGGGCCTCGACAGTCACGGCACGTTCATGGGCTGGATCGGCGACGACGTGCTGCACACGCTGTACCGGATCGCGGACCTGACGGTCGTGCCCTCGATCTACGAGCCGTTCGGGCTCGTGGCGCTGGAGGCGATGGCATCCGGCTGCCCGTGCCTGGTCGCCGACACCGGCGGCCTGCGGGAGGTCGTGCCGCACGACGAGGTCGGGCTGCGCTTCCGCTCCCGCGACCCACGCTCGCTGGCGGACGTCGCCATCCGCGTGCTGGCCGACGACGAGCTGGGCCGGCGCATCGTGGCCGAGGCCTATGAGCACGTGCGCAGCTTCGACTGGGCCGACGTCGCGGAGCAGACCGCGGCCGTGTACGCGCGGCTCGCGCCGGCCGCGGTTCCGCGCGCTTAGCTAGGCAGTGCTTTCGAACAGCAGCGCGGTGACCACCGGCCGTGACTCGGGCGCGGGCTGGTCCTGGTCGGAGTAAGGCCGGTTGAGCAGGTGCTTGCGATGCACCAGCGTGGCGGACCCGCCTCCATCGAGGTTGATCGCTTCCTCGGCGCCGAACCCGATCAGCAGCCTTGCCAGCTCCCCGAGGTCCAGCCCGCCGTCGAGGCTCGACCGGCGACCGTCACAACAGACCACCAGCAGCTCGGTCGGGCCGATACCGAGCGCGCAGCGTGGGTACCGGCCGACGGTGATGTCCGAGTCGAACTGTGACGCGCCGGAGGAGAAGCCCTCACGATCCTGCCCGTCGATGAGCGAACGCCCTCCTGACACCAGCAGCGGACCTGCCTGCAGCAGGTCGCCGGGCGGGTCGGCCGCGATGTGCTCGCGAGCCGAGACCCGGATCGTGCCGTCGATGTGCAGGCAGCCGCGCTTCGGCCCCCAGGGTGGAGTCACCGGCTCGTGTGCGATCGCATTGCCGTCGATGCGCACCTCGCCGAGCGGCCGGTACGGGTCGCGCAGGAAGAACCCTCCGACCACCGCTTCGTGATGGCCATTGGTCGCGCACCAGTGATCGAGCCGCCGGGGCTCCGCAAAGCACTGCACCCGGACGGCGGTGGTGGCCAGCGGGTGGCGGACGAGGTACACCGTGGTTTCCTCTCCGTCGCTGAGGCCGATGCGCATCAACTCGTAGGTGATGCCGTCGCCCACGTGTGACTCCTACGGCTCGACGGGGTTCTGCCAGCGCAGGCGCTCCGGCTCGTCGCGCATCCGGATGACGCGCGCCGGCACGCCCGCCACCACCGCGTTCGCCGGGACGTCCTTGGTGACGACCGCGTTCGCGCCCACGATCGCGTTGTCCCCGACCGTTGCGCCGCGCAGGATCTGCGCGGCGTGTCCGATCCACACGTTGTTGCCGACCCGCACGTCCCGCTTGTAGATCCCCTGAACGCGGATCGGGCGCTCGACCTCGGCGACGTTGTGGTCGAAGTCGATCAGCATCACGCGGTCGGCGAGGATGCACTGCTCGCCGATCGACACGTGCTGATAGGCGGAGATCGTGCACTCCTGGCCCATCACGGTCTTGTCGCCGATCGTGACCTCGCCCTCGTGGCAGCGGATCTTGGTGCCGTGCCCGACCCAGACCCACCGGCCGAAGCGCACGCTCGCTCCCCGGCCGATCTGCAGTGTCACCCGCGGGCCGAGGAACAGCATGCCGTCGAGTGACATCCGCCAGCCGGCCGGCGTGAGGAAGCGCCGCCATGCGAGCCGCGCGACCAGCAGCGCGTACTTCGGCGTGATCATGCCGTTGCGCACCCAGAAGCGGGCCACTGCCAACGGGCCCGCGCGCCGCGGCAGCGGCTCCGGCGGGACGTCCACGTCAGGTTTCGCCAGTACGTCGTGTGCCACGACGCAGGATCATAAGTAGGCTTGCGAACGTGGCGACGCCGGTGCTGTACCACATCGAGGTCTCGCACTACAACGAGAAGGCTCGCTGGGCCCTCGACTACAAGGGCGTCCCGCACAGGCGCAAGGCGCCGATGCCGATGGCGCACTTGCTGTGGGCGCTCGCCATGACGCGCGGTCAGGGCAAGACGTTCCCGATCCTGCGGGTGAACGGCGACACGATCCACGACTCGACTCGCATCATCGAGCGGCTGGAGCGCGACTACCCCGACCCGCCGCTCTATCCCGGCGATCCGGACGACCGCCGGCGCGCGCTCGGGCTGGAGGAGTTCTTCGACGAGGAGCTGGCGCCGCACATCCGCCGCGCCGCCTTCGCGGAGGTCACCCGTGACGCCGACGCGTTCGCCTGGATCGCGGCGCCGCGCGCAGGCCGGCTCCTGCACGCGGGCTTCAAGCGCAGCGTGTACGTGGCCGGCCCGCTGACACGCCTGCGCTACGGGATCAACGACGAGACCGCGATCGAAGGCCGCGCGAAGACCGGTGCCGCGCTGGAGCGCCTGGAGTCCGAGATCGGGCCCAGCGGCTATCTGGTCGGCGACAGCTTCACGGTCGCCGATCTGACGGCGGCAGCGCTCTTCTTCCCGCTCGTGCGACCTCCAGAGTCGGACCATCTGATACCCGGCCCCGGGCCGGAGCGGCTCGAGGAGTTCCGCGCCGAGCACGCCGGGCGGCCGGCCTGGGAGTGGGTGCGGGAGATGTATCGCCGTCATCGCGGCAAGTCCGCGGCGGTGGCCTAGCGCCCTGCCATAGTTCCCGCCCCATGACTCCCTCGACCGGTTCGAAGGAAGCGCCGCTCGCCGAGCGGCTGCTGCAGGGCGACACACGCGCGCTGGCCCGCGGCATCACGCTGGTCGAGAACGACGACCCCGCGGGCTGGGACCTGGTGCGCGAGATCTATCCGCACACGGGCAAGGCGCGGATCGTCGGCTTCACGGGGCCGCCGGGAGTGGGCAAGAGCACCTTGATCGGCGCGCTGGTCGCGCACGCGCGGGCGAGGGAGCGCGAGGTCGGCGTGCTGTCCATCGATCCCTCGAGCCCGTTCACGGAGGGCGCGCTGCTCGGAGATCGCATCCGGCTGGCTGACCACTTCCTCGACGAGGGCGTCTACATCCGCTCGATGGCGAGCCGCGGGGCGCTCGGGGGCCTGTCGGAGGCGACCCTCCAGGCCGTCCTGCTGATGGACGCGTCGGGCAAGGACGACGTGCTGGTCGAGACGGTCGGAGTGGGACAGGCCGAGATCGACATCATCGACCACGCCGACACGATCGTCCTGGCCCTGATGCCCGGGTCCGGTGACTCCGTGCAGGCACTGAAGGCCGGCGTGATGGAGATCCCCGACGTGATCGTCGTGAACAAGGCGAACCATCCGCTCACCGACAGCATGATCCGCGAGATCCGCGGCGTGCTGGCACTCGGTCCGGTGACGGACTGGAAGGTGCCGATCCTGAAGACCGAGGCGACCGCGGGCGAAGGCGTGGCAGAGCTTGCCGAGGCGATCGACGCGCACCACGCGCACATCACCGAGGCGGGCACGCTCGAGGAGCGGCGCGGCCGCAACCTGCGCAACGAGGTGCTGGGCCTGGCGGCGGTGCGGCTGCGGCGCGAGCTCGAGCGCTCCCTGCGCGGCGACGCCAGCGTGCAGGAGCTGCTCGACCGCGTGGTGCGCCGCGAGGTGGACCCGGCCAGCGCGGCCGAGGAGCTGCTGCGCAGGGAGCGGTGATTCGTCAGGGTACGAACCGGCGCTGGACAGCGGCCGCGAACGTGTCCATCCCCAAACTGCGGTAGCCCTCGAGCGCACGACCCGCGAGTTCGACCGCATGGTCGTTGTCGCCGGGTCCACCTCGAGCGATGAGCATGCGCGCGTAATCGTCGTACGTGTGCGCCAGCCAGGGACGAGCGCCGATCCGCTCGTTGATCGCGCGCGCGTGCTCGAAGTGCGCCTGGGCGTCGTCCCAGCGTTCGAGCGTCGTCGCGAGGAGCCCGAGGTAGCGTGCGACGGCGCCGGTGCTGATCGCCGCGATGCAAATGGCGACCCGCTCGCCGTAAGGCAGCAACCGCCGGTAGAGACGAGCGGCAGGCTCGACGTCCCGGAGAGTGGTCGCCGTCTCCGCGAGCAGGCTCATGCAGACGAGCCAATCCTCGTCGCGCGCCAACCTGGCGAAGTCGCCTGCGGTGAGGTCTTCGAGCACCGCGCGCGCCTCGTCTTCGTGCCCGAGCTGCGCTGCGATCTGCGCCCGTGCACAATCGTAGATCCGGAAGGCCGGGTACTCCTTCGCCGAGCGCCGCAGGAGGTCCTCGACCTCGTCGAAGCTGCCCTGCTCGCGGCGAAGCAGTGAGAGCTGCGCCCCGTGCGAGAGGCCGGCGTTCCAGCTCAGCCCGCGCTCCCCAAGGCTGCGCGCATGCGCGATCAAACGCTCCGCTTCCGCGAACGCTCCCTCGAGCAGCGCTACTTCCGCGCTGTATACCGTCACCACCCAGTCCTGCGCCGGCTGTCGGAGCCCCGCGGCGAGCTTCGCCATGGCCGTGAACTCGGCCTTCGCACCCGGCATGTCGGCGAGCTCGATCAGGGCGACGGCGCGAAGCTCGTGTCCCTCCCCGGCTCGTTCCAGATCGCCGGCCTCGGTCGCCAGCTCTACGAGTTCCTTCGCGAGGTCCGCTCGCATTTCGGTGTGGACGGGCAAGAAGTGGGCTTGGTTGAATCCGCTCAGTGCGTACGCGAGCGTCTCCGGGTCGCCGATGCGGCGAGCCATCTCGAGCGCCTGCTCGCTCAGCGAACTGCTCCTCTCCGGGGGGAAATCGGGGTCGCGTAGAGGACCGCCCGCGAACCGAGCGAGCAGCCTGACCCGCAGGGTGCTGTCCTCTTCCCCGATGGCGGCGAGCGCACGCTCGAGCAGTGGCGCGTGATCGGTATCGGGGGGCGCCACCCAGACGAACCGGCCGCCGTAACCGAGCGCGGCTTTGGCCAGGTGCTCGTTCAGCCCAAGCCCTTCCGCAAGGTCGGCCGCCTCGCGGAAGGATTGGTTCGACGCCGCGGTGTCGCCGGCCCTCGCTTGAGCGTCGCCATACGCCAGGAGCAGCTCGCAGCGGCGCCCGTCCTCTCCGACCAGCGTGAGCGCCATCTCGTAGTGGCGCACGGCTTCCTCGTAGGCGGACTGGGCAGCCGCGCGGTCGCCGGCACGCCGTGCGTATTCCGCCGCCTTGTCCGTCAGTCCGGCAGGCGCCGCGGCGATGAAGTGGTGCGCCAGCTCGGCCAGATGCGGCTCGAGATCGGATGAGTAGAGCGCCTCCAGCGCCTCGCCGGCCCGCAGATGAAGCTGGAACCGCCGGGCCGGCGTGAGCCCGTCGTAGATCGTGTCTCTGATCAGGGCGTGGCCAAAACGCAGCTGGCCGGGTGTGCCCGGGACTTCGTCCACCACGCGCTCCGTCATGGCCGCATGCAGCACGTTCAGCACCTCGGCACGCGAACGCTCGCTGACCGCCGCCAGCGCGTCGAGCCCGAACTCCCGCCCGATCACCGCGGCCGGGACGAGCAGGCTGCGGCAGCTCTCGGGCAGCCGGCCCACGCGCTCGCCGATGACTGCCCGGACCTCGGGCGGGATGCGCAGGTTTGCGCCGGCTTCGGTGAGGCAATCATCGTCGGCCAGCAACTGCACGACTCCCCCGAAAAAGAAAGGGTTCCCTTCGGTTTCGTCACGGATCGCCTTCGCCAGCTCCGGTGCGGGCTCGATCCCGGTGGAGAGCTCGATGTAGTTGGCGACGTCCACCTCCCTCAATCCTGCGAGCTGCAGCTGCGTGGCCTGCGGCTCTCGCACCAGTCCCGCCAGTGCAGCGCTCAGCGGGTCTCCCAGCGCGGGGTCGATGTCACGGTATGGGCAGACGAGCAGCAGCCGGCTGTCGGCCATCTGCCGGACGACGAGTCGCAGCAGCAACAGCGACGGTTCGTCCGCGGCGTGGAGGTCGTCCAGCGTGAGTACCAGTGGCCGAACCCGCGCCGCGTTGTGCAGGAACGCGCTAACCGCCTCGAATAGGCGAAAGCGCGCACCCTCGGACTCCGGAGCCACCGGCTCCTGAAGCCCCGGAAAGATCTCGCGCAGCTCGGGCAGCAACCGGGCGAGGTCGCTCGCTCCCGCGCCGAGCTGCGCGCGCAGCGCCTCGGGCTCGGTCTCGCGGATATACGTGCGCAGCGACTGGACCCATGGCCAGTAGGCGGGCGCGCCGCCCGCCTCCCAGCATCGGCCGATCAGCACCCGTGCGCCGCGCGCTTCGGCGTCGCGCACGAGCTCGTCGGCCAGCCTGGTCTTTCCAATGCCCGGCTCGCCCGCGATCAGGACCAGCCGTCCCCGACCGGCCAGGGCGTCGTCGAGCGCCGCTGCGAGCGCGGCCAGCTCGCGTTCGCGACCGACGAACAGACCTCGGGCCGGCGCTCGTGTCTCTGTGTCGGCCGCCGGCTGGTCGAGCACGGGGTCCTGCGTCAGGATCTGCTGGTGCACCTCGCGCAGGCGCCGTCCGGGCTCGACGCCCAGGTCCTCGACCAGCATGCGGCGCGCCTCCTGGTAGGCGGCCAATGCATCGGCCTGGCGGCCCGAGCGATAGAGGGCCAGCATCAACTGCTCGCGCAACCCCTCTCGCATCGGATGGTTGCGGATCAGGGCCTCGAGCTCGGCGACCAGCTCGGCGTGGCGACCCAGCAGGAGATTTGCGGCGACTCGGTCCTCGAGCGCCGCGATGCGCAGCTCCTCCAGCCGCGCAATGTCGGCCTGCAGAGATGCCTCGTAGGCGAGGTCACCCAGCGGTGCCCCGCGCCACAGCGCGAGCGCCTCGTCGACCTCGGCAGCAGCCACCACCGCGTCCCCGGCGCCGAGGGCCGTGCGCCCGGCAGCCATCCGATCCTCGAAGCGATGCAGGTCGAGCTGACCCCGCTCGACCCGCAGCTCGTAACCGGGCGGGCGGGTGACGAGCACGCCGTCCGTTTGGCCGGATGACCGCTCCGGCTCGAGCGCCCGGCGCAGCCTCGACACCGCCACCTGGAGCGCCTTCGGTGCTGTGCTCGGCGGCTCCTCGCCCCACAGCTGGTCGATCAGGCGGTCGCTCGAGACGACCTCGTTCGCATTCAGCAGCAGCACAGCCAGCAGCGCTCTCTGCTTGGCCCCGCCGAGCGCCAGCAGCGTGTCGCCGGCCTGGACCTCGAGCGGTCCGAGGACCCGGAAGTGCATGGACGCAGTAGGCACGGGCCGACGCTAACAGGGCTGTAACCGCGCTGTAAGCGCTTTGAAGCCGGCGTGGGGGACGGTGGCGCCGCACATCGACCAAAGGAGCAACCATGACCCGCCTCAAGCACGTCTCCATCGCCGTCTTCGCAACTGTCGCTCTCGCAGCCGCGCTGGCCTCGCCGGCAAGCGCCCGGGTCGTCAACTCGTCGACCGATCCGGCCCCACCGATCGTCTTCAGGACACACCCGGTGACCAGCCCTGCGGCGGCCACGCCGCTGGTCACAACGGTCGAGGGCAGCGAATCGAGCGGCTTCGACTGGGGTTCTGCGTCGATCGGCGCGGCGACCGTCCTGGGCCTCGGCGTCCTGATGTCCGGGGCCGTGCTGTTCAACCGGCGCCGGCGCCGGCCCGTCGCGGTGCGATGAGCTGAAACGCCAGGGGTATCGCGCGCTAGCAGCCGAGCTGGCGCGCGATCACCATCTGCTGCACCTCGTCGGTGCCCTCGCCGATGGTGAGGATCTTGGCGTCGCGGTAGAAGCGGCACACCGGGTACTCCTCGATGTAGCCGTAGCCGCCGTGGATCTGCACGGCCTCCTCGCAGGCGCGGACCGCCAGTCGCCCGGTCTTCAGCTTGGCCTGGGCAGCGGTGAGCGTGAAGCTCTCCCCGCGGTCCTTCTCGATCGCGGCCTTGTACGTCAAAAGGCGGGCGGCCTCGATCTCCGCTGACATGTCGGCGAGCTTGGCCTGGATGGCCTGGAACTTCGCGATCGGCTGGCCGAAGGCCTTGCGCTCCTTCGCGTACGAGAGCGCCTCGTCGAGCGCGCCCTGCGCCATGCCGACGCCCATCGCGGCAACGCCGATGCGACCGCCGTCGAGGATGTGCAGGAACTGCTTGAAGCCGTTGCCGCGCGGGCCGAGCAGGTTCTCCTCCGGGACGCGGCAATCCTCGAAGGTCAAGGGGCGCGTGTCGGATGCGTTCCAGCCCATCTTGCGGTACGGCTCGCCGATCACGTATCCCGGCGTGCCGTTGGGGACGATGATGTTCGAGATCTCCTTGTTCCCGTTCGTGGTACCGGTCACGGCGGTGATCGACACGCAGCCCGTGATGTCGGTTCCCGAGTTGGTGATGAACTGCTTCGCGCCGTTCACCACCCACTGGCCGTCCTCCAGCTCGGCGCGCGTGCGCACGTTGCCGGCGTCCGACCCGGCCTCGGGCTCGGTCAGCCCGAACGCCGCGAGCTTGCGCCCCGCGCACAGTTGCGGCAGCCAGTCGCGCTTCTGCTCATCCGATCCCCAGAGGTAGATCGGCATCGTGCCGAGCGAGGTGTGTGCGGCCACCGTGATGCAGGTGGAGGCGTCGATGCGGGCCAGCTCCTCGATCGCGAGGGCGTAGGACAGCGTGTCTCCGCCGCCGCCGCCGTACTCCTCCGGGAACGGGATCCCCATCAGGCCGAGGTCGCCGAGCTTCGCGACGATCTCGTACGGGAAGGAGTGCGTGCGGTCCTGCTCCTCGGCCACCGGCGCGACCTCCTGGCGCGCGAACTCGCGCACGGTCGACTGGATCAGCCTCTGCTCGTCGCTGAGGTCGAAGTCCATCGTGCTGCCCCGGTGGCCTAGCGGCCCAGGTTGCGCGCCAGCTCGACCAGGAAGCGCACGCCCCAGCCGCTGGCGCCCTTGCCGACGTACTCGCGGTTGTCCTGGTCCCAGGCGACTCCGGCGACGTCGAGATGCGCCCAGGGCTTGCCGTCGACGAACTCTTCGAGAAACGAGGCGGCGTACGCCGACGACGCCTTGCGCGCCTCCGACACGTTCGTGAGGTCGGCGACCTTGCCGCGCGTGAGGTCCTTGTAGTCGGGGTGCAGCGGCATCCGCCACACCAGCTCGCCGGTGTTGTCGGACGCGCTCGCGAGCGCGGCCGAAAGCTCGTCGTCGTTGGAGAAGAGGCCGGCGTAGGTGCTGCCCAGCGCGGTCAGGATCGCGCCGGTGAGCGTGGCGAGGTCCACGATGCGCTCGGCGCCCTCGGCGGCGGCGTAGGCCAGGCCGTCGGCCAGTATCAGCCGGCCCTCGGCGTCGGTGTTGTTCACCTCGACCGTCTTGCCGTTCGAGATGCGGATGATGTCGCCGGGCTTGATCGCGTGACCCGAGGGCATGTTCTCCGTCGCCGGCACGACGCTCAGCAGGTTGACCGGCAACCCCAGCCGGGCGATCGCCGCCGTCGCCTCGATCACGGCGGACCCGCCCGACATGTCCATCTTCATCTCGTGCATCTTTCCCGAGGGCTTGATCGAGATGCCGCCGGTGTCGAAGGTGACCGCCTTGCCGACGAGCGCCAGCCCAGGGCCGCCGCCGTCGTAGCGCAGCACGATGAAGCGCGGTTCCTCGTGCGAGCCTTTCGCGACCGCCTGCAGCCCGCCCATCCGGCGGCTGGCGATCTCGTCCGGGCCGAACACCTCGCCCTCGAGCCGCTCGATCTCCGCCACCCGGCGAAGCGCGTGCTCGGCGAGCTTCACGGGAGTGAGGTCGTTGGCGGGGAGGTTCTGGAGGTCGCGCGCGGCGTTCTGGTGCTCGATCACCACGTCTGCGTCCCCGACGACGCTCGACAGGTCCTGTTCCGCGGAGATCTCGAGCTGCTGCGGCCCTCCGTCCCCGTCTCCGTTCTTCGAGCTCTTGTAGCGGTCGAACCGGTACGCGGCCAGCAGCGTCCCTTCGGCCAGCGCCCGCGCGGTGGAGGCCGCGTCGACGCCGTCCGGGATGCCCCACGCAACGCGCTTGGCGCCGGCGTCGCGCGCCCGGCCGAGTGCCACGGCGGCAGCCACGCGGGCCCGCTCGGGGGTGAACTCGTCGCGCTTGCCGAGGCCGACGGCGATCACGCGCGTCGCGCCGATCGCGCCCTCGGGATGGACGATCGCGATCTTCTTGAAGGACCCCTTTGCCTCGCCGGACTCGATCAGGCGCCCGAGGCGCCCGCCGAGGGCTTCGTCGAGACCCGAGTCCGCCTGCTCGCCTTCGAACAGGCCGACGCAGAGCGTGTCGGCGTCGGTCGTAGCGGGGGAGGCCTGACGGAAGGAGGCGCGCACGGACGCGCAAGTATAGGTGCGACTTAGGAGGCGTGGTCTAGGCTTTGACCCGACCCTGGACGGCCGCAACACCGACGAATCGAGGTAAGACGAGATGTCAAGAACCGTGATCCTCGGCGCCGCCCGCACGCCGTTCGGCAAGCTGGGAGGCGCCCTCGCAGGCTTCGACGCCACGGACCTCGGCGGCACGGCGATCGCCGCGGCGCTCGAGCGCGCAGAGGTGGGGCCGGACCAGGTGCAGAAGGTCGTGATGGGTCAGGTGCTGCAGGCGGGCCAGGGGCAGATCCCGTCGCGGCAGGCGCAGATCAAGGGCGGCATCCCGAAGGAAGTGCCCTCCGAGACGGTGAACAAGGTGTGCGCGTCGGGCATCCGCGCGGTCGGCCTGATCGACGCGGCGGTCCGCGCCGGCGACCTCGACACGGGCGTCGCGGGCGGCATGGAGAGCATGTCGAACGCGCCTTACCTCTTGCCGGAGGCGCGCTTCGGCTACCGCATGGGCGACGCGAAGGCGATCGACGCGATGATCAACGACGGGCTGCGCAACCCGTTCAGCGGCAAGCACATGATGGAGGAGGCCAGCGAGGTCGCCTCGGAGCTCGAGTTGACGCGGCCCGACATGGACCGCTGGGCGCTCCGCAGCCACGAGCTCGCGGTGAAGGCGACCGACGAGGGCCGGCTGCCCGAGGAGATCGTGGCCGTCACGGTCAAGTCCAAGAAGGGCGAGTCCACGGTCGAGGTCGACGAAGCGCCGCGCCGCGAGACGTCGCTCGAGACCCTTGCGAAGCTGCCGCCTCAGTTCGTGAAGGACGGCTCCCACACGGCGGGCAACGCGCCCGGCGTGAACGACGGCGCGGGCGCCGTCGTGCTCGCCTCCGAGGAGTGGGCCAAGAAGGAGGGCCGCCCGGCACTCGCGCGCATCGTCGCGAGCGCGGAGGTCGCCGACGACTTCGCCTACCTGGCGCGCACGCCGGGGAAGGCGGCAAAGCTAGCGCTCGAGCGCGCCGGGCTGAGCGCCGAGCAGATCGACCTGTGGGAGATCAACGAGGCGTTCGCGTCGGTGGCCATCAACTCCGTCCGCATGCTCGGCATCGACGACGAGAAGGTGAACGTGAACGGCGGCGCGATCGCGCTCGGCCACCCGATCGGCGCATCCGGAGCGCGCATCCTCACCACCCTCATGTACGAGCTGCGGCGCCGGGGCGGAGGCCTCGGGTGTGCTGCGATCTGCTCGGGCGGAGGCCAGGGCGACGCCGTGATCATCGAGGTCAACGGCGGTTGAGCGGCTGCCCCGCGACTACCCCTACAACGTCCTAGACGTCTTCACCGACCGGCCGCTGGCGGGAAACCAGCTCGCGGTCGTGCACGACGCCGACGGGCTGGACGACGCCACGATGCTGGCGTTCGCGCGTGAGACGAGGCTGTCCGAGACAACCTTCGTGCAGAGCGCCTCGGCGGACGGCGCCGCCTATCGCAACCGCATCTTCACGGTCGCCGAGGAGGTGCCGTTCGCGGGCCATCCTTCGCTTGGCACCGCGGTCGCCGTGGCGGCCGGGCGCGGGGAACAGGAGGCGGGCTACGTCCAGCAGACGACCGCCGGCCTCCAGCCGGTGGACGTGCGGCGGGGGAACGGGTCCTGGACCGCTTCGATGCTGCAGGAACCGCCGGTGTTCGGCGACGAGGTGAATCCCAGTCACGTGATGGCGGCCGTCGGCCTGCTCACCGGCGACGCCCACCGGGACCTGCCGCCGCAGGTCGTCTCGACCGGACTGCCCACCCTGATCGCGCCCCTGCTGGACGACGGCGCGATCGCACGGTGTGAACCGGACTTCGAGCTGATCCCGCACCTGCTGGAGGGGTGCGGCGCGGTCAACCTCTACGTCGCGTGGCATGACGGTGCGGGCCGTGGGCACGCCCGGATGTTCACCCGCCTGGTCGAGGGCGGCGAGGATCCCGCCACCGGCTCGGCTGCGGGCCCGCTCTGCGCATATCTGTCGAACCGCGGCCAAGGTGACCGCGTGGAGATCGCCCAGGGGGTGGAGATGGGCCGGCCAAGCACCCTGCACGCCGAGATGGAAGCCGGCAGGGTGCGCGTCGGGGGGCGGGTCGTGCTCTTGATCGAGGGCAGCGTGAGCCTGTGACCGCCGCCGCGTTCTTCGATCTCGACCGCACGCTGATGGCCGGGTCCAGCGCCTATCACTTCGGCCGCGCGATGTACAAGGCGGGGCACATGTCGCGGCGCCAGATCGCGCGCGACGCGATCGAACAGATCCGATTCCGCGTGCAGGGCGCGAGTGATGCGGCCGTCAACGTGCTGCTCGTGCGGGTGCTCGAGGGCATCAAGGGACACCGGGTCGTGGACCTCGCGCGGATGACCCCGGATGTGTTGGCGGGCATCCTGCCGCGCATCTACCCCCAGATGCTCGACGTCGTGCGCTCGCACCAGGACGCCGGGCGCCCCTGTTTCATCGCGACTGCCGCGTCGGAGCCCGCCGCCGACATCCTCGCGCGCGCGCTCGTCATGGACGGCGCGTTCGGGACTCGCTGGGAGATGAGCGACGGCGTGTACACGGGCCGGCTCGACGGCCCGTTCGCCTACGGCGAGGGCAAGGCCGAGGCACTGCGCCGCTTCGCCGCCGAGCGCGACATCGACTTGGCGCAGTCGTGGGCCTACACCGACGCGGTCTCGGACCTCCCGATGCTGGAGGCGGTCGCGCATCCCGTTGCGGTCAACCCCGACGCCGGCCTCGCCGAGGTCGCGCGCGAGCGCGGCTGGGAGGTGCTGCGCTTCGAGAAGCTCGGCGAGCGGCTGCGGGTCGCAGGCGCGGTGCTTGCGGCGGCGGCGGTCGGCGGCAGCGGCAGCTGGCTCGCGGCGCGCCGCCGTGCGCATGCAGAGCGCGGGCGCTTGCGTCCCCGCTTTCGCTAAACGCGAACTCCCCCCGCCGGTCAACCGTCGGGCTCACGCCTAGAATGCCGTCATGGCCGTAGAGCCCGAAGCAATGCGCCGCGCGCACGAGTGGCTGAAAGAGGTCTATGCGCGCCAGCCCGAGCGCGACTCGCTCTTCACGACGATCTCCGGCGAGCCGGTGAAGCCGCTCTACACCGAGGAGGACCTGGCGGAGAACGACCGCGAGCGGGACATCGGCTATCCGGGCGACTACCCGTTCACGCGCGGCGTGTATCCGTCCATGTACCGGGGGCGCCTCTGGACGATCCGCCAGTTCGCCGGCTTCGGCACCGCGGAGGAGACCAACGAGCGCTTCCGCTACCTGCTCGACCACGGGCAGACGGGCCTCTCGACGGCGTTCGACATGCCGACCCTGATGGGGCACGACTCCGACAACGCGCGCTCGCTGGGAGAGGTCGGCCGGGAGGGCGTCGCGATCGACACGCTCGACGACATGGAGACGCTGTTCACCGGCATCCCGCTGGGTGAGGTCACCACCTCGATGACGATCAACGCACCTGCGGCGATCCTGCTCGCCTTCTACGTGTGCGTGGCCGAGCGGCAGGGAGTTTCGCGCGAGCACCTGGGCGGCACGATCCAGACGGACATCCTGAAGGAGTACATCGCCCAGAAGGAGTGGTGCTTCCCGATCGACCCGGCGATGCGCATCGTGACGGACATGGTGGAGTTCTGCTCCCGCGAGCTGCCGCGCTGGCACCCGATCTCGATCTCCGGGTACCACATCCGCGAGGCGGGCTCGACCGCGCAGCAGGAGCTGGCCTTCACGCTCGCCGACGGCTTCGCCTACGTGGAGGCGGCGATCGAGCGCGGTCTCGCGGTCGACGACTTCGCGCCGCGGCTCTCGTTCTTCTTCAACGCCCACATCGACTTCTTCGAGGAGATCGCGAAGTACCGCGCCGCGCGCCGCATCTGGGCACGCAAGATGCGCGACACCTACGGCGCACGCGATCCGGCCTCCTGGCGGATGCGCTTCCACAGCCAGACGGCCGGCGTCTCGCTGACGGCGCAGCAGCCGCTGAACAACCTGGTGCGCACCGCGCTCGAGGCGCTGTCGGCGGTGCTCGGCGGCACGCAGTCCCTGCACACGAACTCGTACGACGAGGCGCTCGCTCTCCCCACCGAGGAGGCCGTGCGGCTGGCCCTGCGCACGCAGCAGATCATCGCGCACGAGACCGGCGTGACGAACACCATCGACCCGCTCGGCGGCAGCTACTTCGTGGAGTCGCTGACCGATCGCATGGAGCAGGCCGCCTACGAGTACTTCGCCCGGATCGAGGAGCTCGGCGGGATGGTCGAGGCGGTCAAGCAGAACTTCCCCCAGCGCGAGATCGCCGAGGCGTCCTGGCGTTATCAGGAGGAGGTCGACGCCGGCGAGCGCCTGGTCGTGGGCGTCAACCGCTACCAGCACGAGGAGAGCGTGCCCATCGAGATCCACCGGGTCGACCCCGAGCTGGAGCGCAAGCAGATCGGGCGGCTGCAGGCCACGCGGGCGCGGCGCGACGGCGCCGAGGTCGAGCGCACGCTCAGCCGGCTGAAGGAGGCGGCCTCGCGGGAGGACCGCAACCTGATGGACCCGCTGATCGAGTGCGCACGCGCCAACTCGAGCGAGGGCGAGATGATCGAGGCGCTGCAGGCGGTGTTCGGCCGCTACACCGAGTCGCCCGTCTTTTGATCCCGCCTGCAGGGATTTCTCTGCGGCCGAACTGCATCGCCCCGCCGCCGGATCTGCTTATCTGGGTCTCATGTTTGGGCGAGGATCCATCGCTGTCGCGGCGTCATTCGCTGCGCTGCTGGCTCTCACGGCCGGCCAGGCCATCGGGCTCGGCGGCTCGGGCGGCGCCACCACCGCGCAGGAGGTGCCGGTGAAGAAGGCTCGCGTGATCGTCGAGGACAACTACTTCGAGCCGCGGTCCACCGAGATCCTCGACGAGGGCCAGGTCACGTGGACCTGGCGCGGCGAGAACAAGCACAGCATCCGCTTCACCAAGGTGCCGTCGGGTGCCGGCCGCAAAGGCGTCGGACTGCGCGCCGAGGGCAAGTGGAAGCGCAAGTTCCACCGCCCGGGTGTCTACCGCTACGTCTGCACGCAGTGGTCCGGGATGCGCGGCTCGGTCACGGTGCGCAAGGCGCCGAAGCCGAAGCCCGAGCCGCAGACCTAATAGCTTCTCGGCAGCCCGAGCGAGTGCTCGGCGACGTAGTTGAGGATCATCTCGCGAGACACCGGCGCAGTGCGCGTGAGCCGCACGCCCCACCACATGTCGGTGAGGCCGTACTCCAGCGCGAAGCCGTTGCCGCCGTGGGTCTGGATGGCCTGGTCGACGCACTTGATCGCAGCCTCGGCCGCCGAGTACTTGGCCATGTTGCTGGCCTCGCCCGCGGGCGCCCCGCCGTCGTAGAGCGCCGCCGCCTTCTGCATCATCAGCCGCGCCAGCTCCAGCTCGATCTTGGCCTGCGCGAGCGGATGCGAGATCCCCTGGTGCGCGCCGATCGGGCTCTGCCAGACCACGCGCTCACGCGCGTACTCCGCGGCCAGCTCGAGCGCCCGCCGGCCTGCGCCGCAGGCGACGGCGGCGCCCATGATGCGCTCCGGGTTGAGCCCGTCGAAGGCGGCCTTCAGCCCTCCGCTCTCCGAGCCGACGAGGCGGTCGGCGGAGACCTCGACGTCGTCGAAGAAGAGCGTCCATTGCTTGTCGGGCGCATTCAGCGCCGTGGGGATGTGCTGCTTGGTGAGGCCGGGGGCGTCCGAGTCGACGATGAACAGCAGTGGCAGCCCGAGGTTGCCCTCTTCGTCACGCGCGCGCGTCACCACCAGGATCGCGTCGGCGTCCTCGACGCCCGAGATGTACGTCTTCTCGCCCCGGAGCAGGTAGCTCCCGTTGGCGCGGCGCGCCGACGTGGAGAGGTTGTGCGAGTTCGAGCCCGCACCCGGCTCGGTGATCGCGAACGCGACCTTGGTGGTGCCCGCCGCGATGCCCCGCAGCCACGTGTCCTTCTGCTCGTCGTTGCCGTGGCGCACGAGGATGCTGCCGACGATCGCCGGGGACACGACGATCAGGAGCAGCGAGCAGCCGCTGGCCGAGATCTCCTCTCCGACTGCCGCGAGCGCGGACATCCCCAGGCCCCCGCCGCCGTACTCCTCGGGCAGGTTCACGCCGAGGTAGCCGCGGCTCGCGAGCGCGTCCCACAGCTCGGTGGGCGGTTCGCCCTCCGCGGTCTTGCGGCGCGAGTACGCGGGGCCGAAGTCGGCGCAGATCTTTCGCACCGTCTCGCGCAGCATGCGCTCCTCGTCGGTGGGGACGATCGCGAGGGTCGGGCTGGTGGTCTGGTCTGTGGCGGCCATGGATCCTCCGGGCATCGCTAGGGGCTGGGCGGGTCGCGCAACTGGTGGGCGGGAGTGAAGAAACTTCGATAGGCGAGCGACGTCGCGACCACCGCGGCCACGGCGACGCTGCCGAGCAGCGAGTAGAGCAGCACGAGCTGCAGGCGGACGGCGTCGATCGGGTCTGCTCCGGCCAGCAGCATGCCGACCATCGTGCCAGGGAAGAAGATCAGGCCCGTCGTCTTCGTGGAGTCCACGAGCGGGATCATCCCTGAACGGAGGCTGCGCCGGACGATCGGCAGGGCGGCCTGGGTCGAAGTGGCCCCCAGGGCAAGGGTCGCCTCGATCCGCGCGGCGGCGCTGGTCATCTCGTCCCCGAGCCGGTTGAGGGAGACCGCGGCGGCCGTCATCGCGTTGCCGATCACCATCCCTCCGACCGGCACGAGGAAGCGCGGTTCCGGCTCGAATATCCCGAGCACGACCACCAGCACCAGGGTCGTGGTGCCCGCCAGCGCGAGGGCGATCAGCAGCGGGCCGAAGGCGCTCGGCACATTGCGCGCGCGGTTTCGCGCGGTCAGGGCACCGAACACCACCATCGCGGCGAGCAGCACGATCACGAAGACGAGCCGGTCCTCGTCGAAGATGAAGTTGATCACGAGGCCCACCGCGCTCAGCTGGACGAACGAGCGCGCGACGGCCACGGCGATGTCGCGTTCCAGGTCCACGCGCTCCCACATCGAGACGCCGATCGCGATCGCCACCAGCGCCAGGGAGGCCGCGACCTCCGCGAGGCTCACGTCGATGGACGGCGTCATACGACCGTCCCGTGCTGCGACAGGGTCACGACGCAGTCCGCCATGCGCGCTGCCTGCTCGGCGTCGTGCGTGACGAGCACCCATGAGACGCCGAGCCGCTCGCGCAGCTCGTGCAGCGTGCGCTCGACCGCATCGCGCGCCGCTTCGTCCAGCGCCGAGGTCGGCTCGTCGAGCAGCAGCAGTTCCGGTTCCAGCGCCAGTGCTCGCGCCAGCATCACACGCTGCTGCTCGCCAACCGACAGCCGTGCCGCGTCGCGATCGGCGAACGACTTGTCGAGCCCGGCCAGGTCGAGGAGTGCCCCGACATCGGGCTCCTTGCCGGCGAGTCGCGCCGCGTAGTGAATGTTGTCCGCCACCGTGCCGTCGAGCAGCGCCGGGAGCTGCGGGACCAGGCACACCTCGCGGCGCAGGCTCAGCACGTCGCGGTCGCGCACGTCCTGCCCGCGATACCGGACGATCCCGTGGTCCGGATCCGCCAGGCGGTTGAGCAGCCGCAGCAGGGTCGACTTGCCGCTGCCCGAGGGGCCGGCGACGCAGACCGTCCCCTCCGGCAGCTCGGCGCTCACGTTGCGCAGGACCACCTCGCCGGCGCGCGAGAGGGTCACGTCGCGAAGCTCGAACACAGGGGCGGCCACGATCCGATTATTAGATAGGGTCGGCGCCATGGACGCCATGCAGGCCGTCGTCTTCCACGCACCGCACGACGTGCGCGTCGAGGAGGTTCCACGCCCCGAGGTCGAGGAGCCGGGCGACGTCTTGCTGCGGGTCGACCGCGCCGCCATCTGCGGCACCGACCTGCATCCCTACAGCGGCCGCTTCGAAATGGAGGAGGGCTTCGTCCTCGGCCACGAGTACCTCGGCACGATCGAGGCAAAGGGCGACGGCGTCACCGAGTTCGAGGAAGGCGAGCGGGCGGTGGGCTCGTTCTTCGTGGCGTGCGGCAAGTGCTGGTTCTGCCGCCGCGGGCTCTACATGAAGTGCATGATGATCCGGGTCTTCGGGATGGGCTACGTGCTGGGCGACCTCGCCGGCGCGCAGGCGCAGTACGTGCGCGTGCCGGAAGCGGACCTCACCTTGCGCAAGCTGCCGGAGCAGGACGGGGCCGGATTCGACGACGAGGACATGCTCCTGGTGGGCGACATCCTCACCACCGGCTACGACGCCGTCCGCAAGACGGACTTCCGCCCCGGTGACGTCGTCGCGGTGGTCGGCTGCGGGCCCGTGGGCCTCTGCACCGTGATGGCCGCCCGCGCGCTCGGGGCCGGAAAGATCGTTGCCGTCGACATGGTGCCGGAGCGGCTGAAGATCGCGGAGAGCCTGGGCGCGATCGCCGTCAACCCGAAGGAGACCGAGGCCGACGACGTGGTGCTCGAGCTGACGCAGTGGCGCGGGGCGGACGTGGTCGTCGACGCGGTCGGGCACGAGTCCGCGCTCGCGGCGTGCTTCCCGCTCGTGCGCATGGGCGGGACGATCTCCCTGCCCGGCATGTACATGGAGGTCGAGGCCCCGATGCCGATCGGCGACATGTGGCTGAAGAACATCACCGTCACCGCAGGCGCCGCGAACATCCAGGGCCACATGGACGAGGTGATCGAGCTGGTGCGGGACGGCCGGCTCGACCCCGGAGTGATCGTGTCGCACCGCCTGCCGTTGTCCGAGGCAGCGAAGGGCTACGAGCTCTTCGACCAGAAGGAAGCTTTGAAAGTCGTGCTCGATCCGAGCAGCTAGTTCGCAGTTGAAATTGGAGGAGAGATGCTCGAAGGCCTGATGCAGAACGACTACCAGCTGACGCTGAAGCACGTGCTCGACCGCATGCGGGGTCAGTGCGCCGACGGCGAGGTCGCGACCCTGCGCGACGACGGCATCACGCGTGCGTCCTACGGCGATGTGGCCGAGCGCGTGGACCGCCTGTGCAAGGCGCTCGAGCAGCTCGGCGTGAAGGAAGGCGACCGCGTCGCGACGTTCATGTGGAACTCGCAGGAGCACCTCGAGCTGTACATGACGCCGTGCATGGGGATCGTGCTGCACATGCTCAACATCAGGCTGTTCCCGGAGCAGCTCACCTACATCGCCAACCACGCGCAGGACAAGGTGATCTTCGTAGACGACTCGCTCGTGCCGCTGCTCGAGAAGGTCGCGCCGACGTTCGAGACGGTCGAGCACTTCGTGATCGTCGGTGACGGCGACGCCGGCTCGCTGCCGAACACGCTGCGCTACGAGGACCTACTGGCGGAGCAGGAGCCCGGGCGCTACGAGTATCCCGAGCTCGACGAGCGGACCGCGGCGGGGCTCTGCTACACGAGCGGCACGACCGGAAACCCGAAGGGCGTCCTGTACTCGCACCGCTCGAACATGCTGCACTCCCTCGGCATGGGCCTCGCCGACACGCTCGGCATCAAGGCGTCCGACCGCGTGCTGCCGGTTGTCCCGATGTTCCACGTGAACGCCTGGGGCATCCCGTACGCATGCGCGATGGTGGGGGCCGACCTGGTGATGCCCGGCAAGTTCCTCCAGGGCGAGCCGCTGGCGAAGCTGATCGAGGACGAGAAGGTCACCGTCGCAGGTGCCGTCCCGACCATCTGGATGGACCTGTTGCGCGTCGCGGACGAAAAACAGCCGGACCTGTCAAGCCTGGACACGGTGATGTGCGGCGGCGCCGCCGTGCCGGAGTCGCTGATGCGCGCGTTCGAGGAACGGCACGGCGTGATGATCGTGCAGGGATGGGGGATGACCGAGACCAGCCCCATCGGCGCGGTCGCGCGGCCACCCGCGGGCCTGGAGGGCGAGGACCACTGGGCATACCGGCGGATGACGGGCCGGATCGTCCCGCTGGTCGAAGTGCGCCTGATGGGCGACGACGGCGAAGTCCCGTGGGATGGGGAATCGACGGGCGAGGTCGAGATCCGTGGCCCTTGGATCGCCAGCGACTACTACGAGGACCCCTCGGGAGCCGACAAGTTCCACGACGGATGGCTGCGGACGGGGGACATCGCGACGATGGACTCACGCGGGTTCATGCAGATCACGGACCGCGCGAAGGACCTGATCAAGTCGGGAGGGGAGTGGATCAGCTCGGTCGAGCTGGAGAACGCCCTGATGGCCCACCCCGACGTGCTCGAGGCGGCGGTGATCGCGAAGCCGGACGAGCGCTGGACGGAGCGGCCGCTCGCCTGTGTCGTGTGCAAGGAGGGGGCGAAGCCCTCGGCGGAGGACCTGCGCAAGCACCTGGAGCCGCTGGTCGCCAAGTGGTGGCTGCCGGACGAATACGCATTCATCGAGGCCGTGCCGAAGACCAGCGTGGGCAAGTTCGACAAGAAGGTCCTGCGCGGTCAGCTTGCGGACGGCGCCCTCGAAACCGAGGGCACGGCGGCCGCGCAGCCCGCGAGTTAGTCCGGCGAGCGCCGCAGGCGCGAACCACAGGACTCCAGGTGGGCGAAGCCCTCGAGGTTCCCCTCCGTCGGTACAATCCCGCGGCTTCCGGCACGGGGCCCCTCGGCCCGGTTGCCTCGAGCCGTCCTCATTCGCCATGCAAGCAACGACCGACACGGCTGCCGACAAGCCGGAATCCAAGCGGAAGATCCGCGTGGTCGTGGCCAAGCCGGGCCTCGACGGGCACGACCGGGGTGCCAAGATCATCGCGCGGGCCCTGCGGGACGCCGGCATGGAGGTGATCTACACCGGCCTGCACCAGACCCCGGAGCAGATCGCGGAGACCGTGATCCAGGAGGACGCGCACGCGGTGGGGCTCTCGATCCTGTCGGGCGCCCACATGACGCTGGTGCCGCGCGTGCTGGACCTGCTGAAGGAAAAGCAGGCCGAAGAAGTGGTGGTGATCGCCGGCGGCACGATCCCGACCGAGGACATCACCGAGCTGAAGCAGCTCGGAGTGGCCGAGATCTTCACGCCCGGCGCTTCGACCCAGGAGATCGTGGAATTCGTGCGTGGCGCCGTGAATCCGGCCTGAACAGGGGGTTCCGACCGCTGAGTGAGACACGATTGATTAGTCAGTCAAGTACTATTGGCAGGCGGCAGACGCCCTTGCCCCTCGCCGACCGCGCAGAAACTGGAGGCCATTCTTGAAGATCTGTGTCCTCGTCAAGGAAGTTCCCGACGCCGCCGTCGAGAAGCGGATGGACCCGTCCTCGGGCCGCCTCGACCGCAGCGGCGAGAAGAACCTGAACCCCTTCGACACGCACGCGATCGAGGCCGCGATGCAGATCAAGGAGGGCGGTGCCGTCCCGGTCGAGGAGATCGTGGCGGTCACGATGGGCCCCGACTCCGCGCAGCGCGCGCTGCACAAGGCCGTCTCGCTGGGCGCGGACCGCTCCGTGCAGCTGACGGACGACACGCTGGCCGGGTCGGACGTGTGCGCGTCGGGCTACGCGCTGGCCCAGGTCCTGAAGAAGGAGAGCCCCGACCTCGTGCTGCTCGGCCAGCAGTCGGACGACGGCGAGTGCTACACGATGGGCGCCGTCGTCGCAGACCATCTCCAGATGCCGTCCCTCACGCAGGTGATCAAGATCGACACCACGGAGGGCAAGCTGACCTGCGAGCGGCAGGCGGAGTACGGCTATGACACCGTCGAGGTCGAGCTGCCCGCCGTGATCAGCGTCGGCGACGCGATCAACGAACCGCGCTACCCGAGCCTGAAGGCGATCATGGGCGCGAAGAAGAAACAGCTCGACAAGCTCTCGGCCGGCGACGCCGGGATCGAGGCCGACCGCGTCGGCGAGAACGGTTCCCGCACCAAGGTCGTGGGGCTGAATCCCCCGCCGGCCAAGGAGAAGGGCACGATCATCGAGGACGAGGACACGAACGAGACGGTCGAGAAGATCGTCGCCTGGCTCGACGAAAGGAAGTTGATCTAGATGCCCGGAATCCTTGTGTACGCCCTGCACGACGACGAGGGCAACTTCAACAAGAACTCGCTCGGCGCCGTGTCCGAGGCCGCGCGCCTGGCGGGCGAGCTCGGCAGCCAGGCGGGCGTGGTGGTCGTGGGCGACGTGTCCGACGAGGCCGCGCAGAGCCTCGGTGCGTACGGCGCCGCGAAGGTTCACCGCGCGAAGAACGTCCCGGAGGGCCTGGCCCAGCCGATCGTCGACGCGATGGCGAAGGTGATCACCGACGACGGCTACGACTACGTGCTGTTCGGCGGCGGCCTGCTCGGCTTCGAGATCGGCGCGGGCCTCACCGCGCGCCTCGGCGCCGGCGTGACCATGGAGGTCACGAGCGTGCGCGTCGAGAACGGCGAGCTGGTCGCAGAGCGCCCGATCCTGCAGGACTCGCAGATCGCCGACGTCGGCTACGTCGGCAAGCCGGGCATCATCATCGGCCGGCTGAACGCGTTCGACGCGACGGAGCGCGACGGCGGGTCCGCGGAGGTCGCGGACGTCGACATCGAGCTGTCGCCCTGGTCCACGAAGGCGAAGATGGTCACCCGCGGCGAGCAGCGCGGGGCGGACGTGAACATCGAGGATGCCGACTTCCTGGTGGCGGGCGGCCGCGGCCTCGGCGAGGCGGACAACTTCAAGCTGTGCGACGAGCTGGCCGCTGCACTCGGTGGTGCCGTCGCCGCGACGCGTGCCGTGGTGGACGCCGGCTGGTTCCCTTACGCCGGGCAGATCGGGCAGACCGGCAAGACCGTCGCGCCGAAGCTCTACCTGGCCGCCGGTATCTCCGGCGCGATCCAGCACAAGGTCGGCATGCAGTCCTCGGAGAACATCGTCGCGATCAACAAGGACCCGAACGCGCCGATCTTCGAGTTCTGCGACCTCGGCATCGTGGGCGACCTGCACAAGATCATGCCCAAGCTGACCGAGGCCGTGAAGGCGAAGAAGGGCGCGTAGCGGCCTGTGGGCGGCGTCGCACCAGCCAAGTTCCCGCCTCCCGTCGACCCGGCGGGGGAGTTCATCGGTCCGCCGACCGACGCCGAGGACGAGCGCATCGAGGTCGGCGTGGCGATCGTGGGCGGTGGCCCGGCGGGCCTCGCGTGCGCGATCCGGCTCACGCAGCTGCTGGAGAACGAGCCCGAGCTGACGGAGAAGCTGGGCGAGGTCCCCGTGGCCGTGATCGAGAAGGGCAAGACGCCCGGCGCCCACCTGCTGTCGGGCGCCAACATGCGGCCCTCCGCGATGAAGGAGCTCTTCCCGGACATGGACGAGTCCGAGTGGCCCACGCTGTGGAAGGTCGAGAAGGACGCCGTCTACCTGCTGACGGAGAAGCAGGCGCTGCCGCTGAAGCCGATGCCGCCCAACTTCCGCAACCACGGCAACCACGTGGTGTCGGTCGCGCAGCTGGGGCGCTTCCTCTCCGAGAAGGCCGAGGAGGCGGGCGTCTACATCCTGTCCGAGACCTCGGCCCAGAAGCTGCTGGTGGAGGACCGCATCGTCGTCGGCGTGCGCACCGGCGACAAGGGCCGCGACCGGGAGGGCGAGCCGCTCCCCAACTTCGAGCCGGGATCGGACGTGATGGCGAAGGCGACCGTCGTGGCCGAGGGCACGCTCGGTCACCTGACGCTGGCCGCGATGGACTACTACGACCTGCACGGTGAAGATCCGCAGCGCTGGGAGCTCGGCGTGAAGGAGGTGTGGGAGGTCCCCAAGCCGCTCGACCGCGTGATCCACACGATGGGCTGGCCGCTGCGCAAAGGCGCGCGCTGGAACGAGTTCGGCGGCAGCTTCATCTATCCGATGGGCGAGGACAAGGTCTGCCTCGGCTTCGTCGCCGGCCTCGACTACACGGACGCGACTTTCTCGGTGCACGACGTGCTCCAGCAGTTCAAGACACACCCGTTCGTGCGCAAGATCCTGGAGGGCGGCAAGCGCGTCGCCTGGGGCGCCAAGACGATTCCCTCAGGCGGCTACTTCGCGATGCCGCGCAAGTTCGCGGTCCCGGGCATGTGCATCGCCGGCGATGCCGCGGGCATGGTCAACATCCCGACGCTGAAGGGCATCCACTACGCGATGCACGCCGGCATGTACGCGGCCGAGGCGATCGTGGACGCTCTCAAGCGTGATTCCTTGAACTTCGAGGCCTACGACAAGCGCGTGCGCGAGTCGGTGATCGGCGAGGACATCTATCGCTCCCGCAACATGCGCCAGCCCTTCTCCAAGGGGTTCTTCCTGGGCGGCGCGATGGCGAGCGCGATGACGATCACCCGCGGCGCCTTCCCCGGCGGCCACTGGGACCAGGAGCACGACGCCGAGAACGAGATGGTGCTCGACGGCGCCTCGAAGAACTACCCGAAGCCGGACGGCAAGTACACGTTCGACAAGCTCTCGTCGGTGTTCGCGTCGGGCAACGCGACGCGCGACGACGCGCCGAACCACATCCGCGTGCAGACCGACGTGCCGCTCGAGGTGGCGCAGACGTGGGTGTCCATGTGCCCCGCGCAGGTGTACGAGATCCCCGAGGACCAGCTCGAGGCCGCGCGCAACGGGGAGGGCGACGGCACCGTGCACGTGCAGATCGTTCCCTCCAACTGCGTGCAGTGCGGGGCGATCACCGCCAAGGGCGGGCGCCTGACGCCGCCCGAGGGCGGCGACGGGCCGCTGTACACGCAGGTCTAGCGGCCAGCCCTTTCGGAGCCGGGGGACCGGGGTTAGTATCGGCTCGCCATGTGGCGAGTGCCGATCGCGGCCGTGCTCGCGTGGGTCATGTGCGCCCTACCGGCCCAGGCTGCGTTCCCCGGCGAGAACGGCCGGCTGGCGTTCCGGGACGGCTCCGTCCAGGCTTCCGGCCTGTACAGCGTCGAACCGGGCGGAGGCGCCCTGACCCCCCTGGGCCCCGGAAGCGCCCCGGCCTGGTCGCCCGACGGCACGCGCATCGCGTTCAACGGCCCGGGTGGTCAGGTGTGGGTGATGAACGGGGACGGGAGCGGCCGCACTCAGTTGACCACCGGCTTCGGCGGTGACCCGGCGTGGTCGCCCGATGGGTCGACGCTCGTGTTCGCCCGTGATGAGTCATACACCGAGTGCCTCACTCTGCGGAACCTGTTCCGCATGGGCGCGGGCGGCGAGGCGGGCGGGGTCACTCGCCTGACGAACGGAGATGAGGACGATCGGTTGGCGCGGTGGTCGCCCGACGGCCGCACGATCGCCTTCATACGTGAAGCGTGGTCCGACTCCAGCGATCCGCCCCTTTATTGCGACGTCTTCCCGTTCGCGGCTGAGCTTTTCGTGATGAACGCGGACGGCACGGATGCACGCCAGATCGGTCAGTCCGGGATCTACGATTTCGACTGGTCGCCGGACGGCTCCAAGCTCGTCTACTCGCTCTTCTCCAACGAGCTGTGGACGATCAGACCGGACGGCAGCGAAGAGACGCAACTCACGGCGACTTCGTCGGGCCCGGCGAGCAGTGAGGCCCGTCCGGTGTGGTCGCCGGACGGGACCAAGATCGCCTTCGAATCAGGCGATCATCTGTATCTGATGAACGCCGACGGGACGGGCGTCTCCACTCTGTTCGACACGTCGAACGCATTCGCAGGCGCCGACTGGCAGCCCCTCCCGGTCGATACGCCCTCCAGCTTCGTCCGTCCCAAGGCCGCTCCCCAGATCCGCGTCGCACTCGTGCCGGCATACCAGCCCTGCACGGCGCCGAACCGCGAGCACGGCCCGCCGTTGGCATTCGCTTCCTGTGCTTCGCCCGCGCCACAGTCGACGCGGCTCAGCGTCGGCATCGGCGACGGCAATCCCGCCCTTGCGAACTCGACCGGGTTCATGCGCCTGAGGGTGACCGTCGGCGACGCCAGGATCCGGCTCGCGCTTACAAATGTGATGCGGGCGAGCGACCGCTCGGACTACACGGGCGAGCTGCGCGGCGAGGTGACGGTCCGCCGCACCGACCGTGAACCGGGCCAGGTCGGCTCGACGACGCAGGACTTCCCGTTCGGTTTCACGGTCCCCTGCATTCCCACGCCGGCGTCGAGCGCCGACGCCTCCAGATGTGTCACGACCACGAGTGTCAGCGCGGTCCTGCCGGGCGCAGTGTCCCACGGCGCGCGCACACTCTGGGACGTTGGCGGCGTCCGCGTCTACGACGGCGGACCGGACGAGGAAGCCGACACCGCGTCCGGAAACACGTTGTTCATGACGCAGGGAGTGTTCGTGCCGTGACCGGTACCACGATCCGGCTCGTGATCGCCACGGTTGCCGCCGCGATACTCGTGGTGACGCCCGCGCATGGCACCTTCGCGGGACAGAACGGCCGCATCGCATACGACGACGGGTACCTGTACTCCGTACAGCCGAACGGCACGAGCAACACGCAGCTCACGACCGGCGCGCTGTGGGACTACGGGCCCGACTGGTCCTCCGACGGTCAGCAGATTGCTTTCACGCGCTACGACGGCACGACGGACCAGGTGTACGTGATGGACTCGAGCGGCGGGGGCCTCACACGGCTGACGGATCCGCCGACGTCGAGTTCGATGCCGTCATGGTCCCCGGGCGGGCGCAGGATCGCCTACGTGCATGACGGCGACCTCTGGACCGTTGCCCCCGACGGCTCGGACGAGACACTTGTCGCCGTCGGGGCAGGCGCGCCGGACTGGTCGCCCGACGGGAGCCGGATCGCCTTCGCCCGGGGCGGCTCGATCTACACGATCCGCCCCGACGGCACCGGGCTGAACCGCGTGACCACCGGCTGGACCCAATTTCCGTATCTCGTACATGACTTTCCGGACTGGTCGCCGGACGGCTCGCACATCGCGTACGTCGCCACCTATGACGCGGATGGCGAGAGCTGCTACGACGTAGTCACCGTGCGCCCCGACGGCACCGGGACGTCCACGGTGCGCTCTGGCTCGTTCGAATGCGATATCGGGGGCAACTGGTACGCGGGCCCGTCCTGGTCGCCCGACGGGCAGCGGATCGCATCGATCGACATGGACGGCGTCTTCACGGTGCGCAGCAACGGATTGGACTTCCAGCGAGTCCGGTCGTTCTTCGGGTACGGCACTGCGAGCACCGACTGGCAGCCGGTGATGGCGACGGCACCGGGCTCACACATCCGCCCTCGCAGCGCGGCGCGCTTCCGCGCATCGCTCGTACCCGCCTATCAGCCTTGCACGGAGCCCAACCGCACCCATGGGCCGTCGCTGGCATTCGGCTCGTGCAACCCGCCCCAGCCCGCATCGAGTCATCTCACCGTCGGCGTGGGGGACGGGCACCCTGCGCTGGCACGCTCGGAGGGCTCCCTCCGCATGTTCGTGATCATCGGACAGCCCGGTCCACCCGACGACTCCGACGTCGGCATCCGCTTCCGCCTCACCCACGTGATGCACGCCTCCGACCTCTCCGAATACAGCGGTGAGCTGCGCACGCAGCTGACCGTCCGCCGCACCGACCGCGACCCGCCGGCGCCGGGCGCGCCGCACTCGACCTCGATGGACTTCCCGTTCGAGTTCACAGTGCCCTGTACGCCAACGCCGAGCTCGAGCTTGGATGCATCCTCGTGCATCTCCTTGACCAGCGCGAACGCGATCGTGCCGCTCGCGATCGAGGACACGCACCGGGCGATCTGGGAGATCGACAAGGTTCTCGTCTACGACGGCGGGCCGGACCAGGACGCCGAAACGCCTGACGACAACACGTTGTTCATGACCCAAGGGGTGTTCGTGCCGTGAGGCCGCGGTCTGACCCGCTTGTAGGGCGCCGCGCACCGCGGTATGTTCGGCCACAAAGACCGGGGGGTGAGCTTGGCAGTGCGGTGGACGGCAGCGGTCGTGACCGTTGCGGCGATGGTGATGCCCGCGGCCGCCTTCGGGGAGCACAGCGTGACCGAGCTGATCTCCGTGCCCTCCAACGGCGCCGGCCCGGCCGCGGTGATGACGGCGGCCGCGGCGTCGCCCGACGGGAACCACGTCGCGCTGTCGACGACGGAGCGGCTCGATCCGGCAGATACGGACACGCAGGCGGTCTGGGAGCTGGGGCAGGTCCGCGTGTTCGACGGCGGGCCGGACGGCGACGCGGACACCGCAGGCGACAACACGCTGTTCATGACTCAGCGGGTGTTCGTGCCATGAGGCGCCTACTTTTCGTTTCGGCCTTGGTCCTCGCGCTGCTGCCCGCGACGGCTCACGCGGCGTATCCCGGAGCAAACGGCAAGATCGCCTATGTCGACGGCCCGCAGGGGATCTGGACGATGAACCCGAACGGCTCGACGAAGACGCAGATCACCACCGGCGCGGACTCGGCCCCGGCGTGGTCACCAGACGGGACCCGGATCGCTTTCCACCGCAAGGTCAACCCCGCTTGTTCCGGATCCTGCGCAGCGGACGTCCACATCGCAAACGCGGACGGCTCGAACGCCACGCTTGCCATCAGCGGAGCGCAGGACCCGAGCTGGTCGCCGGGCGGCGACCAGCTGGTCTTCATGTCCGGGCGGCACATCTACAAGGCGAACCTCGACGGCAGCGGTCGGACGCTTTTGTTCGACTACGAAGACGAAATTGACTTCGTGGACATCGGGGCACCCGCGTGGGCGCCGGACGAAACCGCGACGATCGCCTTCCACGAGGGCACGCTCGCGGTCAGCTGCAATCCCGACCTCGAGGAATGCGCCAACTACTACCCGGAAAAGCTGTACTACGCCTCATCGGAGGCGTACAGCCCATACTTCACCGGCCCACCCGAACCGAGGCTCCACGGTGCCGCGCCGAACTGGTCCCCGGACGGCGAAAGGCTCGCATTCTTCACTCCGCAGTGGGGTAGCGGCGAGTTTCCCGGCGACCCGGGTGGGCGCATCGGCGTCATGAACAGGGACGGCAGCCAGCGGCAGCTCCTGACCCCGGGCCCGCCCAACGGCTTCGACTCGCAGCCGGCCTGGTCGCCCGACGCCTCCCGGATCGTGTTCGCGCGGACGAACGACGGCATTCACGTGATCGACGCGGATGGAGCCGGCGACATTCGCATCTCGACGACCGGGACGGCTCCCGACTGGCAACCCCTTCCCGTCAACTCTGCCTCGACGTACGTGCGGCCCAAGAGCGCGACGGAGGTGCGGGTCTCGCTGGTGCCCGCGTTCAGAGCCTGCACGGCCCCGAACCGGGAGCACGGCCCGCCGCTCGCCTTCGGCTCCTGCGCTCCGCCGCTGCCGGAGCCGGAGTCGCGGCTCACGGTGGGCATCGGGGACGGCAACCCGGCGCTCGCGAACTCGACCGGCTTCATGCGCATGCGCGCCGTCACCGGCGCCCCCGGACCGCCCGACGACTCGGATGTCAGCGTGCGGGTCGTGCTCACGAACGTCATGCGGCGGAACGATTTGTCCGAGTACACGGGCGAGCTGCGCGGCGAGGTGATGGTGCGCCGCACCGATCGCGAGCCGGTGTCGGTCGGCTCGACCACGCTGGACGTCCCGGTCGGATTCACGGTGCCGTGCTCACCCACGCCGGGATCCAGCACCGAGGCCGCCAAGTGCATCACGACCACCAGCGTCGATGCGCTCATTCCAGGCACGATCAAGGACGGCTACCGGACCGTGTGGGAGCTCGAGAAAGTGCGCGTCTACGACGGTGGTCCCGACGAGAACGCGGACACCGACTTCGGCCGGACCCTGTTCGCGACGCAGGGAGTGTTCGTGCCCTGAGGCGGTTGGGGACATGCATCGCTTTGATCGTCGCCGGGGCGCTGCTGGCGATGCCGGCGAACGCGGAAGCCGCATTTCCGGGCCAGAACGGGAGGATTGCGTTCGTCAGCAACCGCGACGGCGTCGAGACCGGCAACCTCGATATCTACTCGATGAACCCCGACGGCAGCGATGTCGTGCGGCTGACGAACGATCCGCTCCCGGACGAAAATCCGGCGTGGTCGCCCGACGGATCGAGGATCGCCTTCGACGGCTCGCGCAGCGGGCGGTTCGGAGTAGTTGTCATGAACGCCGACGGAAGCGGACAGACCGTCATCACGTCACCGGGGTTCTTCACTCCTACCGGCCAGCCCTCATGGTCACCAGATGGGAGCAGGATCGTCTTTCAGGGCACGAC
>Ga0209382_10001483_pt1 | contig 36793 bp, 29 predicted proteins | sample SoiMetdeltSBSDD5_FD_187599 | JGI IMG/M metagenome (GOLD analysis project Ga0209382, IMG submission 187599) | Bulk soil microbial communities from a Populus tree surrounding site in Tennessee, USA - Soil MetaG P. deltoides SBSDD5 (SPAdes) (version 2) | ecosystem: Environmental > Terrestrial >... | reverse complement strand
TAGCGCGCGGCGGCATGCTCTCCTCGGCGACCGCGTCGGCGGCGTCGTCGGCCTCGCCGTCGTCCTCGTCCCAGGTGGAGAAGTTGAGCTCGTCCCGGCCCTGCTCGACGTCGCGGGTCAGCAGCCAGGAGGACGAGGCGACGTGACTCGGGGGCGGCCAGCCGGGGGGGTCCGGTGCTGTGGCAGTCTTGACGTCCTCCCCTGCCGGAGCAAGGGGATTCCGGGAGGCTCATACAGCACTCCCGATTGGTTCACGCATTCGGCTCCTTGGGGGCCTCGCCACCCGAGGGTGACTGCGCGTGCTATCCACCGCCCGTCCGGCGGCGAGTCGCTCGATATTGCGTGCGGCGTTGGCGTCGGCGTGCGCTTGGTGCCCGCACACCGTACAGGCGAACAACCTTCCGCACCCCGGCCGGGACACCGGGTCCCGGTGGCTGCACGCCGCGCACGTCTGCGAGGTGGCCTGAGGCGGCACAAGCAACAGCTCCGACCCGAACAGTGGCGCCTGATAGACCAGTTGGCGACGCCGCTCGCCCGGGGTATCGTCCAAGACGGCCCGCCTTGGCCCTCGCGTTTCCCCCAGGCTGCTGATGGTGCCCCTGACACTGGCAGTCATGCCCTTCACCCGCAGGTCCTCGATTCCGACCCAGCCGTGGCGTTTGGCGAGGTCGGTGGTGAGCCTGTGGGTGAAGTCGGCTCGACGGCGCGTCTGTCGCGCTCGGAGCCGGGCGATCTCCGCGATGGTGCGGCGCATCCGGCCCGAATATCTCCCCCGGTTGTATCGTCTTGCCCAGCGGAACCGCCGGGCCAGGCGGCGCTCCAGACCACGCAGGCGTCGTCGTTCCCCCTCGGTCAGAGTCGAGGGCATCAGGCGCGGTGCTGAATCCGTCGAGACATGCGCCGAGCAGGCCACGCCGCTGCGCCAGCGCGACGTTCCACACCGCCCGGCAGGTGTGTCCCCACCCAGTAAGCCGCTCAGCCTGCCCGGGGGTTGGGTATAGCCGATATCGGCGGCCCATGTCGGCCTTCATGCGTCCACACTATTCGATCGATGCGACAACTAGGGCATCACACCAGCCGAGCGCAAAGGCGAAGGGATATCGAACAGGAAAAGGGAGAAAGCATCGGCCAGAGGCCCCCAGATGCCGCACTGACGGTCGGCGTCGCTTCACCAGTGCTCTGAACGGCCACACAGTGGAACGATTGTCGTGCAGGCCGCGGTGGCCAGCTCCCTGGCCCGCCCGTCCGGCCAGGGCGCATCCCGGGTCACCGGCGGGTTGGCGTGGTCGCGCCCGTACGGCACCAGCTGCACCAGCACGGCCACGGCGAGCAGCCCGAACCCGCCCAGAGCAGGACCTTGCGTGTTCTTGTCCGCATCCCACTCCCTCGATCGTCGCCGGGACCCGTTCGTTACCGTCGGCACGGTCAGCGGGTAGGCTGATGGCCATCTGCGGGAGGTTCGGCGCCGGGCTTGGCGGGCGCACCCACAGCGACGAGCGGCATGGGGGAAGCGCCAGTGGAGGGCGACCAGCGGTTCACCGAGTCGGGCATCCCGGTGCAGGTGGTCTACGGGCCCACGGACCTGGCCGGGTTCGACCCCGCGGCGGCCCTGGGGGAGCCGGGCCGGGACCCCTTCACCCGCGGCATCCACCCGACCATGTACCGCGGGCGGCCCTGGACGATGCGCCAGTACGCCGGATTCGGGTCGGCCGCCGAGACCAACGCCCGCTTCCGCTACCTGCTGGAGCACGGCCAGACCGGGCTCAGCGTCGCCTTCGACCTGCCGACCCAGATGGGCTACGACTCTGACCACCCGATGGCCGCGGCCGAGGTCGGCAAGGTCGGGGTGGCGATCGACTCGCTGGCCGACATGCGGCGGCTGTTCGAGGGCATCCCGCTGGACAAGGTCTCGACCTCGATGACCATCAACGCCCCGGCGGCCGTGCTGCTGCTGCTCTACCAACTGGTGGGCGAGGAGCAGGGGGTCGACCCGGCCGCCCTCACCGGCACGGTCCAGAACGACGTGCTCAAGGAGTACATCGCCCGCGGCACCTACATCTACCCGCCGGCGCCGTCGCTGCGGATCACCTGCGACCTGTTCGCCTACTGCGCCGAGCACCTGCCCCGCTTCAACACCATCTCCATCTCCGGCTACCACATGGCCGAGGCCGGGGCCACCGCCGTCCAGGAGGTCGCCTTCACCCTGTCCAACGCCATCGCCTATGTGCAGGCGGCGGTGGACGCCGGGCTGGCCGTGGACGCGTTCGCGCCCCGGCTGGCCTTCTTCTTCGTGGCCCGCACGACCCTGTTCGAGGAGGCGGCCAAGTTCCGGGCGGCCCGGCGCATCTGGGCCGACACCATGGCCGGCCGGTTCGGGGCCGAGAACCCGCGCTCGCGGATGCTCCGCTTCCACACCCAGACCGCCGGGGTCCAGCTCACCGCCCAGCAGCCGCTCAACAACGTGGTCCGGGTGGCCATCCAGGGCCTGGGGGCGGTGCTCGGCGGCACCCAGTCGCTGCACACCAACGCCTACGACGAGGCCCTGGCCCTGCCCAGCGAGGCCGCGGCCCGCCTGGCCCTGCGCACCCAGCAGGTGCTGGCCAACGAGACCGGGGTCACCGACACGGTCGACCCGCTGGCCGGGTCGTACTTCGTGGAGCGCCTGACCGACGAGGTCGAGGCCGCGTCCCGGCGGCTGATGGCCCAGGTCGAGGAGCTGGGCGGGGCCGTCGCGGCCATCGAGCGCGGCTTCCAGAAGGAGGAGATCGAGCGCTCGGCCTACGACCAGCTGCGCGCGGTCGAGCAGGGCGACCGGGTGGTGGTCGGCGTCAACCGCTACGCCGGCGGCGAGGAGGAGCCGGTCGCCATCCTCCAGCTCGACCCGGCGATCGCCGACGCCCAGGCCAAGTCCCTGGTCGACATCCGGGCCAGCCGCGACGCCGACGCCGTCCAGGCCGCCCTGGCCGCCCTCCGCGACGCCGCCCGCGGCCGCGACAACCTGCTGGTCCCCATGCGCGAGGCCCTCCGCCACCTGGCCACCGTGGGCGAGGTCTGCGACGCCCTCCGGGCCGAGTTCGGCACCTACCGGCCTCCCGACACCTTCTGAGCGTCCGCCGGCGCAAGCTCCGTCGTTTTGCGGAGGTTGGTCCGCATTCCGTGCGGGTGTAGTGGAGCCTGTTCTGATGCCCGCACCCGGAAGGAGTCGCGCCGTGCCCGACGCGCTCGAGTTCCTCCTGTACCTGGCCGCCTTCGTCTGCTTCCTGCTGGCGGCGTTCAACGTCCGCGCCCGCTGGGCCGGCCGCATCAACCTGATCGGCCTCGGCCTGGCCTGCTGGGTGTTCATCCCCCTGGTTGCCACCCTCAGACGGCTGAGCTAGCTACCATTGGCCCATGCGGGTCGTGATCGTCGGAGGCGGGCCGGGTGGCTACGAGGCCGCCCTGGTCGCGGCCGACCTGGGGGCCGAGGTCACGGTCGTCAACGACGAGGGGCTGGGCGGGCACTGTGTCCTGTGGGACTGCGTGCCCTCCAAGACCCTGCTGACCTCGGCCCAGGCGTTCAACACCCTGGAGACGGCGCCCAGCCTCGGGGTCCACTTCGAGGGCATGCCCGGCCAGCAGGTGCCCCGCTACGAGGTCGACCTGCCGACCATCATGCGCCGGGTCCGGGACCTGGCCCTCGCCCAGTCCGAGGACATCACCAAGCGGGTCACGGCCGCCGGGGTCCGGGTGGTGCTGGGCCGGGGGCGGGTCGTCGGCCCCAACGCCGTGGAGGTCCGGCCCTCGGGCGACGGCGGCGGGCGCGGCCCCGAACGGCTGGAGGGGGACGCCATCCTGCTCGCCACCGGGTCCGACCCCCGCCGCATGGACACCGCCCCCACCGACGGCGAGGTCATCCTGTCCAGCCAGGACGTGTACAGGCTGCGCCAGGTCCCCGAGCACCTGGTGGTGGTCGGGGCCGGCGCCACCGGGGCCGAGTACGCCACCGCCTTCCTGCGCTTCGGCGCCCAGGTGACCTTGGTCGTCAGCCGCGACCGCATCCTCCCGACCCAGGACGAGGACGCCGCCATGGTCATCGAGGACGTGTTCGAGCGCCGGGGCCTCCAGACGCTGAAGCACGCCCGGGCGGCCAAGGTGGAGCGGGTCGGCGACCGCGGGGTGGTCCACCTTGACGACGGGCGCACCGTGGAGGGCAGCCATGTGCTGCTCACCATCGGCCAGGTGCCCCAGACCGGCGGCCTCGGCCTGGACGAGATGGGCGTCGCGACCAACGAGCGCGGCGCGGTGGTGGTGGACGGGGTCAGCCGCACCTCGGTGCCCAGCATCTACGCCGCCGGGGACGTCACCTCCAAGCAGATGCTGGCCTCGGTGGCGGCCGGGCAGGGCCGGACCGCCATGTGGCACCTGCTCGGCCAGGCCGTCGCCCCGCTGCGCTGGGACGCGGTGGTGGCCACGATCTTCACCGACCCCCAGATCGCCACCGTCGGTCTGTCGGAGCAGCGGGCGGCCGAGACCGGCATCGAGGTCGAGGTCGACACCCTGCCGCTGGCCGGCAACGCGCGGGCCAAGATGAGCAACCGCCCCGACGGCTTCGTCAAGCTGCTGGCCCGGCCCGGCTCGGGCACCATCGCCGGCGGGGCGGTGGTGGCCAGCTACGCCTCCGACCTGATCGCCCCCATCTCCGAGGCCTGCTTCAACCGGCTCACGGCCAGCCAGCTCTCCCAGGCGTTCCAGACCTACCCGTCGTTCGCCGGCTCGATCCAGGAGTGCGCCCGCCGCCTGGCCGTCCGGGTCCAGGGGTCCTACCGGTACTAGCGGCCAATCCGGCCCAGCAGGCCTTGTCCTGGGTTGGGTTGCATCGCACAATAGCGCAACCATTCATTACTGACTGTTCAGTCAGCAGTTGTCGGCGGTGGGAAACCCGCAAGGGGGCCGGACGTGGGCGCAACCAGCAGTGCAGGTGGGAACGGGCGGACTCGCGGGATCGGGCGGCTGCGACGGGCCTCGGTGCTGGTGGTGCTGGTGGCGTTGCTGGCGCTGCTGGCGGCGCCGAGCGTGACCGCCCAGGAGCAGCAGCCGGCCGGGAAGCTCACCTTCACCGTCGGCATCATCAACGACGTCGACTCGCTCAACCCGTTCATCGGGATCCTGGCCGAGACCTACGAGGTCTGGGCGCTGATGTATGACTACCTGGTCGGCTACAGCCAGAAGGACTTCTCGCCCGTGCCCGGGCTGGCCGAGTCCTGGCAGGTGTCGGACGACGGGCTGACCTGGACCTACAAGATCCGCCAGGGGGTGAGGTGGTCCGACGGCCAGCCGGTCACGGCCAGGGACGCCGCCTACACCTTCAGCCGGATCATCAAGGGCACCTTCGAGCAGACCAACTACGGCAACTACGTGGCCAACATCAAGACGGTCACGGCGCCCGACGACACCACCCTGGTGATGACCACCAAGAAGCCCAGCCCGTCCATGCTCCGGCTGGCCGTCCCGATCCTGCCCGAGCACATCTGGAAGAACATCGACGAGAAGAAGGTCGCGACCTTCGACAACGAGAAGGACGCGGTCGGCTCGGGCTCGTTCAAGCTGGAGGAGCGCAGCACCGGCCAGTTCGTGCGCCTGTCGGCCAACAAGTCCTACTGGGGCGGCGCGCCCAAGATCGACGAGGTCGTCTACCGGGTCTTCAACAACACCGACGCGATGATCCAGGCGCTCAAGAAGGGCGAGATCGACTTCGCTGACGGGCTCGACCCGGCCCCGTTCAACTCGCTCAAGAACACCGAGGGCGTCACCGCGCTGGCCGGCGACTACTCCGGCTTCGACGAGCTGGCCTTCAACACCGGGGCGGCCCTGGACAGCGGCGAGCCGATCGGCGACGGCCACCCGGCCCTCAAGGACAAGCGCGTCCGCCAGGCCATCGCCCACGCCGTCGACAAGCAGGTGCTGGTCCAGCGGGTGCTGGGCGGCTACGGCACCCCGGCCACCGGGATCATCCCCGCCCTCTACAAGGACCTGACCTTCCAGCCCGGCGACGGCGAGGCCTACAACTTCGACCTGGCCGAAGCCAACCGGCTGCTGGACGCGGCCGGCTACAAGGACACCGACGGCGACAAGATCAGGGAGATGCCCGACGGCAGCCGGCCGCTGCGCTTCCGCCTGTTCGCCAGGCAGGAGTCCAACACCTCCCAACAGTCGATCCAGTTCATGCAGGGCTGGCTGCGCGACATCGGCATCGCCACCGACGTCAAGGTGGTGGAGGAGAACCGGCTGACCGAGATCATCGGCCAGGGCGAGTTCGACATGTTCGAGTGGGGCTGGGTGGTCGAGCCCGACCCCGACTACCAGCTGTCGACCTTCACCTGCGGGTCGCGCAGCTACAAATCGGGCGGTGAGGTCACCGCCAACCTGTCCGACAGCTTCTACTGCAACCCCGCGTACGACAAGCTGTACGAGCAGCAGAAGGTCACCATCGACCCGGCCAAGCGGGCCGAGATCGTCAAGCAGATGCAGCGGATGCTCTACGTGGACGCCCCGTACGTCGTGACCTTCTACTACGACGAGTTGCAGGCCTACCGCAGCGACCGCTATGCCGGCTTCCAGGCCCAGCCCGACCCTGGCGGGGTGGCCCTGTTCCAGTACGGCACCTACAGCTACCGCAACATCAACACCCCGCAGGCGGCCGCCGCCTCCGCCGACGAGGGCGGCGGCGTCCCGCTCGTCCCCATCGCCGCCGGCGTGGCCGTCATCGGGGCGGCCGGGGTGCTGGTGGCGCTGCGGCGGAGGTCGACCCGGGACGAGCGCGAGTAGGGCCGCCGGCCGATGGCCACCGCGGCCTCACGGAGCTTCACCCTCACCATCGGCCAGCGCCGGCTCGGGGCCAAGCTGATCGGGGCGGTGCTGAGCCTGGCCTTCGTGCTGGTGTTCAACTTCTTCCTGTTCCGGGTCCTGCCCGGCGACCCGGCCAAGAACCTGACCCGCAACCGCCTGGTCCCGGCCGAGCAGGTCCAGGTCCTGCGCGAGAGCTTCGGGCTGGACAAGCCGCTGCCCCAGCAGTTCGCCACCTACGTGCGCGACACCCTCAGCGGCGACCTCGGCATCTCCTACAAGTTCCGCCGGCCGGTCTCGGAGGTGATCGCCGAGCGGATCTGGCCGACCGTGCTGCTGCTCGGCCTGTCCACCCTCCTGTCGACGGCGATCGGGCTGTGGGTCGGCATCCGGGGGGCGTGGCAGCGGGGGAGCGTGTTCGACCGGCTGTCGCTGGGGGCGTCGCTGGCCCTGTACGCCATGCCCGAGTTCTGGCTCGGCATCCTGCTGCTGATCGCCTTCGGGGTCGGGGTCGGGTCCTTCCCGGGGATGTTCCCGACCGGCGGGATGTCCAGCCCCGACACCGACATGACCAGCTGGGCCGGGGTGGTCGACGTGGCCAGGCACCTGTTCCTGCCCTGCCTGACCCTCACCCTGGCCTACATCGCCGAGTACGCGCTGGTCATGCGCTCGTCGCTGCTGGACGAGCTGGGCGAGGAGTACCTGACCACGGCCAGGGCCAAGGGACTCCGGGACGCGCTGGTGCTGCGCCGCCACGCCGTGCCCAACGCCCTGCTGCCCACCACCACGCTGATCTTCCTCAACCTCGGCTTCGTCGTCTCCGGGGCCATCACCATCGAGACGGTCTACTCCTGGCCCGGGCTCGGGCTGCTCAGCTACGAGGCCCTGCGGACCCCGGACTACCCGCTCCTGGAGGGCGTGTTCCTGCTGTTCAGCGCGGCCGTGATCCTGGCCAACGTGCTCGCGGACCTGCTCTATGCCTACCTCGACCCGCGCGTGAGGGCCGGCTGATGACCCAACCGACCGTCGAGCAGCCGGTCGAGGCCCTGCCCCCGAGCCTGCCCCCGCAGCTCAGCCCGCGGGCGATCGCCCGGGCGCGGCGGCGGCAGGCCGCGGGCCGGGCCTGGCGCGAGTACCGGCGCAGCTGGGAAGGCATGATCGGGCTGGGCATCCTGGTCGTGTTCGTCGCCGTGGCCGTCTTCGTGCCGCTGTTCATCCCGGCCAGCGAGCTGGACGTGACCAAGGCCACCGGCACCCCGTTCTCGCCCCCCAGCGCCGAGTTCCCGCTCGGGACCGACGAGAGCGGCCGCTCGGTCCTGGCCCTGACCCTGTGGGGGGCGCGGGTGTCGCTGCTGGTCGGGTTCCTGGCCACGGTGATCTCGGTGGGCATCGGCTCGGTGGTCGGCATCGTCGCCGGCCACTTCGGCCGCTGGACCGACTCGGCGCTGATGCGCGTCACCGACTGGTTCCTGGTGATCCCGTTCCTGCCCCTGGCCATCGTGCTGGCCACCGTGCTCGGCCCGTCGCTGGCCAACATCGCCTTCGTCATCGGGATCACCTCCTGGCCGGGCACGGCCCGGATCGTCCGCGCCCAGGCCCTGGCCGTGACCTCCCGGCCCTACATCGAGCGGGCCCGGGCCCTGGGCGCCGGCGACTGGCACCTGATCAGCCGCCACATCCTCCCCAACGTGGTCCCGCTGATCTTCGCCAACACGGTCCTGATCGTGGCCGTGGCCATCCTGTCCGAGACCACCCTGGCCTTCCTGGGCCTGGGCGACCCGCTGCGCGTCTCCTGGGGCTCGATGCTGGACGCCGCCTTCACCCACGGGGCCGCCTCCATCGGGGCCTGGTGGTACCTGGTCCCGCCGGGGGTCTGCATCCTGCTGGTGGTGCTGGCCTTCACCATGGTCGGCCAGGCCCTGGAGGCGGTCCTCAACCCGCGGCTGCGGGGGCGGTGACGATGGCCCTGCTGGAGGTGCGGGAGCTGACGGTCAGCTATCCGAGCCGGGCCGGCGCGGTGCCGGCGGTCCGCGGGGTCGACCTGACCCTGGACGCGGGCGGGACCCTCGGGCTGGCCGGCGAGTCCGGCTGCGGCAAGTCGACCATGGCCGCGGCCGTCCTGCGCCTGCTGCCCCAGGGGACCAGGACCTCGGGCAGCGTGCTGCTGGAGGGCGAGGACGTGCTCACCATGCGGCCGGGGCGGCTGCGGGCGGTCCGCTGGACCGAGGCGGCGATCGTGTTCCAGGGGGCCATGCACGCCCTCAACCCCGTGCGCCGGGTCGGCGACCAGATCGCCGAGGCCATCCGGCTCCACGACAAGGTGACCGACCGGCAGGCCGCGACCCGGGTCGGGGAGCTGCTGGAGCAGGTCGGCCTGCCCGCCCGCCGGGCGCCCAGCTACCCCCACGAGCTGTCCGGCGGCCAGCGCCAGCGGGTGATGATCGCCATGGCCCTGGCCTGCTCGCCGCGGCTGCTGATCGCCGACGAGCCCACCACCGCCCTGGACGTGATGGTCCAGGCCCAGGTGCTCACCCTGCTGGAGGAGCTGCGGCGCGAGCTCGGCCTGGCCCTGCTGCTGATCACCCACGACCTGTCGGTGCTGGCCGCGAACTGCGAGCGGATCGCCGTCATGTACGCCGGCCGGATCGTCGAGCAGGGGCCGGCGGCCAGGGTGTTCGAGGCCCCGGCCCACCCCTACACCAAGGCCCTGGCCGAGGCGTTCCCGACCATCGGCGACCGGGCCTCGCGCCGCAACCCCCACGGCCTCGGCGGCGACCCGCCCGACCCGCGGGAGCTGCCCGGCGGCTGCGAGTTCCATCCCCGCTGCGCGGTGTCGATCGCCGCCTGCCCGACCCTGGACGTGGAGCTGTGGCCGGCCGGTGACGGCCGGCGGGCGGCCTGCGTCCACGTCCGCGACGGCAACCTGGACCTGGTCCGCCAGGCGACCCCGGTGCCGGTCGGGGAGGACGCCCCGGCGCAAAGGGAGATGGCGCCGTGACCGCCAGCCAGCCGGCGCCGTCGGCCCCGCCGGCCGCCCAGGGCCCGATCCTGGAGGTGCGCGACCTGCACGTCCACTTCGGGGCCAGGCGCGGCAAGGGGCCGGTGGCCAGGGCCGTTGACGGGGTCGACCTCCAGGTGCAGCCGGGCCAGATCGTCGCCCTGGCCGGCGAGTCCGGCTGCGGCAAGACCTCGCTGGCCAGGGCCATCCTCGGCCTGGTGGAGCCCAGCAGCGGCCAGGTGCTGTACCGCGGCCAGCCGATCGGCCGCGGCACGGCCGCCCTCAAGTCCTACCGCCGCGAGGTCCAGCTGGTCCTCCAGGACCCGACCGGGGCCCTCAACCCGCGCCAGTCGGTGTACGAGTCGGTGGCCGAAGGGCTGCGCATCCACGGGGTCAAGGGCGACGAGGAGACGCTGGTCGCCGACGCCCTGGCCCGCGGCGGCCTGCGCCCGCCGCGCCGGTTCTTCCTCGCCTACCCCCACGAGCTGTCCGGTGGCCAGCGCCAGCGGGTGGTGATCGCCGGCGCCCTGGCCCTGGAGCCGAGCATGCTGGTCGCCGACGAGCCCGTGTCCAGCCTGGACGCCTCGGTCCGGGGCGAGATCCTGGCCCTGCTGCTCGGCCTGGTCCGCGACCTCGGCCTGTCCATCCTGGTCGTCACCCACGACCTCGGCCTGGCCTGGAACATCGCCGACCGGCTGGCCGTCATGTACCTGGGCCGCATCGTGGAGCAGGGACCGACCGAGGCCGTGCTGGCCGCCCCACGCCACCCCTACACCCGGGCCCTGCTGTCGGTCGTCCCCGAGGTCCACCACCTGGAGACCCAGATCCTGACCGGCGAGCCGCCCGACCCGACCCGGATCCCCGGCGGCTGCCGCTTCCACCCTCGCTGCCCGGCCCTGGCCTCGGGCGCGGCCGCCCAGGCGGGCGTGGACGACCGCTGCCGTGGCGAGCCCGTGCCCATCCTGCACAGCCTGGCCGAGCATCACGGCGCTTGCTTCCTGACTGACGAATCAGTTAGAAAGGAGGGCGAAGATCGGGTCGGGAGGTAGACGCATGGGGCAGTACGACGCGATCGTCGTCGGGGGCGGGCACAACGGGCTGGTCGCGGCCGCCTACCTGGCCAGGGCGGGCCACCGGACGCTGGTCTGCGAGGCCCGCGAGGTCGTCGGGGGCGCCGCCGTCACCGAGCGGCCGTTCGGGCCCGACTACCAGGTGACCTCGCTGTCGTACGTGGTCAGCCTGATGCCGCAGGGGATCGTGCGCGACCTGGACCTGCACGGCCACGGCTACAAGGTCTATCCCCAGGGCCCCTACTTCGCCCCCCACGCCCGCGGCACCTCGCTCCGGCTGGCCAGCGACCCGGCCCGGCGGCGGGAGGAGATCGCCAGGTTCTCCCCGCGTGACGTCGACGCCGAGGAGCGCTGGGACGCCTGGATGGCCGGCCTGGCCGACGTGCTCGGGCCGCTGCTGTCGGCGGTCCCGCCCAAGGTCGGCTCCCGCCACCCGGTCGACCTGGCCGAGCAGGCCCGCCTGGTCTGGCGGCTGCGCGGGCTCGACACCCGCAAGGCGGCCGACGTCACCCGGCTGTTCACCCTGAGCATCGCCGACCTGCTGGAGGAGTTCTTCGAGTCGCCCGAGCTCCAGGCCGTGCACGCGGTCAGCGGCGTCATCGGCACCTGGGCCGGGCCGCGGGCCCCGGGCACCGCCTATGTGATGGCCCACCACCACATCGGCGACGTCGGCGACGGTCACCTGGGCGGCTGGGGCTTTGCCGAGGGCGGCATGGGCGGGGTGACCGCGGCGATGGCCGCCGCCGCCCGCTCCTTCGGGGCTGAGATCCGCACCTCGGCCCCGGTCCGGCGCATCACCGTCCGCAACGGCCGGGCCACCGGGGTGGTCCTGGAGGGCGGCCAGGAGCTGACCGCCGACCTGGTGGTGGCCGCCACCCACCCCAGGATCACCTTCCTGGAGCAGGTCGACCGGGCCGAGCTGCCGCCCGACTTCGTGGCCGACATCGAGCGCTGGAAGACCCGCAGCGGCACGGTCAAGGTCAACCTGGCCACCGACCGGCTGCCCCGGTTCAGCTGCCGGCCCGAGTTCGACCCCGAGATCCACGGCGGCACCATCGTCCTCGCCGAGTCGCTGGACGACATGGAGGGCGCCTTCCAGGACGCGGCCGCCGGCCGCCCCTCGGCGGTGCCGTTCGCCGACGTCTGCATCCCCTCGGTGTTCGACCGGACCCTGGCCCCCGAGGGCCACCACATCGTCTCGATGTTCACCCAGTGGGTGCCCCACACCTGGGCCGGCAAGCCGATGGACCAGGAGCTGGAGGCCCACGCCGACCGGGTGGTGGCCCGCATGGAGGCGGTCGCGCCCGGGTTCACCGACTCGATCCTGTTCCGCCAGGTGATCGGCCCCTACCAGATGGAGCACGAGTACGGCCTGGTCGGCGGCAACATCTTCCACGGCGAGCTGTCGGCCAGCCAGCTGTTCCACACCCGCCCGGCCGCCGGCTACGCCGACTACCGCACCCCGGTCCGCGGCCTCTACCAGGCCGGGTCGGCCACCCACGGCGGCGGCGGGGTCACCGGCATCCCCGGGCGCAACGCCGTCCGCCAGATCTCCAAGGACCTGCGCCGGGCCGAGCGGCGCCGCAAGCTGCGGATCCCGAGCCGCTCCGGCTGACGAGGAGGTGAGCGGTCATGGCCGGCCTCCAGCACGCCCTGCCCGCATCCTGGTACCTCGACGAGGCGGCCTTCCGGCGGGAGCGGGAACGGCTGCTGTACCGCGAGTGGTTCTGCGCCGGGCGGGCCGACCAGCTCCAGCGGCCCGGGTCGCTCCAGGTGGTGGACGTGGCCGGCGAGAGCGTGCTGCTGGTCCGGACCAGGGCCGGGGAGCTGCGCGCCCACTACAACGTGTGCCGCCACCGCGGCTCCCAGGTGGTGCCGTGCCCGCCCAGCCCGCCTGGCGGCCCCCAGGCCGCCGCGGCCCGCAAGGCCGGGTCGCTGCGCTGCCCCTACCACTCCTGGACCTACCGGCTGGAGGGCGACCTGCTGCGCGCCCCCTGGAGCGAGGAGATCGACGGCTTCGACCAGGCGGCCTTCGGGCTCCACCCGGTCGGGGTGGCCACCTGGGGCGGGTTCGTGTTCGTGCACCTGACCCCGGACGAGGCGGTGCCCCTGGCCGACCAGCTCGGCCCGGTGCCCGAGCGGCTGCGCCGCTACCCGCTCGAGGCGCTGACCGTCGGGCGGCGCCTGGCCTACCGGGTCGTGGCCAACTGGAAGCTGGTCGCCGAGAACTACAACGAGTGCTACCACTGCGCCGGCGTCCACCCCGAGCTGTGCCAGGTCGTGCCCGCGTTCAAGCGCGGCGGGGCCGGGCTGGACTGGGACCGGGGCATCCCGCACCGCGAGGGCGCCTGGACCTTCACGGCCACCGGCGACAGTGACCGGGCGCCGTTCCCCGGCCTGGACACCGACGAGCGCACCCGCCACAAGGGCGAGCTGGTCTACCCCAACCTGATGCTCAGCCTGTCCGCCGACCACGTCGCCGCCTTCACCCTGTGGCCGCACGGCCCGGCCGAGACCACGGTCGTGTGCGAGCTGCTGTTCCACCCCGACGAGCGGGCCCGGCCCGGGTTCGACCCCTCGGACGCGGCCGAGCTCTGGGACCTGGTCAACCGCCAGGACTGGGCGATGTGCGAGAGCGTCCAGCGTGGCATGGCCTCGCGCGCCTACAGCGGCGGCTGGTTCGCCCCCATGGAGGAGCCCAGCCTCGACATCCGCCGCTACGTCCTGGACCGGCTGGGGGAGGACAAGGAGCCGGGGGCCGGAGGGTGACCGGGCGCGACCGGCCGGCCGTGGGGCCGCGTCCCCTGCCGGCTGGGCCTCTGGATGTGATCGTGGTCGGGCTGGGGGCGCTGGGGAGCGCGGCCGCCTGGGTCCTGGCCAGGGCCGGGGCCAGGGTGCTGGGGCTGGAGCAGTTCGAGCTCGGGCACCACCGGGGCGCCTCCCACGACCACGCCCGCATCATCCGCCGCTCCTACCACACCCCCGCCTACGTCCGCCTGACCGGCCTGGCCTACCGGGCCTGGGCGGAGCTGGAGTGGGAGGCGGAGGAGCGGCTGGTGGTGACCACCGGCGGCCTCGACCTGTTCCCGGCCGGGGCGGCCATCCCCCCCGGCCCCTACCGGTCCAGCCTGGAGGCCTGCGGCCTGCCCCACCAGTGGCTGGACGCCGCCGAGGTGATGCGCCGCTGGCCCGCCTTCCGCCTGGACGCCGACGTCCACGGCCTCTGGCAGCCCGACGCCGCCATGGTCCCGGCCGCCCGCGGCACCCGGCTCATGCAGCGCCTGGCCACCGGCTACGGCGCCACCCTGGTCAGCCAGGCCCCGGTGACCGCCGTGCGCGACCTCGGCGGCTGGGTCGAGGTGGCCACCGCCGACGCCACCTTCCGGGCCGGGCGGCTGCTGCTCTGCACCGACGCCTGGACCGGCGACCTGCTGGCCCAGCTCGACGCCGAGCTGCCCCTGGTCGTCACCCAGGAGCAGTTCGGCTACTTCCGCCCGGCCGACCCGGCCGCCTTCGCGGTCGGCCGGTTCCCGGTCTGGATCTGGATGGACGACCCCAGCTTCTACGGCTTCCCGGTCTGGCCGGACCGCGCCCTCAAGGCCGCCCAGGACGTCGGCGGCCACCAGGTCACCGCCACCACCCGCGGCTTCGACCCCGACCCGGCCGCCTCCCAACGCCTGGCCGGGTTCCTGCGCACCCACCTGCCCGCCGCCGGCGTCCACGACCACTCCGCGACCTGTCTCTACACCCTGACCCCGGACCGCGACCTCGTCCTCGGCCCCCTGCCCGGCCACGACCGCGTCCTGGTCGCCCTGGGCGCCGCCCACGGCTTCAAGTTCGCCCCCCTGCTCGGCCGGGTCCTGGCCGACCTGGCCCTGCACGGCGGCACCGAGGTCGACATCGCCCCGTTCGCCGCCGACCGCCCGGCCCTCACCGCCGCCGAGCCGGAGGCCCACTACCTGGTCTGAGGACGGCGATCAGCGCGGCCGTGACGCTGGCCGTAACGATGCCGGAGCGGTCGGGTACCCCACTCGCTTGTGCACCGGTGCACAAAGGAGGTCGCGAGAGCCAGCTCACTGCCATCCAGTCCGGCCGCCGCTGAGGGCCCAGCGGTTGGCGGACCCCATCCGCGCGGATGCGACAGCCGGGTCAGGGCCGGCCGTCGCCGGCCAGGGCGGCCGGGTCGACGGCCAGCTCGGTCGCGGCCGCCGCCCGCACCCAGTCGACCAGCCGCGCGGACGGGACGCTGCGGTGGACCGTGACCTGGACCCCGAGGCCGTCGAGGAGGGCGGTGAGCCGCCAGGCGGCCGCGTCCGGGTCGGGGCAGGTGAACTCGCCGGCGGCCACGCCCTCGCGGATCACCACGGCCAGGGTCTGCTTCCAGCGCAGGTCGAGCTGGCGCGACACCTCGGCCAGCTCGGGGCTGCGCAGGGCCTGGCTCCAGGCGTCGATCCAGAGCAGCCACGCCTCCGAGGAGCCGGCGGGGGAGTACAGGCGCAGGATCCGGTCGAGCCGCTGGGCGGCGCTGCCCCCGCCGGCGGCCGTGGCCGACAGCCGGTCCAGGTCCTCGCCGGCGGCGTAGCGGAACGCCTCCCCGAGCAGGGTCTCCTTGTTGGTGAAGTGATAGAACACCAGCCCGGTCGAGACCCCGAGGGCGGCAGCCACGTCGCCCACCCGGGTGCTGGCGAACCCGCGGGCGATCACCTCACGGCAGGTCGCCCTGAGGATCTCCTCCCGGCGGACATCCGCCTTGATCCGTGCCACCGCCGAAGTGTATCGACCGGCGGCTGGTCCCGGGGCGGTTTCCCGTCGTGATACCGACTGGTTTGACCGCCCCGTCCAGGTCTTGGCCCACTTGCCGCAAGCCGTACCACGACGACTGGTGGCCGTGCACTTGACGGACGGCAACCCAACGCGCCCGCTCTCGCCGTAGGTCATGTGAGGCCTATTTCTTCCATGGGGTCGATTGAACCAGGAGGGGGCGGAAGAGGTGGACTGGCGGTGAAGGCTAGAGGCGAGGTCCCGATACGGCCAGGGCTTTCGCCTCTAGCAGATCACAAAAATGGGACCCGGATCGACACGTGCTCCTACGACAACCGATCCGCCAGCTCGACCTACTGTTAGTCGTACTCCTTCATCCGCCGAACGTCGTCGTCGGCTTTGACACTGTGAATGGCAAAGGGAGTTCCCACACGGGGCACCGTGTCCAAGGTGGCGACCGCTACGCCCACACCGTCAGGATCCCGACGTCCGGTAACCCGGTCAGGCACCCGGGCGCTCGGGGTTCACTCGGCGCAGGAGACGCCGACGGCGCGCCGAGTGGGGTCATCGAGCTGCCGGCCCGTCCCGCGGGCCGACGACCACAAGACCCGCCTACCGACCGATCGGTCCCTGCCGGGTGTTCGGCCCTGATCCGACCGATCGCGACGGCGACGGGATCGCCTGCGAGTCTGGCTGTAAGCACTGGCCCGCTGTCCACGGTTGTTCCGTTCGACCTCCCCGACACGCCTTCAACTTCGGGAATCCCCTGGTCAACGCCCTAGGTGGCCTGCTATCGTAGCTTGCTGACTGACGAGTCAGTTGAAGTAGGCTGGAGGCCCGACCATGCTGGACGCCACCGCCCCGCCCTTCGACCCGGTCGACCTCGAACCGGCCCTGCGGCCGTTCGGCCAGAGCCGCATGCTCCCGCGGGACGCCTACACCTCGCCGCGGGTGTTCGCCTTCGAGCAGGAACGGTTCTTCGCCGGGTCCTGGACCTGCGTCGGCCGCGAGGGCGACCTGGAGGGGACGGGCGCCCAGCGGGCGGTCCGGGTCGGCGGGGCGGGGGCGCTGCTGGTCCGGGGCGGCGACGGGCGGGTGCGGGCCTTCGCCAACACCTGCCGCCACCGGGGCCACGAGCTGCTCGGCGTCGGCGAGCAGACCACCCGGCGGACCGTGCTCTGCCCCTACCACGCCTGGACCTACGACCTGGACGGCGCGCTGCGGGTCGTTCCCGGGTTCCGCGACCATCAGGACTTCCGCCCGGCCGAGCACGGGCTGGTCGAGCTGTCGCTGGAGAGCTGGCACGGGTTCCTGTTCGTCAACGGCTCCGGCGACGGCCCGCCGTTCGCCGAGCACGTCGGGGCCCTCGACGACCTGGTCGCCCCCTACCGGCCGGAGCGGCTGGTGCCCCTGGTGAGCCACTCCTACGACCTGGCCTGCAACTGGAAGGTGGTGCTGGAGAACTACCACGAGTGCTACCACTGCCCGCTCATCCACCCCGAGCTGTGCCAGGTCAGCCCGCCCGCCAGCGGCGACAACTTCGAGCTCGACGGGGCCTGGGTCGGCGGCACCATGGACCTCAGGGACCACGCCGCCACCATGTCGCTGGACGGCCACAGCGACGGCGTGCCCATCCCGGGGCTGGACACCGAGCGGCTGCGCACCGTCGCCTACGTCGGGCTGTTCCCCAACCTCCTGCTGAGCCTGCACCCCGACTACCTCATGACCCACCTGGTGGAGCCGCTCGGCCCGGAGCTCAGCCACGTCGTCTGCACCTGGTACTTCCCACCCGAGGCGACCGGGCGGCCCGGCTTCGACCCGTCGTACGCGGTCGACTTCTGGGACCGGACCAACCGCCAGGACTGGGCGGCCTGCGAGTCGGTGCAGCGGGGCGTGGCCTCGCCACATTTCCGGCCCGGGCCGCTCGCCCCGGCCGAGGACGCCGTCTACCACGTGGTGACGATGATCGCCCGGGCCTACCTGGGGGAGCGGCCGAGCGCGCGGCCCCGGGACGCCGGGACCGCCCTGACCCAGGAGCCGTCGCCGGTCAGGTAGGCGTCCACGGCCAGCCCGGCCTCGGCCAGGGCGGCCGCCAGCGCCGCGTCGTCGAGCCGCTCGGCGGTGAACGACTGGGTCCAGAGCCGGTCGCCCATCTGGTACTCGACGGTGGCGGCGAGCAGGCCGGGCCCGGGCCGGCGCAGGTCGCGCAGCCGGAAGGTGATGCCGTCGAGGGTGCGCGCACCCTCGACGGCCTCGTCGAACCACGACGGCGGGTGGCGCTGGACGAGCACGCATCCGCCGTCGTCCACGTGGTCCCGGCAGGCCTCCAGGAACCGGCGCCTGAGCCCATGGTCGGCCACGTTGACCAGGAACGAGCCCAGCAGCACGGCGTCGAAGCGCCGTCCCAGCCGGAGGTCCTGGATCCTGGCCCGGACGGTCTCGACGCCGCGGACGCGGGCCAGCATCTCCGGCGACTCGTCCACCGCCACCACCGGATGCCCGAGGGCGACCAGCGGATGGGTCACCCGCCCGGCCCCGGCCCCCAGCTCCAGGATCGAGGCCCCGGCCGGGACCGCGGCGTGCACGACCCCGGGTTCGCCCACGGGCGGCAGCAACGCGTAGAGGTCGACCGCGCAGCCGTCCGGCGTGATCACCCCGGGCCCGGTCCCCGTCTGGACGTGCACGCCGGCCCGATCAGGGGGCCGGGAGGAAGGCCGACAGGCGGGCGCCGGAACCGGTGCGGCCGGTGAGGGTGGCGCGCGGGTGGCGGGCCAGGTCGTGCCAGCGCATCCGGACGGTGGCGTTGACGCCGCGCGGGCCCTTGACGACCACCCGGCCGGTGACCAGGCCGGTGCCGGTGTTCCAGGTGGCCCGGCCGTCGACGGTCGCGTTGGCCACGAACCGGACCTTGTGGAGGTCCAGCTGGACGCTCTCGTCCCCGTCGGCGTCGAACCAGCCGCCCCGGAGCCCGTGGCCGCGCGACCCGGGCAGGTACCACCACTGGGCGATGGCGTCGCCGACCGCGGCCGCCCCCACGGCGGCCAGCCGGAGCCCGGAAGCCTTGGCCTGGTTGCCCTTGCGCGGGATCGCCGGGGTGGCCCCGGACAGCCGCCGCGGGAACTCGCCGACCGCCCGGACCTCGGGGATGCGGCTGGCGCAGGACATGTCCATCGACTGCAGCCGCTCGGGATGGCGGACGAACCCGCGGACCAGCCCGCTGGCGCAGCCGTAGGGGTCGGCCAGGGCGGTCACGTGGATGGTGTTCTCGACCTTGACCCAGCGGGCCGACGGGCCCAGCTGCGCGGCCACCACGGCGCCGTCGGTCCAGGGGGTCAGCGTGTCCAGGCCGCCCGAGAGCACCAGCACCGGCAGGGTCGGCGGGACCAGCGGGGGGTGGTGTCCGGTGATGGGCGGGTCGTCGCGGACCGGGGCCGGCCAGTTGAGGCAGTCGTCGAACTCGGCCACCGGCGAGGTCGTCCACTCCTGCACGGTGAAGGGCGCGAACACCTCCTCGGGCAGGGCGCCGGCGGCGGCCTCGTACTGGGCGCGCCGGACCGCGGGCGAGGCCCGCATGTCGAACGGCTGCGGGTAGTCGGTGCAGCCGACGGCGACGTACTGGCCGGCCGACCACTCCGCCACCGGCCCGCCGTCGTCGATGTAGAGCGACTTGGCGGCCAGCCGCAGCAGCGGGGCGCCGTCGTGGTGCCGCAGCACCGCCCGGGCGGCGGCGTCCAGCTCGCGGTAGACCCCGGCGTCGGAGCCGGCGTTGTTGACCAGCGCGATCAGGACGCCGACGTCGACCCGCCAGGTCGACGGGGCGCTCCCCGGCTCGCGGGTCCGGCCGACCACCGGGGCGCGGCGCAGCCGCTCGGCCAGGGCGCCGATGCGGGCCATCGACGACCCGGGGGCGGCGAGCGCGCAGGCCACGCTGCGCCGGCACGCCAGGTCGAAGGCGATCCGGGCCGTCTCGATGGTCGACACGTAGAACGGGTCGGTGCCCAGGACCGGCCAGCTGGCGTCGAGCGTCAGCGACCGCAGCAGCCTCGGGTAGCGGGCGGCGAAGGCCTGCCCGAACCAGCTGCCGTAGGAGTCGCCGTACAGGTCGACGGGCCCGGTCTCGAGGGCGGTGAGGACGTCGGCCAGGTCGCGGGCGGCGTGGGCGGTGCCGTACAGGTCGCTGCCGTGGACCAAGCCGCCGCCGGGCAGCCGCCGGGTGCTGTTCAGCTGGTCGCCGCAGGCGGCCAGGCGCCGGTCGTACTCCTCCTCGCCGAGGGCGAGGTGCCAGCGCTGCAGCGGCCGGCAGTTGATCAGGCCCGAGGCGCCGGTGCCGCGGTTGTCGACCAGCAGCAGGTTGCGGGAGCCCTGCAGGCCGGCGAACAGCTCGAGGTAGTAGTCACGGCTGCCGGTGCTGGGGTAGCCGGGGCCGCCCTCCATGGCCACGATCGTGCCCACCGACGCCTGCTCGGCCGGGTACCACTCGAAGGTGATGGGGGTCGTCCCGGCGGCCGTGTCGGTGCGGTCGAACGGCACCCGGAGGTTCCCGCACCAGGCGCCCTCCACGTCCGGGCACGGGTCCAGGTGCAGCCGCCCGACGACCAGCTGGCCGTCCTCCTCCTGCGCGGCGGCGGGGCCGGGGGGCAGCGCGGCGGCGGTGATCGCCGCCAGCAGCAGGGCCGGGACGAACCAGGACCGACGATGGCGCATACGCGATCATGGACAGAAGCTGAATGGCGGGTCAATCGTTCGTTCACGCGAGCTGGCGGGGGATGCGGCGGTGCCAGCCGCGGGTCCAGCGGAGCTCGTCGCCCTCGCGGGCCTCCAGGACGAGCCGGACCTCGTAGGCGTCGGCGTCGCCGCGCAGGTCGAGCCGGGCGCTGGTGGCGACGGTCGCCTCCGGCCACTCGATCCGGTAGTCGGCCGAGCCGCGGGCCCAGGTCAGCCCCGGCCGGTCCAGCGCCGTCCCCACCGTCCCCCGGTAGCGCTCGACCAGCACCGCCCCGTCGGGTAGCCGGGTCCGGCCGCCGTGGGCGATCTCGGCCTCGGTCCTGCGCCCGAGCACGTCCCGGACCACCCGCCACAGGGGCGGGTCCGGGGGGCTCGTGCCCGGCGCCTCGGTCGGGTCGCTCGGCCGGGGAGGGGGGAGCGAGGGTGGTGGGCAGGGGCTCGGGCCGTCGAGGACGGGGAGGGTGAGCGCCGACCCGTCGCGGTCCACGGTCAGGGTCACCGGCCCCGGCGGGGGCGCCAGGTTCGGCCAGTCCGCGCCGGCCAGCGACAGCCGCAGCCGGTGCCCGGCCGGGAACACCCATGAGGTCGCGTCGAGCTCCAGCTCGACCTCCTCGACGACACCGGGCCGCATCGGCTCCGGGTCGGTCCGCGACCGCCGCTGGCAGAGGTTGAGGAACCCCCGCGCCACCAGGGTCGAGGTCCCGTCGGGGAACACGTCGCACAGCTTGGCCGACAGGAACGCCACCGGCGCCGACGCCCCCACCCGGACCACGAGCCGCGGATGGCCGAGGATCTCCAGCTCCCGCTCCAGCCCCCAGTCGTAGGTCAGCGACCAGGCGTCGTCCTCGCGCTGGTCGTCCGGCTGCCCGAACGGCAGGTGCCCGGCGCAGCTGATCCAGGCCGCGCTCCCCACGTCCCCCCGCACCTCCAGCCGGTCGGCCCCGGCGGTGGCCGGCGTCGCCCCGGACAGCGGAAGGGTGCGGGTCGTGGCCCGGTCGGGAGGCCAGGCGGGCTCGTCGCGCCAGCTGCCGGGCTGGGTGTCGAGGTCGGAGGCGGGGCGGGTCGAGGAGCGGACGAACACGGTCACCGGCGGCCCCTCGTCGACGCCGTTGCGGCGGCCGCGCAGCCAGCGGTCCCACCAGCGGACCATCTCGGGGACCAGGTCGATCCGCGGCCCCGGTCTGGAGCTGTCGGCGGCCATGTGGCTCCAGGGACCGAACAGCAGCCGGGTCGGGGGCTTGAGCCGCTCCATGACCCGGAAGGTGGCGTTGCGGTAGCCGTCGGCCCAGCCGGCCACCAGCATCGTCGGGCAGGCGATGCGCTCGTAGGCCGGCCGCAGGGACCCCTGGCGCCAGTACGGCCCGTCGGTCTGCTCCTCGAGCCACCGCAGCAGCCACGGCTCCAGGCCCTCGACCCGCTCGTGCCAGCGTTCCCGCCACCGGGGCCCGGCGATCGCCGGCACCGGCGGCAGCGCGTTCAGGGCGACCATGTACAGCGGGTAGTCGACCAGGTCGAGCAGCTTCACGGCGCCGCCGGTGTAGTGCACGTCGTCGGTGTAGCGGTCGTCGCTGGCGTAGATGGCGATGACCGCCTTCAGCGCCGGCGGCCGCTCGGCCGCCACCTGGAGCGAGTTGAACCCCGAGTAGCTGGTCCCGTACATCCCGACCGACCCGGTCGACCACGGCTGCCCGGCCAGCCAGCCGATCACCTGGCACAGGTCGGCCCGCTCGCTCGCCGGGTACTCGTCGGTGGCCACCCCCTCCGAGGACCCCGTCCCCCGCAGGTCGACCCGGGCCACCGCGTACCCGTACTCGCCGCACAACCGCTCATACTCCGGCCGGTCGGACACGGTGGCGTCGTCCTTTCGATACGGCAGCGCCTCCAGCACCACCGGCGCCGCCCCCCCACCCTCCACCGCCTCGGGCAGGAACAAGCTGGCCGCAAGCCGCACCCCATCCTCCATCGGGATCCAGCTCCGCCGCTCCACCATCCCGCCATTCTCCCGGTCCCCGAGCCGCGGAACTAGCCCGGGAGCCACCAGACGTGGCCGCGGAGGGCGAGGTAGCCGAGGCCGGCGGCGGCGTCGATCAGGAAGTGGGCGACGACCAGAGGGGTGGTGCGGCCGCGGAGCTGGTAGAGGCGGCCGAAGAGCAGGCCGAGGGCGAGGTTGCCGAAGAAGCCGCCGAAGCCCTGGTAGAGGTGGTAGGCGGCGCGGAGGAGGGCGCTGGACCACAGGGCCTTGGCCGGGGACCAGCCGAGCTGGTCGAGGCGGTGCAGGAGGTAGCCGCAGACGATCACCTCCTCGAGCAGGCCGCTGCGGGCGGCGGCCAGGAGCAGGACCGGGATCGTCCACCAGTAGCCGGTGGGGGGGATCGGGATCACGGTGCGGTTCACGCCGAGGCCGACGGCCAGGATGTAGATGCCGAGGCCGACCCCGCCGACCAGGGCGGCCAGGCCGACCCCCCAGCGCAGGTCGGACCAGGGCCGGGTGGCGTCCAGGCCGATGCTGGCCGCGGACTCGCCGGAGCGGTGGAGGAGGTGGAGGACCAGGGCCACCGGGACAAGGGAGGTGGCCAGGTTGAGCAGCTGGTAGATGAGCCCGACGTTGGCGAACAGCGGCGCCTCGATCCCGCTGATGGGCGCCGAGAGGAGGTCGACGAGCGCGTACAGGGCGGAGGCGGCCAGCGACAGGAACAGGACCAGCAGCACCTCGTCCCGCAGGACCCGCCGCCCCGGCAGGGAGGGCACGGAGGGCTGAGTGGGGTGCCCGCGGCTGTCCACAGCCCTCTCGACGTTGGGCCCCGCCGGGTCTGGAGAGGGCTCGGGGCCGGCTCGGTGTGTGTCCACGGCACCACGGTAACGGCATCGGCTAGGCTTGACTTTATGAACCGGGATTTCATGGGGGCGCTGCGCGAGCGCGTCCTCGTCTTCGACGGCGCCATGGGAACGATGCTGCAGAACGCCGGGTTGTCGCTGGACGACTACCAGGGCAAGGAGGGCTGCAGCGAGATCCTCTGCGTGACCCGGCCCGACGTGGTCCGCGGCATCCACGCGGCCTACTTCGAGGCCGGGGCCGACGCGGTGGAGACCAACTCGTTCGGGTCGTCGGCGATCGTGCTGGCCGAGTACGACATCGCCGACCAGGTGGTGCCCCTGAACCGGCTGGCCGCGCAGCTGGCCCGGGAGGTGGCCGACGACTTCCAGGCCGACGGGCGGCCCCGCTGGGTGGCCGGGTCGATCGGGCCCGGGACCAAGCTGCCCACCCTCGGCCACACCACCTACGACGTGCTCGCCGCCACCTACGCCGACCAGGCCTTCGGGCTGCTGGAGGGCGGGGCCGACCTCCTCCTGATCGAGACCTGCCAGGACCTGCTCCAGGTCAAGGCGGCGGTGGCCGGGGCGTTCGAGGGCATGCGGCGGGTCGGCCGGCGGGTGCCGCTGATCACCCAGGTGACGGTGGAGACCACCGGGCAGCTGCTGCTCGGGTCCGACATCGCCGCCGCCCTGACCGCGATCGAGCCGCTCGGGGTCGACGTGATCGGCATGAACTGCGCCACCGGGCCGGCCGAGATGGGCGAGCACCTGCGCTACCTGTCCCAGCACGCCCGCACCCCGCTGTCGTGCCTGCCCAACGCCGGCCTGCCCGAGCTGCGCGACGGCAAGCCCTGGTACCCGCTCACCCCGGAGGAACTGGCCGAGGCCCACACCCGGTTCACGTCCGAGTTCGGGCTCAGCATCGTCGGCGGCTGCTGCGGCACCACCCCCGAGCACATCCGCCAGGTGGTGGACGCCCTTGGCGGGCGCGCGCCCGCCCCCCGCGAACCCGACCACGAGCCCAGCCTGTCCAGCCTCTACCAGTCGGTCCCGCTCGACCAGGACACCACCTACCTGACCGTGGGGGAGCGCTGCAACGCCAACGGGTCGCGCAGGTTCCGCGACCTGATGCTGGAGGGCGACCTGGACGGCATGGTCGGCATCGCCAAGGAGCAGATCCGCGAGGGCGCCCACGTCCTGGACGTCTGCGTCGACTACGTCGGCCGCGACGGCGCCCCCGACATGGACGTCCTGGCGGCCCGCCTGGCCCAGCAGTCGACCGCGCCCATCATGCTCGACTCGACCCAGGCCGACGTGCTCGAGGCCGGGCTCAAGCGCCTCGGCGGCCGGGCCATCATCAACTCGATCAACCTGGAGGACGGCGAGGCCCGCATGGACGCCGTCTGCCCCATGGCCAAGCAGTACGGGGCCGCCCTGGTGGCCCTGCTGATCGACGAGGAGGGCCAGGCCCGCGACGTCGACTGGAAGCTGCGCATCGCCCACCGCATCCACGACCTGGCCGCCACCAAGCACGGCCTGGCCCCCGAGGACCTGGTGTTCGACGCCCTCACCTTCCCGCTCGGGTCCGGGCAGGAGGACCTGCGCGGCGACGCCGTGGCCACCCTGGAGGCGATCCGGCGCATCAAGGCCGAGCTGCCCGGGGTCCGGACCATCCTGGGCGTCTCCAACGTCTCCTTCGGCCTGGCCCCGGCCGCCCGCCAGGTGCTCAACTCGGTGTTCCTGCACGAGGCCCGCGAGGCCGGGCTGGACTCGGCCATCGTCGCCCCGGCCCGCATCCTGCCCATGCACCGCATCGACGACGAGCAGCGCCAGGTCGCCCTCGACCTGATCTACGACCGCCGCCGCGACGGCTACGACCCGCTGCAGCGGTTCATGGCCCTGTTCGAGGGCAAGGAGGTGGCCAAGGCGGCCAGCGCCGAGGACCTGGCCGCCCTGCCGATCGACGAGCGCCTCCAGCGCCGCATCGTCGACGGGGTCCGCGAGGGCCTGGAGGCCGACCTGGACGAGGCCATGACCACCCGCAGCCCCCTCTCCATCATCAACGAGGTCCTGCTGGCCGGGATGAAGACGGTCGGCGACCTGTTCGGGGCGGGCGAGATGCAGCTGCCGTTCGTGCTCCAGTCGGCCGAGGTGATGAAGGCGGCCGTGGCGGTCCTCGAACCGCACATGGAAAAGGCCGACCAGGGCGGCAAGGGCCGGGTGGTGCTGGCCACGGTCAAGGGCGACGTCCACGACATCGGCAAGAACCTGGTCGACATCATCCTCACCAACAACGGCTACACGGTCCACAACATCGGCATCAAGCAGCCGATCGCCACCATCATCGAGAAGGCCGAGGAGGTCGGGGCCAACGCCATCGGCATGTCCGGGCTGCTGGTCAAGTCGACCATCGTGATGCGCGACAACCTGGAGGAGCTGAACGCGCGCGGCCTGGCCAGCTACCCGGTGCTGCTGGGCGGGGCGGCCCTCAACCGCACCTATGTCGAGGGCGACCTGCGCCAGCTCTACAAGGGCCGGGTCTTCTACTGCCGCGACGCCTTCGCCGGGCTGCGGGTCATGGACCAGCTGCGCGAGGAGCGCGAGCAGGGCGTCCGGGCGGTCAAGGAGCCGGTGCGGGCGCCCCGGGTCGCCCCGGCCCGGCCGCGCGGCCCCGCCCCGGCCCCACCCGAGACCTCCGAGCTGGCCCGCTCGGACGTGGCCACCGACGTGCCCGTGCCCACCGCCCCCTTCCTGGGCGAGGCCCGGGTGGTCAAGGGCATCCCGGTCCGCGACCTGGTGCCCTACCTGAACGAGTCGGCCCTGTTCCGCGGCCAGTGGCAGCTGCGCCCGGTGGGCGGCAAGGAGGGCTGGCGACAGACCCTGGAGACCGAGGCCCGGCCGCGGCTGCGGGCCCTGCTGGACGAGGCCATCGCCAGCCAGATCCTGCGCCCGGCGGTCGTCTACGGCTACTTCCCCTGCAACGGCGACGGCAACGACGTGGTCGTCTGGGACGGCGACGGCAACGAGCGGGTGCGCTTCACCTTCCCCCGCCAGCGCCGCGACCGGCGGCTGTGCATCGCCGACTTCTTCCGCCCCATCGAGTCGGGCGAGCCCGACGTGATCGGCATGCACGTGGTCACCATGGGCCTGGCCGCCTCGGAGGCCACGGCCAGGCTGTTCGCCGACAACCGCTACCGCGAGTACCTGGAGCTGCACGGGGTCACGGTGGAGATGGCCGAGGCCCTGGCCGAGTACTGGCACCAGCGGGTCCGCCAGGAGCTGGGCATCGCCGGCGACGACGCCGCCGACATGGAGGACCTGTTCGACCAGGGGTACCGGGGATCGCGCTACTCCTTCGGCTACCCGGCCTGCCCCGACCTGGAGGAGCAGACCAAGCTGTTCGAGCTGCTGCGCCCCGAGCGGATCGGGGTCGAGCTGTCGGAGGAGTTCCAGCTCCACCCCGAGCAGTCGACCTCGGCCATCATCGTGCATCATCCGGAGGCCAAGTACTTCAACGCGAGGTGAGCCGTGGCCCCAGGAAGCGAGCAGCTGTTCGTCTCGCGGCTGGCCCGGCTGCCGGTCCTGGCGCCCACCGGGGAGACGATCGGGCGGATCTCCGACGTGGTGATCGCCCGCACCGACTCGGGGTCGCCGCCGCCGGTGCTGGGCTTCACCGTGATGGTGCAGCGCCGGCCCATCTTCCTCGGGGTCGGGCGGGTCCGTGAGCTGGACGAGAGCGGGGCCACACTCTCGACCGGCACGGTCAACCTGCGCCCGTTCCAGCAGCGCGAGGGGGAGACGCTGGTCATCGGGGAGCTGCTGGACGCCCGGGTCCGCCACCGGGAGACGGGCAAGGAGCTGCGCCTCAACGACGTGGCCATCGGCAGGATGCGCGAGGACTGGGTGGTGACCGCCCTGGACGTGCTCGAGCCGGGCGGGGGGCTGCGGCCCTGGCGGCGGGCCAAGCACCTGCGCGTGCCCTGGGACCAGGTGGCCGGGCTGGAGCCGGCCGAGACGGCCGAGCGCCGGGTGGCCGCCCTGGCCAACCTGCGCCCGGCCGACCTGGCCGCCGCCCTCCAGGCCCTGCCCGTCCAGGCCAGGCAGGAGGTGGTGGCCGGCCTGGACGACGACCGCCTGGCCGAGGCCATGGAGGAGCTGCCCGAAGAGCTCCAGGCGGTCCTGCTGGGCGGGCTGGGCGACGAGCGGGCGGCCGACGTGCTGGAGGCGATGGACCCCGACGACGCCGCCGACCTGCTGGGCGAGCTGTCCGAGGCCGACCGGGCGCGGCTGCTGGCCATGATGGTGCCCGACGAGGCCGAGCCGGTGCGGCGGCTGCTGGTCTACGACGAGGAGACCGCCGGCGGGCTGATGACCACCGAGCCGGTGACCATGCGGGCCTCCGACACCGTGGCCGAGGCCCTGGCCCGGGTCCGCGACCCCGACCTGCCGCCGGCCCTGGCCGGCCAGGTGTTCGTGACGAGGGCCCCGACCCAGACCCCGACCGGCCGCTACCTGGGCGTCGCCTACCTCCAGCGGCTGCTGCGGGAGCCGCCCAGCGAGGAGCTGGGGGCCTGCATCGACACCGACCTGGACTGCATCGGCCCCGAGGAGCCGACCCGCCGGGTGGCCGAGTACCTGGCCGCCTACGACCTGCTGGCCGCGCCGGTGTGCGACCCCCAGGGCCGCCTGCTCGGTGCCGTCTCGATCGACGACGTCCTCGACCACCTGCTGCCCGAGGCCTGGCGCCGCGGCGCGGGGGTGGGCAGGTGAGGGTGCGCCCGGGTCGAGGCCGCCGCGCCTGGTCGCTGGGGGCGCCGCGCCAGCCGGCCCGCCTCCAGCTCCAGCCCCACTACGACCCGGACGCCTTCGGCCGCTTCTCCGAGGCCATCGCCCGGTTCCTCGGCACCGGCCGCTACCTGGTGTTCCAGACCGCGGTGGTGACGCTGTGGGTCAGCTGGAACGTGCTGTTCCGCAACCGCGAGGCCGCCTTCGACCCGTACCCGTTCATCCTGCTCACCCTGGCCCTGTCGCTGCAGGCGTCGTACGCGGCCCCGCTGATCCTGCTCGCCCAGAACCGCCAGGCCGAGCGGGACCGCCAGGAGGGCGAGCGCGACCGGCGCACCAGCTCCCGCACCCAGGCCGACACCGAGTACCTGGCCCGGGAGCTGGCCGCCATCCGCCTGGCCCTGGGCGAGATGCCGACCCGCGACTACCTGGACGAGGAGCTGGAACGGCTCAAGGCCGAGCTGGAGAAGCTGCGGGCCCGGGTCGAGCTAGACGCCCGGGGTGACGTCGGAGACGGGGCGGCCGCCGATCGCGACCGTCCGTCGTAGCAGGTCGCGCAGGCCGACCAGCCGCCCGGCGGGCGCTCCCAGCCCGTCGGCGGCCGACCCCTCCAGGGCGGCCTCGAGGGCGTCCAGGTGGCGGTCGAGCAGCCCGACGAGGTCGGCGGCGACCTCGGCCTCGACCCCGAGGGCGCCCAGGTGGTCGCGGAGCGACCGGTAGGCGTCGCGGACCGCGGCCGTGTCCTGGGCCCCGCCGGCCTGGTCGGGGCCGGGCTGGCAGCGCTGGATGCCGGCCTCGGCGGCCGGCTGGAGGGCGACCGCCCGCTCGGCCAGGGCGAGCAGGGCGTCGCGGCCGGCCGGGTTGGCCCGCGCCCACTCGCCCACCGACACGTCACGCATGACGCCCAGGTCGCCTCGCCCCACGCGCACCGGCGGCCGAGGACCGCACCGGCTGCCGGCTGGGCCTCATGCCGCCTCGATGACGGCGATGGTGGCGCCGGTGGGGACGGTCTGGCCCTCGGCGACCTCCAGGCCGGCCACGGTGCCCGCCTGGTGGGCGGTGACGTGGTTCTCCATCTTCATGGCCTCGAGCACGACCAGGGTCTGGCCGGCCTTGACGGTGTCGCCCTCGGCCACCAGCACCTTGACGATGGTGCCCTGCATGGGGGTCTTGACGACCTCCTTGCCCGGCCCGCCGGACTCGGCCCGGGCCCGCTCCAGGGCCTTGGGGGAGCGGGGGGTGCGGATCCGCTCCGGCACCTTGACCGGCTCCTGGGGGAACAGGTCGACGTCGAAGCGCTTGCCCTCCAGCTCGATGACCAGCCGCCGGGGCGGCGCCTTGACCGTGGGCGGGCCGGCCCCGTCCAGGATCGCCGGCTCCAGCGACGACAGGTCCATGCCCTGCTCGACCAGGACGGTGGAGACCTCCCCGGCCACGAACGCCGGGTCCAGCATGGCCAGGCGGTGGAAGGGGATGGTGGTGGGCACGCCCTCGATCTGGAACTCGTCCAGGGCCCGCAGCATCCGCCGCCGGGCCTGGTCGCGGTCCTCGCCCCAGACGATCAGCTTGGCCAGCAGCGAGTCGTACTCCTGGGGGACGGTGAAGCCGGCCCGCACGCCCGCGTCGACCCGCACCCCGGGACCGCCCGGCTCCCGCCAGCCGGTGATCGGGCCGGGCGCCGGCATGAACCTGGTCCCGGGGTCCTCGGCGTTGACCCGCACCTCGATGGCGTGCCCGCGGGCCATGACCCCGTCGTAGGCGGCCGGGATGCCCTCGCCGGCGGCCACCCGGAGCTGGGCGTGGACCAGGTCGATGCCGGCGGTCAGCTCGGTGACCGGGTGCTCGACCTGGAGCCGGGTGTTCATCTCCAGAAAGTAGAACCTGGCCGTGGCCGGCTCGTAGAGGAACTCGATGGTGCCGGCGTTCTCGTAGTCGGCCGCCCGGGCGATGTCGCAGGCCGCCTTGCCGAGGGCGACCCGCACCTCCTCGGGCAGGCCGGGCGCCGGGGCCTCCTCGACCAGCTTCTGGTGGCGGCGCTGGAGCGAGCAGTCGCGCTCGCCCAGGAACACCACCTCGCCGCGCCCGTCGGCCAGGACCTGGGCCTCGACGTGGCGGGGGGCGTCCAGGTAGCGCTCGACGTAGATCTCGTCGCGGCCGAAGGCGGCCCGGGACTCGCGCCGGGCCGACTCCAGCCCGGCGGCCACCTCCTCGGCCGAGCGGACCACCTTCATGCCCCGGCCGCCGCCGCCGAAGGCCGCCTTGAGGGCCAGCGGGTAGCCGTGGCGGTCGCCGAAGGCCACCGCCGCCTCCGGGCCGGCCAGCGGCTCGACCGTGCCCGGGACCAGCGGCGCCTTGGCCTGCTCGGCCACCCGGCGGGCCGACACCTTGTCGCCCATGGCCGCGATCGCGGCCGGCCTGGGCCCGACCCAGCGCAGCCCGGCGTCCATGACCGCCTGGGCGAAGTCGGCGTTCTCGGCCAGGAACCCGTAGCCGGGGTGGACGGCGTCGGCCCTGGCCCGCCGGGCCGCCTCGACCAGGGCGGCGATGTTCAGGTAGCTCTTGGCCGGGGCGGCCTCGCCGATGTGCCAGGCCTCGTCGGCCACCTCGACGTGGAGGGCGTCGCGGTCGGCGTCGGAGTAGACCGCCACCGCCACCAGGCCGAGCTCGCGGCAGGCGCGCAGCACGCGCACGGCGATCTCGCCCCGGTTGGCGACCAGCACCTTCTCCACGCGGCTGCCTCCTCGCGCCTGGCCCGACCGGGCGTCGCCGACAAGCGTAGCCCAGCCGCGACCCGCGCACGTAACAAGGGCCGGTGCGGAGGGTTTGCGTAATCCTCCGGAGGGCAACCGCAACCATGCGGCGAGCGAAGGTTCCAAGAGACGACACGAGGATCGAACGAAGCGGAGCCAAGGTGAGCGACGTCCCCCAGGCCTGGCCGGCCACGCTCGAGGAGTTCTGGTCCTGGCACCTGCACGCCGCCTGCCGGCAGGTGGACACCAGCCTGTTCTACTCGCCGGAGGGGGAGCGCGGGCCGCGCAAGGAGCGCCGCGAGGCCGCGGCCAAGCAGATCTGCGCGTCGTGCAGGGTGGTGGAGCTGTGCGCGGCCTACGCGATCGCCACCAGGGAGCCGTACGGCATCTGGGGCGGCATGTCCGAGCACGACCGCCGCGAGCTGCTCCGCCACATGGACCCCCGCATGGCCCAGCTGCGCTACCGGACGGCGCTGGCGGCGTGGGGACCGACCGGCGAATCTGCCGGTCGGAGTCTGTAGACCGACCGGCGAAGGCCGACTCCTAGCCCTTCATCCGTCGCGGCCCCAGGTCGAGCGGAGGCTGGCCCCCCAGCGGGACCCGGCCGGATACGCCCTGATCCCGATGCCCGGGCGGGTGTTGGTCACCCAGGGGCCGAGCTCCTGGCTCTTGTCCCAGGCCTCGACCCGGTCGATGGCGGCGGCCAGGACCTCGGCCTCGTCGCCCTCGGGCACCCCCCGGACCAGCTGGAACCGCAGCCCGTCGGGGGTGTGCAGGACCAGGATGTCCCCCGGCCGGCGAACTTGCCGGCCGGAATCAGATGACGGTCGGCCGAAGGCCGACTCCGAGCCGTTCATAGCGGGATGTTCCCGTGCTTGCGGGGGGGCCGCGCCTCGCGCTTGGTCACGCACATCTCCAGGGCCTGGATGAGCCTCGGGCGGGTCACCTGGGGCTCGATCACCTCGTCGATGTAGCCCCGCTCGGCGGCGATGTAGGGGTTGGCGAAGCGCTCGGTGTACTCGGCCACCAGCTCGTCGCGGCGGGTCACCGGGTCGGCGGCCTTCTCGATCTCCTTGCGGAAGATGATGTTGACCGCGCCCTGGGGCCCCATGACCGCGATCTCGGCCGTCGGCCAGGCGAAGTTGATGTCGGCCCGCAGCGGCTTGGAGGCCATCACGTCGTAGGCCCCGCCGTAGGCCTTGCGGGTGATCACGGTCAGCTTGGGCACCGTGGCCTCGGCGTAGGCGTACAGCAGCTTGGCCCCGTGGCGGATGATGCCGCCCCACTCCTGGCTGGTCCCGGGCATGAACCCGGGCACGTCGACGAAGCTGACGATGGGGATGTTGAAGGCGTCGCAGAAGCGCACGAACCGGGCGCCCTTGACCGAGGCGTTGATGTCAAGGACCCCGGCCAGGTGTAGCGGCTGGTTGCCCACGATCCCCACCGGCCGGCCGTTCAGGCGGGCCAGGCCGATCACCATCGACTCGGCGTGGGCCTGGAGGATCTCCAGGAACTCGCCGTCGTCGACCACCCGGGTGACGACCTCGCGGATGTCGTAGGGCTGGTTGGGGTGGTCGGGGACCAGGTCGACCAGGGCCCGCTCCTCGCGGCGGGGGTCGTCGGTGGGCTGGCGCCGCGGCGGGTCCTCCATGTTGTTCAGGGGCAGGAACCCGACCAGCTCGCGGGCCAGGTCGAAGCACTCGTCCTCGTCCTCGGCGGCGAAGTGGGCCGTGCCCGACTTGGTGGCGTGGGTCATGGCCCCGCCCAGCTCCTCGAAGGTCACGTCCTCGCCGGTCACCGTCTTCACCACGTCCGGGCCGGTGATGAACATGTAGGAGGTCTCCTTGACCATCAGCACGAAGTCGGTGATGGCCGGGGAGTAGACGGCGCCGCCGGCCGAGGGGCCCATGATCAGCGACAGCTGGGGGACCACCCCCGACGCCTGGACGTTGCGCCAGAAGATCTCCGCGTAGCCGGAGAGGGCGACCACGCCCTCCTGGATGCGGGCCCCGCCGGAGTCGTTGATGCCGATGCACGGCACCCCCATCTTCAGCGACAGGTCCATGACCTTGCAGATCTTCTCGGCCATGACCTCGCCCAGGGACCCGCCGAACACGGTGAAGTCCTGGGAGAACAGGCAGACCCGGCGGCCGCCGATGGTGCCGTAGCCGGTGACCACCCCGTCGCCGGGGATGCGCCGCCTGTCCATGCCGAAGGCGGTCGAGCGGTGGGTGGCCAGCATGTCGGTCTCGACGAACGAGCCCGGGTCGAGCAGCCCGTCGATCCGCTCCCTGGCCGTGAGCTTGCCCTTGTCGTGCTGGACCTCCACCGCCTGCTCGGAGCCGGCGTGCAGCGCCTGCTCCTTGCGCGAGCGCAGCTCCTCGACCCGTTGCTTCATCGACTTGGGTTGCTGTGGCGCCACCTGGCCCGTCCTCTCCTGCCCGCCCGCTGATCGGGGCATTGTAGGCGGTAGGCTGCGCCGGTCATGGATGTCACCGGCGGTGGCTGGGTCCGGCGGGCCCTGCCCGGGTTCTTCAGCCCGCTCGAGGTGGCGGCCAGCGTGCCCACCACGATGGCCAGGGCGGCCGAGCTGGCCGCCTCCGGCGCCCCCGAGGGGGCCACGGTGGTGGCCGAGGAGCAGACCGAGGGGCGGGGCCGGCTGGGCCGCGTCTGGGTGGCCCCGCCGGGCAGCTCGCTGCTGCTGTCGGTGGTGCTGCGCCCGCCGCTCGCCCGGGAGGCGGTCTGGCTGACGGTGGCGGCCGCCGGGGCGGCCCTGGCCGAGGCGGTCGACGCGGTCGCCCCGGGGCCGGTCCCGGCCGGCCTCAAGTGGCCCAACGACCTGGAGCTCGGCGGCCGCAAGGCGGCCGGGCTGCTGGCCGAGGCCCACCTGGAGGGAGAGCGGCTGGCCGCGGTCCTGCTCGGCATGGGCGTGAACGTCGGCCAGGGCGCGGGCGACTTCCCGCCCGAGGTGGCCGAGCGGGCGACCAGCGTCAGCCTAGCCGCCGGCGTACCGGTCGACCGGGCCGCCCTCCTGGCCGCCTGGGCCGGGCGGTTCCTGGCCGGCTACGCCGAGCTGTGCGCCGGCCGCCCGGGCCCGGTGCTGGCCGCCTACCGCGGGCGGCTGGTCACCATTGGGCGGCGGGTCCGCGCCGACCGCATCGGCGCCGACCCGGTGGTCGGCACCGCCGTCGACCTGACCCCGACCGGCGGCCTGGTCGTCCAGACGGCCTCGGGCGCCCGCGTCGAGGTCCTGGCCGGCGACGTGCAGCACCTTCGGGGTGCATAGGCTGCGTGCCCGATGCTTGGCTAGCGGCCCACCCAGACCGGGATCTTGACCAGGTAGAGGATCTGGCCGTCCTCGGCGCTGACCTCGAAGGCCTCGACGGTCCAGGCGTGGGAGGCGGCCGGGGGGGTGAAGGTGAGCGCGCCCGAGAACTGGCCGCGGCCAGGGGCGCCCTCGGCGGCGGTGGCGTAGCCCTGGGCCATGACCTGCCCGCGGTCGTCGCGCAGGCGCAGGCTGACCGTGCCCTCGAGCACGCTGGCCTCGCCCTCGACGACCAGCCGGCCCCCCTTGACCAGGGTGCCGGCGGCCGGCTCGCTCAGGGCGATCGGGGCCAGCGGGATGGCCCGGTCCCGGGTCAGCGGCCCGGCCACGGTCCGTCCCCCGACCTTGACCAGCACCCGCTGGACCGTTGGGAACTGGGTCAGGGTGTGGACCAGGGCCTGGAGCGGCCAGCGCCTGGCCGGCCCGGCGGCCGGCAGCGCCGACCGGGACAGCTCGACGGTGGCCGTGCCCGCGTCGATGTCGATCCCGCGCAGGCTGACGCCGGCCGGGAACGGCCGGCGCGACCCGGGGCAGTAGGGCTCGCCGGCCAGCAGCTCGCCGACCGCGGCCGCGGCCACCGCCCTGGTGTAGGGGACCGGGTGCCACTCGGGGGCCAGGTAGCGCCGGCCCCTGAAGGTGCGCGGGTAGTAGACGGCCAGGCTGAGCTGCCGCCCGCTGAGGTGGGTGTCGCGCTGCTTGACGGCCGCCCCCGGGCGGGCCGCCCCGGGTCGGGCCGCCGCGGTGGTGGCGGTGGCCGGCTGGACGCCGATGGGCCGGGCGGCCTCCCGCGCCGGGTCGGCGCAGCCGGCCAGCACCCAGAGCAGGCCAAAGGTAGCCAGACCCGCCGTCAGGCGTCGCATCGTCCTGGCCCCCAGCGCCGAACCCGGGCCACGGCGGCCCGGTGACGTCTACCATCCATGGCGCCGGTTGCGAATCGACAACGGCGCGGCCTCGAATGGAGGGAAGGTTGGCGTTCCCGGAGCGGCTGCTGTCGGAGGACGAGGAGCTGATCTACGACCTGCGGCCGCACTGGCTGACCCTGGTCGTGCCCGTGCTGCTCACGCTGCTGGTGGTGGTCGCGGTGGGGGCGGCCTGGGTGGTCCTGCCCGCCGGCGACCTCCAGCAGCCGGCCCGGCTGGCCGTCGGCGTCCTCGGGGTGGTGGTGCTGCTGGCCGCCGTGGTCGGCCGGGTGCTGCGCTGGTCGACCACCCACTTCGTGCTCACCACCGAGCGGCTGATCTTCCGCTCCGGGGTGGTGGCCAAGTTCGGCCGCGAGATCCCGCTGGAGCGGATCAACGACGTCACCTTCTCCCAGTCGCTGTTCGAGCGGCTGATCGGGGCCGGCGACCTGCTGGTCGAGTCGGCGGGGGAGCACGGCCAGTCCCGCTTCTCCAACATCCGCGACCCCGAGGCGGTGCAGCTGGAGATCTACCGGCAGATGGAGGCCAACGACCGCCGCCGCGCCGGCTACGCCACCACCCAGCCCCACCCTGCGGTCGGCGACCGGACCCCCACCCCGCCCACCCGGCCCAGCCGGTCACCGAGCGCTCTGGACGACCTGGAGCGCCTGGCCGACCTGCGCGACCGGGGGGCGGTCACCGAGGAGGAGTTCCAGCGGATGAAGCGCGAGCTCCTCGACCGGATGTAGCCGGTAGGATCGTCGGGTGAGCGAGCCAACGCGGGAACGGCCCGAACCGGCGCTGCGGGCGCTGGCCAAGCAGGCCAGGGCCGGCGGGGCCGAGCGCTACCACGCCAAGGCCCGCGAGCAGGGCAAGCTGTTCGTGCGGGAGCGGCTGGCCCGGCTGCTGGACGCGGCCGACGGCTTCGTCGAGGACGGGCTGCTGGCCAACGCCCAGGCCGGCGACCTGCCGGCCGACGGGGTGGTCACCGGCACCGGCACCGTGGGCGGGCGCACGGTGGCGGTGATGGCCAACGACTCGACCGTCAAGGCCGGGTCGTGGGGCGCCAGGACGGTGGAGAAGATCCTCCGCATCCAGGAGTACGCCCTGCGCCACGAGGTCCCGATGCTGTACCTGGTCGACTCGGCCGGGGCCCGGATCACCGACCAGGTGGAGATGTTCCCCGGCCGCCGCGGGGCCGGGAAGATCTTCTACAACCAGGTCCGGCTGTCGGGCCGGGTTCCTCAGATCTGCTGCCTGTTCGGCCCGTCGGCGGCCGGCGGGGCCTACATCCCGGCCTTCTGCGACGTGGTGTTCATGGTCGAGGGCAACGCCTCGATGTACCTGGGCTCGCCCCGCATGGCCGAGATGGTCATCGGCGAGCGGGCCACCCTGGAGGAGATGGGCGGGGCGGCCATGCACTGCCGGGTCTCTGGCTGCGGCGACCTGCTCTGCGCCGACGAGGACGAGGCCATCCAGGCCGCCCGCCGCTACCTGAGCTACCTCCCGGGGAGCTGGCGGGGCGACCCGCCGGCCGAGGCCCCTCGCGGGCCGGCCTATGCCGGGCCGGTCGCCCCCCTGGTCCCGACCGACGAGTCGCAGCCCTTCGACGTCTACCCGCTGGTCGCGGCCGTGCTCGACGAGCGCAGCTTCTTCGAGATCAAGCGCGAGTTCGCGCCCGAGGTGGTCTGCGGGCTGGGCCGGATCGAGGGCCGGGCCGTGGGCGTGGTGGCCAGCCAGCCGCTGCACAAGGGCGGGGTGCTGTTCGTCGACTCGGCCGACAAGGTGGCCCGCTTCGTCTGGCTGTGCGACGCCTTCAACCTGCCGCTGGTGTTCCTGGCCGA
>Ga0209382_10001482_pt1 | contig 36808 bp, 34 predicted proteins | sample SoiMetdeltSBSDD5_FD_187599 | JGI IMG/M metagenome (GOLD analysis project Ga0209382, IMG submission 187599) | Bulk soil microbial communities from a Populus tree surrounding site in Tennessee, USA - Soil MetaG P. deltoides SBSDD5 (SPAdes) (version 2) | ecosystem: Environmental > Terrestrial >... | reverse complement strand
AGCGAGAAGGCACCGGGCAACCGGTCGAGCGGCCCCTTCGCGGGCAGCGTCGTCGACGAGGGCACGTGCATCGCGCCGAAGGCGTACGCGTGGTCGCAGTGCGACGGCAGCCTCATCATCCTGATGACGAACGGCCGGGACGCGGCCATGCGGGTGACGCTGCTGATCTCGTCCGCCTTCTCCGGCGACGACACGTGGCGCTGGGTCTCGGTCCCGCCGGGCGGTTCGGTGAGCGTCCGGTTGCCCCGGACCGGCAATCCGATGGGTTACTACGTCCAGGCGTGGAACGCGGAGCTGGGCAGGTTCGTCTGGGAGGCCCCGGCGACCTGCCGGACGATCAGACCGGGACCGCTCAGCGGAACGGGCGTAGCTCGGCGATACAGCATTTGACGCTGCCGCCGCCCTTGCGCAGCTCGGCCAGCTCGACCGGAACCGGCGTGTAGCCGGCCGCTGCCAGCTTTGCCGCCATGCCGGTCGACTCGCTGTTCAGCACGACGTTGCGGCCGTCGCTGACGAGGTTGAGCCCGAACATCTCGGCGTCCGCCGCGTCGGCGACGACCGCGGTCGGGAACAGCTGGCGCAGGATCCGCTGCGACGACTCGGAGAACGCGCCGGGGTAGTAGGCGACCGTGGTGTCGTCCAGCGCCGCGAGCGCGGTGTCCAGGTGGTAGAACTTCGGGTCGACCAGGCGCAACGAGATCACCGGTCGGCCGAGCACCTCGGCCGCCTCGGCGTGCGCGGCCGGTTCGGTGCGGAACCCGTACCCGGCGAGCAGGAGCCCGCCGGAGACGCCGGGCAGGTACGCGAAGTCACCTTCGCCCTCGTTGGTCTGGCTCGGCGTGACGAACCGCCAGCCCGGGTTCGACTCGTACCAGGTCCGGTGCGCGGCCGCCTCGCCGGTGCGCTGCCGGTACCGGAAGCGGGCGCCGTAGACCACGCCGTCGACGGAGACCGCGCCGTTGGCGGCGTAGACCATGTCGGGCAGCGCCGGCAGCGGCGGCAGCTCGCACACCGTGTGACCGAGCCCGACGAGCGTCTCCCGCAGCCCGTCCCACTGCTTGAGGGCCAGCTCCGCGTCGACCGGCGTGCCGGTGTCCATCCACGGGTTGATCGCGTACTCCACGACGAAGTGCTCCGGAGGACACATGAGGTATGTCCGGATTCGCGGCTTCCGCTCCTGGTGGGTCACGATCATAGACAGTAGGTAGGCTGCGTGACCGACAACAGAAGCAAACATTGCTTGCCGGAGGCGAATCGTTGCAGATCGACGACGTGGACAAGCGAATCATTGCGTCACTGCTCGCCGACGCGCGGGCCTCGTACGCCGACATCGGCGCGGTCGTCGCCCTCTCGGCGCCCGCGGTCAAGCGACGGATCGACCGGCTTCGCGCGGCCGGAGTGATCAAGGGCTATACCGCGATCGTCGACCCGGCCGCGATCGGCTGGACCACCGAGGCGTTCATCGAGCTGTTCTGCACCGGCCGGACCACCCCCGGGCAGATCGCCACCGCCACCCGGCGACACCCGGAGGTGGTCGGCGCGTACACGGTCTCCGGCGAGGCCGACGCGCTCGTGCACCTCCGCGCCGCCGACATCGGTCACCTCGAACAGGCCCTGGAGCGCCTGCGGGCCGAACCGTTCGTCACGTCCACCCGCAGCATGATCGTCCTGTCCCGGCTCGTCGAGTCCGCGGGAACGATGCCCGCCGGTACGACGTCCAAGGGGGCATGAGAAGACCTGCCGCCCTGTTGGGTGCGTTGCTGACTTCGACCCTGGCGGTCACCGCCGGGTGCTCCGCCGGTCGCGCCACGGACGCGTTCCGCGACGGCGCCGTCCCGACGGGGTCCTTCCAGCTCGTCGCGTTCGACTCCTGTGCCGACATGCTCGGCAAACTGCGCGACGCGGCCCGGCGGTACGTCGGCCCGTACGGCTTCGGCGGCGGGTACTGGAGTACCCCCGAGAACGGCCTGGCGGCGCGGGACTCGGTCGCGGGCGGCGCGCCGGCTCCCGGTGCGCCCGCGCCGGCCGTTCCGGGCGCGGCGGAGAAGGGCGGCTCGCCCGAGTACTCCAGCACGAACACCCACGAGAAGGGCGTCGACGAGCCCGACCTCGTGAAGACCGACGGCCGGCGGATCGTCACCGTCACCCGCGGGGTCCTGCGCGTGGTCGACCCGGTCAGCAAGCGCGTGACCGGCACGCTCGACCTGCGCCGGAGTGGCCAGGACCCGATCGCGTACGCCCAACTGGACCTCCTGCTCGCCGGGGACCGGGCGCTGATCCTCAGCGGTGGCACCTACGACCACCGGGGCGGGCTGATTCTCGAGGACGGCCCAGGCAAGCCGGCCGGACCCGGAACCACCGATCCCCAGCAGATCGCCGGCCCGAAGCTGCTGCTGGTCGACCTCGCGGAGACCGCGCCGCGGCTGGCCAGCACGTACACAGTGGACGGACGTCTCCTCGACGCGCGGCAGGTCGGTTCGACGGTCCGGGTGGTCGTGGTCTCCGGACCCAGGCTGAACTTCCCGTACCACGAGAAGCAGACCAACGCGCAGCGCATCGCCGCGAACCAGGCGATCGTGGACCGGGCCGGGGCCGACGACTGGCTGCCCCGGTACGAGGTCACCAACGGGACCCGGACCACGCGGGGCCGGGTCGACTGCGCGGCGGTGTCCCGGCCGGCCATCTACTCCGGCACGTCGATGACGACCGTGCTCAGCTTCGAGCTGGGCCGGTCCACATTGAACGACGGCAACCCGGTGACGATCGTGGCCGACGGGCAGACCGTCTACAGCAACGGGGCCAGCCTGTACGTCGCCAACGACCAGCGCTGGCAGGTCGTGCCCGAGGGGCAGCCGCGCCGGCCGGGCGAGGCGGTCGCGCCGGTCGAGCCGCGGACCGAGCTGTACAAGTTCGACACCTCCGGTACCGGGCGGCCGGCGTACCTGGCCGCGGGCGCCGTACCGGGCTGGCTGCTCAACCAGTACTCGATGTCCGAATGGGACGGTCACCTGCGGGTCGCCACGACGTCGGGCCAGGAGCGGGGCCGCAACGCGAGGTCGTCCTCGGCCGTCTACGTGTTGCGCCAGCAGGGCAAGCGGCTGGTCGAGACCGGCAAGGTGACCGGGCTGGGCAAGGGCGAGCGGATCTACTCGGTCCGGTACGCCGGCACGGTGGGGTACGTGGTGACGTTCCGGCAGACCGACCCGCTGTACACAGTGGACCTCAGCGATCCGCGGGCGCCGAAGGTGCTGGGCGAGCTGAAGATCACCGGCTACTCGTCGTACCTCCACCCGGACGGTGACGACCGGCTCATCGGGATCGGGCAGGAAGCCACCGAGCAGGGCCGGGTACAGGGCACCCAGGTGTCGGTCTTCGACGTCAGCGACCTGGCGAACCCGCGACGGGTCGCGCAGCATCACGTCCGGTTCGGGCACTCCGAGGCCGAGTTCGACCCGCACGCGTTCCTCTACTGGCCGAAGACGGGGATGCTCGTCGTGCCGCTGATCTCCGGCCGGGCGACGTACTCTGCCGGCGCGCTCGTGCTGACCGTGGGCGACGGCGGGATCGACGAGGTCGGCACCGTCGAGCACCCGTGGGACGAGCAGACCGGGCCGTACTCGGGGCAGATCCGCCGCTCGCTCGTCATCGACGACGTGCTGTGGACGGTCTCGGACGTCGGGCTGCTCGCCTCCGATCCGGACACGCTGGACAAGCTGGCCTGGATCGAATTCTGACCGATTCCCGGGGGAATGTGCTGCCGGGGCCTCGGCCCCGGCAGCACATCTACAGGTACATACCGGTCCGCTCGTCGGTCTTGCCGCCGGGCCGGTCGCCCTCGCCGAAGAACCGCTTCCCGCCGAACTCGCCGTGCAGCCGGTCGTCCAGCTCGTCGGCGAGCCCGGTCATCACCTGGATGGCGAGCACCAGGTGGACGGTCTGGAAGTTGCGGCCGAACACCGGGACGGACGCCCACACCGTGTCGTTCGTGCAGTAGAGCCGGCCGATCGGCATCCGGTTGGTCAGCTCGGAGAGCTTCACGTACAGCTGCTCGTTCGGCTCGATCTCGGTGAGGACGGGGGAGAACACGTCGATCAGCGGCGGGTTGTCGCGGATCCGGACGAACACCATCGCCGAGCCGGCCCGGATGCCGATGTCGCCGTCCGAGTCGACCTGCAGCTGGTCCGGGTCGGTCTTGAGCAGGCCCGCGACGACCGCCTTGACCCGCTCGGGCAGCGGGATCCGCTCGTCGTCCGAGGTGCTGCGCTGGCCGCCGCCGAGCACGATCGCGTTGCCCGGCCGTTCGGACCCGGCCGGGGGATCCTCGTTCTGGTCGGCCGGCGCCGGCTCCGGCACGGCCTCCGATCGGGCGGTGCCGAGCGGCGCGACGGGAAGCGGGTTCTCGGTCGCGTCGTGGACCATGTACGTGAGGAACGCCGGGTGCGGTGCGCCGTAGATGTCGCGCATCGTGCGCGCGAGCACGGTGGCCAGGGTCCGCCCGCCGGCCGCGTCGGTGACGAGCCCGAAGTGCTCGCCCGAGCCGGGCACGACACCCGGCGGCGACCAGCCGAGCGCGACCAGCTCGGCGATGGTCGCGCGGCTCATCCGGTGCGCCTCGGGCAGGGCGGCGTTGCCGACCGCGTACGCCTCCAGCGCCTGCCCCGGGCCGGCCAGTACGGTGGCCGCGTAGACGGCATCGCCGGTACCGGTCGCGGTGGGATCGAGCGTGATGTCGAGCCGGGCGCCCTCCGGCAGAGTCGGCAGGACGGTCGCGAGCGCGCGCGCGAACTCCCGCCACGCGTCGGTGACCTTCGCGGTCAGATCCGCCGTGGTCGGCTCGTCCAGCAGCACGTGGTCGGGCTCCATCCCGAACACCCTATAGGCCAGCCTGGAGATAAGGTTTCGGTGGAGGTAAGGAGCGATGGCCAAGCGGGCACCACGGGAGGATGTGGGCGACCGGGACCTTCACGTCGATGTGCCCCGTAGCGAAGCGGCCGGCCTGGCCGGTGTCGGGCACGGCCTGGCCGCCTCGGTCGCCCAGATGGGCGTGCGCCGCACCGCCCTCACACTGCTGCGGGTCAACCAGCCGGCCGGCTTCGACTGCCCCGGCTGTGCCTGGCCCGAGCCTGCCCCGGACCGGCGCTCGCACGTCGAGTTCTGTGAGAACGGCGCGAAGGCCGTGGCCGAGGAGGCCACGCTGCGCCGGATCACGCCGGAGTCCTTCGCCGCGCACCCGATCGGCGAGCTGGCCACCCGGTCCGACCACTGGCTCGGGCAGCAGGGCCGGCTCACCGTACCGGTGGTGCGCCGACCCGGCAGCGACCACTACGCGCCGATCTCGTGGGACGGGGCGTTCCGCCTGATCGCCGGCCACCTGCGGGGACTCGCCTCGCCGGACGAGGCGGTGTTCTACACCTCCGGCCGGACCTCGAACGAGGCGGCGTTCTGCTGGCAACTGCTCGCCCGGGCGTACGGCACGAACAACCTGCCCGACTGTTCCAACATGTGCCACGAGTCCTCGGGTGTGGCGCTGACCGGGACGATCGGTGTCGGCAAGGGCTCGGTCAGCCTCGACGACATCCACCGCGCGTCGCTGATCGTCGTCGTCGGGCAGAACCCGGGTACCAACCACCCGCGCATGCTCAGCGCGCTGGAAGAGGCGAAGCGGCGCGGGGCGCGCATCCTGGCGGTCAACCCGCTGCCGGAGGCGGGCCTGATGCGGTTCCGCAACCCGCAGCGCTTCCGCGGGCTGATCGGCCGCGGCACGCCCCTGGCCGACCGGTTCCTGCGTGTCCGGGTCGCCGGCGACCTCGCGCTGTTCCAGGCGATCGGTGCGCTGCTCGTCGAGTGGGGCGAGCTGGACAGGTCCTTTGTGGACAACTACACGACCGGGTTCGCGGAGTACAAGGCCGCGCTGCGTACCCTCGACCGGGCCGACGTGGCGGCGGCGACCGGGCTGTCCCGTGAGGAGATCGTGGCGGCGGCGCGGATGTTCGCCGAGTCCGAGGCGACCGTGGTCTGCTGGGCGATGGGACTGACCCAACGGCACGACGCGGTCGCGGCGATCCGGGAGATCGTGAACGTGCAACTGCTGCGCGGCATGATCGGCAAGGCGGGCGCGGGCCTGTGCCCGGTACGCGGGCACTCGAACGTGCAGGGTGACCGGACGATGGGCATCACGCCCAAGCCGCCGTCGTGGGCGGGCGCCATGGGCGAGTTGCTCTCCGTGCCGGTTCCGCAGCGGCCCGGGTACGACACGGTGGACGCCATCCGCGCGATGCGCGACGGGCGGGTCCGCGCGTTCCTGGGGCTGGGCGGGAACTTCGCGGCGGCGACGCCGGACACCGAGGTGACCTCGGCGGCGCTGCGCTCGTGCGCGCTGACCGTGCACGTCTCGACGAAGCTGAACCGCTCGCACGCGCTGGCCGGGGAGACGTCGGTGATCCTGCCCTGCCTCGGCCGTACCGAGCTGGACCGGCAGGCGGCCGGGGACCAGTTCGTCACGGTCGAGGACTCGATGTCCGTGGTGCACTCCTCGCGCGGACGGTTGGCGCCCGCGTCGACCTCACTCCTGTCCGAGGTCGCGATCGTCTGCGGGCTCGGCCAGGCGCTGGGCCTGGACGTGGTGCCGTGGGCCTCGTTCGCCGCGGACTACCGCGCGGTGCGTTCGGTCGTGGCCGCCGTGGTGCCCGGGTTCGCCGACTACGAGTCGCGGGTGGCCCGGCCGGGCGGGTTCACGCTCCCGCACCCGCCGCGGGACCGCCGGGTCTTCCCGACGCCCTCGGGTCGAGCCCGGTTCAGCGTCAACCGGCTCGACGTGGTCCGGGTGCCGGACGGGCACCTGCTGCTGCAGACGGTACGCAGCCACGACCAGTACAACACCACGATCTACGGGCTGGACGACCGGTACCGTGGTATCCACAATGGACGTCGCGTGGTCTTCGTCAACCCGGACGACCTGGCCGCGCTCGGTCTGGCTGACGGATCCATTGTGGACATCGTGTCGGTCCACACCGACGGGGTGGAGCGCCGGGCCGCCGGGTTCCGGGTCGTCTCCTACCCGTCGGCGCCCGGCTGCGCCGCCACGTACTTCCCCGAGGCGAACGTGCTCGTCCCGCTGGACTCGACCGCGGCCGGCTCGAACACGCCGACGTCGAAGTCCATCATCGTCCGCCTGGAACCGGCTGTCCCACCCGCGTGATCATGAAGTGTGCGGGCGTGACGCGGGGCGCGCCATGCCGCCAACCCCATGATCACGCCGTTCGGCCGGGGAGGTAGGGTGGCGCGCCATGGGTCAGCGACGCGCGGAGATCGCCCTCGCCTTCGCCGGGTTCATCGCGATCGGGCTCGGCGGCGGTGCCGGCGGCGTGCTGCTGCCCGCCCAGATCAGCGAGTACCACCTCGACAAGTCGGTCATCGGGCTGCTGTTCTTCACGTTCTCCGGCGGGTACGTGCTCGCCGGCGCGATGAACGGCTGGCTGTTGCGCCGGTTGGGCCTGCGCGGTGACCTCGTCTTCGGTACCGCCCTGTTCACCGTGGCCACCTTCGCCTCGGGACTGCGGCCGCCCTACCTGGTGCTGCTGCTCCTGAGCGTGGTGCTGGGCTTCGGCGCGGCGGTCATCGACGCGAGTCTCAACGCGTTCCTCGCCGCCCTGCCGAACCGGACCGCGCTGCTCAACATGCTGCACGCGTTCTACGGCATCGGCGCGCTGATCGGGCCGATCGTCGCGAGCGGCATGCTCGACCGCGGGCTGTCCTGGGGCGCGGTGTATATGGTGTTCGCCGCGATCGGGGTACCGCTCACGATCGCGTACGCGCTGCTCTATCCGCGGCACCTACCGGACTCGTCCGGCTCCGCGGTTCCGGGCCTGGCCGGCGAGGCGGCGGGGGTACCCGCGGGGCGGTCGGTCTTCGGCGCGGCCGTCCGGCACCCGGCGATCCTGCTGTGCGGGCTGTTCCTGATCGTCTACGTCGGGGTCGAGGTCAGCCTGGGCAACTGGGCGTTCAGCTACCTCCTCGAGGAGCGGGGTCAGGGCACCCTGCTGGCCGGCTGGGTGGTCAGCGGGTTCTGGCTCGGCTTCACGCTCGGCCGGTTCCTGCTCGGGGCACTCTCCGAGCGGTTCGGGCTCGGGCCGGTCGAGCTGACCTACGGCTGCCTGCTGGTCCTGCTGGCCGGCACGCTGCTGACCTGGCTGGTCCCGGGGAACGGACCGGCCGCGATCGGGTTCGCCGTGGTGGGCGCGGCGCTCGGGCCGATCTTCCCGCTCACCATCGCCGTCCTGCCCCGGCTCGCCCCGGCCCAGATCGTGCCGACCGCCATCGGACTGCTGGTCGGCACCAGCGTCATCGGCGCCGCGTTCTTCCCGTGGCTGGCCGGCACGATCGCGGAGTACGTGGGCCTCGGCTCGCTGCTGCCGTTCACGCTGCTGTTGACGGTGCTCCTGGTCGTCAACTGGTGGCGTATCGCGCGGCGGATGCCGGCCCGGGTCCCGGCCGGCTCGGATTAGCTCTCCTGGTCCGGCGCCGGCCAGGCACGGGCCAGGTCGGTGAGGGCCGCGGCCGCCTGGGCCGGGTCGGCGCCCCGTCCGACCGCGAGGCCGAGCAGGTACGCCCCGACCGGCGCGGCCGGGCGCAGCACGTGGTGCGCCACGTCCCGGGCGACGTCGAGCACGAGCGTGCGGTCCACGGACGTCTCGTCCAGACCGAGTGCCGCGCACGCCGCGGCGGTCCAATCGTCGAAGGCGCTCATGTCCACTCCCGTGCCTGGGCGAGGTCGGATTGCGTGTCGCAGTCGTACCACGGCGGAGGGCCGTCGGCCGGCCACACTACCTCGGCGACCGCGAGCCCGGTAACCAGCCGGCGGACCGGCTGGCCCGCCGGGTCGCCGAGGACACGCATCCAGCCACGCAGCGCGTCCACCCGCCACACTCCACAGAGGAGCTGGCGGCGCCCCTGGTCATCGACGTAGACCGCACAGTCCGCAGTGGATAGTGCAGTGTGCAGTGCCGCGATCGCCTCGGCGGTGAGGAAGGGCAGGTCCGCGGCGAGGATAGCGACCGTGTCGGACTGGTCACCGACCGCATCGAGACCGGCGGCGATGGCGGCGACCGGGCCGCCTCCGGGCGGTTCCTCGCTGGTCAGGACGACGTCGGGCGGCAGGCTCGGCGCCAGCGACCGCGGGCCGACGACGATCCTGGGCACCGCATCCATCGCGGCCGCGAGCACCCGGGCAAGCATCGACGCGCCGCCGACCGTCAAGGTGGGCTTGGCGGGCCCACCGAGCCGACTCCCGGCCCCGCCGGCCAGCACGACTGCCGCGTACCCCCGCATGCTGTCAACCTAGCCGCCCGAGCCCCGCGGGATGACCCACCTGGTCGGCTGGCCGGTCACGGCGCTGATCACGTCGTAGTCCTCGTCGTAGTGCAGCACCACCGCACGGTGGAGTTCGGCGGTCGCGGCGATGACCAGGTCGGCCAGCGCGACCCGGTGGTGACCCCGGGCGGTCAGCAGTCCCTGCACCTCGATGGTCCGCCGCATGACGTCGCCGGTGACGGCCAGCCACCGGTAGCTGGTCAGGGTGGCCAGCGCCTCGTCCCGATGGGTCAGGTTCCGCGCCGAGTAGAGCACCTCGAGCGCGACCATCTCGCAGGTGGCGAGCTGACCGTCGTCGAAGAGCCGTTCGATCGCGGCGACCGCGGCGGCGCTGTGCCGCCGCTGCTCCAGCGCGGACGTGTCGACCAGGAACGGGGTGGGCCTCACGGCCGCCAGGCGCCCCGCATCTCCCCGGGATCGAGGAGATCGCCGTTGTCGATCAGCTCCATGAGCCGCCGGTGCTTGCGGCGTGCGGCGATAACGCGGAGCGCGGCGTTGACGGTGTCCACCTTGGTCGTGGTGCCCAGCTCCTCGGCGGCCGCCCGGAGCGCGTCGTCGTCAATGTTGATCACGGTCCGGCCCATCCGCGCCTCCGGAGATATCAAGATCTCGTTCAGATGATATCACCGCGGGCCGGTCCGGACGCGGCACGATAAGAGTCATGGGACGGGTGATGGACCGGCGGATGGTCGTCCGGATCAACGCGACCGACGAGCCGCTGCGCCGGCAGGACAGCCTCGCGGCCGAGGAGCCCCTGGAGATCCGGGTCGGCCGGGTGGGTACCACCCGGCAGCCCCTCGCGGTCACCATGCGGACCCCGGGCGACGACCTTGACCTGGCGCTCGGTTTCCTGCTCACCGAGGGGATCGTCCGGAGCGCGGGGGACGTGGTCACCGCCCAGCTCTGCGCCGGCGCGGAGACGCCGAACACGTACAACGTCGCCGATGTGGCACTGGCCGCGCACGTACCGCCGCCGGACACGGACCCGTCGCGCAACTTCTACACGACCTCGTCCTGCGGGGTGTGCGGGAAGGCGAGCATCGACGCGGTACGGACCCGGTCGGCATTCGACCCGTCCGGGGACGAGCTGACCGTCGAGGCCGCGACGCTGGCCAAGCTGCCCGACGCGCTGCGCGCCGCCCAGCGCGGGTTCGAACGTACCGGCGGGCTGCACGCGGCCGGCCTGTTCACCCCGGGCGGCGATCCGGTGGTCGTCCGGGAGGACGTCGGCCGGCACAACGCCGTGGACAAGGTGGTGGGCTGGGCGTTGCGCGCCGACCGGCTGCCGCTCACCGGGCACGTGCTGCTGGTCTCCGGCCGGGCCAGCTTCGAGCTGACCCAGAAGGCGTGGATGGCCGGGATTCCCGTGCTCGCCGCGGTCTCCGCGCCCAGCACGCTCGCGGTCGACCTGGCCGGGGAGGCCGGCATCACGCTCGTCGGTTTCCTGCGCGGCACCGCGATGAACGTCTATACCGGCGCCCACCGGGTCAGGTCCTGACCCCGCGCGGCGTCCGGCGCCCTCCGCCGCGCCGGCCACCACCGCGGACCCCGCTCCCAGCCGCTGCGGCACCGCGCCGCCGCGGCCAGCCGTCCAGTGTGGACGGTGGTACGCCCCGGGCGAGGATGTCCGCCATCAGCCGGGCCATCGAGTACGCCGGATCGACCTCGAGCGCCCGGGCGGCCGCGACCGACGCGAGCGCGCCCTCACCGGCCCGCCACGCCGCGAAACTCAGCAACCCGGCCGGCGCGGCGGCGAGCTCCGGCGAGGCGCGCCGGACGACATCCGTCCACAGGGCCGCGTGCGGCACCGGGTCGTCGATCGCCTGCCAGGCGAAGTCCCGTACCGCGTCGGTCCGCAGGAGGACGGTGAGCCATGCGACCTCGTCGTCGGTGAGCCTCCCGCCGGCGCGCTGCCGCGCCACGGCCTCCCGGACCGCCGCCCGTCCCGCGCCCCGGACGGCCAGGGCACCCGGCAGCCGGCTCAGCCGCACCCTCGCCCGGTCGGCAGCGGCGCCCATCGCGGCCCGCGCCGAGCCCTCGGCCGGTGCGACCAGCGCGGCCAGCGCCTGTCGGTCCGGCAGCGCCACCACGCCGGCGTACGCCGCGGCGGCCGCCAGCGGGCTGGCGGCCGGATCGAACTCGACACCGGGACCAGGTCGGTCGACGGACCAGTACCGCGATCCGGTCACCCGCAGCACCGCCCGTACCGGGACGGCGAGAAGGTCACGGAGCGCGACCAGTGCGGGGTCCGCCCGCGGGGCGGGGCCGTACCCCACGAGCAGCGCGCCGTCGACATCCTGCCGCGCGACGAGATCGGCGACCGGACCGGCGACCGCCGCCGGCTCGTCGACCGGCAGGTCGATCCGGGCCACGAAGGTCACCGCGGTCCCGTGGGTACCGACGACGACCAGGCTGTCGGACGGATGGAAGCCGAGCAGGAAGGGCAGGACGGCGAGCAGGTCGCCCGGGCACGCGATCCGGGGCAGACGCACGGGACGAGTCATGGCCGCAGAGCATGCCCCGGTTCGCCCGTGATCGGAAGCGGGCAAGATCAAACTGTGGACAACTTATCCACAGGACGGTCAGTAACGGAAGCGCAACCCGTACATGTCGAGCCCGTCCTGCCAGGACGGGTCCTCGCCGTGCAGGTCCAGGGTGAGCGTCACCCGGGACAGCGCGTCGTACCCGGCCCGGTACAGGCACCGGATCGCCATCTCGTTCCGCGACGCCGGGCTGACCGTCAACTGCTCCATGCCGCGCCGCCGGGCCTCTCGGGCCACGTGCTCCAGCAGCGCCGTGCCGATGCCCTGCGCCCGCCGGCGCTGGGTCACCACGACCGGCTCCACCTCACCCGCGCGGCCCTTGAGCAACAGGCCCACCAACCCGACCACGCCGTCCTCCGCGTGGTCGGCCACCCACATCCCGGTGAGGTCCAGCCGGGTCAGGTACTCCTCGAAGCCCGCACCGGGATCCGCACCACCCCGATCCGGGTCCTCGTAGAGATCCCGGTGGTGCTCGACGAACTCGGCCCACAGCGCGCGACAGGCCCGGTGGTCCAGCGGCCGGTACGGGCGGACCGTCGCCGGCACCTGCCGTGCAGCGGCGTTCGCGACCTCGGTCATGAGGCCCATCCTTACACCCCGGCGGCCCGCCGCGCGCGGGGACGCCCCGCGGAGACAATGGGCGGGTGGATCTGGCGTACCTCCGCGCGCACCCGTACCAGCTACCGACGTTCCTGAAGCACCAGCGGATCCGGGAGACCCCGGTGGCAGGGCACGCGGTCCGGCTCACGCTGGACGACGGGGCGTCGGTGTTCGCCAAATCCTGGCCCGCCGCGCGGGGCCCGGTGCCGCCAGGTTTCTTCGCCGCCGAGGCGGCCGGCCTGCGCTGGTTGCGCCAGGCGGGGGCGGTGCCGGTACCGGAGGTGGTGGCCCAACTCGACGACATGATCGTGACCGAGTGGGTGGAGCAGGGCGAGGCGACGCCGCGGGCCGCGGAGGAGTTCGGCCGGAACCTCGCCGCACTGCACCGCGCCGGCGCGCCCGAGTTCGGCGCACCGTGGCAGGGTTACATCGGGCTGCTTCCGTTGGACAACACACCGTCACCGGGACCGTGGTCCGCGTGGTTCGTCGAGCGGCGGCTCACGCCGTACCTGAGAGTCTCGGTGGACCGCGGCGCACTCTCCACACCGGACGGCGCCCTGGTCGAGCGGAGCCTGCGGAACCTGGATGGCGACGAGCCACCGGCCCGGCTGCACGGCGACCTCTGGCCGGGGAACCTGCACTGGGCGGACGACGGCCGGGCCTGGCTGCTCGACCCGGCCGCGCACGGCGGGCACCGGGAGACCGACCTGGCGTTGCTCGGCCTGTTCGGCGGCGCACCCCACCTCGACCGGATCATCCGGGCCTACGACGAGACCTGGCCCCTCGGCGACGGGTGGCGGGACCGGATACCGCTGCACCAGCTCTACCTGCTGCTCGTGCACACCGCACTGTTCGGGGCGGCCTACCGCAGCGCGGTCATCTCGGCAGCCAGAGCGGCCGGTTGACGCCGTATCGCCGAAGAGGCGCTACCGTCGAAGGGTGCGCTCCCCTCACCTGGCCGACCCTTACGGGCGGGTCGCTACCGACCTACGCGTCTCGCTGACCGACCGGTGCAACCTGCGGTGCACGTACTGCATGCCTCCGGAAGGCCTGCCCTGGCTGCCCAGCCCCGACATCCTCACCGACGACGAGGTGATCCGGCTGGTCCGGGTGGCGGTGGAGCACCTGGGCGTAACCGAGTTGCGGTTCACCGGCGGGGAACCGCTGCTGCGGCCGGGCCTAGTCAAGATCATTGAGAGCGCGGCGGCCCTGCGGCCCCGGCCCATGCTGTCGCTCACCACCAACGGGATCGGCCTGGACCGGCTCGCCGGACCGCTGCGGGACGCGGGCCTGGACCGGGTGAACATCTCCCTCGACACGCTGGACGCGGAACGGTTCGCCGCCCTCACCCACCGCCGCCGCCTGCCCGATGTGCTCGCCGGGCTCGGCGCGGCGGCCGCGGCCGGACTCACCCCGGTGAAGCTCAACACCGTGCTGATGCGCGGCGTGAACGACGACGAGGCGGTCGCGCTGCTCACCTTCGCCCTGACCCACGGGTACGAGCTGAGGTTCATCGAGCAGATGCCACTCGACGCGCAGCACGGTTGGGACCGCCGGACCATGGTCACCGCGGACGAGATCCTGGCCGCCCTGGAACGGGAGTTCACCCTGCTGCCGGACCCCGTGGCGCGCGGCGGTGCGCCGGCCGAGACCTGGCTCGTCACCGGCCCGAACGGGCCGGCGCGGGTGGGCATCATCGCGAGCGTGACCCGGCCGTTCTGCGGCGACTGCGACCGGACCCGGCTCACCGCGGACGGCCAGGTGCGCAACTGCCTGTTCGCGCGGGAGGAGTCGGACCTGCGGACCGCGCTGCGGGCCGGCGCGACCGACGAGGTGCTGGCCGACCGCTGGCGCGCCGCCATGTGGGCGAAGAAGCCGGGCCACGGCATCGACGACCCGACCTTCCTGCAGCCGGCCCGACCGATGTCCGCGATCGGTGGTTGAGCCGTCCATGGTCACCGTGCGGTACTACGCCGGGGCGAGAGCGGCGGCCGGCGTGGCCGAAGAGACCGTCCCCGCGACCACCCTGGCCGAGCTGGTCACCGAGCTGGAGGCCCGCCGGGGTACCGGTCTGGCCAAGGTGCTCGCCGCCGCGTCGTACCTGGTGGACGGGCTGGCCTGCCACGACCGGTTCGCCGCGCTGCCGGCGGACGCGACCGTCGACATCCTCCCGCCGTTCGCGGGAGGTTAGGTGATCTTCGGCTTCCTGGCGTTCGCGCTGACCGTCACCGTTCTGATCCACTTCTATCTCTGGCGGCGCCTGGTCCGCAGCACGACCCGGCCCGGACGGGCCCGCCGGACCGGTGGGTTCGTGGTACTCGGGCTGGCCCTGCTGGTACCCGTGACCATGGTCGCCTCCCGGGCCGGCGGCACCTGGCTGGCCTGGCCGGGTTACCTCTGGCTGTCCGTGATGTTCTACCTGCTCGTGATCTTCGCCGTACTCGAGCTGCCCCTGCTCGTGGTCAGGGTGTGGCTGCGCCGGCGGGCGGCGGCGACAACGGCGGTGGACGTCCCGGTCCTCGTGGCCGCTTCGGGGCCGGCGGCGCCACCGCCCGCGCCACCGGCCCCGCCGGGCCGGGATCACGACCCGGACCGGCGGCTGTTCCTGGCCCGCGGTGCGGCGATCTTCGCCGGACTCACCGCCACCGGCCTGACCGGGTACGGGGTGAGCCAGGCACTCGGCCCGCCGGTCCTCAAGCGGGTCCGGATCCCGCTGGCGAAGCTCGACCCGCGGGCCGACGGCCTGCGCATCGCGCTCGTCTCGGACGTCCACCTCGGACCGATCCTGGGCCGCGGGCACACGGTCCGGATCGTATCGATGATCAACGAGCTCGATGCCGACCTGGTGGCGATCGTGGGCGACCTGGTCGACGGGTCGGTCGCCGAGCTCGGCCCGGCCGCCGCACCGCTGGCCGGCCTGCGCAGCCGGTACGGGAACTTCTTCGTGACCGGCAACCACGAGTACTTCTCGGGTCACCAGGAGTGGATCGAGGAGGTACGCCGGCTCGGGCTGCGCCCGCTGCGCAACGAGCGGGTCGAGATCGTCCACCGTGGAGCAGCACTCGACCTGGCCGGGGTCAACGACGTGATCGGCAGCGAGTACGGCGACGCTCCCGACTTCGCCCGCACGCTCGACGGCCGGGATCCGTCCCGACCGGTGGTGCTCCTCGCGCACCAGCCGGTCCAGGCCCGCGAGGCGGCCCGGCACGGCGTCGACCTGCAGCTGTCCGGGCACACCCACGGCGGCCAGGTCGTACCGTTCAACCTCGTCGTGGCCGCCCAGCAGCCGGTGGTCGCGGGGCTCGGCACGGTCGACGGCCTGCCCGTCTACGTCACCAACGGTGTCGGGTTCTGGGGCCCACCGGTCCGGGTCGGCGCTCCACCGGACATCACCCTCGTCGAGCTCGGAGCCTGACCCGAGTCGGGGTGAGCGGAGCGCCAGTCGGCCCCGACCCGGGGGGACAGGCCCGCGAGCGGACCTGTCCCCTTCTTCACCCGAACGGCGCGGAGTCAGGCTCGGCGCACCGCCGGGGAGTCCCTTTCCCGGTAGTCCATACCCCTCAACGGTAACCATCTACACCTTCGGGCGTGCCGTCGCGTGCCACCCGACCTCCGCATGGCAAGATGCGGCGTGCCCCCGTTCAGCACAGGCTCGTTCGTCGCGGATCTGCACATCCACTCGAAGTACTCCCGGGCCTGCGCCCGCGACCTGGATCTGCCACACCTGGCCTGGTGGGCACGGCGCAAGGGGATCACCCTGCTGGGCACCGGCGACTTCACCCACCCGGCCTGGCTCGACCACCTGAAGGACGCGCTCGAACCAGCCGAACCTGGGCTCTACCGGCTCAAGCCAGACCTGGACCGGGACATGCTGCGCACCCTGCCGCCGCGGCTGGCGGGCGACGTACCGGTCCGGTTCCTGCTCTCGGTCGAGATCTCCACGATCTACAAGCGGGACGACCGTACCCGGAAGGTGCATCACCTGATCTATCTGCCGGACCTCGACGCGGTACAGCGGTTCAACACCCGGCTCGGGCGGATCGGCAACCTCGGCGCGGACGGCCGGCCCATCCTCGGCCTCGACTCCCGCGACCTGCTGGAGATCACGCTCGAGGCCAGCCCGGACGGGTACCTCGTCCCCGCGCACATCTGGACGCCGTGGTTCTCCGCGCTCGGCTCGAAGTCCGGCTTCGACGCGATCGCGGACTGCTACGCCGACCTGGCACAGCACATCTTCGCGGTCGAGACCGGACTCTCCTCGGACCCGGAGATGAACTGGCGGGTGTCCTCACTCGACGCGTACCGGCTGGTCTCCAACTCCGACGCGCACTCCGCCCCGGCGCTGGCCCGCGAGGCCACGGTGCTCGACTGCGGGCTCGACTACGCCGCGGTGCGGTCGACCCTGGAGACCGGGCGCGGCCTGGAGGGGACGATCGAGTTCTTCCCGGAAGAGGGCAAGTACCACGCCGACGGGCACCGGGCCTGCGGGGTGAACTGGGAGCCGGCCCGGACGCGGGAGGCCGGCGGGCGGTGCCCGGAGTGTGGCAAGCCGCTCACCGTCGGGGTGCTGAGCCGGGTCGAGGACCTCGCCGACCGGCCGGCGGGCCAGCACCCCGCGGGCGCACCGCGGGTCGCCCACCTGGTCCAGCTGCCCCAGATCCTCGGCGAGATCGGCGGGGTCGGGCCGCGCTCGAAGTCCGTCGAGGGCCAGCTGACCACGCTGGTCGCCGAACTCGGACCGGAGCTGGAGATCCTGACCCGGGTACCGCTGGAGGACGTCGGCCGGGCCGGCGGCGAGCTGCTACGCGAGGCGGTCGACCGGCTACGCCGCGGCGCGGTGCACCGCACTCCGGGCTTCGACGGCGAGTACGGCATCATCAGGCTCTTCGAGCCAGGTGAGCTGCGCTCGGCCGCGACGGCACCCGGCTCGGAGGCGCTCTTCGACCTGGCCCCGGTCCCGGAGCAGCGCAAGGAGCGCCGGCGGCCGGCACCGGCGGCCGCTCCGCCGCCCCGCAGGCAGCCACCGCCGCCCATCGCCCCGCCGCCCATCGCCCCGCCGCCCATCGCCTCGGCGCCGTCGCCGCACGCGCCGTTCGAGCCGATGCTGGCGGGCATGGAGGAGGTCGGCACCGGGCTGCTCGACCGGCTCGACGCCCTGCAGCGGGTGGCCGCCTCCGCACCCGGCGGCCCGCTGCTGATCGTGGCCGGGCCCGGCACCGGCAAGACCCGTACGCTCACCCACCGGATCGCGTACCTCTGCGCCGAGCTGAACGTCTTTCCGCAACGGTGCCTGGCGATCACGTTCACCCGCCGGGCCGCGGAGGAGATGCGGCACCGGCTGGAGTCGCTGCTCGGCCCGGTCGCCGAGGACGTCACGGTGGCCACGTTCCACGCGTTGGGCCTGTCGATCCTGCGGGAGAACGCGGCCGCCGCCGGGCTGCCGCCGGGGTTCCGGGTGGCGGACGAGACCGAGCGGGCGGCGGCCTGGGAGGAGGCGGGCGACGACCCGCTGCGGTACCTGAAACTGCTCCGCGCCGCCGAACTCGTCGACCTGGACGAACTGGTCACGCTGCCGGTCGCGCTGCTGCGGGAGACACCGTCCCTGGTCGAGCGGTACCGTGCCCGGTGGCCGTGGGTGTTCGTCGACGAGTACCAGGACGTGGACGGTACGCAGTACGAGCTGCTTCGCCTGCTCGTACCGGAGGACGGCAACATCTGCGCGATCGGCGACCCCGACCAGGCCATCTACGCGTTCCGCGGCGCGGACGTCTCGTACTTCCTCCGGTTCGCCCAGGACTTCCCGGATGCCCGGGTCGTCCGACTGACCCGGAACTACCGCTCGTCCGCCCCGATCCTGGCCGCCGCCGTCCAGGCCATCGCGCCGTCGTCCCTGGTACCCGGGCGCCGGATCGACCCCGCCCGGCTCGACCCGGACGCGCCGCTGGTCGGCCTCTACGCCGCCAGCTCACCCGCTGACGAGGCGGATTTCGTGGTACGGACGGTCGACGAGTTGGTCGGCGGCGTCTCGCACCGCTCGCTCGACTCCGGTCGGGTCGACTCGCGCGCCACCGTCTCGGGGACCGTGTCGTTCTCCGACGTGGCGGTCCTGTACCGGACCGACGCGCAGGCCGCGGCGATCGTCGACGGGCTGTCCCGGGCCGGGATCCCGGTGCAGAAGCGCTCGCACAACCGGCTGCGGGACCGGCCGGGCGTCGCGGCGATCGCGCGCGAGCTGCAGTTCGCCGGCGGGCTCGGCGGATCGCTGGCCGCACGGGTCCGGCTGGCGGCGACCGTCCTCGCGGAGCGGATGGCGGCACCCCGGCTCGACGAGGCCGTGGCCCTGTCGGTGGACGACCTCTGGGCCGCGGTCGACCTGCTCACCCCGCTGGCCCTGCGGTGCGGCGACGATCTCACCCGCTTCCTCACCGAGATCTCGACCGGCGCGGAGGTGGACGCGCTCGACCCGCGCGCCGAGGCGGTCACCCTGCTGACTCTGCACGCGGCCAAAGGGTTGGAGTTCCCGGTCGTCTTCCTGGCCGGCTGCGAGGACAGCCTGCTGCCGCTGCGCCTGCCGGGGGCGTCACCGTCCGACGAGGACCTCGCCGAGGAGCGCCGGCTGTTCTTCGTCGGCCTGACCCGCGCCCAGGACCGGCTGTACGTCAGCCATGCGCGCCGCCGCTTCCGGTACGGCGCGGAGCGCGAGACCGGACCCTCGCCCTTCCTCGGCGTGATCGACGCGGGGCTGCTCGAACGGATCGGCGACGCCGAACCCCGCCGCTCCCGTGATCGACAACTCCGGCTCATCTGAGCGCGAACGGAGCGCCGCGTCGCCTGGACCGAGGAGCGAAGCGACGAGGGAAGGCGGCGCACAGAGCGCAGAGTGGAGCGAAGCCGTAAATCTGACTGCCGACTCAGGGCTCGCGCCGCCCCGACGGTACCGGTAGGTTCCTTAGCAGCGCCTTAGGTGTCGATGTCAGGAGGCTTGTCGTGGTGCGACTGGTCGCGGTCGACGCCGCCACCCTGGTCCGGGTGGGCTTCGCCGCAACGGTCTCGGCATATCCGGAAGTCAGTCTCGCCGGGACGGCGGCGAGCGCCAGCGAGGCCAGGGAGATGGTCACCTGGCTCGAACCGGACGTGGTCGCGGTGGATGCGTGGCTACCCGACGGGGACGGGCTCGCCCTCGGCGCGGAGCTGCGGTCCGACCGCCCGACGCTCGGTGTGGTCCTGCTCGCGCCGGCCGACGACGATGTCCTGTTCCGCGCGCTCGAGGCGGGGTTGTCCGCGGTCGTGCCGCGGCAGGCCACGGTCGAGGTGCTGATGGCGTCCGTCCGGCACGCCGCCGTCGCGCCCGCGTCCTTCACCGCGCCGGACCTGGCCGGTGCGCTCGCCCGCCGGCGCGCCCGGTCGGCCTCGCTCAGCCCGCGCGAGCTGGAGATCCTCCAGCACCTGCACGGCGGGCTCAGCCTGCCCGCGATCGCGGCGACGCTCCGGCTCACCGAGTCGACGGTCCGGACGTACGTGACCAGGCTCTACGGCAAGCTCGGCGCGACGAGTCGCGCGCAGGCGCTGGTCGCCGCGTCGCAGCAGGGACTCCTGCCCACATCACGATGACCTTGCAGGTCAGGTAGCCGACAAGGATCTCCGATGGACCTCGGCTACGGTTGCCGGGAGGCGTAGGGGCGCGCGGCCGAGGAGGCACCGATGTCGAGCTATGGACCGCCGGGCGGGCCGGCGGGCCCTGGCGGCCAGGGTCCGGGCCAGTACGGTGATCCGGCCGACCCGTGGGGCACCCAGCCGACCGATCCGTGGGGTGGCGGCCAGCCCGGCCCACCCGGCCCGTCCTGGGGTGGCCAGCCCACGTCCGGACCACCCACGTCCGGCCCGCCCACGTCCGGGCCACCCGGATACCCGTCGAGCCCCGCCTACCCGTCGCCTCCGGGCGGCTACCCGCCGACCTCGGGTGGCTACCAGCCGTACTCGTACGAGCCGCCCCCGCCGGAGTACGCGTGGCAGTACCAGCCGCAGCCGCCGCCGAAGAACAACCGGAACGTCGTGCTGATCGTCGCTCTGGTGATCGTGCTCGTGCTGCTCGGCGCCGGCGCCGCGACCGCATACGTGCTGACCCGCGACACGAGCCCGCAGACCCAACCGAGCACGCTCCCGTCGGCCGCGGCCTCGCTGCCGGAGGGTGGTCCGATCAGCCCGGTGCCGGGGTCGCCCGGCGCGACCGGGTCCGACGCGCGCTTCGTCACCGCGGGCCAGTGCGTGGTCAACGACGGCACCAACACCAAGCCGCAGATGCGGATCGTGCCGTGCACGTCGGGGGCGTACGAGGTGCTCGAACGCTTCGACGGGACCATCGACTTCGAGAAGAAATGCCCGTCCGTGCCCGGATACCAGTACCACTTCTACTACGACAGCTCGCTGGACGTGCTCGACTTCGTGCTGTGCATGCGGAAGCGCTGAGGTGGGCAAGCGGTGAACGACACGCCGGTAGCGTCCTCTACGCATATCTAGGGGCAGCGCTAGAAAGCCCGATACGGTGCGAGACGTGGATCCCGTGCGGAACCCGTACGCCCCCGGTGCCGGCCAGCGGCCCCCCGAACTGGCCGGACGCGACCGGGAGTTGGAGGTCTTCGAGGTCGTGCTGGAGCGGGTCGCGCGGGGGCGGCCGGAGCGTTCTCTCGTGCTGACCGGCCTGCGTGGCGTCGGCAAGACCGTGCTGCTCAACACGCTGCGCTCGCAGGCCATCGGCCGGCTGTGGGGGACCGGAAAGATCGAGGCTCGCCCGGACCAGTCGCTGCGCCGGCCGGTGGTCGCGGCGCTGCACATGGCAGTCCGCGAGCTGGCCCCGCATCACCGGGCGCCGGATCGCGTCGAGGGGTTCCTCGCCGTCCTCAAGGCATTCGCGCTGCGGGCCAACCCCACCGGCGGACGGCTTCGCGACCGCTGGCAGCCGGGCATCGACGGGCCGGCCGCGACCGGCCGGGCCGACTCGGGCGACATCGAGATCGACCTCGTCGAGCTGTTCACCGACGCGGCGAGCGTGGCGACCGACGTCGGTACCGGGATCGCCCTGTTCATCGACGAGATGCAGGACCTCCTGCCCGAGGACGTCTCCGCGCTGTGCGCCGCGTGTCACGAGCTGTCCCAGCTCGGGGCGCCGCTGATCGTCGTCGGTGCCGGCCTGCCGCACCTGCCCGCCGTGCTCTCCGCGGCCAAGTCGTACTCGGAGCGGCTCTTCCGGTACCAGCGGATCGACCGGCTCGACCGGATCGCGGCCGACCAGGCGCTCTGCGCTCCGGCCGCGCGCGAGGACGTGGACTTCGAGTCGAAGGCGCTCGACACGCTGTACGAGAAGTCGGGCGGCTACCCGTACTTCGTGCAGGCGTACGGCAAGGCGACCTGGGACCACGCGCCGAAGTCCCCGGTCACCGCCGCCGACGTGCTGGTCGCGGCCCCCGAGGCCGAGGCGGAGCTGGCGGTCGGCTTCTTCGGTTCCCGGTACGAGCGGGCGACGCCCGCCGAGCGGGAGTACATGCGGACGATGGCGGTGCTCGGCGACGAGGACACCGCCGAGCACCCGGTGCCGACCGCGGAGATCGCCCGGACCCTGGGCCGCAAGCCGGCCTCGCTCTCCCCGGCCCGGGATGCGCTCATCAAGAAGGGCCTCATCTACTCCGGCGAGCGCGGCACCGTCGCGTTCACCGTGCCGCACTTCGGCCGCTACCTGCGGACACAGCCGTCGTAATCGAGTTGAAGTTGACGTAACGTCAACTTCTACGGTTGACTCCACGGGTCGGAGATTCCGGCCCGGCGATGGGAATACGACGGCATGACCTGGTCGATCGCGCAGGTGGCGAGGATGTCCAAGGTGACCTCCCGCACCCTGCGGCACTACGACGAGATCGGGCTGCTCCGGCCGGCGGGCACCGCGCCCAACGGTCGCCGGTACTACGGCCAGGAGCAGCTCCTGCGCCTGCAGCAGATCCTGCTGCTGCGCCAGCTCGGCCTGGGCCTGGACGCGATCGGGCAGGTACTGGACGGGCGGCCCGCCGTGGAGGTACTCCGGCACCACCACCAGTGGTTGCGCGCCGAGCAGGTCCGCCTGGACCGGTTGGCCCGGACCGTCGAGCAGACCATCGCGCAGTTGGAAGGAGACGAACCGATGGCGCCCGAGCAGTGGTTCGACGGCTTCGACCCGGAGCGCCAGGCGCGCTACGAGACCGAGCTGGTCGAGCGGCTGGGTGAGCAGGTCCGCCCGCACATCGAGGAGAGCAGGCGCCGGATGCGCGGCTGGACCACGGAGGAGGCGGCGGCGATCGGCCGCGAGTACGGCGAGATCGAGCAGCGCCTGGTCGCGCTGATCGAGGAGGGTGCGGCACCCGACGACCCGCGGGTGTACGACGTCCTCGACCGGCACTACGCGACCGTGTCCAGGTTCTGGACGCCGAACCGCGAGTCGTACACCGGGCTCGGACAGCTCTACGTGGACAGTCCGGACTTCAAGGCCCGCTACGACGCACAGCACCCGAGGCTGGCGGAGTTCCTGCGGGACTCGATGGCCGGCTACGCGCAGGCTCGCCTGGGCTGAGTACGATACGCCGCGTCGTGACAGACCCGGTGACATCACCCGAAGCACCCTCGCGCCGTACGGTCGCGGGGGTCTTCGCGGTCTCGTTCGGCACGCTGCTGGTCCTGCTCCTCGTCCGCAGCCGGGAGCTGTTCTCCCGGGTGGTCTACGAGGAGGGCGACTTCGCCGCGAACTCGATCATCACGTACCACGCCAAGCACTTCGCCCAGCTGGTCGGCAACTACTCCCGGGTGGGCTTCTCCCATCCGGGCCCGGCCTTCATCTACCTGCAGGCGGCGGGGGAGTGGCTGCTCTACGACGTTTCCGGCGTGGTGCCGTCGGCGTGGAACGGGCAGGCCGTCGGCATCCTCACGCTCAACGCCGCCTGCGTCGCACTCGCGCTGACCGTGATCTACAGCTGGTTTCCCTCCTGGGTCGCGGTAGCGGCGGCCGGCGGCGGGTTCCTCGCCTTCGTCGCCGCGTACGACCAGCTCTACAGCTCGACCTGGATGCCGTTCGCGTACTTCGCGCCGTTCCTGCTGCTGCTGATCACCGGTGCCTCGGTGCTCGCCGGCCGGCTGCGCCACCTGTGGTTGTTCGTGCTCGCCGGCGGGCTCCTGGTGCACGGGCACGCGTGCTTCCTCCTCTTCGTGCCGCTGACCGGGCTGGCCGTGCTGTGGCCGCACCGGCGCAGGCTCCGCCCGCACGTGCTTGCCGCGGCCGGGGTCGCCGTGCCGTTCCTGCTGCCGATCGTGCTGGATCTGGTGCTGCACTTCCCCGGCCAGATCCCGAAGTACTTCGACTACAGCGCCCGCGGGCTGCACCCGCCTTTGGACGCCGCGCGCTACCAGCTCCAGTTCTGGGCGGTGAACCCGTTCGTCGCGCTCACCGTCATGGCCGGCTTGTTCCTGGGGGTACGGCTGGTCGCCCGGCACCTGCCACGGCCCGACGAGGGGCGGTTCCTGCGCGCCGGAGTACGGGTGACCGCGGTCGCGACCGGGTTGTTCTTCGTATACGCGATCTACGGCATCGACGACCTGCGGGAGGCGTACGTCGGCTACTTCTCCCGGGCCATGCCGCTCTCGCTGCTGATGCTCGGCCTGGCCGGGGCGACCACGCTGGTCCTCGCGCTCGCCCGGGAACCGGCCTCGTGGCGGCTCGCGGTGCGCGGCGCCGCGCTCGCCGCGCTGACAGCCGGGCTGGTCGCAGCCAGCAGCACGATCGCGCTGGTCAACCGGCGCGGCGAGGTGCCCGGGGTACCGGTGGCCCTGGACGCGATGGCCGCCCAGGCGAGGGGCCGCCCGATCGTGCTCGAGGTCCGATCCGAGGCGGCCTGGGCCGAGGCGGTGCCGATGGTGATCGCGGGGGTACGCCGCGACCAGCGCGTCTGCCTGGCCGACGAGCGCTGGCGGCTGCTCGTGACGCCCGAGTTCGTCTGTACGCCCGACGAGCTGGCGACCGGGGAGCGGTTCGTCGTGGTACGCCGCGCCGAGGTGCCACCCGGCACCACCGGCCTCGCCGACGTCTCCCCCTCCCTGGTCGTCCGCCCCGACGGCCTCCGGTAGCCGCCACCCATCCCCGCCGGCCCGGTCGGTACACCTAGCGGCGCAGCCGGTCGACCAGGCCGTGCAGGTCACGCCGCTCGATCGCGGCGGCCATGAGCTCGGGAAACGCGTCGGGCGTACACGCGAACGCGGGCACCCCGAGCGCCGCGAGGGCCGCCGCGTTCTCGTGGTCGTACGACGGCGCGCCCTCGTCGGAGAGCGCCAGCAGCACGATCACCTGTACCCCGGCCGCGGTCAGCGCGGCGACCCGGGCCAGCATCTCGTCCCGGACGCCGCCCTCGTACAGGTCGCTGATCAGCACCAGGATGGTGTCCCGTGGCCGGGTCACCAGGCCCTGCGCGTACGCGATCGCGCGGTTGATGTCGGTACCGCCGCCGAGCTGCGTGCCGAAGAGCACCTCGACCGGATCGGCGAGCAGCTCGGTCAGGTCCGCCACCGAGGTGTCGAAGACGACCAGGGACGTGCGCACGGATCGGATCGAGGCGAGCACCGCGGCGAACACCGAAGAGTAGACGACCGAGGCCGCCATCGAGCCGGACTGGTCGACGCAGAGGATCACGTCCCGCTGGACCGCGTTCGTGCCGCGCCCGTACCCGATGAGCCGCTCCGGCACGACCGTACGCCGGGCCGGCAGGTAGTGCTTGAGGTTCGCGTGGATGGTCCGCTTCCAGTCGATGTCCCGGTGCCGTGGCCGGTTGACCCGGGTGGCCCGGTTGAGCGCGCCGCGGATCGCGGCCCGGGTCTTCTGCGCGATCCGCCGCTCCAGGTCGGCGACGACCCGGGCGACCACGGAGCGGGCGGCGTCCCGGGTCTGGTCCGGCATGACCCGGTTGAGCGAGAGCAGCGTGCCGACCAGGTGGACGTCCGGCTCGACGGCCTGCAGCATCTCCGGTTCGAAGAGCAGCCGGTGGAGTCCGAGCCGGTCGATCGCATCGGCCTGCATCACCTGGACCACAGTGGACGGAAAGTAGCTGCGGATGTCGCCCAACCAGCGGGCCACCCGCGGGGCGGAGGCGCTCAGGTCGGCGGACCGTGAACCGGGCGCGTCGCCCGGCCCGGCGTCGTACAGCGCGGCCAGCGCCGCGTCCACCCGCTGGTCGGCGTCGGAGAGCGACTCACCGGTACCGTCGTCGCCGCCGCCCAGCGCGAGCCGCCACCGCCGCAGCCGGTCCTCGCTCATGTCGTCGCCTCCCGACCCAGCAGCAGCCGGACCGTCGGCAGCACCATCGCGACCCGCTCCGGGTCGAGCCGATCCTCCGGCGCGATCCGGCCCTGCCCGCCCGGCGCCGCGGACAGCGAGCGCACCCGCTCCCCGATCAGCCGCCGCTCCGGCGCGGTGAACTGGCTGAACGTGCGCCGCAGCAGCGGTAGCACGGAGACGAACGTATCGTCCGGGATGGCCACGAGCCAGCCGTCGACCAACCGCAGGAGCCGTTCGTCGTGGACGAGCAGCAGCCCGCCGCCGTCGAGGAAACCCTCGATCCATCCGGCTCCGGTGCCCGGCGGTACCCCGACGGTGAGGACCAGGCCCATCCGGCGGGCCACCTCGTCATGATCCATCCGCCCGGCGTCGAACAGCAACCTGGTCAACCGCCCACCGAGCGTTCCGGCGAGGTCGACCAGCCGCTCGAGGACACCGAGCCACCGGTCCCGCAGCTCGGCATCGTCCACCAGCGACAGTGCACTGTGGACACCGTCGACGTGGCCGCGCATCTCCCGCGCCGCGTCGTCGTCCAGACCGGTAGCGGCGGCCGGCAGCCCGACGCAGACCCGGACCACCAGCCCGGCGATCACCGAGCGCAGCGAGCCGAGGTCGGTGCCCCGGACGTCGCCGTAGCGCAGCGTCCGGGCCAGCCCGGGCAGCGCGGCCATCAGGTGCACCACGTCGGTGTCCAGCGCGGCGCGCTCGTCCAGCGCGCGCAGGACCGTGTCGAACGCGTCCGGCAGGTCGGCGAGCAGGCAGCGCTCGACCAGGACGGTCACCTCACCCAGCCCTCGGGCCGCCGCGGCCCGGGACCGGGCCACCGCCGAGGCCGCCTCGGCGACGCTCGTGCCGTACCCGCTCGCGGCGACCAGGTCGACGGCGAACTCGGGCCGCCATTCCAGCTGCCAGGACTCCCAGAACGTACCTTTGCCGCGGCGTGGCTCGCCGGGTACGCCCCAGTCCACGTCGAGCAGCCGCAACCGGTGCAGCAGCCGGCTGCGGTCCAGGTCGATCGGCCGCCGCAGGTCCAGGTCCAGCTCCTTGACCACGGCCGATGGCGGCAGCCGGAGCCGGCGCTGGGCGGCCGCGACATCCCGGGCCAGCGGCGCGGCCGGTACGTCCTCCGGCACCTCGCCCAGCCGTTCCCCGACCACCACCTTGCGCGCGACCAGGGCCAGCCGCAGCTCGTCGCCGTCGCAGAGCGCCGCGCGGGTCGCCTCGGTCACCTCGGCGAGCCCGGCCAGCGGCCGGCCGCGCAGCGCCGCCAACGCCTCGGCCAGCCGGACCGCCTCGATCACGTGCGCGCTCGACACCGCCAGGCCTTCGTCCCGCAGCACCCGGGCGACGGCCACCATCCAGCGGGTGATCACCCGGTCGGGCGCGGTGAACAGGTGGTGGTACCAGCCGGGGGAGGAGACGCCCGCGCCGTACCCCTGCCAGGACGCCAGCCGCCCGTGCGTCCACGGCACCCAGGTCATCGTGACCTTCGTCCTCGGCAGCCCGCGCAGCGTGCGGGCGTCGTGGCTGGCCGGGGGGAGCGGCGCGGTCAGCGCGGGCACGTGCCACGCCCCGCTGACGACCGCCACCCGCTCGTACTCCCTGGTCGCCTTGCGCAGCTGGGTCCGCATGTACGCCTCCCGGCGCTGCTCGCCGGCCGGCGCGGGCTTGTCCCCCCGCAGCTCCGTCATCGCCTCGGCGATGGCGGCGAACGCGTCGTGCGTGCGGTGCTCGATCACGTCCTCCCACCAGCGCTCGGGGTCGTCGTACCCGGCCGCCGCGGCCAGCTCACCCAACGGATCGCGCCCGTCGCGCTCGACCTCCTCGGTACCGAAGCCGTGCGCGGCCGGAAGATCGAAGAACCGCACGGGTACGGCCGACCGCCCGGCCCAGCGCAGCGCCTGCCACTCGGGTGAGAAGTCGGCGAACGGCCAGAACGAGGCGCGCCGGCCGGCGCCCTTGGCCAGGTCGGCGGGGTAGGCGAGAAGTGCTACCGGTGGCCGCATCTCCTCCCGCTGGGCGAACCCGACGAGCGCGTCGGCTTCCGGCGGCCCCTCGATGAGCACGACCTCCGGCCGGTACGCGTCGAGCGCCCGTACCACGGCCCGCGCCGAACCTGGCCCGTGGTGCCGTACGCCGAGGAGCAGCGGGCTCATCAGGTGACGGACCTCGCCGCTCGGTAGAAGTCCTTCCAGCCGTCCCGTTCCCGGATGACCGTCTCCAGGTACTCCTGCCAGACCACCGTGTCGGCGACCGGGTCCTTGACCACCGCACCGACGATCCCGGCCGCTATGTCGGTCGGGCGCAGCACGCCGTCGCCGAAGTGGGTCGCCAGCGCGATCCCGTTGGTCACCACCGAGATCGCCTCGGCGGTCGAAAGGGTGCCGGACGGCGACTTCAGCCGGGTACGGCCGTCCTCGGTGATCCCGTCGCGCAGCTCGCGGAAGACCGTCACCACCCGGCGGATCTCCTCCACCGAAGCCGGTACCTCGGGTAGCTCCAGCGCCTGGCCGAGCGAGATGACCCGGCGGGCGACGATGTCGACCTCCTCGTCGGCGTTCGCGGGTACCGGCAACACCACCGTGTTGAACCGGCGGCGCAGCGCGCTGGACAGCTCGTTCACGCCGCGGTCCCGGTCGTTCGCGGTGGCGATCACGTTGAACCCCTTGCGTGCCTGCACCTCCTCGCCCAGCTCCGGGATCGGCAGCGCCTTCTCCGAGAGCACGGTGATCAGCGTGTCCTGCACGTCGGACGGGATCCGGGTCAGCTCCTCGACCCGGGCGATCGACCCGATGGACATGGCCCGCATGACCGGCCCGGCGACCAGCGCGGCCCGGGACGGGCCGTCGGCGAGCAGGCGGGCGTAGTTCCAGCCGTACCGCATCGCCTCCTCGGGCGTACCGGCGGTGCCCTGGACGAGCAGCGTCGAGTCGCCGCTGATCGCCGCGGCGAGATGCTCGGAGACCCAGGTCTTGGCGGTGCCCGGCACGCCGAGCAGGAGCAGCGCCCGGTCGGTGGCGAGCGTCGCCACGGCGACCTCGATGAGCCGGCGTACCCCGACGTACTTCGGCGAGATCTGATCGCCGTCGCCCATCAGGTAGGTGACGACCGCCTGCGGGGACAGCCGCCAGCCGGGCGGCTTCGGCCGGTCGTCGGCCTTTGCGAGCGCGGCCAGCTCGTCGGCGTACTGCTGCTCGGCGTGCTCCCGCTGGACGGCACCGGTCATGCCGGCCTCCCGGCGGTAGCGGGAGGCCGGCATGACCAGCAGTTGGCTAGCAGTGTCATGACAGCTCCTCGATCATGTCGTGGCGGAACCGGAGGGTCTCGGCCAGCCGCTCGACGGCCTGGCGGGCGGCCATGTTCGCCACATCGCGGTCGTCCGCTCCCGCCAGGATGCCATCGAGCAACGCCGGATCTGGCGGCAGGCGGGTGGCGGCGATCCGGCTGCGCTCCCGGACCCGCCGGCCGGTACCGGACCGGCGCACCAGCGCGACGAGGTCGTCCCGGAAGGCCGCCACCAGCTCCGGTGGCCACGGCGCCGGGCACAGGTCGAGCAGCCGGTCCAGGCCGGCCTCGTCGTCCGGCGACCGCAACTTCGCCACCGCCCGGTCGGCGCGCTCCGCCGCCGGCAGCACCTCGTAGAGCGACTCCAGCAGGAACACGTCGTCCGGCCGGGGGTCGGCCTTGACCTGCGGCTCCAGCAGGTCGAGCAGCGCGGCTGCCCAGTCGGCGGCTCGTTGGCCGGCCGCCGCCCGCGCGAGGGCCCGGTGCAGCACCCGGTCCCAGCCGTCGGCCACGGTCAGTCGCAGCAGGTCCGGTGGCCAGGCCTGAAGCGGGGTCCGGGCGACCACCTCCTCCAGCCACCAGGTTCGCGCACCGACGCCGGCCGGTGGTTTCGGCACGATCCCGTCGCGCTGCATCGCCGAATCGCAGACCGCGGGCGGGTCGACGCGCAGCAGCGGACCGTCCCGCTGGACGGCGGCCCGCGCCCGGTCGGCCATCCGCCGGCCGTACCCGGAATCCGGCAGCTCGGCGAGCAGGGCGAGGGCCCGGTTGCGGACCTCACGCCGGCGGTCGTCGAGGGCACGCTCCAGCAACGCCTCGTCCGCGGCGGAGAGGTTGACCCGCAACGCCTCCAGCAGCGGGGCCCGGTCCTCCCCGCCCTCCCCGGCCCAGCCGGATTCGAGCAGCTCACGCCCGGCGTCCGGGTCCTTGGCCCGGACCGCCCGCAGGTGGGCGACCCGTTGTGGCAGGGTCCCCTCCTCCCAGGCGGCCGGGTTCCCGGTATCGGCCGGCGACCACAGGTACGCCCACGTCGGGTTCTGCGCCGCCAGCCAGGGTGCGCGGGCGCCGCCCGCCGCGGCGACCAGCGGGCGCAACGACCGGTGGGCCCGGGCGGCGTCGAGCAGCTCGGGCAGGACCGCCGGGGACACCCGCAGGCCCCGGTCGACGGCCGCGGTCAGCCACTCGACGACCAGATCCAGCCGGGCCTCGACGCCGCCACCCTGGGCGTCGAGCAGCCCGGCGAGCCGCACCGACGCGGCCGCCGGTGCGGCCGGCGCGGTCTCCTCGGGGGCCGGCTCCGGCAGGGTCAGACCCTCCAGCGCCGGTACCGCGGCCCGCCGCGCGACGGCCAGCTCCGCCGCGTCGTCCAGCAGGTCCGGCGCCGGCCGCCGCTCGGTACCGACGAGCGCGGCCGAGAGCAGGTCGCTCCACTGTGCACTCACAGCATCTCCGGTCCGTCGGCGGACCAGACGGTCAGCGGTCGCAGGCCGGCCGGGGTCCACTCGCCGGCCAGGCGGACCGGCCGGTTGCCGGAGACCGAGACCAACCGCCACGGCTGCTCCGGGGACCGGGCGAGCGGCAGACCGGCACCGGTGTCGTCGACGACCGCCCAGCGGGCGCCGGTCCGGACCGGAACCACGCCGGCGAGCCACATCGGCCAGCGGTCGAGCCACGGGTCGGCGGCGAGGCCGGCGGCGTACCCGCGCAACGCGGCCCCGATCCGCAGCCCGCCCACGGCCGCCGCTGGTTCGGGGGGTCCGTGCCGGGCCGAGACGAGCGCCCGCAGCGGTGCGCCACCCGGGTAGAAACACAGGTCCGCGTCGACCGTGGTGCCGAGCACGAAGTCCCCCGGTAGCTGCTGCCCGGATGGCGTGAACGTGAGGATCAGCGCCGGCCGGCCGTGCTCGACGCCGGACAACCAGACCCGGCGCACGGTCAGGAACTCGTCGGCCTCGTCGTGGATCGCGATCACCAGCCACCGGTCCCGTACCGGCGGCGAGGCGAGCACGTCGTCGGTGGCGACCTGGTAGCCCACCCGGGTACGCACCGTCGCGGCGAGGTCGGCGGGCAATGCGTCGAGCCGGTCGTGCGCGGCGACCAGCAGCCGCAGCAGCGCCAGCTCGGTGAGCAGCCGGTCCGGCGCGCCGGCGGACGCCGCGGAGGCCAGCCGGCGGACCGAGCCGGCGGCGCCCGGCGCCTGCGCGTCCACGAGCCGGGCGGCCATCGCGTCCCAGTGCCCGTACCCGAGCCGGGCCGCGCCCGCGATGCCGTGCCGGACCTGGTCGGCCAGCCACCGGTCGAGCTCCGCGAGGCCGGCGGCGACCCGCCCGGCACGTCGCTCGATCGTCGTGGGGCTGATCGTCCGTGGACCGGTGGTCCGGGCCGTGCGAGCCTCGCGGGCCGCGTACCACTCCGCGGCCCAACCCGGCGGCGTGGCCTCCGGGAGGCCGCCGCCGGCCCAGAGCAGTAGCAGGCCGAGCGCGTGCTTGCACGGGATCTTGCGGCTCGGGCACGAGCACCGGTACGCCGGGCCGGAGGTGTCGACGCCCGTCTGGTACAGCCTGGTCCCGCTGCCGGGACACAACCCCCAGAGCAGACCGTCCTCGGGATCCCAGCCTGCTTCCCGCCACCGGTGTGGGCCGGCCAGCTCGCGAGCCGCCCGCTGCGAGGCGGCGTCCGGTGCGAGTGCCAGCACCTGTGCGACGCTCCACAGCACGGTTGCACCTTAGCGACCGGGTCGGACAGTTCGTGGGGTACGCCGGCCCCGGACGGGGTAAGACAGAGTGCATGAGACCGGTACGTGCCGCCGCCCGCGCCATGCTCGGCGCAATCTTCATCGCCAGTGGTACCCGCGCCCTGGCGAACTCCGAACAGTTGGCGGCCCGCGCAAAGCTGGTCACGGACCGTGTCGGACCCCTGCTCGAGAAGGCTGACTCCCGCCTACCGACCGAGGCGCGGACGTTGGTCCGGATCAACGGCGCGGTCCAGGTCGCCGCAGGCGCACTGCTCGCCACCGGACACGTGACCCGCCCCGCGGCCGCTGTGCTGGCCGGCTCACTGGTGCCGACCACGATCGCCGGCCACCCGTTCTGGCTCGAGGACGACCGCGTACAACGACGCAACCAGCAGGTCCACTTCCTCAAGAACCTCGGACTGCTGGGTGGCCTGCTGCTGGCGGCCGCGGACACCGAGGGCCGGCCGGGCCTGCGCTGGCGCACCGAGAACGCGATCCGAACCGCCAAGCGCGAGGTCCGCCTCGCCCGCCGCGCCGCCGTCGTCGGGGCCGGCATCCGTCGCAAGCTACCCGGGTGAGACCGGTTTCACCACGAATCACCAGAACTGGTCTGGCTACGTTTAACCAGTTGGAAATGTCGCGAAGACGTGTGGGATCGGACACGTTCGGGTAACGCGGGAGGTGCCGAGGTGTCGGATCGCTCTAGGCTCCGAATCGGACCTGGGGGTACTGACACCATGCCGGCGACCGTTCTGGAACGGATCCATCGCCTCGTCCCGGGTCACCGTGCACGTGGGCTCGATCGCTGGATGATCGTCCGACTCGGCATCGTTGCCGGCGCTGTCCTTGGGGCAATGCTGGCTGTTCGCGCTTTCGGTCGGCCGTACATCTTCTTCGATCTGCGGATCTATCACGGCGCGGTGGTCTGGTGGTGGGGCGGCAACGACCTGTACGAATTCATCGCGCCCGACATCACGCTCGGCTTCACGTACCCGCCGTTCGCGGCGATCATGATGGCGCCGATGGTCGTGGTCGACGTGACCACCGCCGGTTACCTCAGCGCGTTCGCCAGCCTCACCGCGCTGGCGGCGGTGCTCATCGCGATCCTGGTCCCGGTCGCCGACCGGTGCGGCTGGCCGCGCTGGTTCGCCGTCGCGGTGGCGCTGCCGATGGCGTGGGCCACCGAGCCGGTCCGCGAGACGCTCGGGTACGGGCAGGTCAACCTGCTCCTGTTCGGTCTGATCATGGCCGACCTCGTGGCGCTGCGCTGGCGGTACCGGGCCGGCGTGCGGACCCCACGGTCGACCGGGTTCCAACTCCGTCGCTTGTGGACGGACGGGGCCTGGGCGGGGGTCGGTATCGGCCTGGCCACCGCGATCAAACTCACTCCCGCGCTGTTCATCTGCTACCTGCTGATCACCCGCCAGTGGCGGGCCGCGGCGACCGCGCTGGGCACCGCGGTCGGCGTCACGGTCGGCGGCTTCCTGATCGCGTCGCGGGAGTCGTTCACGTACTTCACCAGCGTGCTCTGGCAGACCGACCGGGTCGGCGTGGCCGACATGACCCCGAACCAGTCGCTGGCCGGCCTGCTCGCCCGGCTGTACGACTCCCGTGAGACGCCGGGCCTGCTCTGGCTGGCGTTCGCCATGCTGCTGCTGGCCGTCGGGCTGTCCCGGGCCGTCAGCGCGCACGGCGAGGGTGACGAACTGGCCGCGTTCACACTGGTCGGCCTCACCGCGAACGTGGTCAGCCCCATCTCGTGGTCCCACCACCTGGTCTTCGTGCTGCCGGCGATCGTCATCCTGCTCGACGCGGGCCTGCGGCGGCGGGCCGCCAGCCGGGGGTTGATCGGGTTCTCCGCCCTGGCCGGGGTACGGCAGATCGCGGCCGCGGTCGGCGTGTTCGCGCTGTTCGTGATCTCGCCGATCTGGCCGTACGAGCACCAACTCCCGCAGGTGTCGCACTATGCCGACGGTCTGTTCGGCGCGCTCGCCGAGAACTCGCTGGCCCTGGCGTTGATCGCGCTCGTCGCGGCGCTGCCGTGGCGGCCCGGCGCGGAGCCCGCGTTCTATACCGAGCCCGCCCTGCACGTCGGCCGCCGCGTGCTGGACCCCGCGGGGCCGCGGGTTACGGGCAGTTGACCCACTCCTCGGTGCCGTCGGCGAACACCTGACGTTTCCAGACCGGCAGCCGGGCCTTGACCTCGTCCACGAGCCGGGCGCAGGCGGCGAACGCCTCCGCCCGGTGTGCGGTCGACACGGCCGCGGCCAGCGCGACGTCCCCGATCTCCAGCGTGCCGATCCGGTGCGAGACCGCGACCGCGTACACCGCCGGATCCTTCGCGACCTCCTCGGCCACCTCCCGGAGCACGGCCTCCGCGGTCGGGTGGCCCTCGTACTCGAGCAGCGTCACCGGGCGGCCCTCGTCGTGATCGCGGACCACGCCGGCGAAGGACACCACCGCCCCCGCCCGCGGGCCGGCCACCGCGCGCTCGTGGGCGGCGACGTCCAGGGCCTGCGTCGTCACGGTTGCGGTCAGCATCGCTCACCCTCCAGAAGCGGCAGCGGTACGAACGGAACGCGCGCCCCCGGCTCGCCGGTGGTGCCCGGGGCGATGACCGCGAAGCCGGCCGACGTCGCGAGCCCGCGCAGCATCGAGGAGCCGACGTGCTCCAGCGGGTACGCCCGGCCGTCCTCCATCTGGACCAGCGCGAGGTGGGTGTCGTTGCCGCGGCCGCGGATGGCAGCGCCGAGGGTGACCGTCCCCGGCTGCGGCACGGGCCGGCCGGTCCACCCGGCCAGCAACGGCGCAACCAGCGAGACCAGCGCCACGACCGCCGACTGCGGGTTGCCCGGAAGCCCGGCGAGGATCTGACCCTGCGGGAACGTGGCCAGCAGCATGGGGAATCCGGGCCGAACCTGGACCGCGTTGACGATGTACTCCGCGCCCAGGTCCTTGAGTGCCGGGTGCAGGTGGTCGACCGGGCCGTGCATCGTCCCGCCGGTGGTGCAGACCAGGTCGGCGCCGCCGGCCAGGGCGGACCGGATCGCGTCCACGTGCGCGTCGAGCGTGTCCCGGACCGGCCCGACCACGGCTGCCCCGGAGATCTCCGCGCCGAGCCGGCCGAGCCAGGCCGGAATCTGCGGGCCGAGCGCGTCGCGGACCCGCCCGGCACCCGGCGGGCCGGAGGTCAGCAGCTCGTCGCCGAAGACCAGTAGCGCGGCGGCCGGCCGGCGGCGTACCGGCAGGCTGTCGTACCCGCAGGAGGCGGCCAGCCCGATGACGCCGGGGGTCACCGGGATACCGGCGGGCAGCAGCTGCTCGCCCTTGCTCGCCTCCTCGCCCGGTTCGCGCCACTCCGGCTGGGCCCGTGGTTCGCCGGTGATCCTCTCGCCGTCGCGCCGGGAGTCCTCCACCCGGACGATTGCCTCGGTGCCCCGCGGGACCATCGCGCCCGTGGCGATCTCCATGGCCGTACCGTCGCTGGTGAGGTCGGGCGCGTCGCTGCCGGCCAGTACCCGGCCGGTCACCCGCCACGGCCCGGCTCCCCGTACCGCGTAACCGTCCACACTGGACGTCGGGAAGGCCGGCAGGTCGGTACGGGCGACGAGCGGCTCGGCCAGAGTGGTGCCGTCCGCGGCGGCCAGCGGCACCTCGATCGGGGGCGTCGCCGCGTCACGACCCGCGGCGTACGCCGCCTGCCGCGCGTCGAGCCACGCCATGGGACCCATCGTCACGCGTCCGAGCCTAGTCCCCGGCGCGGGGATGGTCGCCGCCGCGAAGTTGCTGCACCGCGTGGGCCAGGATGCCGCCGAGGACGGCGAGGCCGTCCCGCGCGCCACCGGTCGACCCGGGCAGATTCACGATCAGCGTCCGGCCGGTCACCCCGGCCAGCCCGCGGGACAGCGCGGCGGTCGGTACCTTCTCCGCGCCCCGGGCCCGGATCGCTTCGGCGATGCCCGGCACCTCGTAGTCGAGCACGGCTCTGGTGGCCTCCGGCGTCCGGTCGGTGGGCGTGATGCCGGTGCCGCCGCTGGTGAGGATCACGTCGACGCCCTGGGCGACGGCTTCGCGGAGGGCGGCGGTCACCGGCTCGCCGTCGGGGACCACGTACGGCTCGTCGACCCGGAAGCCCAGCTCGTGCAGTCCGTCCACCAGCAGCGGGCCGCTGGTGTCCTGGTAGACACCGGCCGCGGCCCGGTTCGACGCGACGATCACGCGGGCCCTCACGGCCGTACCCACTCGCCGGTCTTGCCGCCCTCCTTGCGCAGCACCCGCACCTTGTCGATGGTCGCGGCCGGGTCCACCGCCTTGATCATGTCGATCAGGGCGAGACCGGCCACCGTGACCGCGGTGAGCGCCTCCATCTCCACGCCGGTCCGGTCCGCGGTACGGACCTCGGCGGTGATCTCGACCGCGTCGTCGGTGACCGTCAGGTCGACGGTGACCTTGTGCAGCGCGATCGGATGGCAGAGCGGGACGAGATCCGGTGTCCGCTTCGCCCCCATGATGCCGGCGAGCCGCGCGACCCCGAGCGCGTCCCCCTTGGGCACCCCCTCGCCGCGCAGCAGGCTCGTCACCTCCGCCGTGGTGGTCACCCGTCCGGCCGCCACCGCCCGCCGGACCGTGACCGCCTTCTCCGATACGTCCACCATGCGTGCCGCACCGGTCTCGTCGACGTGGGTGAGGCCCGTTCGTTCCGCCACCCCTGTGAGCCTAGGCGGTGGCTGCGTGCTCGACCGCGAGGGCCTTACGCAGTTTCGACCGGGCCCGGTCGAGGCTGCGCTGGGACGCCTTGGCCGTGACGCCGAGCCGCCCGGCGACCTCGGTATGCCGGTGCCCGGCGACGACCAGCCGTACGACCTGCTCCTCCTGCCCGGTCAGCCGGGCCCGATCGATCAGCGTCCCGACGTACTGCCGGCCCACCACCTCCCGCTC
>Ga0209382_10001480_pt1 | contig 36835 bp, 24 predicted proteins | sample SoiMetdeltSBSDD5_FD_187599 | JGI IMG/M metagenome (GOLD analysis project Ga0209382, IMG submission 187599) | Bulk soil microbial communities from a Populus tree surrounding site in Tennessee, USA - Soil MetaG P. deltoides SBSDD5 (SPAdes) (version 2) | ecosystem: Environmental > Terrestrial >... | reverse complement strand
GGCCGGAAGCAGCTCGCTCGCGAAACCGAAGACTGGACGCGCATCGTCGAGGTGATGGGCCGGTTGCTCGCGGAAGGAGCGGAATGATGACCCTCCGCGAGCTGGCCGCCCGGATCGCCGCGTTCGTCACTCGCCGCCACGGGCGCAGCGATCTCGACGATCAACTGCAGTTTCACCGCGAGATGCTCGAAGAGCAGCTGCGCAGTCAGGGGCTGACCGCAGCGGACGCCGCGCGCGAGGCGCGCCGCAGGATCGGCGGACCGGCGCAGATTGGGGAGGCCTGGCAGGACCAGCGCTCCCTGCCGTGGCTGGAGACGCTGATCGGGGATCTGCGATTCGGCGCCCGCATGCTGGTGCGCGCGCCGGGATTCAGCCTCGCGGCGCTCTTCACGCTGACGCTCGGGATCGGCGCGAATACCGCGATGTTCACCATCGTCGACGCCGTGCTCCTGCGTCCGCTCCCGTATGTCGAACCGGAACGGCTAGTCACGATTGGCGACCGCAACGCGGAGGGGCTGGCGACCAACGTCGACTTCACCACGGTCGCCGACTGGCGGGCGCGCAGCCGCAGCTTCGAGAGCCTGGCGCTGATGCGCGGCTGGCAGCCGACGCTGGTGGTGGCGGGCGAAGCCGAACGGCTGCCCGCGGTGCGCGTCAGCTGGAACTACTTCGACATGATGGGTGTGCGTCCCGCCCTCGGGCGGATGTTCACGGCTGACGACGACCGTCCCGATCACTGGCGGGTGCTGCTGCTGAGCGACGCGCTGTGGCGCCGCCGCTTCGGCGCCGATCCGTCGGTGGTTGGCCGGACCATCGTCATGAACGATCGCGAATACCGGGTGATTGGTGTGATGCCTGCGAGCTTCGAGCCGCTCGATGCGGCCAGGTACTACGCCGCGGCGCAGCTCTGGGCTCCGATCGGTTACGACGTGTCGATGCGCGAGGCCTGCCGCGGATGCCAGCATCTTCGGGCGTTTGGCCGCCTGAAACCCGGTGTCACGGTTGCGCACGCGGCTGCCGAGATGAACGCGATCCGCGAGCAGCTGCGGCGTGAGTATCCGAACGAGTACGAGACCGGCAGCATCGCGATCATTCCGCTCCGCGACGCGCTGACCGGCCGATTCCGCATTGCGCTCCAGGTGCTCCTGGCCGCGGTGGGCGTCGTGCTCCTGATCGCGTGCGCCAACGTCGCGAACCTGCTGTTCGCGCGGTCGCTCACCCGTCAGCGCGAGCTGACGCTGCGCTCCATGCTTGGCGCGGGGCGCGGGCGAATCGTGCGGCAGCTGCTGACGGAGAGCGCGCTGCTCAGCGTCTGCGGCGCCGCCGCCGGGGTGTTGCTCGCGATGCTCACGGTGAGCGGGCTCGCCGCATTTGCCCCGGTGTCGCTGCCGCGCCTCGATCACGTCGGGGTGGACGCACGCGTGCTGCTGTTTACGGCAATCACCGCGTTGCTCACGACCATCGCCTTCGGGCTCGCGCCGGCGTGGCGTGCCGCGGGGTCGGGTGTTCAGACGACCTTAGCCGCCGATTCCCGCAGCGTCGTCGGCGGGTCGTCATGAGCGCGAGCCGTGCTCGTGGTCGTCGACCTCGCCCTGGCGCTCGTCCTTCTCGCCGGTGCCGGACTGATGCTGCGCACGGTGGTCGCGCTCACCCGCGCGAATCCCGGGTTCGACGCGGCGCGTGTGTTGACGCTGCAGTTCTCCCTCGTGGGGAAGGCCTACGCCGAGGATCCGGCCGTGGTGGCGTTTCAGCAGCACGTCCTCGAGCAGACCCGCGCCGTTCCCGGCGTCGAAGCGGTGGCGCTCGCCGGTCAGGTCCCGTTCGGCGGCAACGGCGATTGCTGGGGATTTCACGCGCAGGGTCGCATCAAGCCCAACCCTGCCGACGATCCCTGCATCGAGCGCTACGGCACGACGCCCGACTACCTGCGGGTCATGGGCATGACGGTGCGCGTCGGACGGTTCTTCAGCGAGCGCGATACCACGGCGTCTCAGCCGGTGATCGTGATCTCGGACTCGACCGCGCGGACGATCTGGGGCAGCGACAACCCGATTGGCGCGCAGGTGCGGATTGGCGCTGCCGATCGTGGGCCGTGGAGAACCGTGATCGGCGTTGTCGCCGATGCGCATCACGACGATGTGACGGCGCCACCGACGGCCGCGATGTACACGCCGCAGACGCAGGTCACGGATTCGTTTCTCGTAGCGGTGATCAAGTCGTCAACGACCGATGCCGACGTGCTTGCCGCGCCGGCGCGGGCGGTGCTTCGCGCGCTCGATCCCGCGGTGCCTGTGTACGACGTCGCCGCGCTCGACACGCTCGTCGCGAAGGCGTCAGCCCAGCGCGTCTTCGTGATGCGGCTGCTCGCCGGCTTCGCCGGGATGGCGTTGCTGCTCGCCGCCATCGGCCTCTACGGCGTCGTGTCCTACGGGGTGTCGCAGCGCACCCGGGAAGTCGGCGTCCGCGTCGCGCTCGGCGCGCAGCCGGGCGACATCCTGCGGCTCGTCATGTCGCGCGGGTTCTCGCTGATCGGCGCCGGAATCGGCGTGGGCCTCGTCGCGGCCCTGATCACCACCCGATTCCTCGACACGCTGGTGTTCGGCGTCAGCCCCCTCGACGGCCCGACGTTTGGCGCGGCGGCGGCACTTCTTCTGGTCGTGGCCCTGGCGGCGCACTGGATTCCGCTCAGGCGGGCACTGCGTATCGATCCGGCGATTGCGCTGCGGCAGGAATGAGATGCGGGAAGTGCTCTCGCGTCTCGTGGGGTGCCTTCGCGGCCGGCGCCTCGACCGCGACCTGGACGACGAGATGCGCTTTCACCTCGAGATGGCGACCGACGAGTACCTGCGTCGCGGCCTGGACCGCGACGACGCGCGGGCGTCGGCGCTGAGAAATTTCGGAGGAGTCACGCAGATGAAAGAAGCGTATCGGGATCAGCGTGGACTGCCGTGGATCGACATGCTCCTCCAGGACGTGCGATACGGCGGCCGGATGCTCCTGCGGGCGCCTGGATTCACCTGTGCGGCCCTGCTGACGCTGGCGCTGGGAATCGGCGCCAACACGGCGATCTTCAGCGTGGTCAACGCCGTGCTGCTGCGGCCATTGCCCTACCCGCAGCCCGATCGACTCGTGCAGTTCGTGCGGCAGCGCAGCGTGGAGGCTCAAGGTCAGACAGGGCGGCGGTACCTGTTCTTTCGGGATCACTTGAAGAGCGTCGAGGCACTCACGGCCTATCGCGGTGCCGGATCCTTGAACATGACGCGTGGCGATGCGGCCCGATTCGTCTCGGTCCGCGCCGTCTCGAAGGAGTACTTCACGGTGTTTGGCGTGGCGCCGGCGCTGGGCCAGCCTTTCACCGACGAACACGACGTCACCGGTGGCCCCGATGTCGCTATTCTGAGCCATGCGCTCTGGCAGGGCGCGTTCCAGGGCCGTGCCGATGTCATTGGCGCCACGGTCCACGTGGCGGAAAAGCCGTACACGGTGATCGGGGTTCTGCCGGACTGGTTCGAAGCGGATTCGGCCCCCGACATGTTGATCCCATTGCGCCCCGGTGTGACCGGACCGGGCGGTGGATTCAACTACACCGTCGCCGGGCGATTGCGCCAGGGCGTGTCTCCCGACGAGGCGTCGGCCGAGGTCATCGCACTCTGGAGCGCTTTCCGCGCCGAGTTCCCGAACGCGTCAGGAGAGCGGGAGCGGCCATCCGGCTTCGTGTCGCTTCAGGAGAGTGTCGCCAGCACCGTCAAGCCGTCGCTCTTGATGATGTCTGGCGCGGTCGGGTTGCTGCTGCTGATAGCCTGTGCGAACACCGCAAACCTGCTGCTGGCGCGCGCGCAGAGCCGGGGGCGGGAGATGGCCGTCCGCGCGGCGCTCGGCGCGGGCCGCGGACGAATCGTCCGCCAGGTGCTGACCGAGAGCACGCTGCTCGCGCTCGCCGGCGCCATACTCGGCGTGGCGCTGGCGTACTGGACGGTGCCCGCCCTGCTGGCGCTGACGCCGCCGATCTACCGTGTGGCGGCTGACGTCAGGATCGATGGCGTCGTGCTGCTGACGACGCTCCTGCTTGCCGCGGTGACCGGGATCCTCTTTGGCATTGCCCCGGCACTCGGGTCATCGCGCCATGACGTCAACGAGGCATTCAAGGAAGACGGCACGCGCACGGCAGGCTCTCGCCGATCCGGATGGTTGCGACGGCTGCTCGTCACGGGCGAGGTCGCGCTCTGTATGCTGCTGCTCGTGGGCGCGGGTCTCCTCGCTCAGACGTTTCTCAAACTGCGGGCCGTCGATCCCGGGTTCGATATCCACGGCGTCCTGACCGCGCGCATGTCGATGCAAGGAGAGCGGTACACCGCGCCGGACGCGCTGACCCGCTTTTACGACGAGGGCCTTGCCCGCATCCGTCGTTTACCCGGCGTTCACGCCGCCGCCGTCGTCAACGGCGTACCCCTCGAGCGCGCGCTCAATCTGAACGTCACGGTGCTGGACGGACCGGAAAAAGTCGAGAACGCGCTGATTGACTGGCGCTATGCCACAACCGCTTACTTCCAGACGATGGGCATTCCGATCGTCGCCGGCCGGGGCTTCAACGACACCGATCGTGGCGGATCGGTCCCTGTGGCCGTCGTCAGCGAGGAGTTCGCCCGCAGGTTCTTTCAGGCGGGATCGCCGCTCGGCCGGCACATCCGGGTCTTCAAAGACGACGGCGCGATCGAGATTGTCGGCGTCGCGAAGAACCTCAAGGAGAGCGGTCTCCGCTCCCGCCCGATACCGGTCATGTACGTGCCGGTTGCGCAGACGCATGCGGCCGCCATTCGAACGACCCACACCTATTACCACGTCAGCTGGGTCGTGCGCGCCGATAGCCCCGGCGCCGCACTCCGGCGGCAGATCGAAGAGGAGATTCGCGCGATCGATCCCCGCCAGCCGTTCTCGGCGTTCCGGACGATGGAGGAGACGAAGATGCAGTCGATGGCGGTCGAGCGCTTTCAGATGACGCTGCTCGGCATCTTCGCGGTCATCGGCCTTCTGCTCGCCACAGCGGGGATCTATGGCCTGGTCGCGTATTCCGTGAACCAGCGCACACGCGAATTCGGGATTCGCGTGGCGCTCGGCGCGTCGGCCAACCGCATCCTTCGCGCGGTGGTCGGACAGGGGATCCTGCTGGCGGTTGTGGGAGTCGCGATTGGCGCTGTCGCCGCGGTGTTTGCGACGCGCGTGTTGCGGACGTTCGTCTGGGAAGTGAGCACCCTCGATCCTGCAACCTACATCGTCGTGGCAGCTGTGCTGATCGCGGTGGCCGTCATTGCGAGCCTTGTGCCCGCGTTGCGGGCCGTGCGGCTCAATCCGGTCGCGGCGTTGAGAGAGTAGCCAAGGGACTGTTCTGTTGATTTCTATAGTGTCAAATCCCAAATCCCAAGTTCCAAGCTCCAAGCTCCAACGTACTCCCAACCTCCAAGTCCCAACCAGGTGGAGGTTGATTTGGGATTTGGGAGTGGGTGCGTTGGGATTTGGAGCTTGGAGCTTGGGATTTGACGCTATCGGAATGACCGGGACATCCGCTGTTCACGCCACCGCGCGAACCAGTTGATTGATGCGTTGGCGTATCGCCTGGGTGAACCGCTCGGTCTCGTCAGCTGACGCACCGCTGGCGTCGAGCGCGGCACGCAGCTGCATGTCTGTGAGGCGGGCGAGGTAGCGGCACAGCCATCGCACATCCTCGATCGATATTCCGGTGGCGACGTCGGCCGTGCGCTGACCGACGTACCCGAAGTGGACGAGTCCGTCCTGTGTGCCGGTGACGAACGCGGCGTTCTGCGCTGCGAAGCCCTCGGGATCCCACCGGCCGCGGGTTACGACCGTGCTGCCCCAGCGGCCCATCGATCCGCCCCAGTCGGTGATCAGGTAGCGGGCTTCCCGCCGCCATCGGCCGACGCGATGTTCGAAGATGGCCGTGTTCGATCCGCGGGCGACGTCGCGTCGATCCTTGGTGTCCCAGTCGGCGAGCAGCATCACCAGCACCTTGAGCCCGTTCAGCTGGGGCGTGCCGAGAAACGGGTTGTCGTTCCAGGCCCAGCTGTGCTCCTCGAAAAGCTTTCGGACCTCGGGATCATCCAGCTCGAATCGCGCCTCGCGGAACCTGCAATCGTCGCCGATACAGGCCCTGGCACGTTGCAGCGAGTGCGCACCGTCGATCGTTCCTGACTCGACGAAGTAGGTCGTTTCGGCGTGGTAGCCGCAGGCCCACACGAGCCGCACCGCGAAATTCTCTGCACGAACTTCGTTGCCCCACTTCACGCGCCATCGCCGTCCGCGGGTATCGGTGACCGACACACAGGGCTGCGATCCCGTCATGTGCTCTTCGATGAAGTTGAAGGGCGGAACCGGCGCGCCGCCGGGGCCGCCGGGACCGCTCGACAGGTCGAGCGACTCCACGCCGCCCGGATCCCGCCAGATCGTGTGATGTGTCGCAAGAAACGGCCGGGGGCCTGCTCGACGGATCAGATACGCACCCTGGACGAACCAGGCGACGCGCAGCCCCACGACGATTGCCAGAGTGGCCAGGACTCCGACGCCAAGCCATAGAAGGGCGGCGCCGATCATGCAACCGAGACCAAACCTTCGGGACCGTCCGCTGGTCTAAGTACCGGAAGATGCGAATCAGGCGTGGACTTGGAAGCCGCCGGTTGCGATGCGGCTGTCTCGCGGGAATCTACGAAACCTATCGGGACGAGATCGTCACCATCCTCGACGTACCCGGTGCTGCCTGTGGCCATCCCGGCCACGTGGCGGGCCGTGTGCTGGCCTCGCGCATGGCCGGGAGCAGCTCGCTCGAAGCTGAAAGCCCGCACAAATAACCAAACGATCGGACTCGCGGGGCACGGACGGGATACAGTGATTCGCGACGGCGCCATCATCTCTGCCCGGTTGAAGGGGCAAGACCGGTGCCGCGTCCGTTGTCCCGTCATGAAAATCGCAACCTGGAACGTCAACGGCATCCGCGCGCGGCAAGCTCAGGTGCAGGACTGGATCGAGGCCGAGCGTCCGGACGTGGTCTGTCTTCAGGAAATCAAGGCATCACCCGATCAGCTTCCCGTCTGGCTGTGCGATCTGGAAGGCTACTGGTGCTACTGGCACGGTGAGAAAGGCTACTCAGGCGTCGGCCTGCACGTCAGCAAAGCCGTGTCACCCGAGCGGCCGGACTTTACCCATCCCGCTTTCGATTACGAGAACCGGACGGTGCAGGTGCGGCTGCCGGCGCTCTCGGTCATTTCGGTGTACGTGCCCAACGGCGGCAAGGACTTCGAGGCCAAGATGCGGTTTCTTGGGGAGCTCGACGCCTACACCGCGGCCTTCGAGGCAGCGCCGACGCCGGTGATCATCTGCGGCGACCTGAACATCGCGCGCACCGATATGGACGTGCATCCGAAGGAACGCAAGCCGCGCATCATCGGCCAGCTTCCCGAGGAACGTGCGCTGCTCGAGCGCATCATCGGTCACGGCCTGGTCGACACCGGCCGGGCGCTCGATCCCGAAAACGATCAGCTCTTCACATGGTGGGCGCCCTGGCGCAACATGCGCCAGCGCAACATCGGCTGGCGCCTCGACTACGTCCTGGCCAGTCAGGCCATCTTCGACACGGTGCGCAGCTGCGTGGTGCAGAAGGATCTGGGGACGAGCGACCATGCGCCGGTGGTCGCCGACTTCGCTTTCGGGTAGGTCTCAGCAAATCCCAAGCTCCAAGCTCCAAATCCCAAGGCACTCCCAACCTCCAAATCCCAAGCCAATTCCCAAATCAAATCCCAACGGATTGGGATTTGGAAATTGGGAATGCGTTGGGATTTGGGATTTGGAACTTGGGATTTGACTCTTGACATTCTTACTACTAAATACTAAATACTTAGTAATGAGGTCCGCCCACCCCACCCTGACCCCCCAGGAGCTCGCCATCATGAAGATCGTCTGGCGGCTCGAGCGTGCGACCGTTCGCGATGTCTACGAGGCGCTGCGCGAGCGGCGCGACGTCGCCTACACGACGGTCATGACGATGATGAAAATCCTCGAGGAGAAGAAGTACCTCAAGAAAACGAGGGCTGAGCGCGCCTACGAGTACTGGCCGGCCAAGCCGCATCAGCAGGTCGTCGGGGCGATGGTCCGGGATTTTCTGGATCGGGTGTTCGACGGCGCTGCCGCTCCCTTGCTGGTGCACCTGGCAAAGGATGCGAAGCTGACGAAGGCCGACAAGGAGGCGATTCGTCGGATGACCGAGGAGATAGAGGAATGAGCCCGGTCACCCTCGCCAATCTCGCCGCGTGGTGCCTTCAGACGGCGCTGATCGTCGGCGCCGGGCTGACGACGCTCTGGCTCGTCCGGCTCGAAGCACCGGCCGTCCGGTACCTCTTTCTGCGCATGCTGCTGGCAGTCTGCCTGACGCTGCCGCTCGTCCAGCCGCGGATGGACGTGCAACCAGAGGTCCAGAAGAGCACCAGCACCGGGGTCGCCGTCGCGGTCACTCCCGGCCAGGCCAGGGCCGCGACGAATACCGCGCCAGCGCAGTGGCTGATGTCGTGGCCGTCCGTGATCGCTGCCGTCATCCTCCTCGGCGTTCTTGCCCGATCGGCGTGGATCGCCATCGGCATCGCGAAGCTGCGGCGCCTGCGGCGTGCCGGCGCAATCGCGGAGGCATCGGCTGATCACGAGGATCTCCAGGGCGTCATTGCCGCGCGCGCGACGATTCGCTACGTTCGGGAGCTCGCGCAGCCGGTCACGTTCGGATTCCGCGCCCCGGTCATCCTGCTGCCATCCGCCGTTCGCGATCAGCCAGCGCCGATCCAGCGGGCCGTGCTCGCGCATGAGCTGTGGCACGTGCGCCGCCGCGACTGGTTATGGACGCTCGGCGAGGAAGGACTGCGGGCGGCGCTGTGGTTCCATCCAGCCGTCTGGTCGTTGCTGTCGCGGATTCAGTCTGCGCGCGAAGAAGTGGTCGACGAGCTCACCGTGCTGACGACCGGCTCGCGCCGCACCTACGTCAACGCGCTGCTCGCGTTTGCCGACTCGTCGCCCTCGATGGCGGCGCCGGCGTTCGCGCGCCGGAAGCATCTCGTTCGCCGTCTCGTGCTGATCTCCAAGGAGGCCGTCATGTCGGGGAGACGTGTGGTTGCAAGCAGTGCGGCGCTCGGCGCCGTTGTCCTGTTCGCCGGCTGGTATTCGGTTCAGGCCTTTCCGATGAGGGAGCCGCAACTGCCCGCGGATGCGGGGTCGGCGGTCCCCGGTCCGCTCGAACGTCAGGCCAAGCGAATCACCCCCGAGAATCCGATACCTCGCCGCACCTACAACGTGCCGGCTGCGGACCCGGCAGGCCTGGACGACATCGGAGGGGCGGGGACGGTCACCTTGCGGATCACGCTCGATGCTACCGGCCACGTCGCCGAGGCCCGGGCGGTTGGAGTCGTGTACAGGCAGAAGGATTCGCTCACGGTGAATCTTCCCAGCCCGACCCGGGAGAGTCTTGAACGAATGGCACAGGGGACCTATCGCGGGTCGTCGAGCGAGCGATCGATCTCCATGGACCGAGCTGCGCAGAACGTCGAGGCCATGATCGGGTCGGCAACGCAGGCCGTCAGGCAGTGGCAGTACGCGCCGCCCGCCGATGGGCCGATTGCGTTCAACGTACCGGTGCACTTCGGCCCGCCGCCTCCACCGCCGCCCCCGCCGCCGCCCACCGGCGAGCCAGGAGTGTCGGTCCGGAACATGGCCCCACCCCCACCTCCTCCGCCAGCGCCGCCCCGCACCAGCTCGCGGCCGGGCCCGATGCCCGTGGCTCCACCTCCGCCGCCGCCGCCGCCGCCGGACTGGGCGAGCCAGGACGCGAGCGATCCACCCATGCGCGTGGGAGGAACCATCAAGCCGCCGACGAAGCTGAAGAATGTCAGCCCGGCCTATCCGCCTGACGCGCAGGAGGCGAAGGTCCAGGGGGTCGTGATCATCGAGGCCCGCATCGAACGCGATGGCTCCGTCAGCCGGGCGCGCGTACTGCGATCAATCCCGATGCTGGACGACGCCGCGGTTGACGCGGTCAGGCAGTGGGAGTTCACGCCGACGCTGATGAATGGCGCGCCAGTGCCGGTCATGATGACGGTGACGGTCAATTTCACGCTGCAGTAGCGCGCTGGGGAGCGGGGCAGCGGGGCAGCGGGGGAGCGGGGGAGCGGGGGAGCTGGGGAACCAGAGGCAACTCGCCGGTTGTAATTGGGTCAGTTGCCTCTGACTTCCCCAGTTCTTCCGCTCTCCCGCTCGCCAGCTCCCCCGCTCCCCAGCTCCTCAGCTCCAGTCCGCGCCCGCTCCTCCCAGACGCGCGAGAGATTGACGATGACCTCCACCGCCTTCTCCATGTCCTGAACGGACACCCACTCGAGCCGGGAGTGAAAGTTGTGCTCCCCGGCGAAGAGGTTTGGTGTGGGCAGGCCCATGAACGAGAGTCGCGATCCATCGGTGCCGCCCCGAATCGGCTTCTCGATCGGCTCGATTCCGGCGCGGCGCATGGCCTCCCGCGCGTGCTCGACCACCGACGGATGGTGGTCGAGCACCTCGCGCATGTTGCGGTACGACTCCTCGATCGTGATGGCGACCGTCGCGCCCGGCGTCTCGGCAACGACCTCGCGCGCGAGACGTTCGACGAGCGCCTCCTTCTCGGCGAGCGCCCCCGTCACGAAATCCCTGATCAACACCTTCACGCGCGTGCGATCGACCGAGGCTTCCAGCTGATACGGATGGACGAAGCCGTCGTACCCGGCTGTCGTTTCCGGTGACATGCCGGTCGTCGGCAGACGATCGATGAAGCGCGACGCCAGGCGAATGGCGTTGATCATCCGTCCCTTGGCATAGCCGGGATGGGTGTTGAACCCACCGAAGGTCAGGGTCATGGCGTCGGCGGAGAAGCTCTCGTATTCGAGCTCGCCGCGCGAACCGCCGTCGAGCGTGTACGCGCACACGGCGCCGAATCGGGTCACGTCGAAGTGATCGGCGCCGCGGCCGATCTCCTCGTCCGGTGTGAACGCGATGCGGACGCGCCCGTGCGGAATCCCGGGGTGCCGGATCAGATACTCCGCCGCCGTGACGATCTCCGCGACGCCGGCCTTGTCGTCGGCGCCGAGCAGCGTCAGCCCCGACGCCGTCACGATATCGTTCCCGAGCTGCGCGGCGAGCTCGGGGATCTCGCTCGCGCGCAGCACCGCCGACGGATCGTCGGGAAGCACCAGATCCCGCCCATCGTAGGACCGATGAACCAGGGGATGGACGTCCGTTCCCGGCATCTCGGGCGACGTGTCCACGTGGGCCACCAGTCCGATGACCGGAACGTCATGGGTCACGGTCGCGGGAATGGTGGCCATCACGTATCCGTGCTCGTCGAGGGTAACGTCCTCGAGGCCGATCTCGCGAAGTTCCTCGACGAGGACCCGCATCAGCACGAGCTGGCCGGGTGTGCTCGGAACGTCAGTCGATCGTTCGTCCGAGCGGGTGTCAATGACGGCGTAGCGAAGGAAGCGGTCGAGGACGGACATCGGTGCGGGAGTGCCTCAAACGGAAGTCAGCAGCGCGAACTGCGGTGATGAACGGTGCCCGCACCCTTCGACGGTGCTCAGGGCGCGCCGAGCGAAGTCGAGGAGCGAGCTCCTCGCCGAGCGTCGCGAATGCGGCCTCGACCGCGCGCACGACTGCTTGCAGGCCGCCGTTCTGATAGGCGTGCCAGCTCGCGAACTGATGGGCGGCGAGGAAAGATTTGATCGCGTGTTCGATCGGCGGTTGCAGCGCAGGCGGACGGTCCCATGCGGCACGCGCCCGGTCGAAGGCGCTCCGGGCGCGCATCGCCAGGGTTTCCGTTCCCGGGCGCCAGTTGCATACGTCGTCAGTTGCGCCCGAGACGATGGCCAGCGCGTCCTCCGCAGCGTAGCGCCGATCGTTCCACACGCCGATCGCCTCCGCCTCCCAGGCGGCGTATCCCTCGGCATCGGTGAGTATGCCGGGACGGAGCAGCGGCGGCAGCACGCCGGTTGCGTCGAGCCCTTCGACGGCGCCGTTCAGCGAGAGCGACGGCGGCGCCTCGACGATCGTGATGTCGCGCTCCTGGAGCAGGAGAGCAGCGGCTGTCGGACAGAAGTGCGACAGGGTAATGAAGACCCCGCGGCGATCGGCCAACGTAATCCGGGGGAAGTTCCGGCACGCCGTAGGAAGCGCCGTCGGACCCGCCTGCCGGTGTATAGCGCAGCGACGCCGATCCCGCTCGTAAAACACACAGGCGTGGCCGTCCGTACGAAGGATGGATGCGGGCCCTTCAGGGCTCGAAACGATCTCGAAAGCGCGCTCGGCCGTCCACTCCGGGCCGAGGTCGTGCCGGCTTAGTGCCGCAAGCAGAGGAGGTTCGGCGGATATCGGCCAGCCGGCGGTACAGCACTCTCCCGAATGCGCACAGGCATATGAAGCATGGATGCTGAGGCAGTAGGCGGGCACCGCTGTCGATTCTGTAACATCGATTGCAAAACTGCGAGCAGCCCTCCCCGGACCGGCGGTCACTTCGCGCCAAAATCGAAAGGCCGGCACCGGGCCCGTCTCTTGCTCCCGCACGGCGTACTCATCATGTCGGACAGGGAGACCTTTGGACCTCGGTTGCGGAGCGAGCGGGAGCGCCGCGGCATTTCGCTAGACACCATCGCGTCGGTCACGAAAGTCGGGGCCGAACTCTGGGACGGGCTGGAGCGAAACGACTTTTCGCGCTGGCCGACGGGAATCTTCGCCCGGGCTTTCGTTCGCGACTACGCCACGGCCGTCGGGCTGGATGCCGACGAAGTGGTGGACGAGTTCTGCCGTCTCTTCGCCATTGGCGACCGGCGTGCCGAACGCCTGATCAAGGCACAAGGGGCGCTGATCGGACACCCGGTCAGCCTCGACGGGTCGATGGTTCCCCCGACGGGCGAGCGCCGCGCCAGCGCGAGGGCCCGGCACGAACAGGCGAGAGCTCGCCGCATCCGTCTCGCGCCGCGCGCCGTCGCCGCCGGAGTGGACACCACCGTCGCCGTGATCGTCGCGACCGCCGTCTCGGCCGTCCTCAGCACCGGCTTCTGGACCACTGCCGCGGCGGTCGGTCTCGCGTATTACGGCGCGTCGACCATCGCGCTCGGAACGACACCGGGCACCAAGGCGGTTGACGCGCTCCGCCAACGCCTCCCGGCGCTCTTCGCCGTTCACGACCGCGCACACGCCTAGGGGCGGCGCTCACGCGCCGTCTCCGATTGTCCGCCTCCGCGCCGCTCGATCGCGCGGCGCTACGGCGAGACCTCGCCGTAGCTGGTCGCTCGATTACGCCGACCAGCGTAGGCGGGCCAAACATTGCCAAGATTGCCAACATTGCCAACATTGGCAAGACCGGCGTACTAGTACCGGCCTGCTTCTCTACGAAAGCCTTTCGCCGCCGGGAGAGTGGCGCCGGTGTCTAATCCATCCAGCGTGATGCGTGTCAGGAACACCCCGATGTTCAAGAAGACCCCGACCGGAACCCAGTGTTGGCAATCTTGGCCCGCCTCCGCTGGTCTCAGAGTTCGAGCGACCAGCTACGGCGAGGTCTCGCCGGAGCGCCGAGCGACAAAGCGGCGCGGAGGCGGACAATGTTGGCAATGGTGGGTATTGCCACTGCTGCTGCTCACCGTCAGTCCCGCAGCAGCGCAGACGCCCGCATCCCCCCTGCGTGTCCTGAGTGCCGCGCCGAACGGCGACATCGCGACGCTCGCGGAGGCCAACGAGATCCGGGTCGTGTTCTCCGAGCCGATGGTGGCGGTCGGCCGGATCCCGGCGCGCGTGGTCGCGCCGTTCTTTCGCGTGACGCCGGCGATCCCCGGCACGTTCCGGTGGTCGGGCACCACGATCCTGATCTTCACACCGGACCCGAAATGGCCGCTTCCGTACGCCACGAAGTACGACGTGACCGTCGATGGAACCGCGACTGCGGTCAGCGGCCGTCGTCTGGTGCAATCGCACCGGTTCAGCTTCACGACACCGACCGTACGACTCTTGAACACGAACTGGTATCGCCGCGGCGGTCGAGCCGGCGCCCAAATGGTGATCCTGCTCCGGTTCAATCAGGCGGTCCGCCCGGCCGATGTCGCACCGCACATCGCCGCGCGGTTCGAGAAGCACCCCTGGGACGTCCCGGTGCTCCCCGCCGAGGGGGTCGCACGGCTGAAGATGGTGGAGCCGACGTCGGTGCAGCGCTTCAACGCCAAGGTGGCAGCGACCAGCGCGGTCGCCGGCTCGACTTCTCCCGTCGCACTGCAGCTGGCCACGTCCTGGGACAAGAAGCAGTTCCCCCCCTCACGCGATCTCGTCGTCTTTGAAACGACTACCGAGGTGGCACCCGAGGCCTGGGTGCGAATCGGCGTCCTGCCGACGATTCCCTCACCGGCGGGCCTCGAGAAGCCGGCCGCGGAATCGTCCTACGTCATCAAGGTCGAACCCGCGTTCTTCGTGGACGGCTTCCACTGCACGCGTGCCTGCCCGGCGGACATCGGCAATCGCGTGAGCTTCCGGGTTCCGGTGAAGGCAACGGTGTTCGCTCCGGCGGTGCAGGCGGCGGAGGTCACGGCTAACGGACAGTTCGTGCCGGTCGCAAAGGCGAGCACGCCGCGGCCGCGGCAGGAGTTCGAACTGGACGAGGACCGGACGTTTTCGCTGGAAGATGCGGGCTTCGACCGGCAGCCACCCGCTCGGACGTTCAGTGTCACCATCGGCGCGTCTCTGCGGGCTGCCGATGGCCAGACGCTCGGCTACACCTGGGCGGGCTCGGTCGAGAACTGGCACGAACGGGCGTTCACGAGCTTCGGCGACGGTCATGGCGTGTGGGAGCGCACCGGCGGGATGCTGCTGCCGTTCTACGCGCGGAACATGCGCACGGTCACGCAGTGGTCGCAGCGAGTGACGCTTCCGGATCTGATGCCGACGATCGCCCGCCTGCAGCCTGACGGGGAGGAGCAGAAAGGCCCGGCATTCAGCGAGGCACCGGCATCTGCTGCCGAGCAGCGCAAGCTGGCGGTCACACCGGATCGCATCCAGTCGCACGGGATCGATCTGACTCCCGCGCTCGGAGCCGGCGGCGGCGGTTTCGTATGGGCAGCGATTCGCGAGGGCGATCCCATCGACCGCGCCGAGCGCGCAGCAGCAGACGACGACGCCGGTCGTGTTCGCGCCACGCTCGTGCAGGTCACGAACCTCGGGCTGACGGTCAAGGACAGCCCTCAGAACACGCTCGTGTTCGTCACCCGGCTCGATACCGGTGCTCCGGTCGGCGCCGCGAAGGTCTCGATCGTGAACCGCCAGAACCAGACGGTCTGGAGCGGCACGACCGGCGCCGACGGTCTGGCGCTCGCGCCGAAAACTCCCGGCCTGCGTGATTCGCAGCGCTGGTGGCGACTCTCGTTCATCGTCACCGCCGAGAAGGATGGGGATGTCGCGTACGCCGGCAGCGACTGGAACGAAGGCATCCTGCCGTGGGCGTTCGGCATGGCCTTCGATCTGGATCAGTCGCAGCCGATGCTCCGCGGCACCGTCTTCACGGATCGCGGTGTCTACCGGCTCGGCGAAGAAGTGCGGCTGAAAGCGATCCTTCGCCACAATACACCCCAGGGAATCCGGCTGCTGGCTTCCGGCACTCGGGTGCTGCTTTCGGTCAACGATGCCCAGAACCGGCTCGTTACCGAGGGAACCGTCGCGGTCAACGGCTGGAGCAGCGCCGAATGGGCGTTCACGCTTCCGTCGGAGGGCACCCTCGGGGGCTACAGGATTCGAGCCATCCTCGAAAGCGACAAGCCCGCCCCGAAAAAGCCGGAGAACCTGAAGCCGGGAGACGAGCCGGGACCCGACATGGACGAGTACGTCGCATACGAGAAGACGGTGTACTCGTCGTTCCTCGTTGCCGCCTATCGAAGGCCCGACTTTCGCGTCGACGTGAAGTTGACGAGCGGCGTCGTCAAAGCCGGCGACCCGGTGAAGGCATCGGTGAGCGCGAAGTATCTGTTCGGCGCGCCGATGCCCGCACGTCCGGCCACCTGGACGTGGACACGGTCCGTCGGCGGATCCGCGCCACGCGCCGTTTACGACGCGCTGCCCGATGGCGACCGCTGGGAGTTCGTCGGCATCGTCGAGTCCGAACGCGACGATGTGATGAGCCGCGAAGTGAAGACGTCGCGGACCGGTGAGCTGACCCTCGATCTGGCGACGAAACTGGATGCCGGTGTTCCTTATACCTATACGCTCGAGGCCGACGTCGAGGACGTCTCCCGCCAGCACATCGCGAACCGCGCCAGTGTCACGGTCCATCCCGCCGACTGGTACATCGGCGTGCGCCGGCCGAACTATTTCCTGGATCAGAAAGGTGGACTGAAGACTGAGCTGATCGCCATCTCGCCGGCCGGCGAAGTCGTCACGGGCGTGCCGATCGAAATCAAGCTGACGCAGATCCAGTGGAACAGCGTGCGCCGGGCTGAAGGCAACGGCTTCTACACCTGGGAAACCGAGAAGAAGCGCGTGCCTGCAGGGTCGTGGACGGTCACCAGCGGCCAGGCGGCCGTGCCCTTCGAGGCGCCGCTGCCGAACGGTGGCTATTTCGAGCTCGAGGCGACTGCCCGCCAGGACTCGGGCCGATACACGGTCACGAACACGTCCTTCTATGTCTTGGGATCCGGGTACACGGCCTGGGAGCGCTTCGATCACAACCGGATCGAGCTGGTGGCCGACAAGCGGACCTACAAGCCGGGCGATACCGCGCGCATCATGATCCAGTCGCCCTGGGAGCGTGCGACCGCGCTGGTGACGACCGAGCGTGAAGGGATCCGGTCCCAGCGTCAGTTCACGCTGACTTCGACGCAGCAGTCGATCAACATCCCGGTCACTGAAGACGACATTCCCAACCTGTACGTCTCGGTTCTGCTGATCAAAGGGCGCAGCGACGCGGCGGCCGCACCGGCCGCGGGTCCATCCGGCGGTCCCCACGCAATCGACGATCCGAGCGATCCGGGCAAACCGGCATTCCGTCTCGGCTACGTCCAGCTGTATGTCGAAGACGCCAGCCGAAGGCTGACGGTCGCGGTCACTGCCAACCGCGAGGAGTACCGGCCCGCGACCAACGCGCAGGTTCGGGTGAAGGTCACCGATCCTCAGAGCAAGCCGGTGCAGAGCGAGGTCACGCTCTGGGCGGTCGACTATGGCGTGCTCTCGCTGACGGCCTATCGCACGCCGGACGTTCTTCATTCGGTCTACATCCAGAAGGCATTGCAGGTCCTCACCGCCGACAGCCGCCAGCGCATCGTCAGCCGGAGGGTCCTGACGCCGAAGGGCGACACCGAAGGCGGGGGCGGTGGTGTCGACGGCGGAGCGATGCGCAAGGACTTCCGCGTGCTGGCATTCTGGGTTGGCTCGGTGACGACCAATGCCAGCGGCGAAGCCAGCATCGACGTGAAGCTGCCTGAATCGTTGACCACTTACCGCATCATGGCGGTCGCCGCCGACCGGGTGTCGCGATTCGGCAACGGCGACGCGGAAGTGCGGGTCAACAAGCCGCTCACGATGAAGCCGGCGTTCCCGCGGTTCCTCGCGGTCGGAGACAAGGCGCTCTTTGGCGCGGTCGTCACCAGCCAGCTTCGTGAGGCCGGCGAGGCGACGGTGACGATCCGCAGTCTTGATCCGGAGCTGCTCGTGCTCGATGGTCCAGCAGAGCAGACGCTGAACGTCAACGGCGGCGGATCAGTCGAAGCCCGCTTCGCGGCAGCGGCCAAGGCGGTCGGCCGCGCCAGGGTCCAGATGACCGTCAAGCTCGCGAACGAGACCGACTCGTTCGAGGACGTCGTGCCGGTCGAAGTCCTTGCGTCTCCGGAGACCGTCGCCGCCTATGGTCAGCTCGGTGGCGACACGGCTCGCGCAGACGAGTCGCTGACGATTCCTCAGAACGTGGTCCCAGGCTTTGGCGGCCTCCACGTCGAAATGTCGTCGACCGCGATGGTAGGGCTGAGCGAGGGAGCCCGCTACCTGGTCGAGTATCCGTACGGTTGTGCGGAGCAGAAAGGATCGCGCGCCCTCGCGCTGGTGCTGGCGTCCGATCTCGGCGACGCGTTCTCGCTTCCCGGAGTGGACACGGCCAAAATGCGCCCGGCAGTGCAGAAGGCGCTGAAGGAGCTGGAACTGTTCCAATGCTCCAATGGCGGCTTCACGTACTGGCCGGGGCAATGCAGCTGGACGTCGGCGTACCTCACGAGCTACCTGCTGCACGTGTTCAAGGTCGCCGCGGATCTGAAGTACGCCGTCGATCGCGGCATGCAGCAGCGCGCCTACAGCTATCTCGAGCGCGAGATGGCGCTGCCTCCGCCGACCAATGAAAGCTGGTGGCCGGCGTACACCGCGTGGCAGGCCTTCGCGGTGAAAGTGATGGTCGAAGGCGGGCGTAACCAGGACTCGCACCTCACACGCCTCTACGGTTACCGCGATCGGATGCCGGTGTTCGCGCTGGCCTACCTGCATGATGCGCTCTTCGCGAAAGGAGAGAAGTCCGGACCGAGAGTCGACGACCTGCGGCGGCGCATGGCCAACGCGGTTCTTCCCGAAGCCGGATCGGCGCACGTCGAGGAGCTGAGCGATCCCTACCTGCTCTGGTACTGGAACTCCAATGTGCGGTCGACGGCGATCGTGCTCAATTCCCTCGTCAAGGCATCGGCAGATCCTGAGCAGATCCGGCCGATCGTGCGCTGGATGATGGCTGCGCGGAAGAACGGGCGATGGGGCAACACGCAGGAGAATGCTCACGCGATGGAGTCGCTGGTGTCGTACTACCGCCGCTACGAGGCGACAGTGCCGGACTTCACCGGTGTCGCCATGGTTGGCGAGCGCGTGGTGGCGAGGGAACAGTTCAAGGGCCGGTCGACCCAGTCATCCGGTCGGGACCTGCCGATGGCCGACCTCGCGGCAACCGCACCTGCAGGAACCACGCGGCCGTTGACCTTCACGCGGGACGGTGCCGGAACGCTGTTCTACAACGCGCGTTTGCGGTATGCCTCGGATTCGCTGTTCCAGCAGGGGCTCGACAACGGAGTCCACATCGAGCGCACGTTTGCCCCCTACGTCGAGACCGGGACGCGCCCGGCGCAGACGACGTTCAAGGCGGGGGACCTGATTACGATCACGCTCACGCTTCGACTGACGAAAGAACGGCGCTTCGTCGCCGTGACCGATCCACTGCCAGCCGGCTTCGAGCCGCTCGAGTCCTGGTTCGCCACCACGGCACGGTCGATCGGCACGACTCCGGTCCAGGACGGCGAGCCGCCGTCATGGGAGACGTTCTGGGAGCGGGGAGGCTTCGATCACGTGGAGCGCCATGACGATCGCGTCCAGCTCTTCGCGACGCGGCTCGCAGAAGGCCGTCATCAGTTCACCTATGTGGTCAGGGCCACCACTGCCGGGACATTCCGGACCGCGCCGGCGCGGGCGGAAGAGATGTACGAGCCAGAGGTCTTCGGCCGGACCGCCACGGCCGTGATTACGGTGCAGCGGTGAAGAGGATTGTGTCTTTCTTCCGGCTAAAGCCGGAAGCCACCCACCTTCGCGCTGCGCGCTACGGTGGGCAAGCCCGCCTCTCACAGGTGGTGTGGCGTCCACTCTCACGACTGGTGTGGCTTCCGGTCCTTCGACAAGCTCAGGGCCGGCCCGAGCTCAGTCGAGGGCCGGCTTTAGCCGGAAGGTTCTTTCGACTAGTCCTCATCACCTCTACCGCCCTGGTCGCGATCGCGATCTGGCTGCGGTGTGGACCGCTCCCTCCAGATCTTCTGAAGACGGATGCGATCGACTCCACGGTCGTGGTCGATCGCAACGGCGTCGAGCTCTACGAGGCGTTGGGCGGGGACGGGACCCGCGCGCGGCAACTGCGTCCCGAAGATGTTCCGGCGGTTGTCGCGGCCGCGACTGTCGCGGCGGAAGACCGGCGATTCTGGTCGCACCATGGCGTCGACCCGATCGCGGTGCTGCGCGCGATCAAGCAGAACGTCGCCGAGGGCGCCATCGTCGAAGGAGGCTCGACGATCACACAGCAGGCTGCGAAGCTCCTGCTCTTGCGGCGAGCCGCCGATCGGCGCCGCGGCTGGGGCACGAAGCTGCATGAGGCTGTGATCGCGCTCAGGTTGGAACATCGGCTCGACAAACACCAAGTCCTGGCGCTCTATCTCAACCTGGCTTCGTACGGGAACCAGACGACGGGTTTCGAACGGGCCAGCCGGATGTATTTCGGCGTCGGCTCCGAGATGGTGACGCCGGCGCAGGCGGCGTTCCTCGCCGGCCTGCCGCAGCGTCCCAGCACGTTCAATCCCTACCGAAACCAGGCGCTCGCGATTTCCAGGCAGCGTGTCGTCCTGTCGCGCATGGCCTCGGCCGGCGCCATCTCACGCGCACAGCTCGACGAGGGCAGGGCGGAACGGCTCGCGTTCGCTCGTACCGATCGGCGGTTTCTCGCACCGCACTTCGTCGAAATGGTCCTGGCCGCACAAGGCCCGTCGCGTCCCGGACGGATTCAGACGACGCTGGACGCTGCGCTTCAGGCGGACATCGCGGGAATTCTGCAGACCCAACGCGCAACACTCGATCGCCACGGCGCAGCCAATGTTGCCGTGGTCGTGCTCGACAACCAGCGCCACGAGTGGCTCGCATGGGAAGGATCCGGAGATTATTTCGACGCCGCGCACGGAGGCGCCATCAACGGTCCGTCCGTGCCGCGGCAACCGGGATCTGCGCTCAAGCCGTTTACCTACGCGCTGGCGTTCGAAAAGGGATTGACTCCGGCGACCGTGCTGCCCGACGTACCGCTCAGTTTTCCAACTGCGGAGCCCGGTGTCGTCTACAGTCCGCGGAACTACGACGGCCGCTATCGTGGCCCATTGCTGGCGCGGACGGCTCTCGCTGGTTCCGAGAATGTGCCTGCTGTCTCGCTGGCGTCGGACGTCGGTCTGCCTGACTTGCTGCGCCTTCTCCGCCGGGCCGGTTTCTCGACGTTCGATCGGACCGCGGCCTATTACGGCCTCGGCCTGACGCTGGGGAACGCCGAGGTCAGGCTCGACGAGCTCGTTGCCGCGTACTCGGCTTTTGCAACGGGGGGCGAGTGGCGCCGGCCGATGTACGTGTTCGATTCGCACGTCCGCCGAACGGCGGAAGCCACCCCTCCTGGATTGCTCCTCTTCTCTCCGCGGACCGCGTTCTGGATCACCGACATTCTCGCGGATGACGACGCCCGTGCCTACATCTTCGGGCGCGGCAGCAGCCTGGAACTGCCGTTCCCGGTTGCGGTCAAGACCGGGACGTCGCAGGCCTATCACGACAACTGGACGATCGGGTTTACGAAGCGGTTGACGGTTGGCGTGTGGGTCGGCAACTTCGATCGCCGGCCGCTGCGGAATTCGAGCGGGGTCACTGGCGCTGCACCGATCTTTCAGGCGGTCATGCTCGCCGCTCACAAGCGCCTTGCCGAATCCGATGACACCCTGGCGGTTGCCGGGCCTGGGCTGGAGCAGCGGGAAATCTGCAGTCTTTCAGGCGAGGCGGCCAATGCCTGGTGTCCCGTGCGGCGCCGCGAGTGGCTGCCGGTCGAAGACGAGACCGTCCCCTGCAGCTGGCATCATCTGTCGGAGGAGGGTCTGCTGACCTTCTGGCCGCCGGAGTTTCGCGAGTGGGCAGGCCGGCGTGCTGGCGTCGCCTCGCCACGCGCTGTGCCGACGGCCGGCCGCGTGCAGGGGCCGGCCCGCCGTGTGCGCTCCGGAGAGGCCACACCAGTGTTCCGAATCGCCAACCCCCCAACCGGCGCGACCTATCTCATCGATCCGACCCTGCGGCCCGAGTTCCAGACACTGCCGCTGCGAGTGGTGTCAGCGTCGCCGACAAGGGTCGAGTGGACGATCAACGGCAGTCCCCTGGGCACCAGCAACTCCGAGTCCGCGCTCGAATGGAAGATGAAGCCCGGTCAGCATCACATTGTGGCCAGGCACTCACGGGGGCAGGTTGCAGAGTCGGTGATCACGGTGAGATAGGGCACGTTGACGCTACTGACTGCGAAGCGCGCTGGTCGGGTCTGAGCCTGCTGCGCGAAGCGCAGGGATGAAGCTTGCGAGGAGAGCCACCAGCGTCATGGCGACCGCGACGATGACAAACGTGATGGGATCTGTCGGTCCGACACCGAACAGCTGATTCCTCAAGAGCCGGGTTGCCACCAGCGAAGCGAGCACGCCGGCGCCGATTCCCAGGCCGACGGGCCACAAAGCCTGGCGCACCACCAGCGCAATGACGTCACGCCGCGTCGCTCCAAGAGCGACGCGGACCCCGATCTCACGCGTGCGGCGGGTCACGAAGTAGGCAATGACTCCATAGATCCCGACGACGGCGAGGACCACACCGAGGCCGCCCAGGATCGTCAGCAGCAAGGTGTTGAAGCGCGCTGTCTGCAGTGACGCGCCGATTCGTTGTTCCATCGTCCGCATATCGAACAACGGGACGCCGGGAACGATTGGTCCTACGGCGCTCCGGAGCGGGTTGATCACGGTCGATGGATCGCGAGTCGTCCGCACGGTGACGTAGAGCGTGCGCTGAATCCAGTCCCAGGCCACGGCTGGAATCTGCGCGGCTGGCAGGTAGAACTCCGGTGACGGTGGTTCGGCCGGCCCGCGCCATCGCGTGTCGGCAGCGACGCCCACGACGGTCTTGAAGTCCGGGGTCTTGCCGTCCGGACCCGGCTCGCAGCACGCGACGCGCCGGCCGATCGGATCGGCGTCGGCGAAGAGCGCGCGAGCCAGCGACTCGCTGACCACCATCACTTTCAGTGAGCCTCGCCGGTCCTCCGCGGTCAGCGCGCGGCCGCGAACCACGGCTATCCCCATCGTCTCGAAGTATCCGGGTGTCACGATTCGCAGTCGGCTCTGGGTACTGTTCCTGAGGTCGAAGGCCTTGCCCTCCGGGATCAGGCCGTTGCCGTTGCCGCCCGGACCCATCGGCACCTGCGAGGTCAGCGAAGCCGAGCTCACGCCCGGTACCGCGGCCGCGGCGGAGACGACCTGTTCAAAGGTCTGAAGCACACGTTCCGGATCCTGGTAGTCGGTTCCGGGAAGCGAGATTCGTGCGGCCAGCACGTGAGACGGATCGAATCCCGGGCTGACCCGCTCGAGCGCAATCCCGCTGCGGATCAGCAGCGCTGCGCCAATCAGCAGCACGAGCGCCAGCGCGAGCTCGCCGACGATCACCGCCGTGCGCAACCGATCTTTCATTGCCGCGCCGCTCGTGCCGCGGCCGCCTTCCTTGAGCACGCTCTGGACGTCGGTGCGTGCGGCGCGCACCGCCGGCGCGAGTCCGAACACGATGGCGCAGACGACGGCGACGAGCGCCGTGAAGGTCAGCACCAGCGGATTGATCGACGCTTGTTCGAGTCGCGGCACCCCGGGTGGGGCAGCGGCCGTCAGCGCCTTCACGCCCCACGATGCGAGCGCAATCCCCGCAGCGCCAGCCAGAACGGCAAGGAGCAGGCTCTCCGTCAGAAGCTGCCGGATGATTCGCCAGCGGCCGGCGCCGAGCGCCGCGCGAATGGCCAGCTCGCCCGATCGTGCCGTCGCCCGCGCGAGCAGCAGGTTCGCGATGTTGCCGCAGGCGATCAGCAGCACGAGGCCAACGGCACCAAGGAGCGTGAAGAGCCGGCGGCGATACTCCCCGATCATCTCCTCCATGACCGTTGCCACCGCGAAATCGAGCTCGGCGGCCTCTTTCGGAAATCGGGCACGAATGCCCTCAGCGTTGCGGCGAACTTCCGCCAGCGCACGTTCAGGGGTCGCGCCGCCAGCCAGGCGGGCGTAGACCTGGTACTGGTGTTCGTCATGCATCGCCCTGCGCTCTGCCGTGAAGGCCATCGGGACCCAGAGCTCTTCGGTCTGCGCCGTGAAGTCGAACGCCTGCGGCATGACACCGATGACCTCGTACGGCTGCCCGCCCAGGCGCACCTGAGATCCCAGAACGGCCGGAGTACCTCCAAACCGTCTCGCCCACAGACGGTGGCTCAGCACGACGACGTTGGGCGCGCCCGGACGATCCTCGTCCTTCGTGAACACGCGGCCAAGCGCCGGAGCGACGCCGAACACATCGAAGAAGCCGGCGGTCACCCGGGCGCCGATGATCCGTTCGGCCTCTGCCGTGTCGGCGACGTTGAAGCTCGAATACCGGATCGCGGTGGTCGCGGCGAAGCTCGAGACCGGCTCGATGCCGTCGACATAGTTGCCGGCCGCGACATTGCCCCGGCCCTGGGGGAACGCGGTGTACACCGCAAGAATGCGCGACGGTTCCGGTACGGGGAGCGGGCGCAAGACGACGGCCTGCACGGCGCTGAAGATCGCGGCGGTCGCGCCGATGCCCAGGGCGAGTGTCAGCAGCGCGACAATCGTGAAGCCGGGGTGATGAAACAGCTGGCGCGCGGCGAACGTGAGGTCCTGGGTCAGCTCGGTGAGATATTCGGTGCGGCGCATACCACGATCCCTCTGCTTGCCAATCGATCGGCAGGTGGCGTTGACCCGTTCGATGTCGCCGAACCGGCGGACGGCGGCGTCGTGCGCATCGACGGGGGACATGCCGCGCGCCTCGAGCTCGCGGGCGCGCATCTCGACGTGAAACCCGAGCTCGGCATCGACCTCGTCTTCGACGCTCCCGCGCCAGATGCGCGAACGCAGGCGGCGGCCGAAGGTCATGCGCCCGACGGGATGAGCACTTTCGACACCGCGGCGGAGAATCGCGTCCATTCCTCGGTGTCGGCGGCGAGCTGACGCCGTCCCTTCGGGGTGATGCGATAGAACTTGGCTTTGCGACCGAGCTCGGAAACGCCCCATTCCGCTTCGATCAAGCCGCGCCGTTCGAGCCGGTACAGCGCCGGATACAGCGAGCCTTCCTCGATGGGCACCGCGTCCTCGGTGGCTTCTTCGAGCCATCGCGCGATCCCATAGCCGTGACGGACACCCCAGGTGAGCGTTTTCAGAATGAGCGCATCGAGAGTGCCGTGGAGCATTCCGCTCGCATCGGACCGGCTGGGCATAGACCTCTTTCGAGACGACGGTTACCGAGATAGTCTAGGCATCATAGGCGGCGAAGCCTAGATAGTCAAGGTAAGCGACCGAAGTAGGCTCCCATTGTGGGCAGAGTGATTCCCTCCGGACCCTCACTGGGGAAGGTCGAGTACGCCGTCTTCGACTCGCCGCTCGGGCCGCTCACAGTCTTTGCCGGCAGCGGCCTGCTCATGGGCGTAGAGTTTGGTGATAACCGTGCCGAGTTCGAGGGGGGTCACGGCCCTGAACTCGAGAAGGAGCTGGCGCGGCGGCTGCGTGTGAGCGGGCTCGTCAAGACGCATCCCGATCCGGCTGGTGCCGTCAGTGCGCTTCGAGCGTATTTCGCCGGCGACGTGCACGCCCTCGATCGGCTCCCGGTCGATCCCATCGGAACGCCTTTTCAACAGCGCGTCTGGACGGCGCTGCGTACCGTGAAGGCCGGCCGGACGGCTTCATACGCCGATATCGCCAACGCGATCGGTGCACCGAAATCGACGCGCGCCGTCGGTGCCGCCAACGGTGCGAATCCGATTGCGATCGTGGTCCCGTGTCATCGCATCATCGGTTCAGCTGGATCGCTCGTCGGGTACGGCGGCGGCCTCGATCGCAAGCGCTGGCTGCTCGAGCACGAGGGGGTATTGTTGAAGATGTGATCGCGTCGGGACTCGGGGCTCGGGGCTCGGGGGCCCGGTGGTACTCAGAGGCAACGAGTTGCTAGAACTTGTCCCAGTCGCCTCTGAGTACCACCGGCTCTACCGAGTCCCGAATTCCGAGCCCCGACACTCAGCAGTAGTGGGTTGGTTTCCCGCTTGCAACGCAAACGTCTGAGCAGGAGGAACCTGATGGGCATTCTGATGTGGATTCTGTTTGGTCTCGTGGTCGGAGTGATCGCCAAGCTGTTGATGCCTGGACGCGATCCCGGTGGGTTCATTATCACGATTCTGCTGGGTATCGCGGGTGCGCTCGTGGGCGGTTTCGTGGGACGGGCCTTGGGACTCTACGCTGAGAATGAGAGCGCCGGGTTCTTCATGGCGCTCCTGGGCGCCATCGTGCTGCTGGCCCTGTATCGCGTGACGATGCGCCGCCGCGTGTAAGGGAGGCCCGGGGTCCGCGGACCCCGGGTCGACAATTCCTGTCCGATCGGCCGCCGCCGCGGCTTCACACACATCCGCTTTTTCAATCGCCAGTACAATCGATTCGTCGACGCTGAACCAGCCTGCGGTTTCGGCCGTTGCCAGGAGGCACCATGCACGTCCACATGTCCCGTCTCGCGTTCGCGCTGTCCCTGCTTGCGGTCTCGGCGGTCGCGCACGCCCAGACCGTGGACGAGATTGTCGCGAAGAACCTTCAGGCGAAGGGTGGGGCGGAGAAGTGGGGCTCGGTCACCTCGGTGAAGATGACCGGAAAGATCGCGGCTCAGGGGCAGGAGATGCCGTTGACGATGTACGCGAAGCGGCCGAACATGAATCGCCAGGAGATCTCGCTCCCCGACGGCAGGATCGTGCAGGCCTTCGACGGGACCACCGCCTGGGTGATCAACCCGTTGACGGGTAGCGACCAGCCGCAGCCCATGCCGGGCGGCATCGCCGACATGATGAAGAACAGTGCCGACTTCGACGGCGCTTTGATCAACTACAAGACCAAGGGACACACGATCGAGCTCGTCGGCAAGGAGAAGCTCGCCGACAAGGACGTGTATCACCTCAAGGTCACAATGAAGGGCGGCCAGGTGCAGCACTACTTCCTCGACGCCCAATCAGGTCTCGAGCTGAAGACGTCGGCCGAAATCGATATGGGCATGGGCGGGGGAGCGAAGCAGACGCTCGATACCGAGATGTCGAACTACAAGTCGGAGGGGGGCATCATGCTTCCGCACACCGTCAAGCAGTTCGTGAATGGGAAGCCGACAGTCGAAATGACGGTCACCGTCGTCGAGTTCAACACGGCCGTGGACGAGGCGATCTTCAAGATGCCGAAGAAGTAGATTTTTTTCGCTGGTTCGCGGGTTCGCGGGGTTCGGAAAACCTCTAGTACGGAGAACGAGGGCGCCAGGTTTCCGGCGCCCTCGTTTCATTTATCTTCGACGCGCCGCGCTCAGGCCGCGATGCCGGAAAGCGCCCCCTGGATCTCGCCGAGCAGGTCTTCCGTCGTGAACGGGTGCACGAGAAGGTGCTCGACGCCTTCGGGTGAGCCCGGATTCGCAAGATAGATGGACGACAGGGCCGGCTGATGCCGCCGGAGCTGTTCGAGCAGCGAGGGCCCCGAAATATCCGGCCCGGAGAGCTCCACGATCGCCACATCGAATCGTTCGGTGCGGCAGAGCAGCAGGGCGTGGCCCGAATGCGGAACGGCGCAGACCCGGAAGCGCTCGCGTTCGAGCACCCGGGTCACGACCGACCGCAGGTCGGCATCCTCATTCACGAACAGCACGTGGCGCCCGCGTTCGGCACCGGCCGCGCTACTCCGGGCATCAGTCAGCACAGGCACACCCGCCCTCACCTTGCAGAATTTCAAGCCCGCCGATCTGTCAGGGAATCCGGGCAGCTACTAGGCAAGTGAGGTGCCGCGTCATTTCGGGCCGTTTTGGGCCGAACTGACCAGTCGTCTAGGACCTGAGCATTACTTTATCTAGACACCAATTACATTTCTGGTCGCGGTTCGCGGGTTCGCGGGTTCGCGGGTTCGGGGGGCACCGGTTCGGCGGTTCCGAACAACCTGAGAACGAAGTGGGTGACTCCAGGCAACTGACGCCGATTCAAGCGGCTGGTTGCCTCTGATTACTCCGACGCCGAACTCGCGAACCCCCGAACCCGCGAACCGCGAACGTCTAGATCGCCCTCCCGAGTCGGTCCTGCAGCTTCTCCCGATACCCCCGGCTCAAGGTCAGCCGGGTGCCCGTGCGCAGGAGGACGGCGTACTCGCCGTTCAGCCAGGGCTGGAGCTCCTGGATCCGCTCCATGTTGACGATGCGGGAGCGATGGATGCGGAAGAACTTCTCGGGATCGAGCCGGCCCTCGATGGCATTCATCGTCTCGCGGAGCAGGTGCGAGCCGGGGCCGACGTGCAGGCGGACGTAGTTGCCGGCGGCTTCGACCCAGTCGATCTCATCCGTACGCAGGAAGAACAGCCGGCCGCCCGATTTCACGACGAGGCGGTCGGATTTCGGCTGATCGCGGCGCAGATCCTTCACGAGCGCCAGCAGGCGCCGTCCGAGATCGCCGTTCTCGTCACGTTCGAGCTGCTTGCGGGCGCGGCTCAACGCATCCCTGAACCGCTCGCGATCGAACGGCTTGAGCAGGTAGTCGAGCGCTCGGACCTGGAACGCCTTGAGCGCGTGTTGATCGTAGGCAGTGACGAAGATCACCAGCGGCATCTTGTCGCTGCCGACGGCCTCGATGACGTCGAACCCGCTCATCTGCGGCATCTGGACGTCGAGAAAGACGAGGTCCGGCGAGTCGTCGTGGATGGCCGTTACCGCCTCTTCACCATCCCGCGCCTGGCCGACCACCTCGATATCCGGCTCCTGCCCCAGGAGACCCGAGAGCCGTTCCCTGGCGAGCGGCTCGTCGTCTGCAACCAGCACCTTGATCTTTTTCATGACTGAACCCTCAGGACGTTGGAAGCGGCGGCCACGCGGCCGCCGGGCTCTGACCATTCAGCACGCCGGTAAGGTGGTCCGACGAATCGGCGGCTTCGTCGGTCACTTGCGCCGCGCCGCTGGCGTGCCGCCACGGCAGGGCCACGACTACAGCCAGCCCGTGGGCCAGCCGGTGGAATTCGAAGCGATAGTCGGCACCGAACAGATGCTGCAGCCGGGCCCGCGTCGTGGAGACGCCGATGCCCTTCTGCAGCGCGGTGAGCGCGTCTTCGGTGAGACCGGCGCCGTCGTCGCGGACTTCGAGCACCAGCTTGTCCCCCTCGCGGCGCGCGCGGATGTCGACGTGTCCCGGTCCCGCCTTCCGGGCCACTCCGAACTTGATGGCGTTCTCGACCAGCGGCTGCAGCAGCAGGCTGGGCACGAGGCAGTCGAGTGTTTCCGGCTGGATCTCGAAGCGGACCACGAGACGATCCGCAAATCGGGTCTGCTCGATGGCGAGGTACTTCGACAGGGCGCCAAGCTCGGCATCGAGCGTGATGTCCTGGCGCCCTGAGTGTTCGAGTGTGATCCGGAGGAGATCGCTCAGCTGGATCAGGACTCGGTCGGCCGCATCGACGTCCTTGTGCATCAGCGACGAGATCGCGTGCAGCGTATTGAAGAGAAAGTGCGGGTGGAGCTGCTGCTGGAGCGTGGTCAGCTGCGCGGCAACCAGTCGCGTTTCGAGCTGCGCCGCGCGGACCTCTCTCGCCCGGGACTCGCGGTAGAAGAGGATCGCGTGGCTCAGGCCCACGATCGCCCAGTAGGTCATCATCTCCCAGTCGAGATAGAGGAACGCCGAGCGCTGGACCTGGGTCCACCAGGCGTAGGTGTTTCCTTGGGCATAGGCCAGCCACCAGTGGACGGCCTCCATGCCCACGATGTGCGTGAACGAGAACACGATCACCGAGGGGACGTGGACGGCGATGGCGCGGACCAGACTCCCGCGGGCGAATGGGACGTGCTGGGCAAGCCAGACGACCGAGGGCGCCATCAGCGCCCAGAGGTACCACCAGGCGAAGTTGAGGATGACCAGCATTCCGACGCTGGCCGGCCATTTACCGACGAACCGGGTGAACTGCCAGGCGAGCGTCGTGGAGAGCAGACCGAGCGCGGTCGCGACCACGAACACGTGCATCCACCCGACGCCGTACCTCGGACGGAGGCGCGGCGGCAGATCAGTGCCGGTGCCGCGAATGTCGAGGAGGCGGTCGGGAGGGGGCTTCATCTCACAGCTCCGCCCGGATGGGACGGCGACATTTTTTCGTTAGACGTAGAAACCCGCATCTCGGGCTAGTTCTTTTGCGGGTTTTTGCTGCATTGTGCCGGCCAGATCGGACGTGGTGCCGGTCTCCGATCACGTGTCGATGAGAATTGAGCACCTCATCAACCTCGACAGACGATTCGTCACAGCAGGACGCGGTTCGTCCCTGCGCTGACTCTGAACAGCCGGTCGCGACTAATCGCGGGGGGACGTGGAGCGTTGAGGGGGAAGGCTGTTTCAATCCGAACGATGACCGCCGCCGGACGATCGCGTCCCGAGTTCGGACGCCAGGCCGCCGAAGGGGCCTGCCTCGCCGAAGCCCGCGCGGTGTCGAGCGGGCGCAGAGGCCTGCCTCGCCGAAGCCCGCGCGGTGTCGAGCGGGCGCAGAGGCCTGCCTCGCCGAAGCCCGCACGGTGTCGAGCGGGCGCAGAGGCCTGCCTCGCCGAAGCCCGCGCGGTGTCGAGCGGGCGCAGGCGGGTCCGCATCAACTCAATACGGTCCATCGATCTGTTCCGTGCAAACGTGTGTATCATGATCGCGTGAGTTCTTCCGCAACGCGAGGTCATCGCAACTGGCAGACCGGAGACGTATTTACCTCCACTGATGCGGCCGAGCTCTACGAGGTGGACCGCTGGGGGAAGAACTACTTCTCGGTGTCCGCCTCCGGACACGTCCTCGTCCATCCGACCAAGGATCCCGCCCGTTCGATCGATCTGAAAGAGCTCGTCGATCACCTGATGCTCCGGGGAATTCAACTCCCGGTGCTGATCCGGTTCCGGGACATCCTTCGTCACCGCGTCGCTGATATCCACAATGCGTTCAAGTCGGCGATCACCCAGCACCAGTACCAAGGGCGCTACGTCTGCGTGTACCCGATCAAGGTGAACCAGCAGCGCCAGGTCGTCGAGGAGGTGCTCGCCTTCGGGCGGGAATACGGGTTCGGCCTCGAGGCCGGCTCCAAGCCCGAGCTGCTGGCCGTGGCCGCCCAGGCCCATAACGACACCCCGATCATCTGCAACGGCTTCAAGGACGCCGAGTTCATCGAAATGGCGATGCTGGCCCAGAAAATCGGGCGCAACGTCATCCCGGTGGTCGAGAAATACACCGAGCTCGGATTGATCCTGAAATACGCCCAGAAGGTCGGAGTCCGGCCTCAGATCGGCATGCGGGTGAAGCTTGCCGCCAGAGGAGGCGGGCGGTGGCAGGGCTCGGGCGGCTACCGCTCGAAGTTCGGCCTGACCGTCGCCGAAGTGCTCCGGGGCCTCAACGAGCTGCGCGCGCTGGGGATGGAGGACTGCTTCAGGCTCCTCCACTTCCACCTGGGCAGCCAGATCCCCAACATCCGCATCGTGAAAGGCGCCCTCAACGAGGCCGCCCGGGTCTATGTGGAACTGGTGAAAGCGGGCGCGGGGCTCGAGTACCTGGACGTCGGCGGCGGTCTCGGCGTCGACTACGACGGCTCGCAGACCAATTTCGAGTCGAGCGTCAACTACACGCTCGAGGAATATGCCAACGACGTCGTCTATCACATCCAGACGGTGTGCGACGACGCCGGCGTGAAGCACCCGACGATCGTCTCCGAGAGCGGCCGCGCCATCGTCGCGTACCACAGTGTGCTCGTGTTCAACGTTCTCGGCGTCTCGGCGTTCGGTGAGGAAAAGATCCCCGAATCGATTTCGAAAGACGAGGCCGAGCAGCCGGTGATCGATCTGCTCGAGACCTACCAGAACCTGTCGAACCGGAACGCCCTCGAGGGCTTCCACGACGCACAGCAGGCGCTCGACATGGCGCTCAGCCTGTTCAGCGGCGGCTATCTGCCGCTCGAACAGCGCTGCCAGGCCGAGAACCTGTACTGGGCGATCCTGGTGAAACTCAAACGGCTGGTCTCGCAGATGGAGGACGTCCCCGAGGACCTCCAGGGCCTGGACGACATGATGGCAGATACCTATTTCTGCAACTTCTCGTTGTTCCAGTCGTGCCCGGACAGCTGGGCGATCAAGCAGCTGTTCCCGGTCATGCCGATCCACCGGCTCAACGTCAAGCCCACCCAGCACGCCGTCCTCGGCGACATCACCTGCGACTCCGACGGCAAGATCGATCAGTTCATCGACCGGCGCGACGTGAAGCGCACGCTGCCGCTCCACACGGTCAACGGCGAGCCCTACTACCTCGGTGTGTTCCTGGTCGGGGCCTACCAGGAGATCCTGGGAGACCTCCACAACCTGTTCGGCGACACCCACGCCGTGCACGTGAGCCTCGACGACCGCGGCAGCGTCGTCCTCGACGCCGTGATCAAGGGGGACACCGTCAAGGAAGTGCTGGACTATGTCGAATTCGACGCCGAAACGCTGGTACGCAAGCTGCGCCACGACGTCGAGCTCGCGGTCCGGGAGGGCATGATCAGCTACGAGGAGTCAGGGCGCCTGCTGCAGTTCTACGAAGACGGGCTGCAGGGGTACACCTACCTGGAAGAGCCTAAAGAACGCTGATAGATCTCGACAAATCCCAAGCTCCAAATCCCAAATCCCAACCCACTCCGAAATCCCAAATCCCAAACCAATTCCCAAATCAACTCCCAACCGGTTGGGACTTGGTTTGGGATTTGGGTTGGGATTTGGAGCTTGGAGCTTGGGATTTGTCCCGAAACCGTCATCGAGTCTTGAGCATCTTCTCCCGTGTGGCCCTGAACTCATTCCCCGGCTTCCATTCCGGCATCTTGTCCGCGTTCGCCACCCGATAGCCAACCGTGAAAATCAGCTGCGCGTCTTCAACCGCGCCGCTCAAATCCCAATCCGGCTTTATCTGGTCCGACGGCTGGTGATAGTCGACATTGGTGTATTCGTCGCGCTTCGTCTTGCTGTATTCCGCGGGCTTGCCGATGAATTCCTCGCCGGTATCGGTGTACAGCGCCGGCACACCCTGCTTGGCGAAGTTGAAATGGTCTGACCGGTAATAGAAGCCCTTCTCCGACTCGGGATCGGGACGCAGCACGCGTCCCTGCTCGGTGGCCGCGTCACGCAGGTAGTCGTCCAGATCCGACGCGCCCATGCCAATCACGGTGATGTCCTTCGTGCGTCCCCACTGGTTGATGCCATCCACGTTGATGTTGGCAACGGTCTTCGCCAGCGGATACACGGGCGTCACCGAGTAGTACTGCGATCCGAGCAGCCCCTGCTCCTCGGCGGTCACCATCAGGAAGAGGATCGACCGCTTCGGCTTTGGTTCGACCGTGGTGAACGCGCGCGCCACTTCGAGCAGCTGGGCCACCCCTGAGGCATTATCGAGAGCGCCGTTGTAGATCCTGTCCCCTTTGACCGGGGCGCCGACGCCGAGGTGATCCCAATGGGCCGAGTAGACCACGTACTCGTCCCGCAGCTTCGGATCGCTGCCTTCGACCCTGCCGAGGACGTTCTTCGAGTCGAGCGTCCGCATCGTGTTCTTCAGCGCAATCGAGGCTTTGAGGTTCAGGGGAACCGGCTTGAACTCGCGCGTGAGCGATTGCTTCTTGAGCGCGTCGAAGTCCTGCCCGGCCATCTTCAGGATGGCTTTCGCGGTGTCGAGCGTGACCCAGCCTTCGATTGCCGCGCGCCCCATGTTCTTGTCGGGGGTCACCAGGTCGAACTTCTCCGCCAGGTTCCCCTGGACCACCTGGAATGGATAGCCGGCCGGAATGGTCTCGTGGACGATCAGCACACCCGCCGCGCCGCGCCGCGCGCCTTCCTCGAACTTGTAGGTCCAGCGGCCGTAGTAGGTCATCGCCTTGCCGTTGAACGCCTTCGGATCGAGCTTCGATGGATCGCCGGGATCGGGCACCTGCGGATCGTTGACGAGGACCATGATGGTCTTGCCCTTGACGTCGACACCCTTGAAATCGTCCCAGTTGAACTCGGGCGCGGTGACGCCATAGCCGGCGAAGATGACGTCCGAATCGGCGATGGATGCGCCATCGGCCACGTGCTTCGTCCACGCCACCACGTCGTCTTTCCACTTGAACGTGTGCCTGGTCCCGCCCTTCGAGATGGTCAGCGGCGTGGTGTTCGTAGCCGTGATGCCGACCATCGGGACCTTCTGGATGTAGGTGCCGTCGATGTTGCCTGGTTTGAGGCCAAGGTTCTTGAAGGCGTCTTCGAGATACTTGACCGTCAGCTCTTCGCCTTTCGTGCCGGGTTTGCGTCCTTCGAATTCGTCCGACGAGAGCGCCTTGATGTGATCGAGTATCGGCGCGGCGTCGAACTTCGGCATCTTCGTAATGGCGACCGGAGCGGCAGCTGGTGCGGGTGTCGCGGCCGGGGGCGCCGGTGCCTCGGACTTCGAGCACGCGACCGCGATGAGTGCGACGGCTATGAGGACAATGCGTTTCATAAGGGCCTAATGCTGGACAGAGTTTCACAGGAGGGCCAACCTTGGCCCTCCTGTGAGATTTTCGAGCAAGGTCTACGTTGCTGCCGACGGCGCCGGCTCGGGTACGCGCGCCCCGAGCTCGCGGTCCATGTCGATGAGCGATGCGGCGTCGGTGCCGATCATCTTCAGCTTGGCGACGATCTCACGGCCGGTCTTCTCCTCCTCGACCTGCTCGGTCAGGAACCACTGCAGCTCCGCCACCGCGGCGAACGCCTTCTCGTTGAACGCCGTCTCGTAGAGTGCGTCGATCTGATGGCTCACTTCCTGCTCCTGTTCGAGCGCCCGTTCGAAGACGTCGAGCATGGATGCATACGGCGACTGCGGCGCCTGGATCGCCACGAACTTCACGTCGCAATCCCGCGCCAGCAGGAAATCCAGCAGCTTCATCGCGTGCATGTGTTCTTCCTGGCTCTGCAGCCGGAGCCAGCGCGCCGCGCCGACGAATTTCTGGCGCTCGCACCACGCCGACATGGCGAGATAGGAGTACGACGCACTCAGTTCCGAGTTGATCTGACGGTTGATGGCTTCGACCACGCGCTGATTCATCGCGAACATCCTCGCCGGCCGTTCGAATGCCTCCGGGGTCGTCCCGGCGACGCCGCGGCCGCTCACTCAATCCGATGATTCTATCAATCTAACCCGCAGTCCGCGGTCTGCGGTCCGCAGTCCGTCGGCAGACACCAGTCCTCGGATCGCGGGCCCACGATCCGCGGCCGGGCTGCGGCTGCCGACCGCGGACCGCGAACGACGGGTTTACGCTGGCCCCATCCCGGCACCGGGCCCAAATGCGCGTCGCACCTCGGCACGGGTCACTTCCCGCCAGGCTCCAACCGCGAGATCGCCGATCTCGAGACCGCCGAAAGCGACCCGTTTCAGCGCGGTGACCTCGTGTCCGACCGCCTCGCAGAGACGCCGGATCTCGCGGTTCTTCCCCTCGGCCAGCTCGATGATGAGGTGAGTCTCTCGCCCCGATCGCTTGCGGATGCGCACTTGATGTGCTCGAAGGTCATCGATGCCCGCCATCATCCGGGCGACGTCCGCGTCGGTCAGCTCTCCGCGCACGGTCGCAACATATCGCCGGATAATGGCGGAGGCCGGATCGGTGAGCCAGTTCGCTAGCCGGGTATCGGTGGTCAGGAGCAGCAGGCCCGACGTCGCACGGTCGAGTCGGCCTACGGCGATGAGGCCGCGGCCCGCATCCCCGAGCAGGTCGAAGACCGTCGGCCGGCCCTCAGGATCCCGGTGCGTCGTGATCGTGCCGCGAGTCTTGTTCAGCAGGATCACGCGCCAGTTCGCGCGATGGATCCGGTCGCCGTCGACGGTCAGGCGATCGCGTTCCGGCACCACCAGTCGAGCCGGATCGCGGACGATCCGCGCGTTCACGGACACCCGTCCGGCGACGATCAACGCGGTGGCCTCGGACCGTGACGATCGTCCGAGCTTCGAGAGCGCACGGGCAAGCGGCACACGGCCGGGAGCGGGCATCGAGGTCGACCGTCTACGGTACACGTTCACCGCGCGCGCTAGCCCTAGCGAACTCTGACGACCCCGGCCACAATCAGGATCGCCATCAGCACCAGCATGATGGCGAGGATCGCCAGCGCCCGTTTCCTCCTCACCACCCTCCAGGCCCGAAAGCCAGTCTCGTCCAGGTAGTACCGATTCGCGCCGGTCTCCCGAACGGCGCCGACCGACAGCATCCGGCGCAGGCGCGCGCGACCGACAGGACCGGGCGGATCGAATTCGATGGCGTGTGCGGCGGTGATGGCGCCCGCCTCACGCAGCCGGCGCGCAATTTTCCTGTCAGTGGCCAGGACCACCGCGGCAAGGATGGTGGGGAACTGACCGGCAACGGGGAGGAGACCCATGGAGTCAGCGTCCCACGAGGGTCGCCTGGACCACAACCCTCAGCTGATTCTTCGCTCGTCTTCCCCTGGTTCGTTGGACCGTTGGATCGTTGGGCCGTTGATCCTGACAGCGTCAGATGAGCAACTGGATGAACTCCCCCAGAATCATCGCCGTCGCTCCCCAGACATGATGCCCGTCGAGATCGAGATAGGAGTACTGCACCTCGACACCCTCGCGCTGGCGTGTCCCGGTCCTGATGCGTGACGCATCCTGCAGGTGTTCGAGCCGAACCTCGACGATCTCGTCGACCTCGCCTGGTGCGGGGGTGAACGCGGGGCGGACGTCGGTGACGCCGACGACGGGATGCAGCGTGAAACCGCTGACGAGCACGTGAATCGGGGTGAGCTCGCCGAGCACGCGCACGGTGGCGGGATCGATGCCGATTTCCTCGGCAGCCTCACGCAACGCGGCCTGCGCCGGAGTCTCGCCCGGGTCGGTGGCCCCCCCGGGCAGGCTGATCTGGCCGGCATGACGTGCCAGCGTCGAGGCGCG
>Ga0209382_10001478_pt1 | contig 36859 bp, 43 predicted proteins | sample SoiMetdeltSBSDD5_FD_187599 | JGI IMG/M metagenome (GOLD analysis project Ga0209382, IMG submission 187599) | Bulk soil microbial communities from a Populus tree surrounding site in Tennessee, USA - Soil MetaG P. deltoides SBSDD5 (SPAdes) (version 2) | ecosystem: Environmental > Terrestrial >... | reverse complement strand
GACGCCGAACAGTGTCTTGCCGTTCGACAGGTGCTCGAACGTCCCCATCACGCTCCAACGCTCGGTGAAGCGGTAGCCGACCGAAGCGCCGGAGTGGAACAGCACCGGGCAACCGAGCCCCGCGAGGGTGGGCGTGGCGATGAGCGAGCCGTTATGCACGGCCGGGCCCACATAGGCCTCAACGAAAAGGCGGTCCCAAACCGGAATGGTCCACAACAACCCGGTGTAGCCGAAGCTGGTGCGGCCGGAAAGATTAACGGCGCCGCCAAAGTGCACGCGCGGGACCACGAAGCCAAAGGCGCCGGTCACGCCGGGGACGATGCGCGGGGTGACCACGCTTCCGTTGAGATCGACGGTGCCCTCCTCGACACTGCCGACGCCGTGCGCGAAAACGCCGAAGCGCGCCTCGAAGAAATTTCCTGAATCCACGAGCGGCGCAGGCCCGGTCGGCAAGTAGACATCGGCGGCGCGCGCGGTGCCGCAGCACAACGCGGCTGCGACCCACACCGGCGCCGCCCACCCGATCGATCTGGCCAGCCAAGTTTTCACGAAACTTCTTGGCTCCCTGCTTGGCGGCCAAGCTTAAGCAAACTCGCAATTCGGCCGGCAACACAAATCTGGCCGCAAGGAACAGGCCGCGGTCAAGTGTTGCGGATTTGGCACGGTTCGGACAATTTCCGGAACATCCCCAACGATCAGCGGCCCATGGCCCAGATCGTCGCCATGATGATGACGATCGCCACGAATTGCAGCAGGACCCGCAGGCGCATCAGCCGTTGCGACGTATTGGGCGAGCCGCCGCGCATCATGTTCCAGAGCCCCAGCAGCAGGACCACGGCGACCGCGCCGATCGCGACCGGCACCAGGTAGGTCGACATCACTGCGGACATGCGGCCTTGTCCCTACGGATTGAGTCCCACGATGGCGGCGTTCAGGACGGTCACAAAGGCGACCCAGGCGAGATAGGGAATCAGGACCAATCCGGCAAGGCGATCAATCAGGTAGAAGCGCCGCGCGGTGCTGCCGACGGCGGCCAGCAGCGCCAGCACGAGAATGAGCCCGGAAACCGGCCGCTGCAGGGCGAAGAACACCAGTGGCCAAAGCGCGCCGAGCGTCAATTGAATCGCGAAGTGGCCAAAAGCCCCGCGCTTTTCCGCCGGGGCGGCCGGCGCCTCCCATACCCGCCAGACCGCCACCGCCATCAGCCCGCACTGCGCGGCCGAGACCGCAACGAAAACCCACGCTGGGGGATTGAATGCCGGCTTGTGCAAGGCGGCATACCAGGTGGCCACCGGTGGAACCGTGATGGTGGCGCCGGCCGCCGCGACCGCGCAAACGATCAGCAGCACCACGATGAGCTTCCACCAGCCCCGCCCCGACCGGGGGGTTGGCGTCGTGACCGACATGCAACCGAACTCCGCCTCGGCGGTGCATTTTACAACATTGGGCGCCTCTGGTGTGATCGGCGCCAGTTGGCTTTGCGCGCGATCTTTTCCGAGAACCGGTTCCAACTTTTCGGGATCACGCGCCAGGAGATCGCCATGTCCGATCATGCGCGCCCGCCGCTGAAACCGCGCACGCTTGCCGCCCAGGCCTTGGGTCTGGTCGAGCCGATCACCAAGGCGGTGGTGCCGCCGGTGCATATCGCCACCACGTTCGTGCGCGATCCCGACAACCAGTATCGGGCTGGCTTCGGCTACGGCCGGCCCGACAACGCCACCGCACGGCAAGCGGAGGCGGTGCTGGCGGCGCTCGAGGGCGGCGCCGAGGCGATGCTGTTCGGGTCCGGGATGGCGGCCGCGACCTCGGCCGTCCTGGCGCTCGACCCGCCTGCCCACGTCGTGGCACCGCGGGTGATGTATTGGGCATTCCGCCATTGGCTCACCACCGAGGCGCCGCGCTACGGCTACCAGGTCGACCTCGCCGACCTCACCGACCCGGCCGCCGCCGCCGCGATCCGGCCGGGCAGCACCAAGATGGTGTGGATCGAGACGCCGTCGAACCCGATCTGGGACGTGATCGACATCGCGGCCATCGCCGACATCGCCCACCGCGCCGGCGCGGTGCTCGCGATCGATTCGACCGCCGCCACCCCGGTGTTCACGCGCCCGATCGCGCTCGGCGCCGATCTGGTCATGCATTCGGCGACCAAGTATTTGAACGGCCACTCGGACGTCGTCGCGGGCGCGCTCGTCACCGCACGCAAGGATGCGCTGTGGGAGCGCGTCGCAGGGGTGAGGGCAAGGCATGGGGCGATCCTCGGCCCGTTCGAGGCCTGGCTGCTGATGCGCGGCATGCGCACGCTGGAAATCCGCGTGAAAACCTCGGCCGAGTCGGCGGCGCTGTTGGCGACGCGGCTCGACCAGCACCCGGCGATCGCGCAGGTGCTCTATCCCGGACTGCCCGCCCACCCGGGCCACGCGGTTGCGGCGCGCCAGATGGCGGGAGGGTTCGGCGGCATGCTGTCGATCCGCGTCGACGGCGGCGAGCAGGCCGCGATCGCCACCGCGGCGCGCGTGGAGCTCTGGAAGCGCGCAACCTCGCTCGGGGGCGTCGAGAGCCTGATCGAGCATCGCGCGTCGGTCGAGGGGCCCGCCTCTCCGTGCCCGCCGGACCTTTTGCGCCTGTCGGTCGGCCTCGAGGATCCCGAGGACCTCTATGGCGATCTCGACCGGGCGCTGCGCGGCGCCAACGCGTGACGGGGGATCGCGCGTCTCCCGCGGACGGCGTTAAGTCAACAGCTAGGGCTCCTTTGATCGCCACACCCAAGCCTTGGTGTGGCGTTAACCTTTTTGCGACTCGATTTGAGTTATTGTGCGATCATGAATGATTCGCTCGACCGTCTTTATGCTGGCGTGCTGGCCGCCCGGGATGCGGATCCGGCCAGCTCGCGCACGGCGCGGCTGCTGAAATCGGGCCGCAGCAAGATCGCCAAGAAGCTCGCCGAGGAGGCGGTCGAGGTCGTCATCGACAGCATGCACCAGCGCTCCGACGCGGTGGTGCGCGAGAGCGCCGACCTGCTCTACAACCTGGTCGTGCTGTGGGCGGTCACGGGGGTCCGGCCGCAGGACGTGTGGAAGGAAATGGCGCGGCGCGAGCGCCTGCTCGGCATCGCCGAGAAGGTCCCGAAGGATTTTCTCGAGCTCGACATGCGCCGCAAGGTTGTCCCGCTCGACAGCCGGCGCGTGCGCAAGCGGCGCTGACGCTCATTTTTCGAACTGATCATCCGCGCGACGGCTGATCTTCACGATCCTCCGGCCACAACGGATTGTCGGTCCAACCCGCCGGTCCGGTGAGGATCAAGCTCGCCGCGCCAAGATCGAAGACGGCCTTGCCGCAGCTGCCGGGCATCGGTCGGCACCCGAGAAACTGATACAGCGTGCCGGCGTGCTCGGCTTCCCAGGTGTACGGCGTGCCGAAAGCGATCCCAGCCGCGTCGATCTCGATGCGCGCATCAAGACGCTGCGGGTCGAACTGCCCCCAATCCGAATACCGAATGATTTTGTTACCGACCATGCGATTGCCCGGACGGTAACCTCTCATCCCAGCGGCAATTATGGATGACCTGTCCGATCGTCGTGGCCGGGCTTGTCCCGGCCACGAGCACGTCAAATTGGCGAAAGAGCTGTCAAAGCTTGCTCCACCTTGCCGCCATACGGGGAATGAGCCTTACCCTATAGGTGGCGTTCTCGCATTTCAGCACCCAGACTGCCTCGCCCGGCGTTGAGCGTGCGGTGTCCCTCTCGGCGTTGAGCGACCCGTCGCAACGATAGCCTTGTCGGCGTATCTGAGCCGCGATCGTCTCCGCCGGCATTTCCTCAGCTGCGGATGCAACAAATGGAACAGTGACGGCAATGTACCCGACACCGTGCAGGACAAAGCCGATGGTGAGCGGCCATGCCGCCATCGCGCCGCCGAGCAGCGCGATGAACCCGCGACCCCTTGGTCGGCCGAGTTGCATCCGTTTCCCCCGGGCCAGGATCAATCGACAGCGTATCAAAATAGCTGGGATCAGTCAGCCGGGACTCATGTGAATCCCGGCTTGCCCCGCTCTTATCTGGGCGCGGCCTTCACCGGCGGTGAGCGCGACTGATCCAGATCAAGGCCGCGTATAAGACTGAGCCGCCGGTCCGCGCTCTGTTGGTTTGGTTCGCCGGGTGACCAAGCAAAGTGTCACCGCAAAGGCTCGGCTCGAACTCCAAATTGCGTTGCCACCGGGCGCCACCCGAAAACGGCCCCGGGTGAAACTACGCTGGCGCCGGCGCCAATGGCCATGGAGCTTGAGCTGCCGCCGTCAAGGAGCATCCCGTCCCTGGCGCCGAGATCGGCAAGTGTCTGAAACATTACATTCGGAGAAATATGAGTGCCGACGGCCAAGAACAAAAGCTTGCGCGGCAAGTCGACGGCCACGGCAGTTCGCGCGTCCGGGACATAGCAGCGGCGATCACCGGACCAAATTTTACCCTCCCGCAGCCAAAGGTCCTGTCCCCCGATGCCCCACTTCGCCATTGCGAGCTCTGCCTCCGTCAATGGCTTCGACGGCCGCAGGTGGGGCGTCAACTGGTCGTCGAACCACAGCAAATACGTATCAAGCCAAACATGACTAATGGTGTGATCTGCCACTACCGGTTCCACGGCGTTGGCTAGGTCGCCGGACATCGCAAGCAAGTGATTGGATTTGGTGCGGAACAGGGTTCCGTTGATGGCGACCGCCAGATGCTCCCTTGCGGCGACGTCTCCAACCCGGCGGAGACGGTACTGCCAACCCTGACTGACGGCCGCGGGATCTTCACGTGTGACATAAAGCGCAATGCCAGGGGCAGTCAGATCGATGCGCACCCAGTGAACAATCCCACTGGCTTGCTCGCTGGTCTCAAGTTGCTTACAGCCGTACGTAACTCCCTTGAATATTTCCGCCGCTGCGGGGCGACCCGAACATGTAGATCCGCCTTCTAGGGGCGCTATGGAGAACGCCAGGAGGGCACCTATAGGGACCACCAGGGCCCCGGAAAAAAAATGGCTCGCCCACGACAGGCTCGAAACCATAACGGTGACGTCTCGGCTGACAGCTTGGCCGTTTCTGTTGGGCTGAGAGGGTATCGGGATATTGCCGGCGAAAATAAGTCGGGATGAACTACGCGCCCCGCGGCGCAATCCGTTCGGCGGTCTGGAGCCAGCTGACAACCGCGATAGCCGGCATGCGAGAAGTGCGGCGCTGAGAGATGCACGCGGCCTCGCGCTGACGGCGGAGCGGAGCGGTCTCGGACGCGGACGACTTCACGGCGCGCCTCCTCCGTCTCGTTCAAGGTGCCGAGGCCATCCTCGTGCGCGTTAACCGTAGCCCCAAAGCCCAATTGATCGGAGCGGCCAGTTGGGCGACGGTCGCCGCATGAGCGAACGGTTTGTAGTCTCGCTGGGTATCTTGGCGTTCGGCAGCGGCTTGGCTGCGCTATTGTGGCTCGTCGTCCAAGCAGTCAAATGACGGCACCCGGTTGCGCTGGGCCGCCCAGACAGCGGACATTGCTCAGGGACCGAGTCGGGCTGGCAGGGACCAGGCATGTGACCGGCCCCTCTGCCGACTGAATATCTAGAGAGCCGCAGCAACCAATTCCCGCGATCAGCCGGCCGAAAGCCGGGACATCATTCCACGAAGCAGGCTCGATCGGTCCTCAGTTGGTGAGCGTATTCTTGTAGATGGCGCCGTCTTTCATGATGATCTTGAGATTGTTCGCGGGGTCGGCAATCAGGTCGATGTTCTCCAGCGGATTTCCTTCGACAATCAGCAGGTCTGCGAGCGCGCCTTCCTCGACAACGCCGAGCTTTCCCGGATAGGGATTGCGCTTGCCCGACAACATTAGCAATTCGCCGTTCGTCGCAGTCGCCATGGCGAGCGCTTCGGCGGGTGTGTACCAGCGGACAAGCGAGGCCAGAATCGCTCCTTGGCGTTGCGCCAGCGCGCGGGAGAACAGGACGTCGGTGCCCCACGCCGTCTTGATCTTGTACTTCTTCGCCAGTTCGTAGGACCTGGCGATGCCGGGCCACACCTCATCCGCCTTGGCCCGCTCGACGGAACCGACCGGAAAGCCTTGCTTCAACTCTTCGGGGAGCGGCTGCAAGCTCAACCAAACGCCCTTCTCGGCGATCAGCCCGGCAGTCGCTTCGTCCATCAGGAAGCCATGTTCGATACACTTCACCCCAGCGGCAATGGCGCGCTGGATCGCGACCGGCATGAAGGCGTGCACGGTGACGTAGGTGCCCCAATTCTCAGCGGCTTCAACCGCGGCCCGCAGTTCGGCCTCGGTGAAGGTGGTCACATCGATCGGACTGTGGGGCGATGATACCCCACCGCCAGCCGTCAATTTGATCTGGGAGGCGCCCTGCATGAGTTGCTCGCGCACGCGCATGCGCACTTCGTCGGGGCTGTCCGCGATGATGCTGCCGCCGAGCTGCTCCATGCGGGTGAGCATGCCTCCGATGGTCCGCGGCAGATCGGAGAACTGGCGGAAATCACCATGTCCGCTCGTGACCGAGATCACAGCGCCTGACGGATAAATGCGCGGACCCTTGACCAGGCCCGCGTCGATCGCGCGTTTGAGCCCGAACACCGGCCCGCCCACGTCGCGAACGGTGGTAAAGCCGCGCATCAGGGTGTCTGTCGCTTCGTCGCCAGCCGCGAGAATGTTGAAGGCGAGGTCACCCATCGCCTGCGCCGGCGTGGGCCGCACCAGGAAGGCGTGCCAATGATTGTCGATCAGGCCGGGCATCAGCGTTCGGCCGCCGCCGGCGATAACGATGCTACCGGCCTCGGCGGCGATCGGTGCGGTTGAAATGCGTTCGATGACGTTACGTTTGACGAGCACATTCGAGGGGGCGGTGAGCCCGCTGGCCTTGCCATCAAAGATGCGGACGTTTTGAAAAAGTGTCGCCGCAGAAGGCGCGACCACTTCTGCACGCACGAGTGTTGACAGACCGGTTCCCACAAATGGGAGCGCACCGAGGAACACGCGACGGGACATACGGGCCATTGCAGGTCTCCTCTGAATGACGTGATCCAGACTATCCGGTCGGGAGAAAACGCGAACAGAGGCCCGCAATTGGGACATCGGACTTGCCGCGCGCGTTCCCTCCCGGGGCTGTGCATCTTGCATTCAGCGTAACATTCATGGAGGCGGACAACGGCTACGTTGCGCGCCCCGGCGCGGCGCTGGCCAACGCCGAGGAGGTCGACCGCGCCGGCGTCAATCTCGCTCGAGCTTCGGTCAGATCATTGCACTTGGCTTCCAGCCCCATCGGGCGCTCCGGATGGAGTCGGGGCCGCGGCGGGAGCGATAAAATATGGCGCGGGACGTCCCGCCCGGACGTCATCGACGGCTTTCTGCTGCGCCTCCAGCATCGCCGCGGCCGCTTCGATGTCGCGGGCCCTCTTTCGCTGCCATAGCGTGTACGGCACGCCGAGGAGGGCACTCACCAGGAGGTACAGCAGAATCGTTGCCCCGAAACGCTCCTCGGGAAAACTTGCCGATGCGATGGCAAGCGCGATGGCAGGGTGGCGGGACGCCGTGGCGAGCGCCAGAACGGTCCGCCCCTCCGCATCGGGTCCGCCGAGCAGGTGTCCTGCCGCCAATCCAACCACCACAAAGATGACGATTGCGATGATCGTGCCGTGTTTGATCACCGCCCAGATGGCCGGCAGCGTCGTGACGAGCAACGCCAGCGCCGCCAGCCGCAGCAGCACGCTGCCGACGGTGGAAGCAAGCGGTTCGATCCGGTCCGCCAGCGCCGGCAGCCAGGCGCGAAACACCATGCCGGCAGCGAGCGGCAGCAGCACCGACAGCACGATGATGCCCGCAACCGTCCAAGGGGACACCGCGAGCGACTGCCCGGAATATCGTTCCAGCAACGCGACCAGGAGCGGAACGATCGCGATCGACAGCAGGGCAGACGTCGCCATCAGGGCGATGGCATGGGAAGGACGGCCCCCCTGCTTGGTCAGCTTGTTCTGGATCAAAGGGGGAAGGGGGGAGATCGCGAGCGCGATCAGCGCGACCTCGACCGTGTGCTGGAATTCGAAGGCATGCGCGAGCAGCACCGCGATCACGGGCATGACCACGAACATGGCGAGCAGCGACCGTGCCAGGACAGCCGGGCGTCGGACCAGGTCGAGCAGATCCGCGATTACGGCCTTGAGGCCAAAGCCAAAGACCATGGCAACGATGCTTGCGTGGAAGGTCCACGCGATGAGCTGCTTGAGATCCATCGTCCCTCACCCTGGTCGGCTGATGGCGGCTATGATGCGGCTCCACTCCTCAGTCCAAGGTCATGTTCTGCCGCGACTTCGCTGCGCATCGAGTCCAGGGCCGGGCGTCGACGACGAACACGGCCTCGGACCGCTCATCGACATGCGGCTCGTCGCGAGCGAGCGCCGGCCTGCGGCGCGGCAGCCTTGCCGGATTTCCCGCCCAACAGCCCGGAGGGGATCATGCCGCGATCACCGGAAGCAGGCTTTTCAGAATGCTCGATCCGACGCCCGAGAAGCGCTGGGCCTGGTCGACGACGGCGCGACTGACCTCGGGCGTGCCGAATAGCGCGGACAGGACATCGTTGCCGGCCGCACGGCCCTGCTGCGCGAAGGCGACTCCGGGGTTGTCATACATTGCACCCAGATCCTGCTGATATCCCATCACGGCAAACAGATTGCCCAGGCCCTCGGGTGCGCTGTCGCCCATTTCAGGCCAGCGTAAATCGCCGGAGGCAGCGCAGTCACCGCCGCCTCGGTCTGCGACGGCGAGAGCCCGAACTCGCGGCCGAGCATTGCCATGGCGTTGCCATCCTGCGCGTCTGTCAGGAGATCATGCAATCCGGGCATCGTCGCGCTCCCGCGCTGTTTGCGAAGACTGTGTTTCACCACCACTCGTGCAGCGAACCTGCATGACAAGTATCCCGACTGCCACGCACGCCGCTGATCGCGACCAACGCCGCCGGCCGAGCCGTTCAGTTGGCCTTCGAGAGCCGCCGCTCATAGTCCGGCCCGATCTCGCCTGGTTAGAAATTCATCCGGATACGATGACCAGCGACGCTCCGGCGCATAGCTGTAAGCTCTTTGGGCCTCCGCTTGCTGCAGCTGAAGTCGTCGCTTGGCCTCTTGCTTGGCGGCTTGCTTTGCTCGCCTGGCGCGCTCGAGCCGCGCGGCTTGGTTTTCTGCTGCGTTGCGCGCGCTTGCCATCGCGGCCGGCTCCGAAGGTGGCGGGAGCTGTGCGCGAAGCGCTTCGGAGCGCTCCTGCTCCGCCAACAGGGCCTGCTCTTTTCGCTCCTTGTCGGCCGATGCAGCGGCCTTCTCCTTTTCCGCGTAGGCGTGCTCTTCGGCCTTTCTGTCGAGCCACGCTTGAACGCGCGGAGCCACGCTGGGCGCCTTCGCCTGTTGCTGAGCCGGCGATCGTCTGGGCGCCAGCTCCTTGGCCACGATCAGAGCGGCTGCCGTACCGCTTGCGATGACCGCGGCCGCGACCAGACACAGCACGATGTTTATCATGAGGCGCATGGCACTATCCGAGGCGCCGATCTCCGATTGGCGCGTTGTGGTGTCGTTGGGTCCTCGGGGCACGGGAGCCCAGCCGCACTGGCAAGGCTTCGTCTCGTTCTTTGCCTCCACTCAAGCTCGGCGCTCGCTGTCGGCCACCAACCTCAATCGCTTTCCGGCCTTCGCCCACCCGTCCCAGTCTCGCAGCGAAGGCAAATCTCCGGCATGCCCGGAGACGCAGAGTGGACCTGATCCCCTCCGCGAGCACGTCGAGCGCCCAGCGCACTCCGGTGCACCTGGAGCGCATCGCTGCGCTCAAACCTGCCCGCTGTCGAGTTGGCCCTTGGGCCCATGGCTCCTGCGGCACCTATCGCCCGGCTTGCGACGACATCCCGTTTCAGCGGACTCGCGAGCGCACATTGTCCGCAAGCGTGGCGGGTTGCCCGGCCTTGACCACGACCCTGTCGCCGTCGACCCGCGCGATCACCGTTCCCGGGGCGGTACCGCGGGCAAGCATTCCGATGCTCACCACCGCAATGGCGGCAACGAGCGCTACGGCGACGATTCTGATGTGCGTGTTGCGGTCGGCAGACAGGAGTGACTCGCTCACGAGCATTCCCTCACGTATCGCCATGGTCTTCCCATATTCCGCGATGACGTTAGAACGCGTCGTGACGATCGCTCCATTGTACGTTGGTACTCAGCTGCTATCGAATGAGGAGGGGGAGCCCTATACCTCGGTATAGCCGGCCGTCAGGCTGCGCCCGCGCAGCCTGAAACAGCGAGGCGTTGGGCGCTAAGCTCGCGGGAAGCAGTGCATGCAGACGCAATGAAGCCGAGGGTGAGAATGCGGCCGACGCGCGCCCGCCTGAAGGCGCCGGCACATCATGTGCGCCCTCGTCAGTGCTGGTGCTGAGTTCACCTGCGCCGACGCGTTCCTAGATTTGATTGAGATCAGTGCGCTGTGGGCCTGAGGTTTGCACCTTGGCCCAATGGACGCAGATGCCGTTTGCTGGGAATCGCGGATAGCACAGGCCAGCGCGCGCACCCTGCGCTCCCAAGGCGGCGGCGGACCCTGGCCGAACGCCACCCGTATCCGGCTTTGGCGCCCAATGCCTTGAAGCAGGCAAGCTTGAGGAGCTGTGCATAGCCACGAACCTCGGTTGTCTCGTTATGCACGATCTCCGTGCGAACGGCTGTTCGACGACTGGCCGTCTTTGCGTTTTTTGAAGTATTTGACGTAGTACCAGCGCATGAAAATGAAGTAGGCCGCTATGCCCAACGCGCCGGCTATCACCGTCTCCATTCTATTCATCTCCCCGACTACGCCGTGATATCCGGAGCGCGAAATCGCGGCGGCTTCCGATATTCATGATGCCAAAGAAGCGACCATACTGCGACTGATTGGAGCGTTTTTGCGCTCCTGGCCATCATGGATATCAGGGCGCGTGCGATCTCATTGGCGCACAGACCTCGATTGGGCCATTTGGGTCACCAGTGTTCGCATGCGCCGGGAAGGCCGATCCTCCATCTCGTCTCATCCTCGCGCACACCTCGGCGGGTAAGTGGAACGCATGCCGATATCAACGCCGATTACGGCGATCGTGATCCGCGACCGCTCAGGCCGCGTCGGAAATTGTTGCCTCCTTCCGTATGAGCGCGCGCGCTTGAGCGTTTTGGCGTGGATTCCCCAATCTCCAAAAACGTGACCGGCGGCCCGGTTCTCACTCTACCGGCGTTGAGACGGCATTGCGGGCGTAGGAACGTCATCATTTTTGGGTGGCAGCGGGAAGCCGCCGAAAAACCGTGGCATCGGCCATGCGCATCTCTTGCGGATGGCCGCCGCCGGCACCTATGCTTGGCGCCGCTGAAGCGCTGCCGGCTCGGGGGGATTTGGGATGCGCAATGGACTGACTGTGCTCGCTGCCGCGATGACGTTCGCGCTTGCCGCTTGCGGCGACCCGAAGCCGGGGCCGCAAGGCCCGCCCGGGCTGCAAGGCCCCGGCGGCGCCGCTGGTCCTGCCGGCCCCGAGGGCCCGGCCGGACCGCAGGGCATCCAGGGTCCGCAGGGCGCGACCGGGCCGCAGGGCACCGCCGGAGCGGTCGGGGAGATCGGGCCACCCGGCCCGCAGGGCGCGGTCGGCCCGCTGGGGCCGCAGGGCGCCGCCGGCACGCAGGGGCCGGCCGGTCCTGCCGGCGCCAGGGGTGAGCAGGGGCCGCAAGGGCCGGTCGGTCCGCCCGGACCTCCCGGGCCGCGCGGCGCAGTGGCAGGGACCGAGGTGCGGGTCGTTTCCGGCACCGACACGGTGGCGTGCGAGCCGACCGAGGTTCTGGTCGCGCTCGTGTGCGCCAGCGGCGCCCCAGACGGCGCCAAATGCAGCGGCGCCGCCACCGGCCTCTGCGCCCGCAAGTGACGGCACGCCGCCGTCACGAGCGAACGCGGTCGCGGTAGGACGCTCATTGCTGAGCGTCCCCCGTGGCCGCAGACCAATGGAGAGGATTACCTCGGGTCGAATATCGCCCGTGCCGGCCTGCGTCCCGCTGCGATTGGCTACTTTGAGCCTCGCAAGTAGCTCGCCGCGTGCCGGCTACGATGCGCGGCGGTGAGGTCGCAATGGCCCTCTGACCTCCATCGATTCGGTTTGGTGATTCGTCACCCGCACCGTGCGGTACACCTCTGAGTACCCGATCCGATTGGACAATGCGCTCCTCGCTCGTTAAGCACGCCCGCCATGCTGCGACGCCTCTATGACTGGTGCATCGCCGCGGCGGGGAAGCGGCATGCGGCCTGGATCATGGGCGCCGTGTCGTTCGCGGAAAGCTCGTTCTTTCCGATCCCGCCCGATGCGATGCTGATTCCGATCTCGCTCGCGCGCCCGGACCGCGCTTACTACTTCGCGACGATCTGCACGATCGCGTCGGTGGCGGGCGGCGTCGTTGGCTACCTGATCGGCGCGCTGCTCTACGATACGCTCGGCCAGTGGCTGATCCAGATCTACGGCTACGGCGACAAGGTCGAGGACTTCCGCGCCGCTTATGCGAAATGGGGCGCGTGGATCATTCTGCTGAAGGGATTGACGCCGGTGCCCTACAAGCTGATCACCATTACCTCCGGCTTTGCGGGTTACAGTTTCCCGCTGTTCGTCCTGTTCTCGATCATTACCCGCGGTGGGCGGTTCTTCCTCGTCGCCGCCCTGATCCACCGCTACGGGGATTATGCGCGCGAGATCATCGAGCAGCGGCTGGCGTTCTGGACCACGGTGTTCCTGATCGGGTTGATCGGCGGGATTGTCGTGGTCGTGTGGCTGTTCTAATCGTCGTGTTTTGCGCGGACGCGGCGAGCAAGACGGCGATGCTCTCGCGACAAGCCCAGTCGCGCCGCGCTGGAAGCTAGAGTCGGTCGTTGGGGTTGATCCGAGGAGCGCTGCCGTGAATCTGCATTCCATGCTGCTTGCGCGCGAAGAGGCGGGCCGGCCGATCCGCATCGGCCTGATCGGCGCCGGAAAATTCGGCACCATGTTCCTGACCCAGGTGCGCCGCACGCGCGGCATGCACCTCGTCGGGCTCGCCGACCTCAATGTCGGGCGGGCGCAAAGCCAGCTTGCGACTGCCGGCTGGGACGCAGCCGAATACGCCGCCGGCTCGCTGCCGGAGGCGATGAAGACCCGCGCCACCCACGTCACCGCCGATGCCGATGCGCTGATTGCGTTTCCGGACATCGAGGTGATCGTGGAGGCGACCGGCGTTCCGGCCGCCGGCATCCGCTACGCGCTCGCGGCCATCCAGTACGGCAAGCACGTCGTGATGGTGAACGTCGAGGCGGACGCGCTCGCCGGTCCGCTGCTCGCGCGCCGCGCCCAAGCGGCGGGCGTCGTCTACAGCCTGGCCTGGGGCGACCAGCCGGCGCTGATCTGCGAGCAGGTCGACTGGGCGCGCGCGGCCGGCTTCAAGGTCGTCGCCGCCGGCAAGGGCACGCGCTACGAGCCGAGCTATCACCGCTCCACGCCCGAGACGGTCTGGGAGATCCTCGACAAGTACCTCAAGATCGAGGACCGCAACTCGATCAATCCGAAAATGTTCAACTCGTTCGTCGACGGCACCAAGTCCGGAATCGAGATGACGGCGGTGTGCAACGCGACCGGCCTGGTGCCGCAGCGCGACGGCCTCGCCTTTCCGCCGGCCACCCGCTTCGAGCTGGCCGACGTGTGCAAGCCGCAGAGCGATGGCGGCATGGTCGAAAAGCCCGGCGTCACCGAAGTGGTGTCGTCGGTCTACCGCGACGGGCGTGACGTGCCGCACAACCTGGCGATGGGCACGTACGTGGTGTTCGAGGGCGAGAGCGAGTACGCGCGCCGCTGCTTCAAGGAGTATCACCTGTTGCCGGACGCGAGCGGGCGCTACGCCGCGCTCTACCGTCCGACCCACATGATCGGGCTCGAGCTCGGCATCTCGGTGGCGTCGGCGGCGCTGCGCAGCGAGCCGACTGGCGCCCCCACCGGCTTCCGCTCCGACGTGGTCGCGACCGCCAAGCGCAACCTGAAGAGGGCCGAGGTGCTCGACGGCGAGGGCGGCTTCTGCGTCTGGGGCAAGCAGACGCCGGCCGACGTGTCGCTCGAGCGCGGCTACCTGCCGCTCGGCCTTGCCCACGACGTCAAGCTCAAGCGCGACGTCGCCGAAGGCGAGCGGCTGACGTGGTCGGACGTCGACTACGATCCCAATGACGAGGCCGTCCGCTTCCGCCGCGAGATGGAGGCGGCGTTCGGCCGCGCCAATGTGGCGGGTGCGTAGCCCGGATGAGCGAAGCGAAATCCGGGAGCCGCACGCCAGCGTACCCGGTATCCCCGGATTTCGCCGCCCCCAAGCGGCTGCATGCTACTTGCCGTCGACCGCCTCCAGGCCGCACCACTCGGCGACGAACAGCGCGATCGCGGTGGTCGTGCGCTTGACCGACGCCAGGCTGACGCGCTCGTCATAGCCGTGCACGTTCTGGCCCGACGGGCCGTAGCAGAGCGCGGGGATCTGGTCGTAGAGCGCATAGACGCGCGCATCGAGATAGGCCGGCATGGTCGAGGACCTGAGCTCGCGTCCGGTCGTCGCCTGGTGGGCGCGGGCCAACACCTCCTCGGCCTCGGTGCCCGGCGCGAGCGCGTAGCCCTCGGCGAAGAAGCCGTTGAAGGTGATGCGCGGCGGGTTGTTCGCCAGCACGCGGTCCTCGCGCGCGAACTGCGCAACCGCGTCCTCGATCTCCCGTGCCACCGTCTCCGGCTTGATCCCGGGAAACAGCGAAATGCGGCAATCGATGCGGCACCACGCCGGCACCGACGAGGCCCAGTCGCCGCCTTCGATGCGGCCGACGTTGAGATTGATCGGGTGCGGCTCGTTCTCGAAGTGGGCGTGTTCGCCGCGGCGAGCGTTCCATGCGGCTTCGAGCTGCCGCAGCGCGCCGATGACGCGATAGGCCGCGTCGATCGCATTCGCGCCTGATCCCATCTCGCGCACATGCACCGGATGCCCGCGCACCTCGACCTGGAACCACAGCACGCCGACGTTGGCGCGCACGATCGTCTCCTCGGTCGGCTCCGGGATCAGCGCCGCGTCCGCCCTGTAGCCGCGAGATGCGTCATCAGTGCACCGTTGCCGGTCGACTCTTCCTCGACCACCGACTGGATATAGACGGTGGCGGCGGGCTGCGCGCCAACGCGGCGCAATGCGTCGAGCGCAAAGATGTTCGCGGCCGCGCCCGCCTTCATGTCGGCGCTGCCGCGTCCGTACATCCAGTCGCCGTCGATCTTCGGCTCGAACGGCGGCGCGCTCCACATGTCCCCGGGTCCGGCCGGCACGATGTCGATGTGCGACTGCAGGATCAGCGAGCGCCCCTTCTCGTCCCGCGGCCGATGGATGCCGACCACGATCGGCGTCCCAGAGTGCTGCGGCGAAAAGCGCGAGCCGCCCGGGTGGCGCTCGATCGCCGCGCGGTCCATGTCGAAGCGGTCCATTGCATAGCCGCGCGCGCGCAGGGCGCGGAACAGGTAATCCTGCAACGCTTGCTCGTGTCCGCGATTCGACGCGAACCGGACGAGGTCCTGGGTGAACGCGGTCTGTTCAGAGAAGCCGTCGGCGACCGCATGCACGATCCGGTCACGGACTTCCGCGGAGAATGGACCTGCCATTGATATTCCCGAGCCGTTGAGCCTCCGCCGCGCGATTGAGACGGGCGTTCGGCCGCGCCAATGGGGCGGGCCGATAGCCCCTGATAGCCCAGATCAGCAACTGAAATCCGGGCGTCGCACGCCAGCGTACTGCTTCTCGGCTCGGCCTCTCCAGTCTCTCCAAGTTTCTCCAACCGACCCCAGAGCCGACATTGGGATCGATCTTGCGGCCATCGAGAACCTGACCGCGGGTCATGGCCGACGATCTGGTGTGCCACCAGAAGCGGTTACATGCCTAGTCTCAACGTAAGCTGTCCGTCACCGAGCCTAGAGCGGGACCGTGCAGCTTAGGGATCATTTGTTCTGGATCTGTGCTGATGGAACATTTTCAACATTGGCGACGTTCACCACGGGATTGAAAGAACCGGTAAGGGAGACGGGGAAGCCGCGAACTGGCTCGAGAGGAGCTGTTCATGAGCGACTCATCAAACGATCCCTTCGATTTTTCTGCTTACCTGCCGAAAAGCGCGCGTGCCGCTGCATGGCATTCTGTCGAGCGCGATGGTGAAAGCCGTCGGCCATACCCGCTGAAAGGAACGCCTGAACGCGCCCAATTGCGTGCCAGTGTAACGGCCTTTCTAGCTGCTGGACTCTTGGCCCATGTGCTTGGCACCATGCCGCTTGGGACCGAACTTGTCTCAGCGGCTCAGGCGCAAACGGTGCCAAAGTCACTTGAGCAAGGCGGTACGGACGCGGCACTAAAACAGCGCAAGAACGCTTGGACCGTAGGCGTCGCCGGAGGCCAGCTGTCGGGCACCTACATGAGTCTCGGCGATGAGCTGGCGCAGGTGCTGGACGATGGCGATAATCTCCGGGTCATTCCCATCGTTACGTATGGTGCTGCCTCCAATCTCGACGACCTGCTTTATCTGCGGCATGTCGATGTCGTGATGACGCAGTCGGACGTGTTCGAGTATTTCCGCACTCAGAGGAAAACCCCCAATCTCGAGAAAAGAATTCATTACATCCTTCGCTTGCCCCCTTCGGAGATGCATGTCCTTGCGCGCACCGACGTCAAAAGCATCGAGGATCTGCGCGGCAAAAAAGTCAGCTTCGGGCCGCCAGGGAGTGCTTCGAGCCTTACCGGGACGATCGTTTTTCAGCGGTTGGGCGTCCAAGTCGAGCAGGTACTGCTCGACAATCCCACCGCGCTGGAAAACCTAAAATCGGGCGAACTTGCCGCACTGGTGCGGGTGATCGGTAAGCCGGTCGGCTTCTTCGCGCAGATTCCCGCGAACTCGGGCCTTCACTTGCTACCCATCCCCTTTTTCAATGTCTTTGATGACCACTATACGCTCGGTGCGTTCACGAGTGAGGAGTATCCGACCCTGGTTCCCCAGGGAGAGACAATCGACACCATCGCGGTGCCGGCAGTTCTCGCGGTTTTCAACTGGCCGAAGGATACCGATCGCTATCGACGTGTGAAAAGGTTTACTGAGGCCCTTTTCACCAAGTGGGACAAGTTTCACGAACCTCACCGCCATCCGAAATGGCGCGACGTAAATCTTGCGGCGACCGTTCCTGGCTGGACCCGCTCAAACGTTGCCCAGGAGATGCTGACGCGCCTGCAGCAAAAGGAGCCAACGGTCGCCGAGTTGAACTTTCACAGTTCCGGGCTTCGGGACCTTACCGAGGGGCAGCGCAAGGATCTGTTTGACGAATATCTCAAGTGGCGACAAGGAAGCAGCGAGAAGCAGCAAGGGAGCGGCGTGAAGCGACAAGGGACCAGCGCGCAGCAACGAGGCAGCAGCACGAAGCAACAAGGGAGCAGCGCGAAGCAGCAAGCGAGCAGCGCGAAGCAGCAAGGGAGCAGCGCGAAGCAGCAAGGGAGCAGCGCGAAGCAGCAAGGGAGTGGCGCGAAGCAGCAAGCGAGCAGCGCGAAGCAGCAAGGGAGTGGCGCGAAGCAGCAAGCGAGCAGCGCGAAGCAGCAAGGGAGTGGCGCGAAGCAGCAAGGGAGCAGCGCGAAGCAGCAAGGGAGTGGCGCGAAGCAGCAAGGGAGCAGCGCGAAGCAACAAGGGAGCAGCGCGAAGCAGCAAGGGAGCAGCGCGAAGCAACAAGGGACCAGCATCCAGCAGCAATGGAACAGCGTGCAGCGTTAGGTGCCATTCCCTTTCGCCCGCCGACGAGGTGATCGAGTAAGCAAGAATTTGCAGCGGCGCATGAGGCCGGTTGTGGCCCCGAGGCGGACATCGACAGGGGTAGCTCCACTGTACGGGCCTAGGGTTGCAATTGCTCAAGCTGCGGGCGAATAACATCCGCCATCCGCTCTGCTGGCGTCCCGGGAGGGAAAAAGCCGAGGTACCGCCCGACGCGATCCATTAGATAAATGTAACCCGAATGGTCGAGCGTGTAGCCAAGGCCGTCCCGCGTTGGCACCTTTGCGTAATAGACCTTGTATTGGCGCGCCACCGTTCGAATCGCGGTCGCGTCGCCGCTCAACCCGATCAAGCGCGGATGAAATAGCGAAACATACTCGGCCAAGTGCGGAGGAGTATCCCGTTCTGGATCAAGCGTAATGAACAGCGGCTGCACGGCCTCTCCGGCTTGGCCGAGCTGGTCCAAGGCCAGGCCGATGGCCTGGAGGTCGGTCGGGCATACATCCGGGCAGTACGTGAAGCCAAAATAGATCAGCAGAAACTTGCCACTGAAGTCCGCCTCCGTGCGCCGCTTGCCATGATGATCGATGAGCGCGAACGGCCCGCCCACCGGCTCGCGGTTCCACATCAGCACGTCCATGAGCTCGCCGGCGGACCGCTCGGAAGGGTCCTGCGCCCGCGCGGACACGGCGCACAACAAAATCGTGGCGAGGAGTGCGCCGGCGGATCGGGGCCTCATGCGCCAAAGATGATGCGGCTGCCGATCGTCGCCAGGACGAGCTTGTCGGGCATCTGCTCGCGTACCGCTTGCGTGAAGTTGGCGCCGCTGCAATGCATCGGGACCACGGCGTCAGGCTGCAACTTCTTGATCTCGGCCACGACCGCGTGGAGATAATCATTCGGCGCCGGGCCGAGGTGGAAACCACCCATGATGGCGTGGACTTTCTGCACGCCGGAGACTTCCTGCGCCTGTCGGACCGAATTGACGATGCCGACATGACCGCAGGAGCTGATCACGACCAAACCGCGATCCTTCACATTGAAGCAAGTCGCGTGCTCGTGGACATGCTCGTCGGGCATGATCTTGCCTTGCAACTCGGCAGCGGTGAAATGGCTCATGTCGCAGCCGAGGCCGTCCTTCACGGCGAACTCGACCATGGTGTTTGGCAGGACCTTCTCGATGCCGCTGCGTTTGATCTGGCCGGTCGTAAATGCCTGTTTCTCGATCACCGTCGGCGTCTGGGCGAGAACCAGCTTGACCCGATGGGCGGCGATTGCGCGGCGATCAAGCACGCCGCGATCAGTGAACGGGCCCGGCGACGCGCCTGCGTACCGCTTGCAGAAATTGTCCTCGCCGCCGCAATAGAGCGTGAGTTCCGCCGGCAACGCGTCGCGTTTTTTATCGAGGAAGCCGATGAGGCCGCCCCAATGATCGTTGTGACCGTGGCTGAGGATGAGGGCGCTGATCTTGCTAGGATCTATTCCCTGCAAGTCCATATTGGTCATCAGCGCTTCCGGCGTGTGGCCGAAATCGAGCAGGATCGTGCGAGCATCGGCGCCGCGTTGCGTATCCAGCAGCAGCGACAGACCCCATTGGGCATGAAACGGACGGCTGAAATCGGACGAACGTCCGACTTCTACCGCAACCCCGTTTACCTTTTGCGGGCGAGAAAAACTGTCGAAAGCGCCGTCGACGAGCACGCGCACGGTAAGCTTGTCGATAGTCGGCACTTCGATTGCCGCGGCGGAAGCAATCTCGACGCATACAAAGCCGCCGGATGCTGCGGCTCCGGCGAAAACTGCCGACGCTTTCAAGAAGTCTCGACGTTTTAGATCGAGCATGTCGCCCTCCCTGATGCTCAAGCGCGGGCGGTGGCCAGAGCCCCAGCCCGCCAAGCGAGGCATACGCTACCCATTGGAAAGATAATGCGCTTGAGCAACCTCAGTAGCGAGTCAAAAGGACAGTCGTGGCTTCGTACCTACTAAGCGTCGACGTCATCCGTTGGGGGGGCCTGGCTTTCGCCGCACGCCGTGATGTCCGCTCCTGCGTAAGCTCGTGGCAGTAAACCGGAAGAGATATGCTCAATCTGCGACTTGTCGCTGTTGTCCCTGTAGCGGGCTCCTGAGAGTGTCCGGTTAAGGTAGCAGATGAATTGAGGTGCTCGTGAAAATGCTTCGCCGTGAACCCCCAGTAGCGCGCGCGGTAAAGTCGTTCCACCTCAGCCGCATCGGCGTGCGGAACTGCCCGGCCCGAGCACCGACCCAGGCGCCGATCCAAAGAGGCCCTCCTCGCCCTCCTCCTCGAACCGCCGTATCCAGCGCCGAAACGTTCGCTCGCTCATTCCCAGTAGCTCCGCCGCCTCAATCTGGCTCAACGAGCCCCTTCCCAGCGGCTCAGAACGTCCCGAGCTTCAGCGTTCTCAGGCCCTGCCGTCGCTTCGTCCGTCGGCATCCCGACCTCCAAAAGGTCGATCATGCACCGGACAGATCACGTGCTACCTGCACTGGACAAGTCGTGTGCTACGTACAAGTTTCTCCAACTGACCTTGCTAGTTCCCGTTTTGTTCGATACAATGCGTTCCTGTCGAAGCAGGAGGATCGAAATGCGTTCCCGTCGAAGCAGGAGGATCGAAACGTGAAATCGGCGCCGACTTGGCGAATCTACCATCGCGAACGTCGTTGCTATAATATCACACTGTTGCGGACATATCGCAATTCGCAAAACGAGTCGGTGGCGACTGCATGCAGGATCCAGTCACGAAGCTCCGTCGAGAGTGTATCCGCCAATGAAATTGCGGGCCTGCCTGCCACCAGCGGAGCGAGGCTCAGGTTCCCTGGTCGCTGAACGACTTGGGGGCGGGGCTCACCACCTGCGGACCCGACGGCGTCACCCGTATCACGCTCAAGCCGCGGTCGTTGGTTCCCTCGGGGCGGAAGCGGAAGATGCCTTCGACGCCGGAAAAGCCCGAGGAGTTGGTGAGCACCTGCTCGGAGAAGCGCTGCGGCCCCTGCGTCTTCACCAGCGCCGCGGTCAGCGACACCGCGTCATAGGCAAGGGTCGCGGTGCGCGCCGGATCCTGGCCGTATTTCGCGCGATAGCGCGTCGAGAAGCCGCGGTAGCCGGCATTGTCCGGCGCCGCGAACCAGCCGCCCTGCAGCGCGGAATCCTGGTAGACGCGCTGGTCGTCCCACAGGCCGGTGCCCAGGAGCTGCAGGCGCTTGAAGTCGACGGCGTTGGTGGCGAGCTCCTGCGCGGCGGCCGAGGCGAGGTCGGCATCGCCCGGCAGGAACAGCGCATCGGCCTGCGGCAACGCCGGCACGATCCGGCGCACCGAATCCGGCAGCAACGCGCGGTCGGCCGGATAGCGTTCCGCCGCCACGATGCGCCCGCCGGTGCGCGCGACCGCTTGGCGGAAGGCGGCGTCGACCACGTTGCCGTAGGCGTTATCGGGGATGAGCGCCGCGAACGACCGCTTGCCGCGCGAGGCCGCGAAATCGACGACGCGGTCGACGTCGGTTTCGGGCAGGAAACTCAACAGGTAGACGCCGCGGCTGGCGACACTGGTGTCGGTCGAGAATGCGATCATCGGCACGTTGCGCCCGCGGGCGACTTGGCCCGCCGGCGCAACCGTCGGCCCGAACAGCGGACCGAGGATGATCTCGGCGCCCTCGTTGAGCGCCTCCTGGGCCGCCGTCTGCGCGCCCGACGGGTTGCCGCCGTCGTCCTTGACCAGCAGCCGGATGTTGGGGGCGTTGAGCTCGGCCAATGCCAGTTCGGCGGCGCTGCGCATCGCTTGCGCCGCGAGGCCCGCATTGCCGGCCGCCGACAACGGCAAGATCAGTCCCACCCGCACCTGATCGCCGGCGAGCGCGGCCGCCGGCTGCTGCGGCGTTGCCGGCTGCGTGCCCTGCAGGCCCGGAATGCTCATGCTGCACGCTGCGAGCAGCACGGCCGCCGTTGCCGCCGCGAGCCCGCGCCGCGCCGTGGCGCGCGCGCGCAATCTGCGCATCTGCGGCATCCTCGTCACCGGCTTTGGGTCCCCCCAGGGCTGTTCCCGGCGCCATGTATCCGGTTGCGGCCCAATAGTGTGGGCGAATCGTTAAGCGAGTCAAAAGCATGAAGTGGGGTGCCGGCGGCCGCATGACGGTCGCCCCCTGCGCGCGCTAGAGTGGCGCGAGCCATGCCAAGTCCCCGCACCGCCGAACCTGCTGCAACGACCCGGCGGCGGGCCTGCTACCGGCTTGCCGGGCAAACCGTGGACGCGCCGCCGCTCGCTCCCGGCCTCTACCTGGTCGCGACGCCGATCGGCAATCTGCGTGACGTCACCATCCGGGCGCTGGAAATCCTCGCCGCCGCCGACGTGATCGCGTGCGAGGACACGCGCGTGAGCCGCAAGCTGCTCGACCACTACGGGATCACGGCAAGGCTCGTCCCCTACCACGACCACAATGCTGCGGTCGCCCGGCCGAAGATTCTGGCCATGCTCGAGGAGGGCGCCGCGGTCGCGCTGATTTCGGACGCCGGCACGCCGCTGGTTTCCGACCCGGGCTACAAGCTCGCGCGGGCGGCGAGCGCGGCCGGCCATGCGGTCAGTGCCGCCCCCGGCCCATCCGCGGTGCTGGCGGCGCTTGCGGTCGCTGCGCTGCCGAGCGACCGCTTCTATTTCGAGGGATTCCTGCCGCCGAAAGCGCGGGCGCGGCAGAGCCGCATCGCCGAGCTCGCGCGCATTCCGGCAACGCTCATCCTGTTCGAGACCGGCCCGCGGCTGGCGGCCGCGCTGACGGATCTCGCCGCCGGATTGGGCGCACGGGAAGCTGCGGTGTGCCGCGAGCTGACCAAGCTGCACGAGGAGGTCCGCCGCGGCGAGATCGGCGCGCTGGCGCGCGATTACGCCGGTGCGCCCGCGCCGCGCGGCGAGATGGTGATCGTCATTGCGCCACCGGCACCGGGCGAGCGGCCGAGCCTGGGCGATACCGATGCGCTGCTGCGCGCCGCGCTTGCCCGCGCGTCGGTCAGGGACGCGGTGGCGGAGGTGGCAAATCTCACCGGCGAGCCGCGCGGGCAGGTCTACCGCCGCGCACTGACGTTGACCAGGGAAGCCGACGATGGCGCGCCGGATTGATCCGCCAGGCGCCGATCCGATGCCGCCTCCGGGGCCGCAGCAGCCGGCGCGGCAAATCGCCTTCCGGCTCGGGCTGTCCGCCGAAAGCCGGGCGGCGGCATTCCTGGTTGCCAAGGGCTACCGCATCGTCGCGCGCCGCTGGCGCTCGGTGCTGGGCGAAGTCGACATCGTCGCGCGCCGCCGGTGGCTGCTCGCCTTTGTCGAGGTCAAGGCGCGCGCGACGCTCGACGACGCGGCCGAGGCCGTTGTGCCGCAGCAGCGTCGCCGCATCATCGGGGCCGCCCAGGCGTGGCTTGCCGCGCATCCCGACGATGTCGGGTGCGACATCCGTTTCGATGTCATGCTGGTGGCGCCGCGCCGCATCCCGCGCCACATCCAGGCGGCCTTCGACGACAGCAAGTGACGCGCTCTGTGGCCGCCGCTTCACGTCTCCCCTGAAAGGGCCTGAGAGGCGAGGGATCTCACGCTCCATGCAGCTTGGCGAGAGCGGCAGCGCGGCACCGGTCGCCAGCAGCGCCAAGATGGCGTAAAGCTTCGTTGCGATCGTCAGTTCGGCACGAACGCCATGGCTCCCCCAAGCCGGCGCGCGGGATCGAGGGCGGTTGCCAAACATAAAAACGCAGCCGTTGACCGCTCGCTTACGATTCCCCGCCCGAGGTTGCTCATGTCCTTGAACGTCGCGGTGCAGATGGATCCGATCGAGCGGATCAATATCCGGGGGGATTCGACCTTCGCGCTGCTCCTGGAGGCGCAGCGACGCGGGCACCGCCTCGCCTACTACACGCCGGACCGGCTGGCGATGCACGAGGGCCGCGTGTTCGCGTCCGTGCGGCCGCTCACCGTCAAGGACGTCGAGGGCAGCCACTACGCGCTGGGCGAGGAAGCGCGCCGCGAGCTCGCAACCTTCGACGTCGTGCTGATGCGCCAGGACCCGCCGTTCGACCTCGCCTACATCACGGCGACGCATTTCCTCGAGCACATTCATCCCGACACGCTGGTGGTGAACGACCCGGCCTCGGTGCGCAACGCGCCCGAGAAGGTGTTCGTGATGCTGTTCCCGCAGCTGATGCCGCCGACCCTGGTGACGCGCGACCTCGCCGAGATCAAGGCGTTCCGCGCCACGCACGGCGACATCGTGATGAAGCCGCTCTATGGCCATGGCGGCGGCGCGGTGTTCCGGCTCGCGCGCGAAGACCTCAATTTCGGCTCGCTCTACGACCTGTTCGCCACCACGTTCCGCGAGCCGTGGGTGGTGCAGACGTTCCTGCCCGCCGTCAAGCACGGCGACAAGCGCATCATCCTGGTCGACGGCGAGTTCGCCGGCGCCGTCAACCGGGTGCCGGCGCCTGACGACCTGCGCTCCAACATGGTGCGTGGCGGCGCCGCGCAAGCGACCGAGCTTACGCCGCGCGAGCGCGAGATCTGCGCGACGCTCGGGCCGGCGCTGCGCGCGCGCGGGCTCCTGTTCGTCGGCATCGATGTGATCGACGGCTATCTGACCGAGATCAACGTGACCTCGCCGACCGGCATCCGCGCCGTGCGCGGTGTCGGCGGCCCGGATATCGCGGCGCTGATCTGGGACAGGATCGAGGCGCAGCGGCGGAAGTAGCCGTCCCGGCTGCTGGGCGACACGCTTTGGCATGTTCCCTAAATGTTCTTGCGTCGGCGCAACCTGAGGCTATACTGGCTCCGGCGGAGTTGAGGGGAGCCGGATGGTCCAGCGGGTGACCACCGTGGCGTTCGAGGGCATCGAGGCGCGGGCGGTCGACGTCCAGGTCCAGGTCGCCCCCGGGCTGTGCGCCTTCAATGTCGTGGGGCTTGCCGACAAGGCGGTGAGCGAAGCGCGCGAGCGCGTCCGCTCGGCCCTGATCGCCTCCGGGCTGGCGCTGCCGGCGCGCCGCATCACCGTCAACCTGGCGCCCGCCGACCTGCCCAAGGAGGGCTTGTCATCCCTCTATACGCTTCTACAGGCTTTCACCGGCATCGCGTAACTGCCTGATACTGCGGAAGATGCCTCTATAGGCTTCCATGGGCCTTCATAACCGTCTATACCCGTGTCCGGGACAGGCCCGGGACACAGGGAGATGGAGATGGCCCGCCGCGTACGCGCTCCGAAGCTCGAAACCCGCACCAATCGGCTCAAGCTGCCGGTCCAGCGCAAGCCCATTTTCATCACCGTCGCCCCCGGCATCGGGCTCGGCTACCGCCGCAACCAGGGCGCTGGCGTCTGGGTGGTGCGCGCAGCCGACGGGCACGGCGGCAACTGGACCAAGGCTTTCGCCGTCGCCGACGACCATGAGGACGCCACCGGCGAAAGCGTCCTCGATTACTGGGCAGCACAGGATCGCGCTCGCCAGCTTGCGCGCGGTGGTGGCGGCAACGGGGATCGTCCCGCTACCGTCGCCGAGGCGCTCGATCATTACGAGCAGACCTTGCGGGCGCGCGGGGGCGACAGCGTCAACGCCAGCCGTGTTCGCCTCAGTCTACCGCCCGCTCTGGCCAGCAAGACTGTGAGCCTACTGGGCGCCCGCGAACTGCGCCATTGGCGCGACGGGTTGGTGAAGCGTGGTCGCAAGCCGGCCACCGCCGATCGCATCGCGCGTGCGTTGAAGGCGGCGCTGAACCTGGCGGCAACCGACGATCCGCGCATCACCAATGCCGGGGTGTGGCGCACCGGCCTGGTAAGACTGCCGGACGCCGAGAATGCCCGCAACGAAATCTTGCCCGACGAGGACGTGCGCAAGCTGATTGCGGCGTCGTACCAGACCGGTTCGGCCTTCGGGCTGTTGATCGAGCTCGCGGCGATCACCGGGCAACGTGCGGGCCAATTGTTGGCGCTCACAGTCGCCGATCTGCAAGATGGGGCGGCGCCGCGCCTGCTGGTGCCATCGTCCCGCAAGGGACGGCGCCGGCGCGTCGAGCGCAAGTCTCTACCCATCCCAGTCGGTTTGGCGGCGAAACTACAGGCGGCCGCCGTAGCGCGGCGCGGCGGCGATCCATTGCTGGCCCGGGATGATGGCGCGCGGTGGAAGCGGATCCCCGTCCTGACGTTCCGACAAGCCTGCGCAAAGGCGGGTCTCGATCCCAAGCTGACGCCCTACTGCCTACGCCACTCCAGTGTCGTCCGGATGCTGCTCGCCGGCGTGCCGATCCGTGTCGTCGCCAGCGTTCACGACACCAGCACGGCGATGATCGAGAAGACCTACTCCCGGCACATCGTCGGGGATCCGTCCGAGGTTCTCTTGCGCCGCGCGCTGCTCGACACCGAGCAGTCCATGGCCGTGGTCGGCAACGTGGTGTCGCTGGCTGGTCGGTCATGAGTACGCCGCGCGATCAGGCGTTGCGCCCGTCGCTGTACATTGACGAAGACACGTTCGGCGCGGCGGTCCTCCACAAGCCGTTAGCCGATTTGCTTGCGCAAAAGCGGGGGAAAAAAAGATCAACCACGCCGACCTTGGCTACTATTTGGCGGCGCTTAGAGCGGGGCAGCCAAGGCGGAAAGGCGTGCTCGTGCCGGCCGAGATCATCGATGTTGTGGGCGAGATCCTGCTCAGCGGCCTCGGCTGGGCCAAAGCGTGCAACGAGGCGCGGAAAGTTAAGGCTGCGCAGGAGGCGCAACGTTGGCAGCGACTAGCAGATCCGATCTGGGCGAAACGCCCTCGCCTCCATGCGACCAGGGTCGCGGACATGATCGTTCCGGCCAGCACGCCTGAGCGCGAGACGGTCGTGGGCTGGGTCCGACGCCACATCAAGCGCCCGGGAAAATAGTTGTCGGAGCCGTTCGGCTCTGACAGCTCTTTTATGATTGGGGTGTGCCTCCACGTTTTCATGGAGGCACCGATGGAGCAGCACGCCCGCGCCGAGCCGGCCGAGCCCGACGCGTACTCACTCCGGCAATTCTGCGTCCGGCACAACATCAGCGTTCCATTTTATTACAAACTGAAAGCGCAGGGGCTCACGCCGGCGGAGCTGAGGGTCGGCACCCGGGTGCTGATCACACGCGAGGCCGCCGCCGCCTGGCGCACCAGGCGCACCGCCGAAACCGCCACAACCGCCACCCCCTAGCCAACCCTGACCGCGTCCTTCGAGGGACGGGCCAGGGCGGCGGCTTGGTTGGGGTGGATGCTGACAACCACTCCATAAGCCTCGCTCAACGTCACCGTCAAGAAGCGGCGCGGTCTTCCAACCACGGGAGACCGATATGCTCGACACCACCACCACCAAGATCGGTGCATTGCGCGACCTGCTGTTCGCGCTGCTGCAGGAACATGAACGGGACCGGGCCACGACGTCCGCCCGGTTCCTCTACTACGAACTTGTTCAGCGCGGGCAGTTGAGCAAGGAGCGCACCGGAGCACGGCGCCCCGATCAGAACCTGCACGACGCACTGACCGATATCCGCGAGGACGGCCGCGTCCCGTGGGATTGGATCGTCGACGAGACCAGATCGGTCGATGACTGCACCGGGTACGCAAGCGTCCAGGAGGGCGTTCTCCGGACGTTGCCACACATCAAGCTCGACCCGTGGCAGGGCCGAGCGCCGATGATCCTTACCGAAGCTCGGTCTGTGGCCGGCGTGTTGCGCGACACGGTCGACGACTGCCGCGCCCGCATCGCGTCGACAAATGGGCAGTGCGGCGGGTTCCTGCGCACCGGGATCGCCCCCCTGCTGCGGCCGGGTGATCGCGTGGGGTACCTCGGCGACTGGGATCTTTGCGGCAACCAGATCGAGGAGAACACCCGCCGCGTTCTTGAACGCGAAATCGGTGGACCGCTGCGCTGGGAGCGGATCGCGCTGACGCAGGAGCAAGTGACCGAATACAGCCTTCCGGTCATCGTCAAACACGACCGCCGCTACAAGGACGGCAGGCCGCACGAGGCCGTCGAGACCGAGGCACTGAAGCAGACGGTGCTCGTGGACATCCTGCGGGCATGGTTGGACGCACTGCTGCCCGATCCGCTGGAGGACGTTCAAGAACGCGAGGAGCGCCAGCGCGCGGTGATCGAGCGCCTACTGCGTGGGAGGCGCCGATGACCACCTACCCGGTCGCCGACCTCGAATTCACAGAGATTTGCGAAACACGCGACGAGCACTTCGTCGATCGCAGCGCCGATTGGGGCACGCGGATCCGGCCGCCGAGCGGACCCGGCTGGCTCATACTCAATGGGTCACGCGAGCGCCATACAACCTGGATGCGTAGACACCGGATCGCCCGCGACCTCGATCAGCGGAGGCGGTCATGAGGACATGCCCCACCTGGCGCGACGTCAGCTACAGCCTCGCCGACGTGCAGAGGGTCGCTCGTCGCGCTGAGCGTCGCCGTGCCGCCGTCGCACGCACGCTCGCCGCCATGAAGCGCGGTGCCTCATTGCATCTGCAGCACACCAATGGGCGGCCGCTTTGGTCGCTTAGTGATGGCCGCTTCGTGGCGGCGGACGTGGCAGAGCTCGTCGTCCAACGGCCCGAAATCACCGATTGCGGTGGCTCGTTGTTCCACAACATGCCCGGGCAAGTTTGGCGCTACGTCGAGTAGGAGGGAGGATGCAATGAACCAACTAACCCACTGGTTTAATCTCAAAGACAGAGCTCGCAACCGCGGTCGCAGCAAGTGCGAGTATTGCCAGCTGCGCCCGATCGAGGCGCTACACCACCGCACCTATGAGCGAGAAGGGCAGGAAAGGCTAGAAGATGTCATGGCCGTGTGCGTGGAGTGTCATCAAACGATCTCAGGGGGGCTCCGATGATCGATAAGCCCAAGCTGGTAGAGATTGTCACCCCGTCACCAACACCAAACGACGCCTTAGACATTGAGGCCCTGTGGTTGGACCCCGCGCTCGGTGACGGTCTAGCCGACACTAGTTGGCACTCGATACCGGTCGGGAAGCCGCGCGATTTCTTCCGAGCACATCCCGACCCGAATTTCCGGCGCCGCTCCGAAATGTACGCGCATAAGACCGAGGGCTCGATCGATACGGCCTTCTACCTCCTCGGCCCTCAAATGCGCGGACGGCTGGAGGAGGCGCGCCCGTGCGTGATCGTTACCTGCATCTATCGCGACGGCTCACCGAGACTGTGGCCGATAAGCTTCCCGCGCGCGGACGAGAAAGACAACGACGCCTGGTCAACCGCACGAGCTGCTGCGCGGGTGGCCATCGACAAATGGGTCCGGCTGATCTGGGCCAAGCGCTCATACGCAACCCGCGACGCCTTGCAGGGATACGCACCCGAGCCGGACTGGAAGAAACTGCCGCCATTCAATGAGTTGGTGAAAGCTGCATTCGGTCCGCACGGCGTCATTCAGGACACCGAGCACCCGATCTACCGCGAGTTGATGGGAGCGCCGGCGACGGCCAACGCCAATGACGACGATCTATGACTGGCGCAGTCTGCCGTTTCGGGAAATTTGGATCGTCGATACCGAGTTCTATCCCGGTTCTGGTCTGGCCAATGGCGGCGTAGCGGGTGATCCCGTTACGCCGCTTTGTCTTGTTGCGCTGGAGATGCGGTCGGGTCGGTTAGTCCGGCTGTGGCAGGACCAGCTCGGGCCGTTCCCGCCTTACCGTCTCGACAACGATGCGCTGATCGTCGGCTACATGCTGGCCGCCGAATTTGGTTGCCACATCGCGCGGGGGTGGGGCGAGCCGGCGCGTGCGCTCGACGCTTACCTTGAGTTTCGGCATTACGTGAACGACGGCTCGGTTCGCAGCAGCGAGCGAGAAAAGGGTTTTTTCTCGATTACCGGCGCGTTGCGATACTTCCTAGAAGACGAGATCGACATCGCCCGCAAGCACGATATGCGGGAACGTATCATCCAAGGCCCGCCGTTTTGCACCCAAGAGCGGCAAGATATTCTGGACTACTGCGAGGACGACGTGCGCGCGCTCGCGCGGTTGCTACCGCATATCGTCCCGACCATCCGATCGCTTCCACACGCCGTGTTCCGAGCCAAGGTTCAGTGGACGATTGCGCAGCAGGAACGGCGCGGCGTTCCGTTGGACGGACCATTGCTTCCGCGCCTACGCCGCCAGTGGCAGAGTATTCGGCTCGATCTGGTTACCGAGCTGGATCGCCCGTTCGGCATCTATGAGGTTGTTGATGGCCGAGCGCATTGGCGCAAACACCGTTTCGCCGACTACGTCCACCGGCACCGTATGAGCTGGCCCACCTACGAGGACGGAACGCTCGACGAAACCGATTAAACTTTCCGAGAGATGGCGGGTAAGTATCCGCAGATCGAGCAGTTGCGCGAATTGCGCTACTCGCTGTCGAAGTTGCGGCTTAACGATCTTGCGGTCGGGCACGATAATCGCAATCGCGCGCAATTGTGGGCTTACGGCACCAAGACCGGACGCAATGCACCCGGTGCTTCGCAGTACGTGTTTGGTCCGGCTAAATGGCTTCGGTTCCTGATCACACCGCCACCGGGCCGCGCCTTGGTGCATCGGGACTACCGTCAGCAAGAGGTTCGTATCGCTGCGCTGCTGTCGGGAGATAGCGCGCTCATGGAAGCGTGCGAGAGCGGCGACGTTTACCTGGGCGTTGCCCAGCTGCTCGGTTTCCTGCCCGAGAGCTTGAGCGAAGCGGAGCGCAAAGCGGTGCGCACGCTGTTTAAAACTGTGGTGTTGGGGATCCAATATGGGCTGGGATTTCGCTCGCTGGCAGTCCGCACCGGCATTTCGTTGTTCGAGGCCGGCGAGATCCTGGCGCGGATGCGGGCGCGCTTTCACCGGTTCGAGGACTACGCGCAGAGTGTCCGCGACCATGCCGGCTTGCAGCTGGAGATCGGCACACCGTTGGGGTGGTGGATGCAATGCCCGTCCGACACTAATCCGCGCACCATCCGCAACTTTCCGATGCAGAGCACCGGCAGCGAGATCCTGCACGTGGCCTGCGTCCTGGCCGAGCGTCGCGGGATCGAACTGGTTGCCCCCGTGCACGACGCGATCATGGCCGAGGGCCCCACTAGCCAAGTGGAGGAGCTGTCGACTGCGCTTGATCAGGTGATGGGGGATGCCGCCGCCGTGGTGTTGCGCGGCTATCGACTGCCAACTGACTGCCAAATCATCCGACCCGGTGAGCGTTACTTCGACGACCGGGGCGAAGCGATGTGGACCACGGTCACTCGACTGTTGGCCAAGCTGGAGAAGGAGACGGCGTGATGGGTGCCGATATCGAGGGCTTGTTCGAGAGCGTCGAGAATGACCCGTTGTGGCAGAAGGCCGGATTGTTGGCCGACGCACCACCAAGGCCGACCAGCAGAGGGCACGGTGTCTATTCGCTGCCCTGGTTAGCGCGGGTGCTGCCGGTGATTCATACCACCACCCAGCTCGCAGTGGCCATGCTGATCTACCGGGAATGCCTCATGCGACGGAACAGCACCGTTACTCTGTCCAATGGCGAGCTGCGGAAACTCGGTATCAGCCGTTACGCCAAATACCGGGCTTTAGCTTGGCTGCTCGAGGCTGGGGTGATCACGATCGAGGCGACTAATACTAGGCGCTCGGTGCGGGTGACTTTGCTCTGGTTTCCGTAGGTGTGGCGCAACGGTCACATGTGCGCCCAGCCCGCACTAGGGTTGCCCTCCTAGAATAAGAGAAGAAAGAAAGAAGGAAAGAGAAGGAAGGAAACAGGGATCAAGAGGAAGAGCTATGGGCGAAAGTTGGTGACGGCATGAAGGGGTAAGGCGGCGTATCGTGGGGGTGATTGACGCCTCCACTTCTCCACCGAAGGAGTGATACGCCGTGACCGACACTAACGTTTTCCAACTTTCCCAGCCAGGAACTTTTGCGGACCCGCTGACCGAAGTGTTGCGCAACGGCGCGCGAGCGCTTCTGGCGCAGGCGGTCGAAGCCGAGGTTGGAGCTTTGCTCAACGTCCATGCCGGCAAGCTGACCGACGATGGCCACCAGCGGCTGGTGCGGCACGGGCATCTGCCCGAGCGCGAGGTCATGACCGGCATCGGTCCAGTCGCTGTGCGGTGTCCGCGGGTGCGTGACCGTGTCGGCGAAGGTCCGGAGCGCATTCGTTTTTCATCGGCGATTCTTCCTCCCTACGCGCGCCGGTCGAAGAGCCTCGAAGTGCTGATCCCGATCCTCTACCTCAAGGGCATCTCCACCGGTGACTTCGAGGACGCGCTGATCGCATTGCTCGGCAAGGATGCCGGCGGGCTCTCGGCTACGACCATTGGGCGACTCAAGCACGCCTGGTCGGACGAGCATGCGCGCTGGGGCAAGCGCGATCTCTCGGCTAAACATTACGTCTACTTCTGGGTCGATGGCATCCATGTGCAGGCCCGGCTCGAGGACGCCGCGCAGTGCCTGCTGGTCATCATCGGCGCCACACTCGAGGGCAAGAAGGAGCTTGTCGGCCTCATCGACGGTGTGCGCGAGAGTGCGCAATCCTGGAGAGAGCTGCTTCTCGACCTCAAGCGACGTGGGCTATCGATGGGCCCCGAGCTCGCGGTCGCCGATGGCGCGCTTGGATTCTGGCAAGCGGTCGAAGAGGTCTGGCCTCAGACGCGCGGCCAGCGCTGCTGGGTGCACAAGACCGCCAATGTGCTGAACAAGCTGCCGAAGAGCCAGCAATCGAAAGCCAAGCGGGCGCTGCAGGAGATCTGGATGGCGGAGACCAAGAAGGACGCGCTCGCGGCCTTCGACGCCTTCGTCGAGAGCTGGGGCGTCAAATACGACAAGGCGGTCGATTGCTTGATTAAGGATCACGACACGCTGCTCGCCTTCTACAACTTCCCAGCCGAGCACTGGAAGCACCTGCGCACCACCAACGTCATCGAAAGCTCGTTCGCGACAGTGCGCCACCGCACCGTGCGCTCAAAAGGATGTCTCTCGAACAAGACCGCGCTCGCCATGATCTTCAAGCTCGCCGAGGCTGCCGAGAAAAGCTGGCGCCGCCTCAATGGCCACAACCAGTTGCCGAAAATCATCCTCGGCATAAAATTCACCGACGGAATTGCGCGAAACGAGGCCAAGCGCTGCTCCTCGTCTGCCGGAATGGCCCCGCGCATCCATTGAGCGCAATTGGCAAGGCAGCGTGACAAAATTGGCGCCTGCCAACAATCCAAATGGATAATTTCCCCCAGCGTGCCCGCATCCATCTATGGCGACATCACAGGCAACGAGCATCGCCTACAATAGTCGTCCAATGCAGTTTGACGTGATCGAGATTGCGTGCGCGTTGGGTGCAATTGTGAGCATCATAGTTGCGGGCGCGGTTCTTTTGTCCGCGGTCTTTGGCACATAGTAGCCGACCGGGGAGCCTGCGGCGTCTACTATCCCGATCGCATAGGACGATGACTGAGCCAGGACCCAGGAGAGATACGGATGCTAAACCCGGCAGATGAATTTCGGCGCTAGTCATCTGGAACGCAAGTTCGCCGCATTATAAGAGAGCGCTCGGAACTCCGAAGGAGAGCGCTTATGGCGAATGCAGGTATGAGAGGCCGACCGATCGCGCCGTTGGTGCTGAGTGCGCAGGAACGATCATATTTGGAGAGGCAAGTTCGTCGTCGCCGGGTTGCCCGATCGCTGTCTGAGCGGTGCCGTGTCATTCTGCGATGTGCGGACGGCTTGCCGAGCAAGGATGTGGCGGCTGAACTCGGCCTCCACGAACACACCGTTGGCAAGTGGCGTCGCCGATTTTTGAAGGATCGTTGCGATGGTCTACTTGATGAGGCTCGCCCCGGCCGACCTCGAACGATCGACGACGATCAGGTTGCTGCCGTGATCGAGCGGACGTTGCGCACGACGCCAGTCGACGCGACGCACTGGTCGATCCGCTCGATGGCGGTGGAAACTGGCTTCTCCCACACCACGATCCGCCGGATGTGGGCGGCATTCGGCTTGCAGCCGCACCGTAGCCAGACATTCAAGTTGTCGAACGATCCGCTGTTCGTCGACAAGGTACGCGATATTATCGGCCTTTACCTTGCCCCGCCGAACCGGGCCATCGTCCTGAGCATCGATGAGAAGAGCCAGATCCAAGCACTCGATCGCGAGCAGCCAGTCCTGCCGATGATGCCTGGCGTGCCCGAACGTCGCACACACAGCTACGTGCGACATGGTACGACCTCGCTGTTTGCCGCACTCGATGTCGCCTCGGGGTTCGTCATCGGCAAATGTTATAAGCGGCACCGGGCGGCTGAGTTCTTGAACTTCCTCAAAGAGATCGATGCTCACGTCCCTGAAGGGCTCGATATCCATATTGTCATGGATAACTATGCCACTCACAAAACCCCCAAGATCAAGTCGTGGCTCGCCCGCCGACCGCACTATCATGTGCACTTCACCCCGACTTCGGCGTCATGGATCAATCAGGTCGAGCGTTGGTTCGCTGAACTCACCAGAAAGCGGCTCCAGCGAGGTGTTCATACCTCCGTCAGGCAACTCGAAGCCGATATCCGCGCTTTCATCGATCGGCACAACCAAAATCCCCGGCCGTTCAAATGGATCAAATCTGCCGACCAAATCTTGGCCTCAGTAAAGCGCTTCTGCCACAAAGCGCAGCAGACATTATGCAGCGAACTTTAGATTCACCTGACTAGGAGGAAAGGGCCAAATGCCAACCGATCAAGAAATCGAGGAAATGATTTTCGATCTCGTTGCGATGCATCTAGGCGAGGATCACCGCAAGGCTGCCCACGACTGGCTAACCACACGGATGGCAGCCCATGACGCCATCGAAAAGCTAAGCAGCCCGGACACCGAATGAAGCGCATGACCGGCCGGCATTCATGGGGCATTCATGTGAACGATGCTGACATCTGGTCGGGGCGTAAACTGAAAGGTTGCTATCATGAAAATCAGTCGCTTTGCTCTGCTCGCGGGTCTTGGCATGGCCGCGATGACCCTTCCGGCAGCCGCTGCTCCGGTGACCACCGACAGCACCGATGTCCGCGCCGCGAAGCCCGCCTACATGCAGCTCGCTCAGATGAACGCCTCCCGCGCGTCCAGTGAGGCCCGTGGCGGCGACTTCAAGGCGAAGAAGTCGAAGAAGAAGGGCAAGAAGTAAGTCGGTTGCCTCAAGGCATGGAGCGGCGACTTGGTTTTCGCCGCTCATGTCACCCTTATAGGGCAAGAGCCTCAGGCTTCGCATGGCCTGAGGCTCTTTCGATTCAGTCACTTATGAGAAAGCCCAAGGAAGTCATTCAGCCACCCTGGCCCCCGAGGCACCCCAATTACGTCAGCGTCCCCAGATCGTTTCAATCGTAAAAATATACCATTGCAATGGGTCGGGGACCCGACAGACACGTTCCGAGCCCTCGCCTACACTTCGAGGCGCTGCCGCCGGCCAGCTTTTGGGTAGCGCAAGTTAGGGAGGGTCCATTGACAACGAGCACGGGCGAACCTCGTCACAAGTTGCTGACCCGGCTGATCGCGACAGCCGCGATGGTTGTGATCTATTGCCTTGGCACGATCGCAACGTCGGGTCTCTTCCTGACCGCGAGTACGACATCCGCGGAGGCGGCGCGAGGCCGTGGCCGAGGCTGGAGAGGCCGGGGCTATGGCCGCCGGGGCTGGGGGCGGCGAGGCTGGAGAGGCTGGAGAGGCCGCCGGGGCTGGTATGGCCGCCGGGGTTGGTATGGCCGCCGCGGTTGGGGTTTCAGAGGCTACTACAGGCCCTACAGGGTCTACTACAGGCCTCGGTACCTCGTATACTGACGGAGCGCCGGCCGGCTCGTCGGCCATGAAGAAGCCCCCGCGATCATCCATTCCCGGTGGCGGGTCTATCTGTTGAAGCGCAAGGCGGACCGTCTGCCCTTCACGGTCACTGCGCGGGACAGCGAAGAGGCGATTAAGCGCGCCATCGAGGAACACGACATCCCCGACGCGGGAACGCTTCCGCATCAGCGTTCAGCGCGAGGCTTAACTTTCACCCGTTGCACGCGCGCAACAGGCCGGCATTAATTGATTACGCGACACCTTTCGCCCCTGGTTACGCTTTCAGTTTCCTGCATCGCCGCTCTAAGGTCGCGCGGACGCTTGGTCAGCGAGATTTGCTGATGCGATCGAACCTTATTGCGCTGGCGGCCATTGCGGGTAGCGCGCTGTCCGCTTGCAGTGTGCCACCGTTCAAGGGAAACGACACCGGCGGCATCATCGCCTGGTCCCCGGAAACGCACAAGCTGCGTCACCAGCTCGCCGCTCAGCATTGCGCCGACTATGATGGTAAGACCTACCAAATCACCAGCGTACGTGCGCGCTATGGCGACTACATCGCGTTCCGTTGCTACTGGCCGCGCGGCACCGGTCCGGTGGGTGCCGATCCCGCGATCGTGCGGCGCGCCTATTAAGGTCTGCCCTTCACGGTCACTGGCTGGAACAGCGAGGAAGCGCTTAGGCGCGCGATTGAAGAATACGAAGTGCCCGAGAGCTGACGAAAGCGATCTGCGCTCGCGTTTTTGGGCGGGCTGAAACGGGACTCTACTAATCGCCGCTCCATATTGCCGTTAGCCTTGGAAAGGCTGGCTCAGAGGAAGCTCGAGTAACCTCCTATCGGATTTGATCTTGTGCGGTTGTCATGCGGTTGGGGTCGCCCTGGTCCACTGGAACTGGGTGCCATCAACCCAGATGCGGTGCATGATCACGGCTGGCCGACGTGCCAGCGCCACAAGTCCGCCGGACAATGAGGAGCGGTTCTACCAGCGTGGCCAAATCGGGCAGGCGTTCGACAAGCTCCTTGATGCGCGCCTCGAACTTTACCGTCCCCACCATGCCCACCTTGAGACCAAAGTCACGCAACGTGGCGCGCAAATCGTTCTCGATGGCGATGGCTTTCGACTGCAGAAGCTTGCGATGGGTCAGCAGCATGCGCAGCTTCTGACTGCGCAACGTCTTCACATGCACAGGACGATAAAGCCCTACCCGCATCATCTGCGCGATGCCACGCGCATCGTTGCG
>Ga0209382_10001476_pt1 | contig 36882 bp, 17 predicted proteins | sample SoiMetdeltSBSDD5_FD_187599 | JGI IMG/M metagenome (GOLD analysis project Ga0209382, IMG submission 187599) | Bulk soil microbial communities from a Populus tree surrounding site in Tennessee, USA - Soil MetaG P. deltoides SBSDD5 (SPAdes) (version 2) | ecosystem: Environmental > Terrestrial >... | reverse complement strand
CCGGAACACACGGCTGGAAAGTGGCGCTGAACACACTCGCACGCCTCTTCCCAGGACGCCTCCCTATGTGATAACCTACAATTGTAAGTAAGTCACCTCTGACTTACACAAAAATCGTGACAGGCTCGCCGCGCGGGCCAGATCCTGCACCTGCCGCTTGCCCAGCCGCACCCCGGTAGCCCGCTCGATCGCCTCCCGGGCATCGGCGAACGACCCACGCGCCGCCTCCACCGCGGCCAACCGCTGCAGTCCCGCCGAGTGCCTGCCCAACGGCAGGTTCAGAACCGCATCGGCCGGATACAGATTCCGCGTTTGCCGGCTCCGCTGCATCGGGCTCCGCTGCTGGTGGCGCCGTGTCGGTTGTCGTGCCGGTGCCGTCACCATCAGGTCCGGCGCTGGCCCGGGCAGAGCGTCCGAGGTAGTCGGACAGGCGCTGCCAACCTCGCCAGCAGTAGTGCCCGCAACGGCCCGGTAGGCCTTGCGGATCACCGTGGCCGGCCCGAACACGGTGCTCAACCCGCGGCGGTGACCGTTCTCCACCCGAGGCCGCGACACACTATCGCTTCCGGTCACACCGGTGCGGCGCCTCTCCAACCGGGCACGCTCATCCAGATGCCCCTGCAACAGCAGCCGATACTGCTCTCGCGAGTAGACCTGAAGCCGGGCTTCCAGCTCACCGTGCCCGACACCCATCGCCTCCGGCCCGTCCAACCATTCCACCGCCGATTCCAGGTACCGCCGGGCCGGGTCGGCCCACCCAGCCGCGGCACCGGGATGATCGGCGCCGGGGCCGGCCGGGCCGTGGGCCGGGCAGACACCGCACGTGCAGACAGGGGAAGATGACATCACGGGCTCCTGGTTTGAAGATCGCTGGCATCGCAACCTGCCGATCTACCAGGAGCCCACCCACATCACGACACCAACGCGCCGACCACACCCAAACCCCGCCAAACCCGACCCAAGAGCCACCGCCCAGATCGCACCCGCCCCACCGGCACAGTCACTCCAGAAGAGCCACACCCTAATCGTCACCGGGTTGGCGTAGCGCCACCTCGCATCGAGCTGCCTGCGGTGCAGCACCACAGCGTGCCCGCGAAAACGGACCTCGTCCAAGCGGGTTGCCAGGTCACCGTAGAGCCTGGCGGCTAGTAGTAAGGGTCTTCACCCTTGAGCCCGAGAATCCAGTGGTGGATCGTCTCCGCGTTCGTCAGGTCGTAGGGCTCGATGGTGTGGGGGTGTTGGGCGGCGGCTTCCTCCAGCCCGTCTCTGGAGTCTGCGACGATCGCGAGTGCGGCGTCGAGTTGGCCGTCGAGCTGATCGGCTGCGGCCAGGGCATGCGCAAGCAGCACCTTGGCGCGGAGGGCGCGCGGGTCGTCGGGGTCGTGGGAAGCCTCCTGGTGCTGCTCGAACTCGGCGGCTAGCGCGACGATCTCAGCGAGCAGGTCCGCCTGCTCACCGTCCAGGCGGACGTCGTCCACGGGATCGTCGACTGTTTCGACGATCCGGGTTGCCGCCAGCGCGTCATTCTGGACGGCCTGATCTCGCAGGTTGGCTTGCAGCATCCGCCTGAGAGTCTGGAGGGTGTCGGGATGAACCGGGCCCTGGACCCGAAGCCGCTCGGCGTACACGGGCCCGTAGGACTGGCGGCGGGCAACAGCGATGTTCTCCGCGGCGTCGATAGTGTCCGGATGGTCGGGACCGAGCACGACCCGTCGACGTTGCGCGACGTACGCGTGCGTCGCGGCTGCTTCTTGCGGGTAGCCCAGGAACAACAGGTTGTTGCCGATGTTCTCTACGCATTCCAGCGTCTGCGGCGTGTCAGGTCCCACCGCGCGGTGCCACAGCGCCCAGGCACCCAGGGCGAGCCGGAGCGCAAGCCGGCGTGAACCGCTGCGCCCCACCGCGATCACGAGGTTGTTCAAGGCGATCAAGGTCGCGCGGTCCGTCTTGCCCATTGCGTTGCGTCGGGCCCGGTAGACCTCGGTGAGGAGGCTGCGCGCGCTGTGGATCTCGTCAACCCCGGACAAGGTGTTGGCCAGGTTCTCTTTCGCTTGGAGGGTGTCCAGGTGTTCCGCGCCCTTCAATGCTTCGAACCGGACAGCGACGTCCTGCTGGATTCGCAGTGCCTCGGAAAGGTTCCCTTGGCCGTAGTGTGTCGCGCCGAGGTTGACGAGGACGGCCAGTTGCGTTTCCTCGTCGACGTCAGGGGATCGTTGGGATATCTCGTGCAGGATCGTCATGGAGTGCAGCGCGCCTGCGGTGTCGCCGAGCTCGTACTGTGACCGGCCGGCCTCGTTGAGCATGTGTCGCTGGACGGCTGCAGTCGGCCATTCCATTGTGGTGGCCAGCGGAAGCACGTGTGCCAGATATGGTTGGGTCGATCTGGTCCGGTTGAAGTCGCCTCTGCCGGCCTCGAGCGCGTTACCGATCAGTTCTGAGGCGAGGCTGTGCAGTCGCGCGAGGTGCGCGGCTGGGAAATGGAAGCGCGCGGCGCGTGCGACGAGCGCATGCATCAGGTACGAGCCGTCGCCGAGATCGTGGGCGAGCCCGTGCAAGCCCATCCGCTGTAAACCGGGCTCGGCGGACAAGCGGTCCAACTGCTTGAGCACGCCGTCGACAAGGTCGAACGGGATCGGGGCGGGTCCGAAGACGCTCGTCACAGCGAGCGCGTCCCGGCCGGCGTCGGTGAGCCCGGCGAAGCTTCTGATGAGCGTGGCACTCAACGGTTTCGCGTAGCCGACAGGCAGTTCGTCGGCCAGATGGCCTGCCAGCTCAAGGAAGTCGGGCGAGGTTCGCCGCAGGTCTTCACTCAGCGTCCGGTAGTCGGTGAACGTCGGCAACGTGGTGAGGCCAGCGGCGATCGTCAGCCCGAGCGGAAGCCAGCCGAGGTCGTCCGTGATGTCGGCGGCCGCCTTCCGCTCGAGAGTCGCATCCGGTGGCAGCGGTCGCTCGGTCGTCAGCACCCTCACGCAGTCGCGGCGATCCAACGGGCCCAGTTCGATCTCCACCGAGACGCACTTGCGCAGCCGGCCGCGTGTGCTGATCAGTGTTTTGCCGTTGTCGGTCGGCGCGAACAGCAACTCCAGCTGCCGCTGGCTCACTGCAGACGGCACGTCGTCGAGGATCCACAGGTACGGCGGCCGGTTAGCGAGGTCGTTGGCCAACGCGGTCAAAGTGGCCTCATGATCGGATCCGGTCGGCACGCCGAGACGATCGGTGATCGTCCGAATTTGCAGGTGGAACTGGCTGAGGGCAGCACGGATGTCGGCGTGGACCCGCCGGTCGCTGCCGCCGAGGCGGATGAGGAAGACCCCACCGGGATGGTCTTCGGCGAACAGGCGGGCGTACTGCTCGCATAGTGCCGACTTTCCCTGACCGCCAGGCCCCGTCACCGAGACGACCGGGTGACCGCGGTTACCCGGCTTGCCCCTGACGAGCAGCGACTCGTGCAAATCCCACATCACTTCGCCGCGACCGCGAAACCGTCGATTGGTCGGCAGCGGACGCGGATACCACTCCGGTTTGGGACTGGTTGGCGCGTCTCCGAACCGCCGGCCGTCCGCCGCGCGGATCTTCCCGACCCTCGCCGCGATGATCTCCGCCTGCGCCGCGACGCCGTGCTCCTCGCGGCGCAGGAGCATCCCGCTCTTCAGCTGCCTCGGGCGAAGCGCACTGGGCCGTACCCGCCAGATCACCGGCATGACCCGCTCGGTGAACCCACGCTCGAGCCGGTAGGCGGCCGTCAGCGCGAGGAGCAGCTCGCGACGGCAGCTGGGGCTCTCGTGGAAGTCCGGCCCGATCAGCGGCACCAGCATCCGAGAGCCGAGCAGGGCCTCGCGCAGAGCTGGGTCGAGGGAGTCGCCGAACGGAATGTTCTTGTCGTCCTGAAACACCCGCACACCACGCACGGTCAGTTCGGCATGGAGACTGTCCGCCCAGGGCTTGTCGTCGTCCCAGTTGTAGCAGAGGAACACGTCGAACACCTGCGTAACGGTACTTGTTCAGCGCGTCCTGCCGAGGTCGTGGTTCCCGCTAGTGAGATCATCAAGCCATGCCGTTGGGACGGAAGGTCTTCGTCATCCACGGCCGGGACAAGCGCGCCCGCCGTGAGTTCTTCACCTTCCTCCGCGCGATCGGGCTTTCCCCGATCGAATGGTCCGAAGCCCTGGCGGAGGCCGGCGGCGGCGCTCCGATGATCGGCGACGTCCTCGACAAGGTCATCAGGCCGGACCGCGCGGTCATCGTCCTGCTCACCCCGGACGACGTTGTCCACCTCAAGCCGGAACACGCCGACGACGCTGATGACCCTGAACTCGAGCTGTCCGGCCAGGCTCGACCGAACGTGCTCTTCGAGGCCGGCATGGCCTTCGGTAGGCACCCCGAGCACACCGTACTCGTGGAGTTCGGCAAGGTACGCAAGTTCACTGACATCGCCGGACGCTTCATCGTGCGACTCGACGGGTCCGCCGAGAGCAGAACGAAGCTCGCGAACCAGCTGAAGGCTATCGGATGCGAGGTCAGCACTGACGGCACCGACTGGCTCGCCGCAGGCGACCTGACTCCCCCGCAGACACGACGCGCCCCGCGGGCACGAGCGGAAGCGCGTAGCCCGGATCGGAAGTCGACCACCTCGGCTACTGGCCTGGAGCAACCCAAGTTCACCAACGAGACCGGCACCTGGGACGTCGAGATGGGAAACTTCACGGTCAGGACTCGACGATTCGGTGGACTCGTCGTCCATGGTGAAATCGTCAACCACCAGTCCGGTGCGCTGACGCTGGCCCTCAAAGCGACGTTCTACGACGCGCACGGAAAGATACTCGGTTCTGCAGACGGAATCGTGCACCAGATCCGCGGCGGGGAGCGCAGGACCTTCGAGTTGTCTACATCGGAGGAGATCGAAATATACACTCGAGTGCATGTGCACGTGGACACTGGCATTAAAAGGTGAACAATCAGCGCTTGCCGAGCCCACAGAGATCCGCTGCAACCGACTCGGCTTCCGTTGAGCCCAACTCCTGGTACAGAGCCAGCGCGGCACTGAACCATCGCTCAGCCTCGTCGGTCCGGCCGGACCGCGCGGCGAGCGCACCGAGGTGGCGCGCTGCGAGTGCCTCCTCGTGACGGCTTCCGCACCGGCGGCTGAAGTCGACGGCCTGATGAGTGGCGATCTCCGCCAGCAGGACATCGCCGGCACGGTCGTGCGCAAAACCGAGTGCATTAAACGCCTGCGCGATATCAAGGTCGTGATCGAGGCCGAGCGCCACATCGACCGCCTCCTGGGCGCACCGCACCGCACCATCGAACCGACCCGCGTCCAGGTGTACCCTGGCCATGCCGCGCAGTGTGATGCCGACGTTCCGCTTGGCCGCACCGCGGCGGTAGTTCGCGAGCGCCCGCTCCTGGTTCCGCAGGGCCTCGTCCAGCGAACCCCACCGACGCAGCACCGAAGCCTGGTTGGACAGCGCGTTGCTGACTCCGTGCTGATCTCCCAGCCTGTCGAACAACCGCTCCGCCTGGCGGTAGTTAAGCATCGCCTCGTCAAGGTTCCCCGCCGCAACCAGCGCCATGCCGAGGTTGTTGAGCGTCACAGCCTCGGCCCACTCATCGCCCACCCGCCGGCTCGCGGCCAGCGCGTGAATGTGGGAATCAACCCAGCCATCGAGGCGCTTGGTCAGATAGAAGTACCCTCTCAACACGAAGGCCAGCTGCCATCGACGAGAGTCGAACGCGGGATCATCGACCCGGCACAAGGCGATCAGGTTCTCCTGTTCCTGCGCCAACCACCCGCGGGCTGCGGACACATCGCCGAAAGCGAGGCCAGCGGTCTCGTCGCCGGCCACGGAAATGCGGAACCGGTGCGGGGTCAGCAAGCGATCCGCGCGATCGGAGGTATGCAGATAGTGATCGAAGAGGCGCTGCAGATTGCCGCGCCGCTCGTCAGCCTTTCCGACGGCGAGCTCCCGTGCGTAGATGCGCAACAGGTCGTGCATCGAATACCTACCCGGGGCGTACTCGGTGACCAGATGCGCGTCGGTGAGCGCCTTCACCGCCGCGCGCCCCTCCGTCAGCGACGCGCCGATCAGCGCAGCGACTGCAGAGACGTCGAACATGTGGCCGGGGTGCGCCCCGAGCGCACGAAACGCTACCGCGCAGCGATCATCGAGGCCCTGGTACGACCACGAAAACACACTGCGCACGGCCGAGTACGGATCACCGGAATCCAGCACGTCAAGTCGGGCTCGCTCGTCGGCCAACTCCGCGACCAGGTCTCCGACGCCCAGCGAGGGCCGCGCCCCCGCGCGTTCCGCTGCGATCCGCAACGCCAGCGGCAGGTTCGCGCAGCACGCAGCCAGTTCGGCCGCCGAGTCCGCCTCGAACGCCACCCTCTCGCCGATCATCGCCCGCAGCAGTTCCATCGCATCTGCCTGACGTAATGGCGACAGCCGAACGTGTGCGGCGGCGAAACGCACGGCCAGACCACCGAGCTGGTGACGACTCGTCACCAGTGCCACCGACGGCCCGCTGCCAGGCAGTAGCGGTCGCACCTGTGCCACGCTCTTGACGTTGTCGAGGAGAACAAGGACTCGCCGCTCACTCAACAGCGCCCTGTACCTGGCCGCACGTTCGTCGGTGCTCGTCAGTTCCTCCGGGCGTTCCACACCCAGCACGCGGAGCATCCCCGCCAGGGCCTCGGCCGGGGACAGCGGACACTCAGTGCCGTAGCCGTGCAGATCGACGTAAAGCTGGCCATCGGGAAACGCCTCCAGCGCACGGTGCGCCCAATGCACGGCCAGGCCGGTCTTGCCGACGCCAGGGGCTCCCGAGATCACCACCACGTTCGTGCCACCCCGCGCCGGCGCCCCCACCAGGAAGTCCAACGTGGCGAGGTGCTCATCGCGACCGACGAACCAGCCGCTGTCGGCGGGTAGCTGATGCAGAGCCCAACGACCGGCCTTAGCGCCTCGGCCACCGGCACCGAGCAGTTCAGCGACACAGTCGGCCAAGCGTCCGATGTCCGCGCCCAGATCGCGATGCCGAACCTCCGCGAACTGGTGGTACGTAAGCCCGCGAACGTCCGCCGGCAGCTTCTCGGGGTCCGGCAGCATAGTGCCGTCGAGCAGGACCGGCACGATCGGCACGGCTCGCTCCAGGGCTCGGCGGATCTCACGCCGTACCCAGTCCCCGTCGCGTTCGATCAACAGACATCCACTGCCTGCCGGGTCCTCACCGAGCCACCCCGGCCCGATCAGCACCAAGAGCACCCGCATCGACTCCAACGCCGACCGCAACAACCGCGGATAGGCCGCGCCGGGCCGCAGCGACTGATTGTCTAGGAAGACCCGGTCCCTGCCGAACCGTTCGGCAAGCATCTCGTACGTAGCAGCAGCACCGAAGGCCATATCGGCCCTGCGGTAATTGATGAACACGTCGAACCCCACTCAGCCTCCCTCTGACCGCGACGGCTACCCAGCCCAACCCGTCATCGACCACACCGGCACCACATAACCACCTTCAGGCGGACCTGGACACAGACGCGCAGCCCGGCACGTGCAACGCCACCATGGCATGGTGCGATAGTGCGGGCCGAATCACCTCGCGTTGGCGGCAGGCCAGGAGCGGTCGCTTAGCGATCTTGAGGACGGCTACCGGGTCGGCCCCACGCGACGGTGTAGAAGCGGCCCTGCGATGGCCCTGCGACGGCTTCGGCGCGGACAGGATCTCCAGCGCGGTGCTGGTGTTGATGAACCAATAGCGGCGGAGTGTGCTCGAAAGCTGAACGGCCTAAGTAGCCCGCCGGCTCTGGTTGACCACAACCAATTCGTCCCGCGCTCGCGTCGCTGCCACGTACCGCAATGACCGAGCTCGTAGTTCCGCATCAGCCCGTTCGGACGGATCCAACGACTCGAGGCGTGCCGATTCGGCCGGTGACGGCTGGCCGACTACGAGAACGACCTTGGAGAACTCCGTACCTTTTGCGCGGTGCATGGTCAGGACGGGTACCCGCCCGGCCGGGATCCGATCGCGGTCGACAACGCGCGCATCAACGCCGTGCCTGATCAGGGTGTTGACCACTCGATCGCGATGGAACCTGTCCTGGACGAGGACCGCGATGGTGTCGGGAGCGGCTCCATGCTCTAGCCAGGTGCGAACGTAGCGGACGATGGCCTCGAGTTCGTCGGCGAGGGACTCGACGGACTCGACAGTGGGCGCGGGGCCGGTCCGGGCGGAGCGATAGCCAGTGACCTCCTGCTGGTCCTCGAGGTCGACATACACCCCACCCTCGAGGATGCCCATCGCGTAGTGGAGGTTCTGCGCCGTGGTGCGGTAGTTGAGGGTCAGGCGCTGCGAGCGGCCGACGATGGCGACACCGTACCGGCCAAGCACAGTGCGTGTTCCGTAGATGCGCTGGTGGGAGTCCTCTGCGATGAACAAGTCGTCGGGGCGATCGCGGACCATGGCACGAAGGAGCTGCCAATGGGTTGGGGATAGGTCTTGGCCCTCGTCGACGAGCACGTGGTCGGCGGGCCGGTCGGCCTGTTTCGCCAGGTGCGCGGCTGCGACTGCGGCGGCCTCGGTGAAGTCGAGGCTCCCGTCGATGCGGCTCTGCGCGCGATAGGCGGCGATCAGCGCCCAGACTGCGGTGCGCTTGGCGCGGTCCAGGGCGATGCCGCGACCGGTTCGGCGTACCCGCAGGTAAGTCGCCTCGTTGTGGACTCTGTTGGGAAGCACGACGTGGGCGTACTCGGTGGCCAGAAAGGTCTCGTTGGCCAGTTCGTGCGACAAGGTGATACCGGTCGACTCGACAACTTCACGCCATCGTGTTGCCCCGGTACGAGCGACGGGTGTAGAGCGTTCCTCCCCCAGGACGTCTCGCATCGCATCGGTGAGACCGCCGCCCGCGCTGCGCAGCACGGCGGCCGCGAGGGCGTCGACTCCGGTCACATACACGCCAGGCTGGCCGAGCGTCTTGGTTTGGGTCACCCGCGGGTCGAGCTTCGTGAGGTTGTCGCCGAGAGCCTCGGCCAGGTTGGTGGTGAAAGTGGTCAGAACGATCCGCGCGGCAGGCTCTCGGCGGGCCAGTGCGCGGGCGCGGTGGACGAGCACGATGGTCTTGCCCGTGCCGGCCCCGCCGGAAAGACGGAATGGGCCGTTGTACCGTCGGCCGACGTAGCGGCGCTGTTCGGGATGCAGAAATATGCGCCACGCCCCGAAATCGCCTTCCTCGATGACGCGGCGCAGCTCCTCCTGGTCGTCGATGAACGCGTATTGCAGCGCGGCAGCGGGCCGTTTGAGGGACTTCAGGACATCGGAGTCGGCGTCGGCGGACGGGTCGGTCTTCTCGAGCTGCATGCGGGCGACGATCTCCACAACGGTGTCGCCAGCAGCCAGATCGACGAGGATGGTGCCGATCCAGCCCTCATGACGTTGGGCGAGTTCGAGCACCGCATCCTCGTCGGTGGCGATAAGGGCTTGGTCGACTACCTCCTCCGGCAGGCCGAAGGTATCGACGAGGTCGGCGCGGTCGTGCCCGCGGCGGACGAGCAAAGGTTCGGTCGAGGGCTCTATCGGCTGCGTGATCTTGGGCGGGCCCACGGGTGGTGCCGGGCGAACCTCGTCGATTTGTGGCAGGCCGTTGATGGGGTTGACCTTCAGTCGTACGCGCTGGGCGACGGCGATCGCGTCGTTGTGCGGCCAGATGCCGTGGATGACGTAGTGAGTCTCGCCGTCGCCGTCGAGGCGGAACATGACCGCTCGCCAGAATTCGTCGACGCGGCCGGTGCGTACCCGCGGGTCGGCGGCGTGCTGGATGGGTTCGATGTGCAGGCTCGGTGTGGTGTCGTCGGTGCTGAGCTTCTGCAGGAAGGTCATCGCCTTGCCGCGGATGGAGCCATCGATCCTACTGGCGAGCTTGCCCATGATGATCGTCGGCATCAACGGTCTCCGTGCGTGTGGGGGCCAGCGGCGGCCACGGCGGCGGCCACGAGGTCGGGTGAGGGGTCGACGACCTGCCAGCCTGCGGCACTGAGGTCCGCACGGTCTTGGGGTGGCATGTCCGCGAAGGCGACGGCAACCCGCAAATCGGGCCAGGACAGGTCGAGCGGAATGCCGTCGGGGCCCTCGGCTCCGATCACCGGCGGGGCGAGCCCGTCGTGGGCCGCGAGGGCCGCGACGAGCACCCTTTCAGCGCCGGGCGCGGCAGCGTCGTAGACATCGGCCCACGCACCGATCGGCCGGCTGTGGTCGCTATCGCCGGACTTGGGTGTGGACGGCTCGACGAGGCCGGTCGTCGTCAGGATCGTCGGCCAGTCGCGCAACGCGAGCGCGTTGGACAGACGCAGCCAGGCTCGCCAGGCATCGCCGTGGGCGTCGTCGAGCACAGTGTCGCGGTCGTCGAGGATCACCGCGATCCGAACGATGCCGGTGTCGGTCATTTCGACGACGGCAGCGAGTGCGCCGGTGCGGTGTAGGTGAACACGGCGTGTGCCTGTGGGTATGTGCTCGTCAAGCAGGACCGCGCGGCCAACCTCATCCAAACTCACCGTGTCGGAAACCTGGATTGGCTGCGCTCCAATCGACAGAAACATGGGTACGGCTCGAGCGACCTTGCGCACGGCGTCGGGGTTGGGGTTCGACACCCACCCGACGAGCCAGTCGACAGGCCCCCTGCCGAGGGCCTTGTACGCCTCCGGCGGCGCCTGGAAGTACGGGACGTTCATCAGATTGCCTGCCAGATCGGCGTTGAACCACCGCGGCGCGGTGACGGTGCCCTGGTCATCGGCGGTGACGTCGTGGCTGGTGACGCCAAGCACGACCAGGCCGGCGTCCCTCAAGTTGGCGCGTTTGTCCGCGTCCTCGCCGAGCCGGTTGGCAGTGACGCTCGCGTGGTAGGCCCGGCCATCGGTGAATATCGCGACGGCAGGAACGTTCATGTCGTTGGTCTCGAGTAGGAAGTCGGGCCTGGAATCCCCGACGTTGGCCTGCGGGGCCAGAGTCCATTGCCGGCGCATGCCAGGCAGGTTGAACCGCACGACATTGCCGGTGGGGCCGGGCACCTCGGTGACCGCGGCGCCATTCATCCGCAGGCGGCCGACGAAGGACCGGTGGAAGGCGCGCTCCAAGTGCGACTCGGGCTCCTCCTTAGGCGGCACTTCGGTCACGGCCCAGGTCGTCCCTTCAGCGGTCTCGGCATCGGGAGGCAGCCCAAGGAGGGTGCGCAGGTGCCGGTCGGCCGACGCCCGCGAGACCCGCCGGACGGCGCCGGGAGCGGTGAACGGGAGCAGGCACCTGTGGCAAGCGAGGCGTTCCTCGTGGCGGCACTCGCAGTCGCGGACCCGATTCCAGGCGAGTATGAGCAGTTCGCGGAGGTGTCGTGGGGTGGCGGTCTCGGCGAGGTATCCGGTGCCACCGGGTACCGCGTCGTGCAGCAGAATGGCCTCGTTGTTGTCCGTACCGTCGGTCAGTGTCGGATCGACGACGTGCTCGACGCGAATGTGGTCAGGGTGGCCGCCCATCTGCTCGCGCAGGCCAAGCAGCAGCGCGGCGGAAAGACTGGGCACCGCGAAGTAGTCCCCAAGGCTCACAGCGCGGGGCAATCGGATTAGCAGGCCCTGGGTACGCAGCGTCCGGGACAACGCGACGGTGCTCGTCACCTCGGTGGCGGAGGTCCGGTGGGGACACCACGGGCGGTGCTCGTGGGGTCGGTTGCGTCCCGTGTCGGTGTCCTTCTTGCCGCAGCCGGAGCAGACGCGGAACAGCATGCCTTGGCGTTCCTCCCCGGCGATGGTGCGCGTCGTGCCGTGCCCGGGCTGGCCCATGTTGATCCACCGCAGGTCGACCGTCCGCAGGTACGTGCATCCGAGACCGGTACCCTCGACGAACCACCGGCGAGCAACATGGTCGGGATCGATGTCGGCGGCAGCGGCGATCTGGAATGCCACGTGGCCTCGCTCGTCCCGCCGGTCGGAGATCGCTGCCTCGTCGCGGCGCACCTCGGCCGAGACGCGGGCCAGCTCGACCACGTCGAGGCGCTGGCCGGTGTCGCCGATGCCGGAGCTGCCGCATCGCGGACACGAAGCCACGGGGAGTTCACGACCGGTCGCCATGACATCGACGGCGTACCCGCAGGCGGGGCAGAACGCCCATGTGCGAATCGATGCACCATCCAGCCCCAGGTCGACCGCATCGATGGTGATCTCCCAGCCACGGGCGTAGAACGTCGCACCGGGCGCGAACTCGCGCAGCGCCTGCGCGGAACCACGCTGGAACTGCGCACTGCCGTACTCGTACGTCCCGGTGTCCGGATCCGTCCAAGACAGACCGACGTCGAGGGTGATGGTGTCGTCGATGAGGGTGTAGTTGGGCAGCAACCCGTACTCCTCCAAGACGCTGATCCAGTACGTGCTGCGCAGGTGGGCGAGTTGGCTGGCGGTGAGCTTGCGAGCGGCCTCGGCCGAGCGAAGCGCCTGTCTGTCGTCGTCGGTTGCCGCGGGCGACGTGACACGCGCCTCGAGGGCCGGAAGCAGATCGACAATCGTGGCCTGCCGGTCTTCCAACGTCTTGACGGTGGTCTGCCAGCGGAGGCTGGCGGCCAGAACGTGCTTGGCGAAGCCGCTCGTCCTTGGCCCCGCGATAGGGCGCAACCAGTCGCGCAGGCCGGTGACGACCTCGGCGGGCAGGTCGTCGAAGGTGGCCACGAACCGAGGGAAGTGCTCATCAGCGTCCTGTTCGGCGTGGATCACCAGGTCGCCCAGGAAGGTGCCCGGGGAACATGACCGGATGGCTCCGCCCGCCGTCCTCGGATGGCGGCGGCCGGTGTCGCGCGCGAAGCCGTCCACGAGGTACGCGGTGTACTGCCGGCGCAGGATCTCCTCCGCGGCCAGGTACGTCCCGGGGGGCCGGACCTCGCCGTCGACGACCGACAGCGGGTCGCCAAGCTTGGGCAGGTGCTCGCCGCGTCCGGTGACGAAGGCGAGGTTGAGCGCGTTGCCGGTGAGGCGGCCGGCGCGGCCGACGCGCTGAAGATACGACGCGACGGTGCGCGGTAGCGACGCGAGGAACACCGCCGAGAGATCGCCAATGTCGATGCCCATCTCCAAAGTGGGCGTGGCGACGAGGACATTGGGCGCCTGCGGGCTGGTGGCCGCGTCGCGGAACCCGTCCTCGTACTCAAGGCGCGTCTCGTCGTCGAGGAGACTCGTATGCTCGCGGGCGACGACCCGGCGCATGTCAGGCGAGGCGTACAGGCGTCGGTAGAAGTTGTCGGCCAGCGTGTCAGGCTGGAGGCGGCCGCGGCAGCGGACGTTCAGGCACGGCGCGCCACCGAGCTGCTCGATGGCAGTCTTCGTGCCCGGTGTGGTGGCCCGACACGTGTCACAGACCAGCAGGTGGCGGCCTGCGGCGAGGTCAGCCTCGTCGATGGGGACGACGACGATTCCGGACGCGGGGATCGCGTACACGGTCGCGCCGGACTCGCTCGTCGTCGTCGTGAGCACGCCATCGCGGGCGAGCCGGTCAAGCAGCAGCCGGGCAAGGCGTCCCCCATCGAGCGGGGAGACGTCGAGTACGCGCGAAGTCCAGCGGGCGTACCACGATTGCGCGGACGTCACCGAATCCAGGCCGCCGTCGCGGCTTGGCTGGGCGGAGCCGCCGACCTTCGGGTACGCGGGCGCGGGCCGGTCCCGCGGAAACGCGGGCATGCCTTCGCTGCGGGGTCGCCCGCCCCAGATCGACCATCGGCGACCGTCCTCGATTCGGTACCGATCGAACCATGGGTGATCGATCGCACCTTGGGCGCGCAGCCGATCCAGCACACCGCGCACCCACTGCACGAGCGTCGCGTCGTCGGGGCCCGCCGAGCCGAGCCTGTCCTGCCACGCCGTGCCCTCCAGAGCGGCGCGCGCCATGCCGACCATGCGAGCGGGCAGCCCCGCCTCGACCTCGACGGCCACGGATCCGGTGAGCTCGAGGGTTCGGCCGGTACGCGAGTTGAGCCCGAACTCCATCGCCGCGTCGAGCGCGAGCCGCCTGCGGACCCGCGACCGCACCGAGGCCCGCACCGAGCGCAAGGTCTTCGCCCGCCAGAACCCCGCGAACGAGTCCCGGTCGGCGCAGTCGGGCGCGACGATGCGGTACCGCGCGAACGGGTCGTCGCCCGCCTGTCGCACCACCTCGTCAACGAGCGCGTCGAGTGTGAGTGCGCCCTCCGCCACGGCGTCGCGTAGGGCTGACCGCAACGTGAGCGTGTGCGATCGGGCCTGCACGAACCCGGCGCGGTGCGCCGCATCTTGCACCGAGTCGGTGAAGACCAGGGCCTTCTTCTCGCGGGCATCGAGTGTCGGCGACCCGAACAGCGTCGACAGCGACACCGACAGCAGCGTGGCGACCGCGCTGCCGAGGAACCGAATCCCATCCTCCTGCCCACACGACGGGCAGGTGTCCCTGCGGCTCTGCTCGTCAGCGACGACGCCGATGTTGGTGAGGACCGGGAGGATCCAGCCCTCGCGCAGGTCCGGGTCGTCCGCCGTCACGTCTCCGAGCAGTTCGCGGTTGCGGACAGAGAACCACACCAGCCCATCGACGCGCTCGCCCTCATCGAGACGGGCCGTGGCCTCCGCCGGCGCGTACAGAAGTGGTCGGAACCGGCCCTCCTTGGCAGCGTGGTCGCGGCGGATCGTGTCGTCGTCGACGGCGAGGCTGTTGCCGACGGGCGCCAGCCCGACGCCCCACCCGGAGCGGCCGCAGTGGCGGCAGAAGATCGCCGGGAACGACGGCCGGAGGTCTTCGGTGTCACTACCTGCGATCGGCGGGCCGTCGTCGCCCCACCGAAACCGTGCGGTCGCCGCAGCGGCGCGGTCGATACGGGTCAACTCACGGATCCAGAAGTGGACATTCACCGACAGCGCCCCGCGTCCGGTGACCGCGCGGACGTGACTGAGCATCGCCAGCACGTGCGACAGCAGCATCTCTGCCCGGGAGACGTCGCCGTGGCCGAAGACGCTCGTAGCGAGCGTGTCGAGCGCGACCGCATGCTCCGCCCCGCGTACCAACTCGTGGACGAGTGGATGCGCGCGACACAGGGCCGACAGCAGTTCTGGAGGCATGTCGACGAACAGGTCGGCGTCCATCCCGTACAGCAGACCGAGAACCGTGCGGGCGACTTGTGCGCCCGTCGGGTCGTGCCCGAGCCTCGCGATCGCCTCGACCGCCGACCTCACGTCGAGCCTGCCGACCTCGACCGGCGTGAACCCTGCTGCGACGACGTTGTCCGCCGCATCTGCAGTCCATTCGTCGAGGCCGAGCCGGGTCTCCGTGACGATGGCATCGGTGTCGAAGTGCTCTCCGAAAACCGTCCGGGCAAAGTCGAGCATCACCGTCGGGTCGCCCTTGTCGCCCAGCGTCGCCGACGTCGCCACGGGCGCCATTAGCCCCAACGGCCGGGCTCTGGCCGCGTCGTCCACGTTTAGATCGTCGTCGCGCCAGTGGCTCTTGAGCGCCAGGCCGAGGCGACGCAGCAGCATGGCCACGTCCGTGCCCTGCGCGCCGTCGTAGGTGTGGAACTCGTCGAGCACGAGGTAGCGCAGGCTCGTCGCCGACTGCCGCCACAGACCTTGGTCCTCGGCGCGCAGCAGGAGTTGGTCGAGCATCTTGTAGTTGGTGAGCAAGATGTCCGGCGGCTTGTCGCGGATGATCGCCCGGTCGGTGATGAGCCCGTCAGGCGTCACTGCTGTGCGCGTCGGTCCGGCCTGTCCTGTGTAGAGCGCTGCAGTCATGGCGGCCAGATCGGCGTGCGTCGTGAACAGTTTCGTCAGTCGCGCGGCCTGGTCGTTGGCGAGTGCGTTCATCGGGTAGAGGATCAGTGCCTTCGTACCCGTCACGCCCTCACGGCGGGCGCGCAGCACGTGGTCGAGGATCGGGTACAGGAACGCCTCGGTCTTGCCGGAGCCCGTGCCCGTCGTAACCAGCGTCGGCAACGGTCGCCGCGGCGACCCAGCCACCGACGAGGCGAGACGCCTGAATGCCGCAGCCTGATGGCCGTAGGGCGGGAAGCCCTCGTACCACTCGAGCGTGTTACGCCAGCCTTCGTCTGCGGGGCGATACGGCAACCGCAGGCGCACGTACGGGCCCTTGAACATGCCCGACGCCGGAGCCGACAGGAACCGGTCCAGCCCGTCACGGGCGTCGCCGTCGGTCAGCCCGAATGTCGTCGTCAGGTAGTCGACGAGGCTGTGCCGGATGCCGCTCGCCTGGAGCGTAGGGAGCAGTTCGCTCACGAACGCTCCTTGAGCAACCGCTCGAAGTGGGCATACGCCTGCCGCATGTCCGCCTCCCGATCCAACGTCACGAACGGCAACTCGTACGTGTACGTGTTGCCTGCTTGGTTGGTGGCGGTGCGTTCCTCCTGCGTAATCCGGTCACCCTTCTTCCGCCACACGCTCAGCACCGAGTTGGGTACGAGCCGCCCGTTGATGTCGTAGCAGTACACGTTCCGGTCGTAGCCGTAGAGGACGGGAAACTGTGTGCGATAGATCGCGCACAGTTCCGCAGCGGTCAGCCCTAGCATTAGTGAGACGAGCGCGTCGACTTCCACCAGCGCCTGACGACGGTCGGCGCTGATCCGGAGCGGAGTGGCGGAGGTCCAAACTGGACCAACTAGGCTGATCGGGAGTCGACAGACGTGATTCAGGCCACCCGTCCAGGTGTCGTCTAGGAAGGAGGGAGAGTAGCAGTCACGCCAAAGATCAGCATAAGCAGAGGTAACGCAGTTCAGGCGGAGCACCCGCAAAGTAAGCTCATTTCGCATCGAATGCCCAGAAACGATCGGGAGTCGATTGAACGAACCCTGGAAGATGCCGTTCTTCGGGGCGATGCGAACCAAGAAGTCGCCCACCAAGGAGCCAGAGAAACCGGCCACCTCCACAAGGCTATGTGGTGAGATATCGGACGATCCCACACAGAAAATGCCATTAACGTGCGCCGCGCCCGGCGGAATGATTGCGGAAATTAACGTGCGCTCGTTAGTGTTTGCCGCCATCGCACGCCAGGCAACACGATAGAAGTCGCGCGCTGACCGTGGGTCTTCATCCCCCCAAAGCGTGTAGTCGCAGTCGTATCGGCGCCGGTCACGTGTAGGCTTGTAGGCGGTGATTGGGATGGCGTCGATAGTTAGTGATTCGAAATCTGTTGCCGACCAATCTTGTTGATGTAGCATGGTCCTGTTCGGCATCTTGTACATGGGCGTCGCGACGAATAGATGCGGCCCCTGGAGGATTGCATCGCCCCATGACGCGGGCCTGCCCCACCCTGACTCGAAATATCCTTTCTTTCGGTCGATACTCTCGTCCCATCCGCGCGAGAAGTGGAGTCCAAATTCACCCATACGTTGAGCGCGCGACAGCTTTTTCAATACCGACTCGGTTGAGCGGTTGACGGCATAGACCATCCGAGTTTGGCGGACGGGAATGTTGGGCGATTCGAGGGTCGAATGCCAAGTCGCCAGCGTCTCGTCGATCACATTGATGATCCTGTTGCGGTGTGGGCGAAGGTCCCAAGCGCCACCCGCATCCTTCAGGCCAGGTTCTGGACCAAGCCCATCGTGGTCAAGTGATCGAATGGCCGTGTCCGGGTGATAAAGCGATGTGGCCATAAGGAAACATGGAGCCTCTTGGCACCTTCCGTAAATGTGTACACCGAATGAAACTTGATCATGAACTTCAAACAGAACCAGTGCATTTAAGAAGTGTCAATGGCGCCGCAGTCGCCTATATGTTGCGTCTCGAAGTGAGCCGGCCTTGTCGTCAGTTAAGTGCGTTTCAGGGTGAATAAGGCCCACCATTCCGGACAATGACGTATTGCGCCAGGCCTGCTCCATGAAGCAGCGGTATAGGTCCGGCTGCAGCCGTTGCAGGTGTGGATACTGTCCAACCGATCCGACGAATCCGGCGAGACAGGCCACATCGGTTGTGCCGTTGGCGACCAACTCACGGATGCCGGGCAGCTTCAGAGTAGCTGCACGCCGCGCGGTGATTTGCGTTTGCGTCGGCTTTACAGACAGCTGCCACCACGGGTCGCCCTCCGCCATCAGTGCGTCCACGTTTGACCTAGGCCGGACCCACGGTGGATTACCAACCTGGAGGTTGAATCCGCCCCGTGCGAACACCATGGCGAAGTCCAGGTTCCAGTGGAAGAACCCGTGTTGCTCCGCAACTCGCTCGCACACTACAAGCCACGGGTGCTCCCGTAGAACGTCTGCCACGGAACGCGCGTATGCGAACCCGAGTTCGAGCGCCTCCGTTTCGTTCAGCTTGTCCCAACCTGCCCCGCCAGCGAGCGTCTCGCGAGAAAGGGATGTCTTGCGTAGCTCAGGACTACGGCCCAGCAGGGCTTGCAGTCCGGCGATCCACTGCGCCAAGGTGGGCGGCTCTACCCATCCTCCATCGACCGTGGTGGTCCCGTCGGTGAGCGGCCAGAACCAAAGGGCCGTCCAGGCATCCATGATGCGGCGCAGGCGCCGGTAGGCGCCGTCGGGGTCGGCGAGGGCGGCCTCGATCTGCTCACGCTGCACGGCTCCGCCAGCAGGAAGGTCGCCCGACTCCCAGACCGGGATCGCGCGGCGCGCCTCCTGCTCGGCGATCCGCAGCCGACGGTACGCGATCTGCCACAACACCTCGACCCGGTGCGCCAGCTCGACCAGCGCGTTCACCTGCTGCTGCGTCGGCTTCGCCTTCACGTTTCTACGCCACGCCTTGAGGCGCTTGGCGGCCTCGGGGGCGAGGGCGACTGCCTCCTTCGCGTCCGCGGCGGCACCCCAACCGTCGGCGGGCAGCAGGAAGTGGTGGATGCCATCACGTGCGACGCGTTCGGCATCGATGTCATCGACGAGCGATGTCAGAGGCACGTCGCGAGGTACTTCACTGAGCCAGGACTTGTCGCTGACCTGGCTGCGCCGGTACACCGCCCGGCGGGCACCGACGAGGGAGTTGCCGCGGCGCAGGTGCAGGCCGAACCACGGGGCCGACAGACCTTCGACCATTGTGTCGAGCCATAGGGAGATCTCGGCCAGCTCGACCGCGGTAGCGTTGAGGTCCACGCCGTACACATTGTGCAGCGCCAGGTAGGCCTTGACCTCCTGCAGCCGGCGTGGGTACTCGTCGGGGTCGATGCGCGTGCCCAGCTCGGCCTGGCGGCGCTTGAGGTACTGCTCGGCGAGCTGCCGGACAGCCTCTATAGCGAAGGCGCCCGAGCCGAGGGCCGGCTCGCAGACGGTCAGCTCGAGTATCTCAGCGGCCGTCGTGGTGCGCCCGTCCTGGTCGAGCAGCTCCTCCAAGGCTTGTCCGACGGTGAAGCGGGTGAGCACCTCGGGGGTGTAATACGAAGCCGACTGCTGACGCTCACGCCCGGCGAGACGAAACACGAACGACCCGCGCCGGTGCAGCACCGGCCTCGACTCGCCCGTCAACGGATCGACCGTCTTCACGAAGTCGGCCGTGGAGATTCCGTCTACCCGATCAACCGGAACGACCCACGAACCCTTGGAGCCGTCGCCGTTCTTGGCGACCTCGTATAGGTCGGTCTCCGCGAAGAAGCCGGTGTACGACATGAGGCCCTCGTAGACTGCGCCAAGCTGGTTGATGCCCAGCTCCGCATACGAGATGAAGCCCCGGTCCTTGCCCCGCGACTCCTTGCTCAACAGCAGGTGGGTGAGGACCTGCTGTAGGGCAGCGTTGCCCAGACCCACCGCGTCGATGTGTGCGGTCGCCGCCGGACGGAACAGATCGGCGCGCAACGCGTTGAAGGTCAACCCTTCGGCAAGTGTACTCCCCTCCCCGGCGCCGTCACCGTCGTCGCTCATGGCGGGCGCGTGGCCGGAGTCGACGAGCCGGAACAGCACGCCGAGCGAATCATGCAGATGCGTCCCGTTGCGGGCGCGTGGCGTGGCCAGCTCAACCTGCACTAGTTCGCGCAGCCGGTCGAGGCTGTATCCCTGGTCGTACTCCTGGGCGCCGACGGGCAGCACACCCAGCTCGGGCGACGCCTCGGCGTACAGGAGGAACAAGATCCGGTAGAGGAAACGCAGCGACTGCTTCGCCAGCGGCTGGGCCTCGCTGGGCGGCAGCGGATCGAGCCCCTTGGCACTGCGGCGCGTCACGACTTCGTTGGCGATGATCTCGATGGACAGCCGGACGCCATCGCGCAGGTCCTTGGAGACACCGACGGTGTGCTTGACCGAGGCTTCGAGAACGCCGTGCCACCATAGCTTCGCGTCGGCGTCGGGGGCGATGGACTGCGCGGATAGGCAGGTCAGTGCCCGGTCGATCTCCCCCCCTTTCTTGGTGTCGTTGCGCTCGCAGACGAGCTGAATGTCGACGGCGAGGTAACGGCCCTCGGCCCAGCGCTCCCGCTCGGCGAGCAAGGCCCAGCGACCGGCAAGGACTAGGACGAGGTCCGGGGCGTCGTCGGCGACGAACAACGCCGAGACCAGTCGTGCGGCAGACTTGACCTCCTCGGCGTCCTCCGAGAGCTGGATCGGGCCGCGGAGCGTCACGGCATCGCGAGCCAGCAGCTCCTCGACCGCGGTGACCGGGCGCGCAGAAACGACAACCAGCGGGGCCCGATCGGTGACTCCCGGCGACGACACTCGTAGCAGCTGACCCTGCCGGTCGAGCAGGAGACCGTGGCCAGTCAGTTCGAGGATCTCGAGCAGCTGTTCGTGGATCGTCGACGCGACGTCGTCGGGTGAGCGTCCGTCGCGCCGATCCGTGCCGGCCGCCGAGTCGAGGAGTTCGGCCAGCGTGGTCAACTCGGTTTCGAGCCCCTGACGGGCCTTGGTGAACCGCGACCGAGGTGTCGACCGGCCCTCCTTCTCCTCGGCGTCCCAGACGGTGCGGCGCTCCACCACCTTCGAGCGGAACGACTCGCCCTTGGCGTCGGTGGTGAAGTAGTGCTCCGAAATCCAGCCCTCGCCGATGAGGATCGCGTCCGAGCCGCTCACTGCTTGCCACCTTCCAGGTCCGGCACGACGACCAGCAGCGGCCGCACGAGTTGACGGTCTGGCGCCATAGCCTGCACCAGTTCACGCTCGTGCTCGACGCTCGTTCGGCGGCGCCTGACTTCGCTGCGCTGGATGAGCGCGTCCGCCTCCTCGTCCCAGCGGTCCAGTCGCCGAGACCACTCCTCGACCCGCCGCATGACGTCCTGCTCCGCTGCCTCGAACACGGTGAGCAGGTGCTTCTCGGCCTCGTGGACCGCCGGGGCCACGAGCCGTTTCAGCAGGTCGATGTCTGCGACCGGCCCGGGGTTGTGGCGCACGGTGTCCCAACCGAGCGCCCGCAGCGCCTCCCGCGCCGAGGCGTGTGGGGTGACCAGCGCGAACGATGTGTCGTCCGGCGCGGGGAACTCCGCTGTCAGCCAGGCGGCCGACACGAGCTGGCCGCGTCGGTTGGTCAGCGTGCCGAGCAGCAGCACGGTCGGGGCGTCGACAGCACCGCGTACGGCGAACACCTCGTTGCGGCCGAGGGCGGCCAGCGCCCGGTCCGCCGCCCAGTCGAGGACCGGGTGCAGGGGGCCCAGGTAGTGCGCGTCCGGCCAGGTCGACTCGCTGTCGTCGCGCAACGCCGCCTCGAGCCGGTCCTTGCCGCGCGCCAGGGTCGTGGCGAGTACCAACCGCTCGGTGATCCTGCGGTCGGCGAGGTACGTCTGTGGCAGCACCTCCAGGCGCTGCACTAGGTCCGATGGCGGGGTCAACTCGACGGTGCCGAACGCCGCATCGCGTCGCCACCCGACGCCGCCGCGCGCCGGTCGGGCCGTCGGGTCGATGAATGCCTGCCACAGCGCGTCCTCGAGGTAGGACACTTCGTCGTGGTAGAGGCCCGACCCGAGGTCGGTGTCGCGGCTCGTCTGGGTTTCGGTCGCCTCGGCGGCGGTCGGCTGGGTCGGCGCGTCGAAGAGCTGCGCGAACAGCGCCGCCAGGTCGTTTCCGGCCACGACATTTGCGATCGGGCGAACGACCTCGTCGAGGTCCTTGCTCCCGGCGAGGACGGCGCGGATCTCGTCCTCCTCACCTTTGACGTCGTAGCGACCCATCAGGGAGGCAACGTCCCCGAGCGCGGTGTGCGCCTCGTCTTCCTTCTCGACCAGCTTGGCGAGGATCCGCACGTCCCCGGCAAACCGCTCGCTCGATGGGTCTAGCAGCAGCGCCGTCACTCGCGGCGGGTGCTTCTGCCCGTAACGGTCGATGCGCCCGTTGCGCTGCTCGATACGTATCAGGCTCCACGGGATGTCGTAGTGGACCAGCTCGTGGCACTGCGCGTGCAGGTTGACACCCTCGGAGGCCACGTCGCCGGTCACGAGGACGCGTACTGGCGCCCGCTCCTGCTTGAACGCCTCCACTACGCGCTGCTGCTCGTCGTCGGCCAACCCGCCGTGCATCATGCCGACGGCCTCGGCGGGCAGGCCGAGGTCCTTCGGCAGGCTGCGATGCAGCCAGCGCAGGGTGGCCAGTCGCTCGGCGAACACCACCACCCGCGCGGGTGAACCCCGGCCGACGCCGATCTCCTGCAGGTGTGCAACGAGCCGGGTGTACTTCGCCGACGGCCGCCGCAGCGTCTCTTCGTTGAGCGCGGCCAGCCGGTCGAGCGCTCGCCGCTCGACGTCGGCCCGGTCGTCGTTCCCGAGGCGGCCCAAGCGTCCCTCGATAGTCTCTTCCAGCGCTGCGGGTGAGGACAGGAACGCCTTGGCGAGCGTCCACGGGAACAGCGACGCATTCTGGCCGGAGTACGGGCTGCGTCCCCGACCGGGCCACAGCCACGTTTCCTCCAGCTCGCGGGCGACGGCGTCCTCGGCAGGGGTGGCAGGCACGAGCACGTTGTTCGGCTCCTGCCGCTCCGCCCAGTCGGCGCCGACGACCTGCGCGACTTCCGGACTGTGCCGGTGCCGCCGTATGACCAGGCGCCGCACCTCGTCGGCACGGAACGTGCCGTCCGCCGGCACAGCCGACGGATCCAGCAGCCGCACCAACTCCGCGAACGACTCCGCCCGGCCGTTGTGCGGGGTCGCAGAGGCGAGGATCAGCGCCTCGGTGTTGCGTGCCAACAGTCTTGCCAGCCGGTTGTTCAGCGTCGCGACGTTGGAAAGGTTGTGCGACTCGTCGATGACCACAGCGTCCCAGCGCTGCTTCCGCAGGCTCGCGACGTATCGGTCGGACTTGAGTGTGTCGATCGAGATGATTGCCCGCTTGTAGTAGGTGAACGGGTTGCGCGTCGCGGGCAGTTTCTGACGCACCCGCTGGATGCCTGCCGAGTCCAGCCGAACGAACGGCAGCGCGAACCGGGTCCACAGCTCGTGCTGCATCTGCTCTAGCACGTGCCGCGGTGTCACCACGAGGATCCGGTCACCGCGTCCACGGCGCACCAATTCCGACAGGATCATGCCGATCTCGAGGGTCTTGCCGAGGCCGACCGCGTCGGCAAGCAGGATTCGCGATCGCAGATTCTCTGGGTCCAACGCCTTGCGCACTGCCGACTGCTGGTAGCTCAGCGCGTCGGCAAGCCCGCAGGCCGCCACCGACAGCGAGCGATCTCCGAAGGGTGCTGCGGTCTTGCGGATCGTCGACTCCAGCCACAGCCGGGCCGTGCGGTACCGCGGGCTGCCGTCGGCCACAACCTGTGCCCGTGCCGGCTCCAACGGCACCACATCGTCGAGCCGTGTGTAGAACGACGCGCTCGAGTCGCGAACCAGCTCGCTTAGGCCTTGGACATGGATCAGGGTGCCATCGGCGGTGTCCTCCGTCGCGCGGACCAGCCACTCTTCGTCGCGGACCACGACGATCGACCCTGGCGCAAGCGATCCGCGGACGCTGAGCTTCGTTGCCGTCACAGGTGCATTCTCCGTCTTCGAATGATCACAAAAGGCTAGAGTGCCGTCTGGCCGACAACTGGCCTCGACGGTCTTTCCAGCGTTCCGGACAGGTTGGAGATATGGACCGAGAGTCTGCCCTGCCAGCGCCGCTCGACGCCGTGACGTCGGCGCGACTTGGGCGGATGCCCCGCGCCTCTACGAAGCCCGAGCTCGCCCTGCGTCGCGAGTTGCACCGCCGGGGACTGCGGTTCCGGATCAACCATGCCGGTCTGCCCGGCCGCCCCGATGTGGCGTTCACCCGAGCCAGGATCGCCATCTTCGTCGACGGCTGTTTCTGGCACCGTTGCCCTGAGCACGGCACCATGCCCCGTAACAACCGCGACTGGTGGCAGGCGAAGCTCGACCGGAACGTCGCCCGCGACCGTTCGAAGGACGCCGCCCTCACCGACCTGGGTTGGACCGTGCTGCACGTGTGGGAGCACGAGGCGCCTGCCGCCGCCGCTGATCGTGTCGAAGCCGAGTGGCGGCTTCGGGTGGCGTCCACTATGAGCGGAACGGTGTGCGCAGGTAGCCGCCCGTGCCGAACAACACACCACGGTCGAGGAACCGGTTGAAGAACCGGCACGACGGTTCTCCCAGGTGCACACACGCGCTACACGCTCCACTGCCTCGGCTGCATCCTGGGTCCAGCGGGCAGCGGTGCTCCGCGTCGACGAACGCGTGCAGCAGATCGTCGAGGTTGGACTCGAACACCGCCTGCATGCCGCCGAGGACGAAGTCGCCTCGAGCCGCCGCATAGACGAAGAACGCCAGTTGTCCGGGCATGAGGTACTCGCTCAACGCATCCCGTTCGATGCCGGAGAACACAGCGGCCTGCCGGATGAACCGGTGGGCGTACGTGTGCACCAGCTTGAGCACGTCGGTGCCCACCGACTCTACCGACGGATCGTCGCGCTTGGTCGGCACCGTCGCGGACTGCAGGACCGCGACCCGTGCCGCCATCGGATCGCTGTCCCCGGACGTCCAACCCGGCAGCCGGTGTCCCCGCTCCGACAACCACGTCGCGACCCGCGCTGGGTTCAGGCGCACCAGGAACGCCTCTGTCTCGGCCAGGTTGCCGTACAGCCGATAGCCGCCTCTCCTGCGTCGGAACGGCACCAGCCGACACTTCGCCGGGTCGTCGTCGCCGCGGGTATAGCCGTACATGGCGTTCAGCACCGGGAACCGGTCAACGAGGTCCAGGCCGTCGATCCCCGCACGAGCGAGCGCCACCGGGTAGCTGTCCCGATAGCGCAGACCCAGCGCGTCGCCCGGTGTCGAGCCACGCAGGTCCGTCGTCGGCGTCCGGCTCTCCGCCAGCGCCATCGCGATGTCGACCGCCTCCCGCTCAGCCTCCGCACGCCTCTCCGCCGGCAGCCGGTCGATCGGATGGTCGCCAAGCCTCGCCAGCTGCCCACCACCCTCCGCCATGTTGGCCATCGTCTCGGCGAACGTCGGGTCCATGCCGTCAGCAATCAACTTCGCGAGGAATTCCTCCTTCGTCTGCTTCGCCGTCACGTCCGCGGGTCGTGCGGCAGTTAGACCTTCGATCACCCACACCAGCGCCTTGCGGGCACCACCAGCCAGCTTGAGTGCCTCACGATGTTCCGGCCGCGGCGGATTGATCAGCACCATCCCCCGCGGGGTGTACACCGTACGGGCCTTGTGGACGTTCCACCGCACGGAGCCGTTGCCGCACCCACACGGTCGGTTGAAGCCGAGCCCCTGCATGGTCTGCGTGTCGCAGACCGGGCAGACGAACGTGATGTCTGCAGCCTTGGCGCTCTTGGGAATGACGACCTTCACGTCGTCATGCACCGCGCACCGCCGGATCCACGGCTCGGTGATCGCGCCACAGTCGTGGATGCCGACGAAGTGCAGCTGGCCCCACTTGCGCTGTCCACACTTGCACGGTCGCTCGAGTGACTTTCCGATGCGCTTGCAGACTCGACAGAGCCACACCCGCGGGTACTGCTCGACCGTGACCCCGCGTCGTTCGTCGAGTTCGACGACCTCGACGGGAGCGTTGCGCAGCAGGTCGTCGCCCATGCCGCCATCCGTGCCGTTGAAGATCCACGCTCCCACCTCGCGCAACAGATGCCTGCGCACGAGGTCGATGTCGACCTCGATGGGACTCGGTGCCGACCATTCAGCGACTCGGTAGACCTCGCCCCGCAGGTCGACCGTCTGGTCGGGCAGGAACGTGCGCAGGATCTGGCTGCCGCTTCGGGTTCCGAGGACCGTCATGTCATCCGCCTGTCAGTCGTGGATGGGAGCGCTGGCCTCGACGTCACGAAGGCTCGTCATGGGGGGACGTGGGCCGAGTTCGCTGACAAACGTGGCCTTGTTGGTGGGGTCCTCAAGATCGGTGAACCACGCCCGCACCCATTCGACAATCTGATCGCGGTGCACCGAGTCCTCGGCTCCATCGAGGCCGAGGACGGTTGCGACAGCGGCAGCCTCCGACGCGGGGGTCATACCGGAGTTGCGGGCGTAGTCGCGCAGCTTCGCCGGAGTGCTCAACCGCTGCCGGCTCGCCGGCTCGCGGATCATCAGCGTCCGCGCGCCGACGACCCCGGCGATCGTGAGGTCTAGGACCCGGCGGCTCCGACGCGTGATCGGGATCGCGTCGACGAACCGGTCGCCCTGGCGGACATACTGCTCGAAGTGCCGGAACGTCTGTGCGTCCCGCTCACGACCGATCTTGTGAAGAACGTACACCAGGCCTGGGAACCTGCGCCCCACCCTGGCCGTGGTCTGGATGAACTCCGCTGTCGTCAGCGGCAGGCCGAGCATCACCATTGTGTTGAGCCGGTCGACGTCAACGCCGTGGGAGAGCATCGAGCTGGCGGCGACGACGTGGACGCGCTCGGTGAAGTTCTCCTCCGGATCCTCAAGCCGTTCGAGGATCGCACGAACCTCGTCGAATTCGGTCTGGCCGGTGAGCTGCTCGACGTTGATGCCCTCGACGGTGCTGTTGCTGCCAAGGCTGCGTCCCGCAGCCTCCACGTCGTACAGCGTCGTCCCATAGATCACGTCGGTGCCGTAGAGACTGACCAGCATGGACGCATGCATCGGGTCCACGCCGGTATTCGCGCACAGTGCTGACGGGTCGTTCACCAGCTCTCGCACGCACCGCTGCAACGTATCGAGGGTGCGGTCGCTGACATGCTCCAGCGTCACGCCGCGCGGCGCGACGGCCACGTACCGGCGCAGCGACTTCGTAGTCGGCGCCGTCCAGAACGACTCGCCGGCTCGCGGACCCGGCTGCGGGAACACCCGACCGTGCCGCCGATAGAGCACGTCGATCTGCCGGTCGTACCCGGTCAGCGTCGCACTGCTCGCCACGATCTTTGGGCGCGTGCCGCACAGCTCGTGCTGCAGGTGGTCGAGCAGGCTCTCGTAGTGCGAGTCGACCGCACCGAGGCTGTCGCGGAGCAGGTGCAGCTCATCCTGGAGCCGCAGCGATGGCCCGAACCGCTTCGGATCCATCGGTAGCGGCTTGAGGGCCGGCCCTGCCTGACAATTCGGCACCAAACAGCCGTTGGGCGTTGCCGATCGCTCGGCGTAGGTGAAGCCGTGCCACGGCACCGGGCACAGCTTCTGCGGCGGACCGACGAGGCCCCGCATCGCTTGCTGCAGTCCAATCGACGCCGCCTTGTCCAGGGTGCCAACCACCACAGTCGGCAGGAATCGGAACACCTCTTGATCGACGACGTACATCGGCAGCGCCTGCCCCTTCGTGGGGCAGATCGTGTTGGTGCATCGGTGTTCGAGCTTCCACCGTGCGCGGTCGAACCGCATCTGTAGGTTCTCATCGCGACAGAACGGGCAATGCAGGAGCACCTGGTACTTGTCCGGTATCCCAGGGCTGTCGGGGGTGATCTCGTCCTTGTCCGACTTGGGCACGATCTTGTTGGGAGTGCCGGTCTGGCCCACGAGGAAGCCGAGGCTGAACTGGGTGCCCCCGACGCCCTCCGCCTTGCGCACCATCTCGGCGCCCGCGAGCGCGTCGGCGAACCGCTGGGTCTGCTGCAAGCTCAGCAACCGAAGCGGGAACCGCGACCATGCCGTCACACCCATGTCCTTACCGGTGAGCCGGTCGAAGAACGCCGCCGTCAGCAGCAAACCCAGGTACGTCTCCGTCTTTCCGCCACCGGTGGCGAACCACACCGTGTCGACGTATTGCGCCTCGTCTTCCGGCTCGGCGAGGAACCGGATGGCCGAGAGGAGGAAGCCGACCTGGAACGGCCGCCACGTTGTGTATCCACGCTCCGTGGCGCTGTGGGCTATGGCTTTGTTCATCAGCTGGAACGCGCGAAGGATCTCGGGGTGGGTGCGCAGCAGCGACAGTCCGGCACGTAGGCGATCCAACTCAGTGAGCACCTCCGCCGCCGATCGGTCCGCCTCGACGCGCATCATGTCCGTCCAACCTTCGACTGCGTGCCGCGTGTCCAGGGCGGCCGGTGACCAGTGCGCCTCGTTGTATACGGCGAGCGCGTCGGTAAGAGCGGTGAGCCGAGGGAGCGGATCGTCCGCCAGCGTTGCAAACGACAGATCCGGCGGGGCGCCTTGGCCGTTCCAGAATGCCCGGCGGTGGGTCTGCACGCTCACCGTGTCCGACGTGCGGAACACTCCCGGTGCCAGCACTTCGACACCGACGTTCACGCCGTACGCGGGCACGTCGCGGTCGTAGCGGAAGCTGTCGGGCAGCGCCTCCAATTGGAACGGCACCGTCGGCAGGCCGGAGACCTCGAGCTGCGTTTCGTACAGGTGTGAGTCCGTAAGTCCCGGTGCCTTCTCTGGGCTGGTGTTGACTAGCTGCACCACCAGCTCGGTCTCTCGGTGCCAGTCCTCGACGTCGACCCGCAACTCGGCCGACAGGCCCGGTACACCAACCGCGGCGAAGGCGTCAGCGAGCTGCTTACCGCCGAACGATCCGCCCGCCGAGCCGACCAGCACCGCCACGGTTTCCTCGACAAGGCCGCTACGCCACCAGCGCCGTTGCGGATCGGGTCCGTTCTTGGGGTCCTTCGCCCACGCTCGGGCCCGGGCCGTGACCGTCATGGACCACGGCAGTGCCGTCGCGGGTCGCAGCCGGATGCCGATCGCGCACGGGTCCAACCGCTCGGCGCGTTCGTCAGCGGCACCCTTGCGGACCTCCTCCTCGCAAGCGATCCGGCCCAGCCAGAACGTCCCCGCCGGTGCCACCTCCAACCGGTCCAGGCCATCACCCCGGCCCGCCGCCACCACTCGACGGTCGAGCCAGGTAACGAACGCGTCACACGCCTGCTCCTCTGACTGAACCCCGGCACCGCTCATGACGCCTTCCCCTTCGCGGAATCGCCGGACCGGCCGGCATTCGAGTCGTCCACCAGGTAGGACCGCAGCGCTGCCGCATGTCGGCTCTCCCGCAGCTTCGTCAGTGACTTGGCCTGAATCTGCCGGATGCGCTCGCGGCTGACGCCGTAGTCGGTGCCAATGTCGTCCAAAGTCTCCTCGTCGCCCGTACCGAGGCCGAACCTACGTTCGAGGATGCAGGCCGCCCGTTCCGACAGGAGCGTCCTGAGCATGATTGCCATGTCCCTGTGAAGCATCGCCTGGATGACGATCTCTGCTGGGTCAGTGCGTCCGTCGCGGTCCTCCTCGCGACTCAGGACGTCCGCCAAGTGGAGATCTCCTTCGTCACCGAGAAGCTCATCGAGGCTGCGAAACGGACGCATGACATCCAGCGCCCACTGCACCTTGCCCGGCTCCACACCTGTCACGTCGGAGATCTCATCCAGGGTAGGGTCCCTTCCGAGTCGCGCGATGAGCCTCGAGACCGCGCCCCTGACCTTTTGCACCTGCTCGTGGACGTAAACGGGAATCCGAATCGTCCTGCCCCTGTCGCCGATTCCGCGCTCTATCGCCTGCTTGATCCACCACGTCGCGTAGGTAGAGAACTTGAAGCCCTTCGACCCGTCGAATTTGTCGGCCGCACGCATCAGGCCCAAGTTGCCGTCCTGGATCCGGTCGGCGAGTTCGACGCCGTTGAACTCGTAGTGCCGGGTCTTGGCGATCGAAACCACCAGACGGAGGTTTGCGCAGACCAGCTCGGCGTGTGCACGTCGCCCCGCATACGCCCGGGTCTGCAGACTTCGCCGGACACTCGATGCGATCTCCTCCGCGGCCGCCGTGTCGAGCTCCTCCTGCGCGGCGGCGCCCTGCGAGATCAACGACCACAGCTCGACCTCGCGCGGTCCGTTGATCAGGGGGTACCGGTAGACGGCATGCAGGTATTGACCGATGGACTCCCTTTGCAGCTCATGGCCCTTGAGGGCGGCTCGCCTCGGTCTGAGGTCCGTATGATCGGGTAGGTCGACCCCTGCTTCTTCCAGCAGGTCCAGCAGCTCGCCGTGCTGTGCGGGGGAGAGCTTCCGGTTCGTGGCTAGCAGCGCCACCTCCGCCCGGGTGAGTTGCCCACCTGTACGGGACCAGTCGCCCAGGAGATCGTCGAGCGCCTGGCCGACGATGTCGTCGGTAGCTCGCGGCGCAGGAGGCTCTGGTTCCTCGCCGAACATCCACGCGAGGTCGTCGTCCAGCGCGTTGGTCTCGATCTCCGCTGCGGCTTCGTACAGCTCGGCGTGCGCCTCGGTCGTCTTGTCAGGTTCGCCTGCGATGGGCTTGCCAATGGCAGTCTCGGGCTCGACGACCCGGAGGTCATGCAACCGCTCGATGCGGGCATCGTCGGCGATCGGTGTGGCCGCGGAAGTCGTACGGACGTCGGCGCCACCCTCCTGCGCAAGCGTGACCAGCAGCGCGTCCACGTCCCGGTGGGTTAGACGGTGCCGGACGACGAAGTCGGACACGAGAGGTTGGGTCAGCCGTACGCCGCGGCGGTCGAGGATCGAGCGCAGCTCTTCTACCAACGCGGTCGCGATACGCGGCGCGCCCGCTGAACGCTGCGCTGACGCCACCATTACCGCCTCCTCGCTCCTGGAAGGCTCATCGTAGAGACCAAGTCCGACAAAGCGATCGGATAGAACAATTGTTCGATTTCCTCGGCGGCCAACCGGCCGCCAGCTCCATCTATGCCGTCCACCTTGACCTAATAGGCGTATCCGCAGGTCGGCGCCCGCCGCGAAGGCGGCAACGCTATTGGTTACCGTAGCGACCCGTCCGTGTCGGACGCTCAGGCGGTGTCGAATCGGGCCGTGCGGCCAACCGATCGGCACGGATTCGATGGAGCCCACGTGAGCCGAGCGTCGGACACAGTCGGTGGCAGTTGATCTACTACAGTCCTAGCGTGGCCGCCCGTCCCGTCGTTGTCTCCGCAGTCGACCTTTTCTGCGGCGTCGGCGGACTCTCGTGCGGGTTGCAGGACGCAGGCATCCACATCGCCGCGGGCATCGACCTCGACGGCACGTGTAACTACCCGTACCGCACCAACATCCGGGCGCCATTCCAGAGGCGCGACGTCCGAGACCTCGCCGCCGACGAGCTGGCGGCCATGTGGCCCGCTGGAGCCGTCCGTGTGCTCGCCGGGTGCGCACCGTGCCAGCCGTTCTCGTCGTACCGCCGCGGTGTCGACACCTCCCATGAGGCCCAATGGCCCCTCGTCGACGAGGCGCGCCGACTGGTCGAGGGCACAATGCCGGACGTCGTTACGATGGAGAACGTCCCTCGCATCGGCAACACTCCGATCTTCACCGACTTCGTTGCGCGCCTGCGAGAACTCGAGTACTGGGTGGACTTCGAGTCGTGCTACTGCCCAGCGTACGGCGTGCCTCAACACCGTCGACGGATGGTCCTCGTTGCCTCGCTGCTCGGTGACATCGCGGTACCTAAGGGCGCGACAGCGCCCGCCGACTACGCCACTGTCCGTCAGGCAATCAGCCCTCTGCCGCCAGTGGGTCATGGAGAGGCCCATCCCGGCGACAGCCTCCACAAGAGCCGGACCCTGACTAAGATCAACCTCGAACGTATCAAGCAGTCCACGCCAGGCGGGACCTGGGAGGAATGGCCCGAGGAGCTACGGGCCCCATGCCACCGCAAGGCGTCGGGGGCGACGTTCCGTAACGTGTACGCCCGCATGGTCTGGGACGAACCATCACCTACGATCACTACACTTGCTTGCAACTTCGGAGCAGGTCGGTTCGGACACCCCGAGCAGGACCGAGCGATCACCCTCCGCGAAGCCGCCATCCTCCAAAGCTTTCCGTCCGATTACGAGTTCGTGGCCTCGGGCGAGCCGGTGCAGTTGGCGCCACTCGGTCGGCTCATCGGGAATGCAGTACCGCCCCGGCTTGCCGCAGCAGTGGGAAAGACAATTGTCGAGCACGTGAGAACAGTCAAGGGCACTGTGCGTAAAATCCCGCGAAGTACAACGGTACCTGCGGCTACTGAGCCCTGATCTGGGCGGTGGGCAGGCCGAGCGGGACGGGGGTGGCCGGCGCGGGGGCGACGCACCGCGGCGACGACGTCGTCGATCCGGGCTCGTTCGGTCTGGTCGAGTTCGGCGATGTCGCCGGTGATGCGGTTGATCAGCCGTCGGATCCAGCGGCAGGTAGGTCATGCCAGCGCTCACCGAGGCCAGGGCGGTCGTGACGAAGCCGGGTGAGCGGTCCAGCATCACTGCAACCACCGGATCGCAAGCTGGCAGCGACGACATCGAGGCGCTCCCCGGGCTGCCGCTACGTCACGGTGTCTCCGGCGTACCGAAGCGCCGGGCGCTTGGCGTGCTGGTCAATGGCGGCCCGCAACGCAGAGCCGACAGTGAACGTCGAGGCGGTCGGGGCAGTGGTGGTGTGGGGCCATGTGTTCCTCGCAGGGCTCACGCAGGGCCGTCGGTGTGCGCGATGTGATCGGCGACGCGTGCTCGCACGGCTGGGGTGAGCTGGGCATCGACATGGCGTAGGTAGTGCTCCAGGTAGTGCCGTCGTTCGCCCATGGTCACCGCGTCGCTGTCGAGGAACAGCAGGTCGTGCGGCGACAGTGCGCGCACGGCGAACATCGGGACCGGGCACCGCATGACCGGCAGCGGGTTGTACACGCTGGTGACGGTGCTGAGCGGGTGGAACTCGCCGAGCATCAGACCGCGCTCGACGAAACCCATCCGCAGCCGCCTGTGCGCCTGTGCGCGCCCCCATCGATGAACTCAGTTGCCTCCTCGGGCAGCATGTCGGGGAAGATCGCCAGCAGCGCGGCCGAGCGCCGCAGTTGAAGGTCGCTGCACCGCCGCGCGCACAGCTCGGTGAAGACATCCGCCAGCGTGCCGCGAATCCGTCAAGGAACCGCCTCGAACAGATCTCCCCGAACCCGACGCCGGCAGCATCACCCGGCCTTCGGGAACGCGCGGGACACCGGCGTCCGGCTGGACCACACGCCGCCCACGTCGTTACGGCCGCCGTGGGCGACACCCGTCGCCGCACGGCCGCGCGACAGTCGGAAACCCCGAACCGACCGTTTTACTGCGTGTCATCCCGGTGGGTCGTGATCCCGGGTATGGGCCGGCGTCTGTGTTGGTCAGTAGGTGATGACGAGTCGGGTGTGCTGTTTGTTGATGGTGTGGGTGTCGGGGAGTTGGTTGTCGGGTGTGTCGGCGGGGTAGGCGGTGATGGTGGGTTGTGCGGTGCGGTTGTGGTTCCAGGTGTGTATGTGTTGGTTGATGCGGTTGGCGAGTGTGGGGCCGGTGGGGCCGTGGCCGATGGCGCCGAGTTCCCAGTCGCGTTCAGCGCTTTCGGCGGGTCGGCGCAGGGCGAGGTAGGCCAGTGAACTTCCGTCGGTGAGGGCGGGGCTACGGGAGGGGATCGCGGGGGTGCACAGCGCGTTATGGACGGCGGTGGGGTCGGCGGCGATACGGCAGGTTCCTGGTTCGGTGCTGGTCAGGCGCAGCCACACTCCGTCGAAGGACTCCTCGCCGTTGACCATGACCTGCGACCATGCCTCGGTTTTGTTCTGGTCGAGGACGCCGCGCAGGGTGGCCGGGTCGATGTCTTGGTCGGTGTCGCAGTGCAGGGTGACCAGACCGTGGGTGTCGAGGTGGCCGCTGCGCTCGCCGTGCTGGCCGATCATGGGGACGAAGCCGCACAGTTGCACCGAGTCCGACCGCAGCCCGGCGCCCTGGTGGGTGAAGGCGATGCTGCGGGCCTGACCTCGCCAGCGCAGCGGTACCACGAGGCGACCGGCGGGTGCGAGTTGGTTGTGGAGGGCGGGTGGGAGGTCCCAGGCGCCGACGGTGAGAATAATACGGTCGTAGGGGGCGTGTTCCGGCGCACCTAGCGCGCCGTCCCTGGTGATCACGTGGACGTGGCCGTATCCGGTGGCGTCCAACGCGCGTCGTGCCCCGGTGGTTACGTCCGGGTCGATGTCGATGGTGCTGACCTGTCCGGTTGGTCCGGTCAGGTGAGCTAGGAGGGCGGCGTTGTAGCCGGTTCCGGCGCCGATCTCCAGGATGTGGTGGCCGGGGTGGACGTCGAGTTGGTCAAGCATCATGGCCACCACGGTGGGTACCGACGCGCAGCTCAGCGCGGTGCCGTCGCGGCCGCGTTTGGTGATCACGGCCAGGTCGGCGTAGGCGTCGGTGATGGTGGCGGCGGGCAGGAAGCGGTGGCGGGGGATCTGCCGCAGCGCCTGCTCAACCTGGGCGCGGCGGGCGTGGCCGGCGTTGAGGATGTGCTCGACCATGCTCGCGCGCAGCGCCTCGGGCGCGGTATCGGTGGTGGCGGTGTTGTTGTTCATCCGACTCTTTCCATGAGGCCCAGCGGCGAACCGCCGGGCGGACGATCTCGGCTGGTTGATGTTGTGTCCGGGGTGGCAGTGGGATGGGTGTTATCCGTCCAGGAGTAGGCAGGCGTCCCACCGGGTGACGGGCGGGCCGGGTGCGGTGGTGCTGCGCCGGGCCAGGTGTATGCCCGTCGCGCCGTCCAGCAGCCCGTCATGGGATGGTGTCCCGTGCCGCTGCAGGTGTTGATCCAGGCGGGCATGCAGGTGCGGCAGGCGTGCGATGAGCACGCCGTCGCCGTCGGCGGCGGCCCGCCAGGTGCTCTGCAGGAGTCCGGCCCAGCCGTGACACAGCGACGCGTCGCGCAGCTGGGCCAGTTGTCGCTCGTCGGTCACGCATCCGGCCAGGGCGTGTTCGGCGCGGCGTTGCCGCTGCGGATCAGCGAGGGCCATCGCGGCCACCTGCTGGGCGCGGGCCAGCCCGGGGGTGCCGTAACACCATGACGGCCTTTGCGGGCCGGGCTGGCGCACGGTGCCGGTGCGCCATTCGGTGAGGGAGATCATCGCCGGCCACCACGCTCGCGCGCCGGTGCCGCAGCGCCATTGGTCCAGCCAGGCGCAGATCCAGCCGATCGCCTCGGCCTGCCCGGCCACGGTGAGGCCACGTCGCATCGCGGTGGACAACAACGCCAGCGGACCGGCGATGCCGTGGGCCAAGCCGAGGTTGCCGTGCCCGCCTGGCCACCGCCGCGAGGACGGGGTGCCGGGTCCGTCGGCGCACCACCATCCCGGCAGCACGTCCCCGTCGGCGTGCGCGAGCGATTCGGTCAACCGCACCAGGTAGGCCAAGACCTCGCACAGCAGCTCACCCCCGCCATGGCGGTGCATCAGATACACCGCGATCCCGGTCAGGCCGCTGATGAGGTCGAACTCGCGCAACGCGGGTAGCTGCCCGCGGTCGATGCGCTCGTGTGCCCGGTCCAGGCGAACTCGGGTGAGGGTGCTGATGTGGCGGTCCAGGGTGTCCAGTGCGCTGGCGTAGGCGGGCTGCCCCGCGGCGTGCAGGGTGAACGCGACGGCCGGTGCCCCGCGGTAGAGGCCGCAGGCGTCGGGGTGTGCGGTCACCGGGCTGCGGGTCATCGCGGCCGCCCACCGCTGCACCGTGTCCCACCCGCCGGTGCCGGTGCGGGCGTGCTGGATGTGCAGCAGGGCGATCCCCGGGGCGCCGGTGGCCAGGCAATGGTCCCACCCTGGTGAGGGCTGCTGCGGTGGTGGCGACGCGGGCCGGGTGTGGCTCACCGGTGGTGTCCGTCCCGGTGCGCTGTCCAGGCCAGGGCCGCCTGGCGGGCCAGCCGCCGGCAGGTTGACTCGCTGTTCCGGTCGATACCCAGTGCCCGGTTGTGATGCATGTGCAGCAGCGCCTCCAGGATCGCGTCGGTATCAGCGTGCGCCGGCAGGTGTGTGCGGTAGGCGGCCAGCGCGGCGGTTCGGGCCTGCCACGCTTGGGCGAGCTGTCCGTCCCAGCCAGGCAGCTGTTGCAGCATGCTGCCCCGGACAAGGCCGACCACCCGCTCAACCACGGCCCGGTCCGCGGCAGCGGGACCGCCTGGGGCTGCGCGGGCCAGCAGCCACTGCATCGCGCCTGCGAGAGTTCCGAGGAAGCCCTCGACGGTGCCTACCATGTTCACCGCCGCCAGCGCGGCGGGGTCGATGACGGTGGCGGGTAGGTGTCGCAGCTGGGCGGCTACGGTCTGCGAGTCGGCGGCGAAGACCTCCTCAGCCGCTTCCATGGCCGCGCCGTGCCCGTAGCGGCCGGTCTCGGGGTGGTAGGTGTCCAGGATCAGCCGCCCCGCCATTCCTTCCTGTCGTAGACGCTGTGCCCAGGCCCCGACCGCGACCAGCCACGCCCCGTACTGTTCGCGGTTCGGGGTACGGATACGTAGCCGCAGATGGTCGGTCTGGTGGGCACTTCGGTAGCGCACGAACCACCACAGCGGCTTGCCGTCCAACGTCGCGAGCAGTTCAGGCAGTTGTTCGGCGATGAGCTCGTCGAGCAGCAGCGGGTGGGTGTGGATCTTCGCGTACAGCCAGGCCGTCTCCGGCGCACCAGGCAGCTGACCGTGCCCGGCGTTGGTCAGCAGCGGATAGGGACCGGTAAGAGGCGAGGGCGTGGCCGGGCGTGTCGTGACCAGGGGCACGGCGATCTCATGGGCATGCCCGTGCAGCCATCCGAAGTCGGCCGGTGGGGCGGCTTCGGTGAGGGTGGCGTGTCCGTGGCGGCGC
>Ga0209382_10001475_pt1 | contig 36883 bp, 38 predicted proteins | sample SoiMetdeltSBSDD5_FD_187599 | JGI IMG/M metagenome (GOLD analysis project Ga0209382, IMG submission 187599) | Bulk soil microbial communities from a Populus tree surrounding site in Tennessee, USA - Soil MetaG P. deltoides SBSDD5 (SPAdes) (version 2) | ecosystem: Environmental > Terrestrial >... | reverse complement strand
AAGCGTGTCCCAGGCGTGCGCGTGACCCGTGAAGCCGTGCAGCAGCAGCAGCGGCGGGCGCCCGTGACCGCCCCAGTCGAGCAGGTGCAGGCGCCGACCGTCGACGACGAGATCGCGCTCGTGCGGGCGCAGCAGGTTCACGCCGCGCCTCTACATCAACCCGTAAAACTTCCCCGCGTTCTCGCAGGTGATCTTGCGCGTGACGTCGGCGGGCAGGTGGCCGAACTGCTCGGCGATGTACCGGGACGATTCCGGCCACACCCCATCGGGATGGGGATAGTCGGAGCCCCACATCAGCGTCTCGACGCCCATGTCCTCGACGAGCTTCGTCCCGATGCGGTCGTACTGGAACGTCGCCTTGCACTGGCGACGCCAATAATCGCTCGGCTTCATCGTCAGCCCGAGATCGCGGAAGCGGTCCTCCCACTCGTAGTCCATGCGGTCGAGCACGTACGGGATCCAGCCGATGCCGCTCTCGCCGAACGAGATGCGGATGTTGGGATAGCGCTCGAGGATCGCGCGACCGATGACGGCGGAGATGATGTTGACCAGATTGAGCTGGAAACTCGACACCGCGGTGAAGAACGCGGCGCGGCGGACGAGGCCCTTCTGCTGGTCGATCACGTTCAGCGGCAGCGACGGGAACGTGTGGAAGTGGATCGGGAGATTCACGTCGTTCACCGCCTGCCAGAGCGGCTCCCATACCGGATGCCACATGGGCTCCATGTCCCATGAGCACGACAGCTCCATGCCGCGCAGACCCATGCGTCCGACGCGGTAGATCTCTTTCACCGCGGCGTCGATGTCGCCGTATGGCAGACACGCCAGCCCGATGAAGCGTGCGGGATCGTGTTTGCAGAAGTCCACGAGCCAGTCGTTGTAGATCCGGAACATCTCGGTGGCGGCCTCGTGGTCGTTCAGCCGCGTGGCGGCGCCGAGAATTCCGAAAATCACTTCGGCTTGCACGCCGTCGCGATCCATATCTCTGGCGCGGAGTTCAGGCGTCGACGGCCGCAAGATTCCGCGCTTGCCGTCCTCATACAGGCCGGTCGCGGCCATCGCATCGACGCGGTGGTTCTGTCCCGGCACGAGCTTCTGCCCCGCGGGGCCGACGCCACATAGCAGCCCGAACGAGCCGCCGTTCTTGCACGTCCAGTACGGGCCGTCGGGTCCGTCGGTGACGTACGGCATCCGATCCTTCATGACGGCCGAGGCGTTGGCGGTGAACAGATCGGGCGGCAGCATGGGCAGGTCGATGTGGCAGTCGGCCGAGATCCGCGTGTAGGTCGTCATGGCCTGTCTCCTCGGCCGGGATAGTACACCTGCGCGGCGGAAGTTGTAGACTCACGCGGTCATGGAGACGCGACGGCCGCTGGACGGCCTCCGGGTGCTCGAGCTGGCGCAGGTCGTCGCGGGGCCGTTCTGCGGCACGCTCATGGCGGAGTTCGGCGCCGAAGTCATCAAGACCGAGATGCCGGGCAAGGGCGACGATCTGCGACGGCTCGGGCCGAGCGAAGACGGTGTGTCCTACTGGTTCGCCGTCGACAATCGCAACAAGAAGCTGATGACGCTCGACCTGCGCACGCCCAAAGGCCAGGACATCGTGCGACGCCTCGTGCCCAAGGTCGACGTCGTGCTCGAAAATTTCCGCCCCGGCGTCCTCGAGAAGTGGGGACTCGGCTGGGAAACATTGCACGCGCTGAATCCGCGCCTGGTGATGGCGCGCATCACCGCGTTCGGACAGACAGGACCGCTGCGACAGGGGCCGGGCTATGCGGCCATCGGCTCTGCGTTCGGCGGCACGTGGTACCTCAACGGCCACGCCGACCGGCCGCCGGCGCGGCCAACGCCCGTGTATCCGGACTACATGACGGGTCTGTTCACCGCCTTCGGGGTCATGGCGGCGCTGCGCCATCGCGACGCGACCGGTGAAGGGCAGTGGATCGACGCCGCGCTCTATGAGTCGGCGTTCCGCGTGCTGGAGTTCACGACGACCTTCTATGGACGTCAGCGCGTCGTGCGTGAGCGCGGCGGCCTGCAGCACGCCGGTTGGCCGGGCGGGGCGTTCGAGACCCAGGACCACCGCTGGATCGTCTTCACCGCGCCCGCCCAGCATCTCTTCGAGCGTCTCTGCGTCATGCTCGGCGAGCCCGACCTGCCGAAGGATCCGCGCTTCGCGACCGCCGCCGAGCGGCCCAAGCACATCGACGTGATCCTCCGCATGGCGGAGCGGTGGTTCGCGATGCGGCCGTTCGACAAGGCGATGGACGAGCTGCATGCGCACGACATCCCGCACTCGCCGATCATGAGCATGGCGGACATCTTCACCGATCCGCACTACCGCGCGCGCGAGATGATCGTCGACGTCCCGTCGGAGATCGGCGTGCTGCCGCAGCCCGGCGTGACGCCGAAGCTGTCGCTCACACCCGGTCGCATCACCCACGCGGGCGCACCGCTCGGGCATCACACGGACGAAGTGTTGTCTCGGCTGCTCGGGATGACGGAGGTCGAGATCGCGGCGCTGCGCGCGGAGCGCGTCATCTGAACGCCTGCGTGATCTGAACGCCTAGAGGACGATGCCGGGCGGCCGGGACAGCTCGGGCCGCTCGGCAAAGAGCCGCCTCCACGCGGCGCGCGCCACGCGCTCGGCCTCGCCGACGATGGCGGCCTCGTCGAGCGTCAGAACGCGTCGGTCGCGTATGATCCAGCGGCCGTTGACCATCACCGACTCGACGTCGCCGGCCTGTCCCTGGTGGACGAAGCACGACACGGGACGCAGCGCGGGGACCAGGTGGGGGCGGCGGAAGTCGACCACGATGAAGTCGGCGCGGTTGCCGGGCGCCAGCCACCCGCCGTCGGTGATGCCGAGCGCGCGATAGCCGTTGCGCGTCGCCCACGCGAGCGCCTGCTCCGGCGTCGGGCGCCGGCCGTCCGCGCGGCGCACGCGCTCCATGAACATTGCCGTACGGATCACCTCCACCATGTCCTCGGCCATGTTGTCGGTGCCGAGCGTGATGAGGCAGCCGGCGCGCTCGAGCTCATCGATGCGCGCGGCCAGACCACGCCGCGCGGCGATCGCGGGATTGACGGCGACGACGGCGCCCGAGGCGCCGAGCATGGCTTCTTCCGCGGCGGTCATGCAGCGGCAGTGCGCGGCGATGAGACGCGGCGACAGCAGACCGCAGCGCGCAACGTACTCGGTCGGCGTGACGCCGCGCTGCTCTCGGATCGCCGCGACCTCGCCCCAGACCTGACTGAGATGAATCGTCGCGATGGCCCCGAGCTCGTCCTGCAGCTTGCGGACGCGAGCCAGCAGCTCGGGGGAGCAGAGATCAGGGGCCCACGCGGCGACGCCGACGCTGATACGGCCGTCGTCCCGTCCATGCCAGCGCGCGTGCAGCTCCCGGATTCGCGCGATGCCCTGTTCCGCCAGGCCCGCATCCTGCTCGAACGGTCCTGGCTGGCCGATCGACGCGCGGGCGCGATCCCACGCGCGCTCGCAGAGCAGGAGCCGCAAGCCGGTGTCGGCCAGCGCCCCTGCATAGCGCTCGAGGTGGGCGCCCTCCTCGAGCACGAGCGTGGTGCCGCTGCGGATCGCTTCGAGCGCGCCGAGCGTCGCCATGACGCGCTCCTCGTCGGCCGACAGCGCCGGCAGCGGTAGCGGTGCCAGCCCGCCCGTGAACGGCGGCGTGTGAGGCGGCGAGAGATCCTCGTAGATGCCTCGCGCCAGCACGCGCGGCAGGTGCGTGTGCGTGTTGGCGAGTCCGGGGAAGACGATGCGGCCGGGCATCTCGATGCGTTCGGCCGCTGCATGGAGCGGCAGCACATCGGCGGCGCGACCCAGGGCGGCGATGCGATCGTCGACGACGACGAGCGCGCCGTCGGGCACGAGCGTGCCGGCCTCGTCGCCGGTCACGATCGTGACGCCGTGGACGACCAGCGGTCGATGCATCGGCGACACTCTATCGCTTTCGGGCCGGGGCGGTCCGCGGTATCGTACGGACCCCACAGGAGGCGTCGACATGGCTCGTGTCCTTCGGGCATCGGCAGTCGTCACCGTGCTCACGCTCGCGGCGTGGCTGGCCGCCTCGCTCGGCGAGGCGCAGGCGCCGGGATCCAAACCGGCCGCGCCGAAGACCGGCGGTGTGCTGCGCATCGCGATGATCGGTGAGCCGCCGACGCTGGACGCGCACGCGACGACCGCGGTCATCACGCGCGAGATCGTAGTCAACGTCTTCGAAACCCTGTTCGCGCTGGACGCGAAGTACCAGCCGGTGCCGCTGCTGGCCGAGAGCGCCGACGTGCAGGATGGCGGCAAGCGATACGTCATCCGGCTGCGCAGTAACGTCAAGTTCCACAACGGCAAGATGCTCGGCGCCGCGGACGTGGTGGCCTCGCTCAAGCGCTGGGGCGTCGTCGCGAGCCCCGGCAAGGCCGTCTTCAAGAACGTGGAGGCTATCGACGCCAAGGATCCGCTCACGGTGGAGATCCGGCTGAAGGAGCCGTCGAGCGCGCTCCTCACGATCCTCGCCCACGTCGACAGCGCCGCCTGCATCTATCCCAAGGAGGTCATCGACAAGGCAGGTGACGCGCCGCTGAAGGAGTACATCGGCACCGGGCCGTTCAAGTTCGTCGAGCACCGCCCCGATCGTCACATCAAGCTCGCGCGCTTCGATGGCTACGCGGCGCGCAGCGAGGCACCGAGCGGACTCGCGGGGCAACGGACCGCGTACGTGGACGAGCTGCTGTTCCTGCCCGTGCCCGACTACGCGACACGGCAGGCGGGCATCACCACGGGCGAATACCAGTACATCCAGCAGATCAAGCCGGATCAGTACGACCGGATCAAAGGCACGGCGGGCGTCGAGCCGATCGTCGTGAAGCCGTACGGCTGGGTGACCGCGGTGCTGAACACGAAGCAGGGCGTAATGACGGACAAGCGCCTGCGCCAGGCGATCCAGGCGGCGCTCGACGTCGAGCCGATGCTGCTCGCCGGCCTCGGCCACAAGGACTTCTACCGTCTCGATCCCGGGATCGTGTTCCAGGAGCAGGCCTATCATTCGCGCGCCGGCGCGACCGCGTACAACCAGCACGACCGCGACAAGGCGAGGCGCCTGCTCAAAGAAGCCGGCTATGCCGGGCAGCCGCTGCGCTGGATCGTCACGACGGAATACGAGCACCACTACAAGCCCGCGCTCGTGGCCAAGAGCCAGCTCGAGGACGTCGGGTTCAAGATCGACCTTCAAGTGTCCGATTGGGCCACCGTCGTGCAGCGCCGAGCGAAGCCCGAGCTGTGGGATGTGTTCAGCACCGCCTTCGTCATCGTCCCCGAGCCCACGGTGACGCCGCAAGTTCTCTGCGACTGGCCGGGGTGGTGGTGCAGTCCGGACAAGGACGCGCTGCTGCAAGCGATGGGGCGCGAATCAGATCTGAAGAAGCGGCAGGCGATCTGGGAGAAGATCCAGACCGCCTTCTATGCGGACGCCGCGCGGATCAAGGTCGGTGACTACTTCCGCCTCGACGCGCGTCGCAAGGACGTCCAGGGCTACGAGCCCGGGCCGTACATGCATTTCTGGAACGTCTGGCTGGACCGGAGGTAAGCGATGCGAGAGCTCGTCGAACGTCTCGATGCGCTGTGCGACGCGGTGCCCTTTCACGCGAGCTGGTACCTCAAAGATCCCGCGACCGGCGCGCGCGCCGATCGCCTCGGCGACGTGCCGGTGCCGTCGGCGAGCACGCGCAAGATCTCCATCATGATGGCCGCGCTGGCCGCGGTGCACGCGGGGAAGCTGGCACTCGATCAGAAGGTGACCATCGATCGCCGCTTCCAGGACAACGACGCGGGCACGTTCCAGCATCTGACGCCGGGGTTCTGGATCACGTTTCGCGACGCGCTCGTGATGATGATCATCGTCAGCGACAACACGTGCACCGGCCATGTGGTGGACCTCGTCGGGCTCGGCAACATCCAGCGCTGGTGCGAAGGCGTCGGCATGACGGCGACGATCCATCGCTTCGGAATTCCGCCGAAGCTTCCGGCGGATCACACGCTCGAGCAGGTGACGAGCACGACCCCGAACGATCAGGGCCTGCTGCTGGAGCTGATCCTCAAGGGCACGACGGACCCGAGCGTCGCCGCGCGCCTGGGGTCGACGCCCGAGCTCTGCCGGCTGGGGCTCGACATTCTGTCGTGGCAAAAGCTCAAGACACGCCTGCCCTCGCTGCTGCCGCTCGGCACGAAGGTCGCGCACAAGACCGGCACGGGCGCGCGTGGCTATATGGACGCGGGAATCCTCTTCAAGGACGATCGGCCACTCTGCATCCTGACCGCGTACACCGATCGAGTGCCCGCCGCCCTGCCGGACGGCACGCCGGGCTTCGCGGCGGCCGCGCAATTGCTGGGACGCATGGCGCGCCTCTGTTACGACTCGCTCGGCACTCGCTGAGTCGTCGGACGCCGGGTCAGGGCCGGTCGCGTCGGCGGATCAGGGCAGGCCCAGGATCGCGTTCATGGCGGCTTCGATGTCGCGCAGCGCGCGATCGGCGCCGGGGAGTGCGCGCGACGGATCGCAGGCGTACCCGGTCTCTCGGCGCTCCTCGAAGCCCTCGTCGTACAGGCCCTCGGAGCCGCCGCGACCGCGACGCGCCGGCATGACGACGGCCCAGCCGCGATCTCTGAAGTACCCCGCGAGCGCCGGAGAGTCGATCGGGCGCGTGAACCGGCTCGGCTCGAGACCCCGGCCGGTCGAGCCATGATTGAAGACGAGCGTCAGCGCTCGCCCGTCCGCGGGCGGCGCGTAGATGCGCATTTCGAAGCGGACCTGCTCGCCATCCACGGTCACCGGCACGAGACGCGCCTCCTGTGCGGCGGCCGGGCTCTCGACGACGAGTCCGGCGAGCACGACTGCGCGACACACCGCGCGCATCATCGATTCAGCCGTCGCGCAGCAGGCGACCGAAGCCTGCGATCGGCTGGCGTAGGCCGCCGACACGAAGCGCCTGCCACAAGCACGCTTGCGTGCTGCTGACGACCGGCTTGCCGAGATCGCGCTCGAGCCGCTCGAGCACGCCGACGGTCGGGAGCCCGGTGCCGCTAAGCAGAACCGCGTCGGCGTGGGGCGCGTCGGCCTGGCGCGCCAGCTCGTACGCGCGCGCTTCCGTCTCGTCGTAGATCGATCCGACGTCGCCGAGGCGCTGGTAGCTGACGATCTCGAAGCCCGCGGCCTGCCAGTAGGCCCGGCCCTGCTCGCTCACGCTTTTCTGATATGGCGTGCCGAGCGCCACCCGCTTGGCGCCGAGATGCTGCAGCGCCGCACGCACGGCGCCCGCGGCCGTCACCGCCGGCGCGCCCGTCAGCGAGGTGAGCCGCGCGACCAGCGCCGGCTCGTTCGCGAATCCGTTGGCGTAGCTCGATGCGGTGTGGGCGTAGACGACGACGGTTGGGCGCACCTGCGCGAGCGCGCGCGCCACCAGCGGCAGGCTGTCGAGGTACACGCGCGTGCGGTCGTCCTGCCCCGTCCGGCTGCCCGGATCATTCTGCGGCGCGTCGCCGGGGTCGAGCCGTGCGAAGTGGATCGTGACGCCTGGCGGCGCCATCCGGTAGAGCTCGGGCTCCACGGTTGGGTTGCCCGGGCGGAACGAAGACGCCGATGCGCACGCCGCATTATAGGCGCGCGCGGTACGTCTCGGGCGCGAGCCGCCAGAACAGCAGTCCCACGACGACGAGACAGGCGGCGGTCCCGCCGAGCGCTGCGTTGGCGCCGAGGGCGTCGGCGACCAAACCGAGAACGAGCGGACCGATGACGTAACCGAGATCGGAGAGCATGCGAAAGGTGCTCATGGCGGCCGCGTTCATCCCCGGCGGCGCCACGTCCGCCGCATAGGCGGCGGGCGCCGCGCCGCTGATGCCGACGGCGACACTCCAGATGACGCACCCGACGAGAAACCACGCGTACGACGGCGCGATCAGAAAGAGCACGAGCGAGACGCCGGCCACGAGCGTCGCCGGGACGATTACGACTTTCCGCCCCCAGCGATCGACGAGCACGCCGGCGGGGTAGGCGAGGACCAGCCCCACCAGGCTCGACAGCGCGAGGCCGACGCCGATCCGAGCGGTGCTCAAGGCCAGGCGGTCGCGCGCCAGCACGGGGACGACGTTGAACAGCGCGCCCGTGCGCGCCACGGCGTTCATGAAGCTCACGAGCGCCACCAGCAGGAATCCCGCATGGCCGGTGAGCAGGCGCACCTGCGCGCCGAACGGCGGAGGCGCCGACGCGTCGGCGGCGCTGAGTCCGGTGGCGCGCGTCTCGGGAATCTGGAACCACGCCACGATGGCCGCCAGCGTGCCCATCGCCGCATATATAAGGAAGGGCGCGGCGAGGCCGAAGCGCTCGGCCAGCGCGCCGCCGGGCAGCGGCCCGACGCCGACCGCGAACACGAAGACGCCCTGATAGATCGCCATCACGCGGCCGCGGTGGGCCGGCGTCGTGATGTCCGCGAGGACGATCTGGCCGGCCACGAGGACGAGCGCGGCGCCGACACCGGCGATGAAGCGCGCCGCGACGAACACGGTGAAGCTCGGCGCCACGGCGCAGATCAAATTTCCGGCGGCCGTCACGAGGCCGCCGAGCGCGAGCGCTGTGCGGCGCCCGACGACGTCGGTCAGGCGTCCGACGGGCATCGAGACGAGGAAGCGCGCGAGGCCGTACACGGCGATGGCGAGCCCGATGGCCGACTGCGTGACGCCGAACGAGCGCGCGTAGAGCGCGAGCACGGGCACGACGCTGCCGAAGCCGAGCTGGTTGACGGCGATGAGCACGCACATCCACGCGAGGACGCGCGTTGGGCTGGAGACGGTCATCGGGCGCGACTATCTTATAATCCGCCTACGCATCCTTATAATCCGCCTACGCATCGCCAGGAGGGTCATGACGAAGTACGCTCTCACGCGCCGCAGCTTCCTCAAGATGGCCGTCGCCGGCGCCGCCGTCGCGGGCGCGCCGCGGCCGGCTCGCGCACAGGCCAAGACGTTCAAGATCGGCGCGGTGCATCCGGTGACGGGGCCGCTCGCCGAGCCGGGGCAGGCGTGCCGGCTCGGCGCGCAGCTCGCTGTCGAGGCCGTCAACGCGGCCGGCGGCGTGAAGGGCAAGGGCGGCCTGCAGCTCGAGCTGATCACCGGCGACACGCAGAGCAAGCCGGAGAACGGCCGCCTCGAGGCCGAGCGGCTGGTCAACGAGGGCGCGAAGATGCTGCTCGGGTCGTTCGACTCCGGCAGCACCAACGCCATGGTCTCGGTGGCGCAACAGAAGCGCGTGCCGTTCCTGATCGACATCGCGGCCGCCGATCCGATCACGGCGAACGTCGCGAAAGCGGTGAAAGACGGCCAGCAGAAGGTCCAGTACGTCTACCGCAACTTCCCGACGGGCTCGTCGTTCGGACGCAAGGCGGTGCAGTACTTCACCGAGATCTTTGCCGAAGCCAAGGTCACACCCAAGCGCGTCGCGCTCATGCACTGCAATGACCTGTTCGGCGTGAACCAGTCGCGCGGGTTCCTGGCCGCCTACAAGGCGGCGAAGCCGGCATGGACGCTGCTGGAGGACGACGTGATCCCGTGGCCCGAGCCGCCGTCGGATCTGTCCACGGAGGTCACAAAGCTCAAAGCGCTCAAGCCCGACGTCATCTCGCCGATCACGCGTCCCGCCAGCGCGCAGCTGCTTCTGCCGGAAATCCGCAAGCAGCGTATCGACTATCTCGGCATCGTCGGGCCGGGAAGTCCTGGGCTCTACGAGGCGGGCCAGCTCGCCGTGCTCAAGGAGGACCTCGAGTACGTGATGGCGAGCAACCCGTGGCCCAACTTCCGGAATGCGAAGACGCAACGGCTGGCCGAGGACTACCAAAAGCGCTCCGGCGGCCGTCTCTTCGACACCAACTCCGGCTATTCCTACGATGCCGTGTTCGTCATCGCCGACGTGCTCGAGCGGGCCAGCAAGCTCGACGACCCCGACGCCATCGTGGACGCGATCCAGAAGACGACTTACACGGCCGGGCTCATGCAGTACGGCGGGCCGATCCACTTCAACGAGATGGGCGACAACCCCAACGCCATCCCGACGATGATCCAGGTGCTGAAGGCCAAGCCGGTGGCGGTCTGGCCGAAGGAAGCCGCGCTGCAGAAGTTCGTGTTCCCTCGCCCCAAGGCCTGACAGATCGACGCGACCCTCGTCGCGCAGGCCCTCCTGAACGGCGTGCTGTTCGGCGGCGTGTTCAGCCTGATGGCCGTCGGGCTCACGCTGATCTTCGGCGTCATGCGTGTGGTGAACTTCGCCCACGGCGACATGATGGTGTGGGGGATGTACCTCGCGTGGCTGCTGGCCACGCGCGTCGGCCTCGACCCCTACGTCGGATTCCTCGTGTGCGCGGCCGCGCTCTTCGTGCTGGGCTTCGTCGTGCAGCGCGCGCTCGTGCAGCGCATCGTGGACGCGCCGCACGAGATGCAGATCTTGTTGATGCTCGGGATCGCGCTCGTGCTCGAGAACACGGCGCTGCTGCTCTTCGGGCCCGAGCCGCAGCGCGTCCGCAGCGGGCTCGCGCAGGCCACGCTCTGGCTCGGGCCGGTGTTCGTCGACGTGGCGCGGCTGATCGCGTTCGGCGTGGCGGTGGTGCTCACGCTGCTCCTGTCGCTCTTTCTCTTCCGCACCGATCTCGGACGCGCCATCCGCGCCGCCGCCGACAATACCTACGGCGCCCTCGTCATCGGCACCAACGTGCCTCGCGTCTACGCGGTGGCGTTCGGCGTCGGCGCCGCCTGTGTCGGCGCTGCGGGAGCGCTCGTCGCGCCGCTGCTCCCGTTCCAGCCTCCGACGGGCCTGCAGCTCTCCGTCGCCTCCTTCAACATCGTGATCATCGGCGGCATGGGCAGCCTCGTGGGCGCGTTCGTCGGCGGCCTGCTCGTGGCGGTGGCCGAGTCGCTCGGGGCGGTGTTCCTCAGACCGTCGCTGAAAGAGCTCGTGAGCTTCTCGCTCCTTGTGGTGATCTTGTTGTTTCGCCCCGCGGGTCTCTTCGGCCGGCGCGCGCCGTGAGCCTCGCGCGCCTCGCGTGATGCGCCTGATCGTCGTCGCGGCCGTGGCGCTGCTGGCGGCGCTGCCGCTCGTGCCGTCCGTCTTCGGATCTTACGCGGTGACGCTGTTCACCCTGATCTTCTTCTACGGGTTCCTCGGCCAGGCGTGGAACGTGGTGGGCGGCTATGCCGGCCAGCTCTCGGCGGGCCACGCCGCGTTCCTGGGCATCGGCGCGTACACCTCGGCGGTGCTGTCCGTCGAGCGAGGCATCACCCCGTGGCTCGGAATGTTCGCGGGCGGCGCGCTCGCGTCGGTGCTGGGCGCGCTCATCGGCTTTCTCGGCTTCCGCTTCGGGCTGCGTGGCTTCTACTTCGTGCTGCTCACGGTGGCCTTCGCCGAGATCTGCCGCATCATCGCGTCCAACACCGATGCTATCGGCGGCGCCGTCGGCTACTACATCACGTTCACCGGCGATCCGCGGCAGTTCCAGTTCCAGGACGCGCGCGCGTATTACTACATCGCCCTCGCCCTCATGGTCGCTGTCACCGCCATCGTCGCGTCGCTCGAGCGACAGCGGTTCGGCCTGTACCTGAGCGCCATCCGTGAGGACGAGGGCGCGTGTGAGGCGCTCGGCGTGAACACGTTCCGCTACAAGATGCTCGCGATGGTGCTCTCGTCGTTTCTGACCGGCGTCGGCGGCGCCTTCTACGCGTTCTATCTCTTCTCGCTGCAGCCGGCGTCCGTGTTCGGGATCCCGCAGTCGGTGGAGATCATCATCCGCGCCGTCGTGGGCGGCGCCGGCACCGTGTTCGGCCCTATCCTCGGCTCCTTCATCCTGAGCCCGCTCGCCGAGGTGGCGCGCCACTACTTCGCCCAGAGCGGCTGGCACGGCGCGCACCTCATCGCGTACGGCATCCTGCTGATCGCCGTCGTGTTGTTCCTGCCCGAGGGCGCGTACCCACGCCTGGCGCGGCTGTTTCGTCGATGACGGAGCCCGTGACGTCATGACGCTACTCGAGACGCGCGGCCTGTCGAAGCGCTTCGGCGGCGTTCAGGCGGTCGCCGGCCTCGACCTCACGGTCCGCGAGGGCGAGGTGCTCGGCCTCATCGGCCCCAACGGCGCGGGCAAGACGACGGTGTTCAACCTGCTATCCGGATTCCTGACGCCGGACGCGGGCGACGTGCACTTCCGCGGGCGCTCGCTCCGCAGCCTGCGGCCGCACACGATCTGCGCGCTCGGCCTGGCGCGCACGTTTCAGATCGTGCGCCCATTCCCGCGGCTGACTGTGCTCGACAACGTCGTGATCGGGGCGCTGGGGCGGCATCCGGTGGCCGCGCGTGCGCGCGAGCACGCGCGCGCCGTTGTCGAGCGCGTCGGCCTCGGCGCCAAGGCCGGCCACGCCGCCGCCGGCCTGACGCTCGCCGAGCGCAAGCGGCTCGAGCTGGCGCGGGCGCTGGCGACCGAGCCGGCGCTGCTCCTGCTCGACGAGGTGATGGCCGGATTGAACCCGACCGAGATCAGCGCCATCGTGGCGCTCGTCGGCGAGATCCATCGCGGCGGCATCTCCATCTTGCTGATCGAGCACAACATGCGCGCGGTCATGGCCCTGTCGCATCGGATCGTGGTGCTGAATTTCGGCGAGACGGTGGCCGAAGGCGCGCCGGCCGCGATCGCCAACCACCCGCGCGTCGTCGAGGCGTACCTCGGAGAGGAATATGTCGCCGCTGCTCCGCCTCACTGACGTCGAAGCCGGCTACCGCGACCTGGTCGCCGTCCGCGACGTATCGCTGGAGGTCCGCGCGGGCGAGGTGGTCGCACTCATCGGCGCCAACGGCGCGGGCAAGACGACGACGCTGCGCGCGATCAGCGGTCTGCTGCCGCTGCGCCGTGGGCGTATCGAGCTGGACGGCGAGCGCATCGACGGGCGCGCGCCGTCCCGGGTGGTCGCCCGCGGCATCGCACACGTTCCCGAGGGGCGCCACCTGTTTCCCACCATGAGCGTGCGCGAAAATCTCGAGCTGGGCGCGCGGGATCGCGCCGGCCGCGCCGCCGGGCTCGACGGCGTCTTCACGCTCTTTCCGCGTCTGCGCGAGCGCCAGCGGCAACTCGCCGGCACACTGTCCGGCGGCGAGCAGCAGATGTGCGCGATCGGCCGCGGGCTCATGGCGCGACCGCGGCTGCTGCTGCTGGACGAGCCGAGCCTCGGCCTCGCCCCGGTGATGGTCAAGCTGATCTTCGAGGTGCTCGCGACGATCAACGCGAGCGGTACTGCCATCCTCCTCGTCGAGCAGAACGTCGCGCGCGCCCTGGCGCTAGCGCATCGCGCCTACGTCGTCGAGAACGGCCGCATCGTCCTCGAAGGGCCGCGCGCGGCCCTGCAGCAGAGCGCGCACGTCAAGCAGGCGTACCTCGGGCTCTGATCGGCCGCGCCCCCCGGGCGCCGTGCCGGGCTCGCCGCCCGTTGGCGAAGCGGTCGAGGGCTTCCAAAAGGTTTTCCGCCAGGCCATTTCGGCGCGATTTCTGCGCCGTCGAGGCACGTTGTCACGCCTCGACGGCTCAGACGTCACCGTCTCGACGCCAGCGAGCCGGTCGAATCCCGACCAGGCCGAGCGTCGACGTTCGACAAAACGCAGGCTTAGCGCCGCCGGGCGCGGGTCTGGCACCTCGGTTGCTCAACACACCCCGCCGTGCTCGCGCACGGTGCTATGGGCCACAGGGCTAGGGGACGACGGGTGTCGAAAGGCGAGTCGCTGGCGCGACAGGCGCTGGGGCTCGGCGTGCTGGTGTTCGTCATGAGCATCGGCTACGCCGTCTCGCGCGTGACGATCGCCGACTCGACCGAACGGGACGTCGAGATCGTCGCCGACGAGTCGGCGACGAGCGCGTCCTCGGCCATCACCGAGGCCGACATCAACGCGCACATCGTCGAGGTCGCCACGCGCTACGGCGTCGAGCCGAAGCTCGTCGCCGCGATCGTCGCCGTCGAATCGCAATTCCACGTGCGCGCCGTGTCGCGCCGAGGCGCGGAGGGGCTGATGCAGCTCATGCCTGCCACCGCGGCGGACCTCGACGTCCAGGACTCGTTCGATCCGCGCGACAACATCGACGGAGGCGTGCGCCATCTCAAGCGGCTCATGGCGCGCTTTCACAACGACGTCCCGCTCGCGCTGGCGGCCTACAACGCGGGCGAGCAGGCGGTGATCAATCATCGCGGCATCCCGCCGTACCGCGAGACGCGGCAGTACGTCGTGCGCGTGCTGCGCCGCTACGATCACGAGGCGGCCCGCGCCGTCGCGCAGCAGCTCGCCCGGCCGCGCGTGGCATCACCGAAGGTCACGCCCGCCTCGTACGCCGGACGGGTCACGGTCGTTGAGCCGATCTTTGAACCGACGCCGGCGCCGGTGCTGACGCCAGCACCGGTCCATGCCGACGAGGGGTGGGGCGCTCCGCCCGAGAAGAAGAAGCCGTCAGAGTCGCCGTAACGGCGCAAGGGGAGAACCGAGCGATGGAGGAGATCATCAGCTCGTTCCCGCAGCACTGGCAGGACATCATCGGTCTGCTGGCGGCGCCGATTTCGTGGCTGCCGCGGATGCAGCACGTGCTCATGGAATTCTTCCTGCAATCGCCGTCGGCGTGGGTGGCGGCCGCGAAGTACGTCCTGCTGCTCCTGCCGGCGCTGCTCGGTGTGGCGGCGCTCTGGTGCACGCAGCTGTCCATCTACACGCTCCCCTTCCGCACCGGCCGCGTGCACTTCGCGTCGGCGATGCTGCTGGCCTGGTGGGATGCGGCGCGGGCGACGTGGCTCTACTGGATCGGGCTCGTACGCTGCATCGGCGTCGCCTGCGGCTGGGTCCTCGTCTTCCTGGGCTTCCTCGTCCGGCTCGGAGTGGAGGCCGTGCGTCAGATGGCGATGATGCCGTTCATGATGACGGGACGGATGGCGCAGCGCTACTTCCAGCCCGGCGTGCCGTGGGTGGCGTTCGTGGCGCTCGTGCTGTGGTGCGTGCTCGAGGCGACCGTCTTCGCGCACGTCCTCTTTCCGATGGTGGGCGACGTCCTGACGCGTCTGGCCGAGACGCCGGAGCCGGGGCGCCTCACCGGGCCAATCCTGTTCATGTTCCTCCTGCTGCTCGTGATGGGAAGCTTCGCCTGCGTGCAGGCGCTCATCGACTCCATGCGGACGCGCCAGTTCAAGTACGTCGCGCAGATGATCGTGGTCGAGCTCTTCGTCGGGTTCTTCGAGGTGATGTTCCTGTATCGAGAGATCGTGGTGACCTTCATCCCGCAGATCGCCGACCAGCGCGCGGGCACCCTCGTGGTCGCGACGTGCGGCTGGATGGCCGTGCGCGGTCTGACGTGGTTCCTGTTCGCGCAGTACGGGACTCCGCCGCTGATGGCGTTGATCTCCCGCCGACCGCTCGTGCCGCGCGAGGAGATGCTGCCGGCGGTGGCGGCGATGGACGCGCCCGCGTGGTGGGAGGGGCCGATGCGGGACTTCCGGCGTGAGACGGAATGGCTGCATAGCGCGAGCGACCGGCTGCTCGAGTACTTCGCGCTGCCGGCTCTTCACGTCGCCGCCGCCGCCGTCAACTTCGCGATGGTGCTCGTGGCATCGCGGCCGGTGTTCAACATCCCGTTCAAGGGTCTCGACGAGATCCCCGAGAGTCGCTCGATCCTCTCGGGGCTGCACCTGCAGCCGCGAAAGACCAGCTAGAGCCGGCTATCGAGGGCCGCCACGGCTTCGCCGGGGCGGCACGAGCGGTGGGGGGTATGGGGGGCCATTTCGGGCCCCCCCATGTCCTTAGAACATAAAGACGCCCTTGCCGGTCGTCTGCGTGTCGAAGAGCCTGTACGCCTCTTCCGCCTGGTCCAGTCGGAACCGATGCGTGAGCAGGCGCTGGAGCGGGATCTTGCGATCGGCGACGAAGCGCGAGCATTCCTCCTGACCGACCGCCGAGAACGTCCACGAGGCATGCACGGTGAGCTGGCGACGCAGCATGTGCTTGCTGACGTCGATCGTCGTCTGTCCGCCTTCGCCGACGAACGCGACCCGGCCCCAGGTGCCGGCCGACTGCAGCGCCCCGAGCCGGCCTTCCGATGAGCCGGAGCAGTCCATCGTCGTCTGCGCGCCTTCGCCGCGCGTGAGGTCGTGGATGGCCTTCACGGGATCGACGTCCCTGGCGTTGACGACGTGCTCGGCGCCGAAGTCACGCGCCAGCGCAAGCCGCTCCGGGACGACGTCGACGGCGATCACCCGCGCGCCCATCGCGCGACCGAGCATGGTCGCGCTGAGGCCCACGGGCCCCTGGCCGAACACCGCCAGCGTGTCGCGACCGGAAACGTCGATGCGCTTGAGCGCGCCGTACGCGGTGCCCGTGCCGCAGGAGACGGAGGCACCTTCTTCGAACGACAGCTCGTCGGGAAGCGGGACACAGGTGAACGCGGGTGCCTTCATGTAGCGCGCATGCCCGCCGTGCCCGGTCATCCCGTACACGGTGATGCCGGAGCGGCAGAGCTGCGACCAGCCGAGCCGGCAATGCCGACACGCGCCGCAGCCCTTGTAGTGGTGATTCATCACGCGCCGGCCGACGAGCGAGGAGTCCACGCCCGGGCCGACGGCGGCGACGATCCCACACGGCTCGTGACCCGCAATGACCGGACCGCCGCTGCCGAGACCGAGCGAGGCGGCGGCGTTGCCCGCCGCGCGGTAGGGATGCAGATCGCTGCCGCACATCCCGGAGGCCTTCATCTCGAGCACGACCTCGCCGGGACCGGGCGTCGGATCGGGGAATTCCTGAATCTCGAGCTTGCGATTGCCGAGGAATACGATGCCGCGCATGGCAACCTCCTTGCCTGGAGGCTCGACCTTATCACGGCCGCCTTGTAGGCTGTTCGCATGAACAGGCACTGGTCGGTCGTGTTCGCTCTCCTGGTGCTCACGGGTTGCTCGCACGCCACGCTGCCGTACACGCCCGAGCGTCAGCCGGAGGGCGCGAAGATCTCCGCCGGCTATCAGCTGCTCGCGGACCGGCTGCGGATCGAGATCGATACCGATCACCGCCGCCTCGAAGACATCTGGATCGTGAGAAGCGACGGCAACGCGGTTCGCGCGCAGGCCATCGAGAACGCGCCCACCGTGACCGGACCCGGGCCGACGATCGGCATCGGGATGGGTGGCGCCTCGATCGGTCGAGGCAGCGCGATCGGCACCGGCATCGGTGTCGGCATGCCCATCGGCGAGGGGCCGACCAGGATCGAGGGCAGCACATTCGCCGTCTTTCCCCTCGATCAAGTCGGCCCTCCGCCCTGGAACGTGTACGTGAAGCTCGCGGGCGTGGCGCCGACGGTCATTGTCGTCGGCGGCCCGACGCCGGCGCGCTGAGCGCGTCGCGCGCGTGCTGCGCGGTGCTTGCCGTCTCCGACACGCGACACTGATCGTTCTCGGCATCGCGGTGCTCGCGGCGGCGTGCTCACGGCCGACCGTGGTCACCACCGTGACCGTGCCGGCCGAAGGCGGCGGCCTCGCAGTCACGAATGATGCGCTCTGGGTGGGGCACGTCGTCGAGCCCGGTGAGGCCGGCCTCGTGCTCCGCGTCGACCGTCGCGACGGCCTGGTGCATGCGCGTGTGGCCGTGAAGGGCCGACCGATAAATCTCGTGGCGACCGCGGACGCCGTCTGGGTCGCGAATTGCGATGGCCTCGTGCATCGCATCGATCCGCACACCAACACGGTGGTGGTGTCGATCGCCACGGGGCGACCGGCCTGTTCCATCGCGGCGGGCGGCGATGCGATCTGGGTTGGAGTCGAGCGCGGCGTGAGTCGCATCGATCCGCGCACGAACACCGTGGTCACCGTCATCGCCGCGGGATCGTCGCCGAACGTCACGTTCGGCGACGGCGCCGTGTGGGCGGCGTCGGCGGCGACGCGCAGCCTGACGCGCATCGATCCGGTCGACAACCGCCCCGGCGGACGCATGACCGTGCCCGAGGTGCCGCTGTATGCGGTGGCCGGCGCCGGCGAGGTGTGGGTCGTTCAGCGTGACATCGCGGCGCCGGCCGAGGCCGAGCGGCCGGTGAGGGCGTCCCGCGTCGATCCGGCGATGCCGTCGGTGCGCGGCGCACCGATCCGACTGGGAATGGCGAGGCTCGCCTTCGGAGGGGGCGCGTTCTGGGTGGTGCGACAGAGCGAGAGCGTCGCGAGGCTCGCACGCGTGGATCCAGCCTCGCTGGAGCCACTGGAGCCACCGCTGAGGATCAAGGACGTCGTCGGTCGCGTGCTGTGGGCCGAGGGCGCGCTGTGGATCGTGTCGCGCGAGGGCATGGAGGGACCGACGCTGGTGCGGCAGATCCAGCTCAGCCGGCGGTGGTGGCTGCGCTAGAATCGGCGACACGATGACGAGTCCCATCATCACGGAGGCCGTGCGCGCCCTGGTGGATCGTCGTGACCTCACGCGGATCGAGGCGGCGGCGGCGATGGATGCGATCATGTCCGGCGCGGCGACCGACGCGCAGATCGCCGCGTTTCTCACCGCGCTCAGGATGAAAGGCGAGACGGTCGAGGAGCTCATCGGCTTCGCGCAGGTGATGCGTGAGAAGGTCGCGCGCGTCCCGACGCGCGCCGAGGAGACGGCCGCGCTGACGGGCACCGACCGCGAGATGCTCATCGATACGTGCGGGACCGGCGGTGACGCCTCGGGAACGTTCAACGTATCGACGGCCACTGCGTTCGTCGTGGCCGGCGCAGGACTCAAGGTCGCCAAGCACGGCAACCGCTCGATGTCCGGCCTCAGCGGCGCCTCACTCTGCGGCTCGGCCGACGTCGTGGAGACGCTCGGCGTCAAGCTCGAGCTCAGCCCGGAGCAGGTCGGCCGGTGTGTCGCCGAGGTCGGCATCGGCTTCCTGTACGCACCGCTCCTGCACACGGCAATGAAACACGTCATGACGGCGCGGCGAGAGGTGGGCATCCGCACCGTCTTCAATCTGCTCGGCCCCTTGACGAATCCCGCCGGCGCCAACGCGCAGGTGATCGGCGTCGCGGCGGCCGCGCTCACGGAATCGCTGGCGCGCGTCCTGGCCGAGCTCGGGACGTACCGGGCGTTCGTCGTTCACGGCGCGGACGGGCTCGACGAGATCTCCAATACGGGGGAAAGCCGCGTGTCCGAGGTGCGCGAGGGTGTGGTGCGGACATACACGGTGCGGCCCGAAGACTTCGGGATGCCACGGGCCTCCATCAAGGAGCTGCTTGGTGGCGACCGCGAGCAGAATGCCGAGATCATCCGTGCGGTGCTGGACGGCACGCCAGGCCCGCGGCGCGACATCGTGCTGATGAACGCGGCGGCCGCGCTCGTGGCCGGCGGTCGCGCACGCGACCTGAAGGACGGCGCCGCGGTCGCCGCGCAGTCGATCGACTCGCGCGCTGCGCGCGGCAAGCTCGACGCGCTCGTCGCACTGACCCGGCGGCTGGCGGAAACGCGCTGACCGAACGCTCGCGCGGACGCCGGGCGAGCCGGTCGCCCGCCGCGAAAAAAAGGACCGCGCTCACAGGGGCGGATGAGCGCGGTCGAGCAGGCGGCGGTTTGAGCGATGCGGCCTCGCCTTTCGGCTCGAGCCGCGGTCCGTTCGCTCGCTCGCCTCAGGACAGGAGCAAGCCCCATACCGGACCGGCCGGGCGCGATTTACGCGGATTTTCGCGCGGTCCGCGCTTTGTCACTGCACGGGGTTGCTCAACGGGTGGCGCTTTCTTGTCCTCTTTTACGCAACGGCTCTCCTGACCTCTTGCGGCGATTCGCAGCGCGCCGTACAATTCCCACGTATCCGCCGTCGCGCCTAAGTCCCTTTCGTCGTTGCTCTCGTGAGTTCCGTCGGCGCCCTGGCGGTGTTGTTCGCAACACGGAGTTCTAGAACACCGATAAGGAGTCGGCGTGAACGCACGGGTGCCGCGCTATCACCGGATCGCCGAAGCGCTGCGCGAGCGGATCCAGCGCGGCCGCATCGCGCCGGGCACGCGGCTGGACAATCAACGCGCGCTCGCGAAGTCATTCGGCGTGACGCTCATGACACTGCGCCAGGCGCTGGCGGTGCTCGAGCGCGACAACCTGATTGCCCGGCGCCACGGGCTCGGCACGTTCGTCGCGGCGCCGTCGATCGACTACGACATCCTGCAGCTTCGGCGGTTCGCCGGTGATCTCTCGGCGCAGGGCGAGCACGTCACGACCCGGCTTCTCGGCGGACGGCTGGCACGCGCCGACCATCGCGTCAGCGGGGCGCTCGGTCTCGCCGCAGGCGCCCGCGTCGCGCAGCTCGAGCGCCTGCGCCTGGTGGACGGGCACCCGATGAGCCTGCAGCGATCCTTCCTGAGCGCGACCCTCGGGGAAGAGGTGCTGAAGGCCGATCTCGGCACCACGCCGCTGCGCCAGGTGCTCGAATTCAAGCTCGGCATCACGATCGAGCGTGCGCGCGAGAGCGTGTCCGCCGTGCGCCTCGGCCGGCGCGAGGCGCGCGAGCTCGGCTGTCGGCCCGGCGTGCCGGCCTTCGAGTCCGAGCGCGTCTCCTACGATCCCGGCGGCGCGCCGATCGTCTTCGATCGTGTCTTCATCCCGGGCGACCGCTTCCGGATCACCCGCGAACTCCACTATGAGCAGTCCGAGCGAGGAGCGACCTCATGAAGATCGTCGTCGCCATCAAGCAGGTCCCGGATACCGCCACGCAGGTGAAGATCAGCGGCGGCGATCCCAAGGCCATCGACACCGCAGGCATCACCTGGATCGTCTCGCCCTACGACGAGTTCGCGATCGAGGAGGCGCTGCGCATCAAGGAAAAGCGCGGCCAGGGCGAGGTCATCGCCGTCTCGCTCGGGCCCGATCGCGTGAAGGAAGCGCTGCGCTCGGCACTGGCCATGGGCTGCGATCGCGCGATCCATCTCAACGATCCGGCATGGGCCAAGGCCGACACGCTGGCGACCGCGCAGGCGTTGGCCGCCGTGGTCAAGCAGGAGCAGCCCGCGCTGGTGCTGTGCGGCCGGCAGGCGATCGACGACGACATGGGCGCGGTGGGCGCGCAGCTCGCCGAGGTGCTGGACTGGCCGTGCGCGTCCTGGATCATGGAAGAAGCGGTGGACGCGGACGCGAAGACGGTGCGCGTCGGCCGTCAGGTCGAAGGCGGGCTGGAGATCTTCGACATCCCGCTGCCCGCGGTCTTGTCCGCGCAGAAAGGGCTCAACGAGCCGCGCTATCCGACGCTGAAGGGCATCATGGGGGCGAAGAAGAAGGAGATCAAGGACGTGAAGGCGGGTGATCTCGGGCTCACGCCCGACGCGCCGCAGCTGGCCGTGAAAAATCTCGAGGCGCTGCCGGCGCGACCTCCGGGGCGGATCATCCAGGGCGAGGTCAAGGACGCGGTGAAAGAGCTCGTTCGCGCGCTGCGCGAAGACGCGAAGGCGATCTGACATGGCAAACGCATACTGGTGCATCGTCGAGGACGACCGGAAAGGCGCGCCCAAGAAGGTGATGGCGGAAGTGCTCGGTGAGGCCGGCCGACTCTCGGGCGGCAACGTCGAGGCCGTGTGGCTGACTGACAAGGCCGGCGACGACGGGATCAAGCAGCTCGGCGCCTGGGGAGCGACGAAGGTGTGGGTGCTGGAGAATGTGGCGTTCGCGCCCTACATGGGCGAGGTGTGGGTGCCGGCGCTCGCCGAATTGGTGGCCAAGGAGTCGCCGAAGGCGATCTTCGCGCCGGTGACGAGTCGGATGCGCGAGTTCGTCGCGCGGCTGGCCGCGCGACTCGGCGCCGGCTTGTCGGCTGACTCCGTCGCGTTCGCGATGGACGGCGACGCGCTGGTGGCCACGCGGCCGGTCTACGCGGGCAAGCTGCTGGCGAAGATGACCTGGGCCAAGACGCCGTGGATCGCCACGCTGCGACCGAATGTGTTCAAGCCGGCCGAGGCCGGCGTCGCCAAGACCGCGCAGGTCGACAAGCCGAGCGTGAAGAGCCCGGCGGCGCGCATGAAGCTCGTCGAGCGGCGCGAGGAGGTCTCCACCGGGTTGCCCGAGCTGACCGAGGCCGAGACCGTCATTTCCGGCGGCCGCGGCATGAAGGGACCGGAGAACTACGTGATCCTCGAGAAGATGGCGGCGGTGATCGGCGCCGCGGTCGGCGCCTCGCGCGCCGCGGTCGACGCGGGATGGCGCCCGCATCGCTTCCAGATCGGACAGACCGGCCGCACGATCTCGCCCAAGCTCTACCTCGGCTTCGGCGTCTCGGGCGCGATCCAGCACCTCGCCGGCATGCGGACGTCGAAGATCATCGTCGCCGTGAACAAGGATCCGGAGGCGCCGATCTTCAAGATCGCCGACTACGGCATCGTGGCGGACCTGTTCGAGGTCGTGCCCGCGCTCACCGACGAGTTCAAGAAGCTTTTGGAAAAATGAGAATCGAGCTCACCGACGAGCAGGCGATGATCCGCGACATGGCGCGAGAGTTCGCGCAAGAGCACATCGCGCCCATCGCCTCCGAGATCGACCGTGACGCGCGCTTTCCGCACGAGACGGTCAAGCGCATGGGCGAGCTCGGCCTGCTCGGGATCATGGTGCCTGAGGCGTGGGGCGGCGCCGGCGCCGACACCGTGTCGTACGTCGTCGCGCTGGAGGAGATCGCCAAGGCGTGCGCCTCGCACGCCGTCGTCATGTCGGTGAACAACTCGCTGTACTGCGACCCGGTCGGGAAGTACGGCACCGATGAGCAGCGCGCGCGCTTCCTCAAACCCGTGGCCGCGGGCCACGCGCTCGGGTGCTTCGCCCTCACCGAGCCCGAGGCGGGCTCGGACGCACGCAATCAGCACACGGTGGCCGTGCGCGACGGTGACGACTACGTGATCACCGGCCGCAAGCTCTTCATCAGCACAGGCCGCGAGGCCGCGTACGCGCTCGTGTTCGCCCAGACCGACCGGGACCTCGCGCATCGCGGGATCAGCGCGTTCGTCGTGGAGAAGGGCACGCCCGGCTTCTCGGTGAGCAAGACGGAGGACAAGCTCGGCATCCGCGCCTCCGACACGGCCGAGCTGGTCTTCGACGCCTGCCGCGTGCCGGTCGCCAACCGGATCGGCGAGGAGGGGCGAGGCTTCCACATCGCGCTCGCGACGCTGGACGGCGGACGCATCGGCATCGCCGCCCAGGCCGTCGGCATCGCGGCCGGCGCCTACGAACGCTCCGTGAAGTACGCGCGCGAGCGCAAGGCCTTCGGCGTGCCGATCGGCGAGCACCAGATGGTCGGCTGGATGCTGGCCGACATGGCGACCGCCATCGATGGCGCGCGCCTCATGACACTGAAGGCCGCAACGCTCAAGGACGCCGGGCAGCCATACACGAAGGAGGCGTCGATGGCGAAGCTGTTCGCCGCCGAGACGGCGATGAAGGTGACCACCGATGCCGTGCAGGTGCACGGCGGCTTCGGCTTCATCCGCGAGGCGGAGGTCGAGCGCTACTTCCGCGACGCGAAGATCACGCAAATCTACGAAGGCACGTCGCAGATCCAGAAGCTGGTGATCGCGCGTGAGGTGCTGAAATGAGCCAGCGGGAGTGGAACGAGCGTGACGTGAGGTTCGAATCGCTGTCGGGCATCCCGCTCAAGCCGCTCTACACCCCCGAGGACGTCGCAAACAAGAGCTACGAGGAGCGCCTCGGCACGCCCGGCGACTATCCGTTCACGCGCGGCGTGTACCCGACGATGTATCGCGGCCGGTTGTGGACGATGCGCATGTTCGCGGGCTTCGGGCGCCCCGAGGACACCAACGCGCGCTTCAAGTATCTGCTCGCGCAGGGACAGACCGGTCTGTCGACGGCCTTCGACATGCCCGCGCTGATGGGCTACGACGCCGATCATCCGCGCTCGCGCGGGGAGGTCGGCAAGGAAGGCGTGTCCATCTCGACGCTCGACGACTTCGAGCGGCTGTTCGCCGACATCCCGCTCGGCGACGTCACCACGTCCATGACGATCAACTGCACGGCGTCGGTGGCGCTGGCGATGTACCTCGCCATCGCGGACAAGCAGGGCGTGGCCTGGGACCGCATCGGCGGCACGATGCAGAACGACATGCTCAAGGAGTTCATCGCGCAGAAGGAGTGGATCTGTCCGCCCGAGCCGGCCGTTCGCATCGTCACCGACATGATCGAGTTCACGTCGAAACACGTGCCGCGCTTCAATCCGGTCTCGATCTCGGGCTATCACATTCGCGAAGCGGGCTCGACGGCGGTGCAGGAGCTCGCCTTCACGCTCGCCGACGGTCTCGGCTACGTGGAGGCGGCGCTGGCGCGGGGCCTCGACGTCGATGCGTTCGCGCCGCGACTCTCCTTCTTCTTCGACATCCACAACGACTTCTTCGAAGAGATCGCCAAGCTGCGCGCCGCGCGACGGATGTGGGCGCGCTTCATGAAGGAGCGCTATGGCGCGAAGAAGCCGGAGTCGATGCGGCTGCGTACGCACACGCAGACGGCCGGCGTGTCGGCGACCGCGCAGCAGCCGCTGAACAACGTGGCACGCGTGGCCATCCAGGCGCTGGCGGCGGTGCTGGGCGGCGCGCAGTCGCTGCACACCAACTCGTACGATGAGACGTGGGCGCTGCCCACGGAGGACGCCGTCACCGTCGCGCTGCGCACGCAGCAGATCATCGCCGAGGAAACCGGCGTGGCGCTGACCATCGATCCGCTGGGCGGCTCTTACTTCCTCGAGACACTGACGGATCAGATGGAGGCGGAGGCGCAGCGTTACATCGACCAGATCGACGCCATGGGCGGCATGATCCGCGCGATCGACAACGGGTTTCCGCAGAAAGAGATCGCGGACGCCGCCTATCGCTACCAGCTGATGGAGGACCGCGGCGAGAAGGTCACCGTCGGCGTCAACAAGTACGTCATGCAGGACGAGAAGCCGATCAACTACCTCCGCATCGACGAGCAGGTCGAGGCCGAGCAGATCGAGCGCACCGGGCGCTTCAAGGCCGCGCGCGACATGAGCCGCGTCGAGCGCCGGCTCAAGCAGCTGGCCGAGGCGTGTCGCAACGGCGGCAATATCATGCCGGTGCTGGTGGATGCGGTGAAGGACTACGCGAGTCTCGGCGAGATCTCCGACGTGTACCGACAGGTGTTCGGGCTCTATCGCGAGCCGATAATCTTCTGAGGGCAGGAGAAGGGGAAGAGTCATGACCGACGCGATCCGGATCACGAAGACGACGAACAAGAAGGACAAGCCGAAAGACAAGGATCTGGCCTTCGGCACGGTCTTCACCGACCACATGTTCGTCGCCGACTTTCAGGAAGAGAAAGGCTGGTACGATCCGCGCGTCGAGCCGTATGCGCCGCTCTCGCTCGACCCGGCCACGGCGGTGCTGCACTACGGCCAGTCGCTCTTCGAGGGGCTCAAGGCCTTTCGCGGCAAGGACGGCGTCGTTCGGCTCTTCCGTCCGCAGAAGCACGTCGAGCGCCTCAATCGCACGGCCACCCGCATGACGATTCCGCAGCTGGATCCCGACCTGATCCTGCGATCGTGGACGACGCTGGTGGATCTCGACCGCGATTGGGTGCCCTCGTCCGTCGGGACATCGCTGTACATCCGGCCCACGATCATCGCGAGCGAGCCGTTTCTCGGCGTGCGACCGGCGAAAGAATATCTCTACTACGTGATTCTCTCGCCCGTCGGTCCCTACTATCCCGAGGGGCTGGCGCCCACGAAGATCAAGGTGATCGACAACTACGTGCGCGCGGTCTCGGGCGGGCTCGGCGAGGCGAAGACGTCGGCGAACTACGCGGCCAGCCTCTATGCGGCCGAAGAGGCCAAGCACGAGGGCTTCACGCAGGTGCTGTGGCTCGACGGCGTGCACCACAAATACCTCGAGGAGGTCGGCACCTCGAACATCATGCTGCAGATCGACGACGAGGTGATCACGCCGCCACTGGCCGGCACCATCCTCGCCGGCGTCACGCGTGACACCGCGCTGACGCTGATGCGCGAATGGGGCCTGCGCGTGTCGGAACGCCAGATCACCATCGACGAGGTCGTCGCGGCCGCGCACAAGGGCGCGCTGAAAGAGGTGTGGGCGACCGGCACCGCCGCGGTCATCTCGCCCGTCGGCGAGCTGGCCTACAAGGGCGAACGTATCGTCGTGAACGGCGGCCGGATCGGGGCGCTGTCGCAGAAGCTCTACGACACGATCGTCGGGATCCAGTACGGCACGCTGCCCGACACCCGCGGCTGGACGTTGAAGGTATGAGCGCCGACTGCGTGTTTTGCAAGATCCGCGACGGTCAGATCCCGTCGATGAAGATCTACGAGGACGCGCGGACGCTGGCGTTCATGGACATCAACCCGCTCAACGCCGGACACTGCCTGATCGTCACGCGCAGCCACGCGTCGACGATCTGGGACTCCGACGAGGAGGATCTCCGCGCGGCCATCACGTCGGCGAAGAAGGTGGCGCTGGCCCTGCGCGAAGCGGTCAAGCCCGACGGTCTCAACATGCTGCAGGCGAACGGAACCGCGGCCTTCCAGTCCGTCCCGCACTTTCACCTGCACCTGATCCCGCGTTGGAACAACGACGGCAAGGGCTTTGACTGGAGCCCCGTGCCCGGCGACCGCGGCCAGCTCATCGAGATCGGCGAGCGCGTGCGCCACGCGCTGGGCGCCGCATCATGACTCCCGAGCGCACCGTCCGTGTCGTCGTGGCCAAGCCCGGGCTCGACGGCCACGACCGCGGCGCCAAGATCGTCGCGCGCGCGCTGCGCGACGCGGGCTTCGAGGTGATTTACACGGGCCTGCATCAGACGCCCGAGCAGATCGTGGCCACCGCCGTGCAGGAGGACGCCGACGCCATCGGGCTCAGCGTGCTGTCCGGCGCCCACAACTATCTGTTCAAGCGCGTGCTCGAGCTGTTGCGGGAGAAGGGCGCGGAGGACGTCGTCGTCTTCGGCGGCGGCATCATTCCGCCCGAGGACATCGCGGCGCTCAAGGCGATCGGTGTGAAGGAGCTGTTCACGCCGGGCACCTCCACGCAAGACATCGTTCGCTTCGTCCGCGAGCACGTCCGGGCCGCCGTCTGAGCGCGGCCCCGGAGCAAGGAGTTGAGCCGTGGCTGACGACGAGCAATCCGAGCTGGAGCGGCTGCGCGCGGAAAACGCCGCCCTCAAGGCGTCGAGCGTGCGCCGCGGCGCCGTGTCGTTCAAAGTCAGCGAAAAGGGCGGCGTCTCGGTGTACGGCCTCGGCCGCTTTCCCGTCACGCTCTACAAGGAGCAGTGGGCGAAGCTGCTCGACCTGGCGGACGAGATCCGCGCCTTCATCAAGGCACACGAGGCTGAGCTGAAGAGCAAGTCGCCGTGAACTTCGACCTCACGTCCGAGCAGAAGCAGGTGCGCGACGTCGCCCGGGACTTCGCGCAGGCGGAGCTCGGCGACAAGATCGCGCCATACGACGCGCGCCACGAGTTCCCGCACGCGATCGTCGCCAAGCTCGGCCCGCTGGGCTTCCTCGGCGTGCTGGTTCCCGAGGAGTACGGCGGCGCGGGCCTCGACTACGTCTCGTATGCCCTCATCGTCGAGGAGCTCAACCGCGGCGACGCCAGCGTCGGCATCACGATGTGGGCACACAACTCGCTGTGCACCAATCATGTGAGCCTCTTCGCCTCGCCCGCGCAGAAGGCGCGATGGCTGCCGCGGCTGGCCCGCGGCGAGGTGCTGGGCGCCTGGGGCCTGACCGAGCCGGGCTCGGGCTCCGACGCGGCGGCGCTGCGCACGCGCGCCGAGCGGCGCGGCGGCGAGTACGTGCTGAACGGCAGCAAGGCGTTCATCACCAATGCTTCGGTCGGAGGACTCGCCGTCGTGATCGCGCGTACGGACTCCACGAAGGGCGCCAAGGGCATTTCCGCCTTCGTGCTCGAGAAGGGCACGCCCGGCTTCACCGCCGGAACCCCGTATCGCAAGCTCGGCCTGCACGCCTCGGACACGGCCGAGCTCATCTTCGAGGACGCGCGCGTGCCGGCCGATCAGCTGCTCGGCGTCGAGGGGCAGGGGTTCGTGCAGGCGATGCAGGTCCTCGAGGGGGGGCGCATCGCCATGGCGGCGATGGCGGTGGGCATCGCGCAGGCCGCGGTGGACGCGGCGGTCAAGTACATGAAGCAGCGCTCCGCGTTCGGCCGAACGCTGGCCGAGTTCAATGGGCTGCAGGGCATGATCGCGGACCTCGCCACCGAGGTCGAGGTCGCGCGGCTGCTGCTGCTGCGTGCGGCCTACCTCAAAGACTCCGGAAAGCCGGCGATGCACGCGGCCGCCATGGCCAAGGTCTTCGCTTCCGAGACCGCGATGAAGGCCGCCACGAAAGCGGTGCAGATCCACGGCGGCGCCGGCTATATCACGGAATTTCCCATCGAGCGCATCTTCCGCGACGCCAAGCTCACGGAGATCGGTGAGGGCACATCCGAAGTGCAGCGGCTCGTCATCGCGCGCGAGATCCTCAAAGCGTCGTAGCCCGAGCGGCGGCCGTGAGCGAGCTCATCGTCATCGAGGGTGTGTCCAAGCGTTACGTCACGTCCTCCGGCCCCGTGGATGCGCTCCGCGACGTCTCGCTGTCCGTGGGCGCCGGCGAGTTCTGCACGCTGCTCGGTCCGTCGGGGTGTGGCAAGTCGACGCTGCTCGGGATTCTCGGTGGCCTGGTGGCGCCCGACGCAGGGCGCGCGATGGTCGACGGCCGGCCCGTCGAGGGGCCTGACCCGCGGCGCGTCGCGACGGTGTTCCAGGATCCCGGGCTCTTCCCCTGGCGAACGACGCTGGAGAACGTCGAGTTCGGCCTCGAGCTGCAGGGCGTGCCGGCCGAGCGCCGGCGCCGCGTCGCGACCGACCTGCTCGGCCCGCTGGGCCTGCGCGACTTCGCGGCCAAATATCCGCGCGAGCTCTCGGGCGGCATGCGCCAGCGCGTGGCGATCGGGCGTGCGCTCGCCATCGACGCGCCGATCGTGCTGATGGACGAGCCGTTCGGCGCGCTCGACGAGCAGACGCGCGTGCTCATGGGCGAGTGGCTGCTCGACATCTGGCGGCGCACGCGCAAGACCGTCGTGTTCGTCACGCACAGCCTGCACGAGGCGCTGGCGCTCTCCACGCGCGTGGTCGTGATGACGGCGCGCCCGGGACGCATCAAGAGCCTGCTCGAGCTGCCGATGCCGTATCCGCGGGCCATGGAATCCGCCGAGCTGATGGCCCTGCGCGGCAAGCTCTGGAGCGACATCCGCGACGAATCGCTGAGGACGATGAGTGAGGGCAACGCATGAAGATCGTCGCCATCCGGGCGGCGATCCTCATCGTGCTGCTCGGCGCCTGGGAGATCGTCGGCCGCACGGCAAACCCGCTGCTGTACGTGCCGCCGTCCGCCGCGCTGCCCGCGCTCGGCCGCGTGCTCGCGCTCGACTCGTATCCCGATCTCGGCCAGCATCTTCTGCTCACACTGCGCGAGATCGTCGTGGCCTACGCGCTCGCCATCGCCGCTGGTCTCGGCTGCGGCTTTGCGTTCGGCTTCAACCGACTGGTGGGGCGCGCGTATGGCCCGATCCTCGCAGCGCTGTACGCGGTGCCCGCCGTCGTCTGGTATCCGTCGCTGATGCTGTTCTTCGGCCTCGATGCCGCATCCAAGATCGCCTTTGGCTTTCTCCTGGGATTCTTTCCGATCACGCTGGCCGTGCTCGCGGGTATCCGCCAGGTGAGCCCGCAGCTCCTCGTGGTCGCGCGCGCGTTCGGCGCCGACGGCTTCACGGCGTTCCGGAAGGTCACGCTGCCCGCCATGCTGTTCACGCTGGTCGGCGGCCTGCGCACCGGGCTCGCGCTCACCGTCGTCGGGGTGATCGTCGGCGAGATTCTTGGCAGCCGATCGGGCATGGGCTCGTTGATCAACCACGCCTACGGGCTCTTTCGCACCGCCGACTACATTGCGCTCGTCGTCGTGACGCTTGTTCTCATCGTCGGCTCCGATGCGATTGCTGCCGTGATCGAGCACCGGGCCCAGCGATGGACCGAATGACGCCCCGCGCGCCTGAAGCAGGCCACCCACGTCGCGACCCGGCCTCGCCGACCCCGCTCCAATTGACGCCCCACGCGCCTGAAGCAGGCCACCCACGTCGCGACCCGACCTCGCCGACCCCGCTCCAATTGACGCTCCGAGTGCGCGCCGTGCAGGCGCTCAGCGTGGCAGCGTTGCTGCTCGCCTGGGAGGGCGTCGCGCGCGCGGGATGGGTGGATCCACTGTTCGTCCCCGCTCCGAGTGCGGTCGCGCGCGCGTTCGGACGCATCGGGCGCGCGGCGGTGGCCGGCCTCGGCGATACGCTGCTCAAGACCGCCATCGCGTACGTGCTGGCGGTCGTCATCGGCGTGGGCGGCGGCATTCTGCTCGGCTCGGTCGGCACGCTCCGCCGGGCCACCAACCCCTTCGTGGTGGCGCTCTATGGCATGCCGAAGATCCTCGTGCTGCCGTGGATCGTGCTCTTCTTCGGCTTCGGCGCGACCCCGGCCGTCGTCTACGCGACCATCCACGGCGTGTTCCCGATCCTTGTGCTGGTCACGGGTGCCGTGCGCGACGTCGATCGCAACCTCCTCACGGTCGCCCGCGCGTTCGGCGCGGGGCGCTGGCAGCTCTACTGGAAGGTCGTGCTCCCGGCCATCGTGCCCACAGTGCTCGCCGCGATGCGTCTGGGGATCGTGTTCTGTCTCCTGGGCGTGCTCGTCGTCGAGATGTTCGCGGGCGTGCGCGGCATGGGCTACGTGCTGTCGTCGTTGGCCAATGGCTTTCAGGCTCCCGAGCTGTTCGCCGCCACGGCGCTGGTGTCGGCGGCCTCCATCGTCATCGTGCTGTCGCTCGATGCGCTGAACGATCGTCTCTCGCAGTGGCGGGGGGAGTCCCGATGAAGCTCAAGATCACCGACGCGGTCATTCATCGACTGTCCGTCCCGCTCCCGCGTCCCGTCCGTACCGCGCGCCACGACTACACCCACGCCGACACCGTCGCCGTCGAGCTGCGGACCGACGCGGGCCTGGTGGGCGCCGGCTACTGCTTCGCATTCGGCCCGCGGCGCGCTCGCGCCCTCGCCGAGCTGGTGGAGGACCTTGCCGAGCTCTACGTCGGTAAACCGCCCGCGCCGCAGACGCGGCACGCCGAAGCCTGGCGCGCGCTCAATTTCATCGGCCACGCCGGCGCCTCGCTGATCGCCCTCGCGCCGCTCGATACGGCGTGCTGGGATCTCGCCGCGCGCGCGGCGAGCCTGCCGCTGTTTCGCTTCCTCGGCGGCGACCGCACGCACGTGCCGACGTACGCCTCCAGCGGCCTGTGGATCGACTACAGCGTCGACGCGCTGCTGCGCGAGGCCGACGCGTTCCGTGCGGCCGGGCATCGTGCGATGAAGCTGCGCGTCGGACGCACCGATCCCGAGGAAGACGTCGAGCGCGTCCGCATCGTGCGCGACGCGCTGGGCGGTGACGCGTCGCTGCTGGCCGACGCCAACCAGGGGTGGGACGAGCCCACGGCGATCCGCATCGGTCGGCGGCTACAAGATCACGATCTCTACTGGCTGGAGGAGCCGTTGCCGTACGACGACCTCGCGGGCTGCGCGCGAGTCGCCGCCGCGCTCGACGTGCGCATCGCCACCGGCGAGACCGATTACGGCAGTGCCGGCATGAAGCGCCATCTGGAGGCGCGCGCCGCCGACGTGCTGATGCCGGATCTGCAGCGCATGGGCGGGCCGACGGAATTCCTCCGCGCGGCCACGCTCTGTCACGCCTGGCAGCAACCCGTGTCGTCGCACCTGTTCACCGAGGCGTCCGCGCACCTGCTGGCCGCGAGCCCGAACGCTCTGATCCTCGAGCACATGGCGTGGTGGGAGCCGCTCTTCACCGAGCCCGCTCGGATCGAGGGCGGCTGCGTCGTGCTCAGCGAGAAGCCGGGCATCGGCGTGGAGCTTTCACAGGCGGCGTTGAAGCGGTTCAAGGCCTGACAGCTGCCGAGTTTCGTCACTCTCCAGCCAATATTTCCGCGGAGGCCCTGGGTGTTTCTCGTCCATTTGGCCGCGGGCCCACCGGGGACTCCATAAGAAACGCGGACTTGACGTCGACGCAGCCATGGAACGGCCCTTGCCTCAGGACCTGCCGTTGGCCGGCACCCCGCCGGGACAGAGCGCAGGAGGCAACCCGCCATGGCAGTCGCGACGGTCAAACCCGCAGCCAATGAGATGCCGACCATCACCACGGTGTTCCTTGGTGAAGAGGGGCTGCACCACGCCCGGTGCGGTCAGCCGATGGCGTTTTTGAGGAAGCGGCAGGGCCTCGAGCTCGACTTCCACTGCCGTGTCTGCCACGAGCACATCTCGCTGCCGGAGTACGCGCTGTCCCGCGTACCGGTCGGTGAGCCTGCGACGGTCTGATCAAATGGGGGCCCCCGACATGGCCCCCATACCCCCCAACGTTCGGCGCGCCCCGGCAGAGCCGTAGCGCTCCTCTGTTTACCGCGGCCTATACGGCCGGGGCGGGCTCTAGGTGGCGGGCACGCCGCACGTGGGCCTGCACGTCGCGCACGACGCCCCGCTCCAACACGATCTCGGTCTCGTGCTCCTCGACATCCCAGTGCGTTACCGTCGCCAGCAGGCCGGCGACGCGGCGACGCCGCGGCACGATGCGCCGGCCGCGGTAGATCAGAACACGGCGGTCGGGATCGTTCAGGGTCTGGCGCTCCTCGACGGTCCGCCCGCAAAGCGCCAGGACCTGCTCGTACGTCGTCGTTCCCGGGGTGATCTTGGCGAGCGTCTCGCGGTCGAGGACGACGCCGGTCTGGCGGGTGACCTCTTCGCCGCGCTCGCGCCAGAACCCCACGCGACCCGCCCACCGCTTGCTCAGCCGCTCGGCGATCGTTCGCAGCAGAACGCCGCCGACGTTGCCGGCGGCGAAGATGGCGATCGGAATCAGCACCGGCGCCCACGATTGAAAGCCGGTGAAGTACCCGAACTGTATGGCGAGCGTCTGCGGGGTCAATCCTTCCGACCGGTCCAGGAAGACCGACACGCTGTCCGTCTTCTTGCGGGTCTCGCTCGCCACGCGCCGGGCCGAGCCCGGCGTCATCTCGTCGATCTTCAGCCGGTCGTTGTCCGAAAAGTCCACCATCATCTGCGCGGGATCCTCGGACAGCCTGATCATCCGGTCGCGACTGTCGAGGTACACGGGGAAGATGGCGCGCTGGCGCACCTCGCCGAACGACAGCGTGAGCCGATACCGGTTGCCCCAGAGCGCGTGCTCGAGCCACGTCCCCGATTTCGGCTTGATGATGTCGTTGCTCTTCATCGAGAGCCGCATCAGGAATGCGCGGTTCGCGATGCGCGGGTCCCACGGAATCCGGATGAGCGTTCCCGGCGCGCTGGGGCCGAGCGTCTCGGATTCACGGACGTAGGAGACGAATGTCGCGCCGCCGGCGATCGGCTGGCGGCGCCGGCCCGGCGGCCCGAACTGATCGATCGCGAACATCTCCACGCGCCCACCGTCGACCACCTTGAACCCGCGCTCGGTGATGTACTTCGCGAGGCGGGCGTCGGGCTCGCTCTGGCCCTCGTGCACGAGGCCGCCGGGCCAGAGCAGCGTGAGGTCCTGCTGGAGGTCGGCGGCCGTGCGGTTCGCCGGCACCGAGATGCTCCACGTCACGTCGATCTGCACGGGCGTGAGCGCGGGGGTGACCGTCGCGCGGACGAACAGCGGACCGATCTCGAAGCCCGGGTGTGGTCGGCTCGCGATGAACACCTGCGCCTGCGCGATCGCGGGCGTCGCGATGAGCGCCGCGACGATGATGAATGCGAGTCGGTGGCGACTCACAACCGGACGGGGTAGAACTCCCGGGCCACGTGCTCTTCGACCGGTAGCTTCTTCTTGATCATCCCGTATTCGAGCAGCGTGTCCTGCATCGTGCGAAGCGCTTCCATGCTCACCTGGCCGTCGAGCGAGAAGAGCGGGCTCGAGATCTTGTGCGCAGCGAGGACGGCCTCCGGCCGCCAGCCGATCTTCTTGGCGATGATCTCCGCCGCGTCGGCCGTCTGGTCCTTCATGTAGCGGACGCCGCCGAACACCGCCCGCATCGTCTTGCGAATCTGGTCGGCGTTCCTCTTGATGCCGTCCTCCGACACATACTGGATCTGACTGATCCATTTCGGCGTCACAGCGTCCAGACGCATGAGCACTTTGCTCTTGCCCTCGAGCTGCGTGACGGCGCCTCCGTCACCCCAGACGAACGCATGAATCTCCTTGCGGGCGAGCGCCGCCAGCTGCGCGTCGAGGCCGCCGAGACCGACGATCTTCACGTCGCGGTCCGCGTCCCAGCCCTGCGCCTTGGCGAACATACGCGCGAACACCCACGTGGTGGCGCCCACGCGCGTGACGCCGATGGTCTTGCCCTTGAGATCGCCGGCGCCCTGGACGTCGGGTGCGACGTTGAGCGTGAAGTGATTGCCCTCGGTGTGCGTCGCTACCATCTTGAGCGGCTGCCCCGCCTCGCGCGCGACGAAGATGTCCGTGCTGCCGGCAGCGCCGAGCAGGATGTCGCCCGCAATAACAGCCTTCACGAGATCGGGTCCGCCGCGGAAGGGAACGAACTCTGCGGCGAGGCCCTCGGTCTGGAAGAAGCCCTTCTCGATGGCGACGATGAAGGGGCCGGCGAGCGCGTAGTCGGCGAGGACGGCGGTGCCGACCTTGACGGCCGGCTGCCCGTGACCGACGCGCGGCGCTCCGAGAGCGAGCAGCGCGCCTGCGGACGTCGTGAGGAACCCGCGTCTGCTCACACGCGTCATAGCCCGTCTCCTTGACACGCTTCCGGTTGTTCCATACGTTAGGCCGCACTCTCCATGGCCGAACCCGCAGCTGCGAGGCCGTCAGATCGTAGCACGTCCGCTCCCGTGATTTACGAGGCGCGCGACGGCGTGAGCTGGATCACCCTCAACCGGCCGGCGGTGTTGAACGCGCTCGACCGCGCCCTCGCGGCGGCGCTGGCCGAGTGCGTCGAACGCGCCGCCGAAGACGCGGCGACGTTCGTCGTAGTGGTGCGCGGCGCCGGCCGCGCCTTCTGCTCCGGCATGGACCGCACCGCGCTCGCGGGCGGCGCCATCGGCGAGGCGTTCTATCGCCACTGGATTCGCGCCCTCAATCGGCTCGAGGACATGCCGAAGGTCTCCATCGCCGTGCTGCACGGCTACGCGATCGGCGGCGGATTGCAGCTGGCGGTGGCGTGCGACCTGCGCCTGGCCACCAGCGACGCCGTGGTCGGCCTCGGCGCCTCGCGGCATGGCATCATCCCCGACGGCTCCGTGCTGCGGCTGGCGCGGCTGATCGGGTTGGCGCGCGCCAAGGAGCTCTCGCTGCTCAACGACGAGATCTCTGCCGAGGCGGCGCGTGCCATCGGGCTCGTCACGCGCGTGTGCGCCCCCGGCGACGTCGACGCCGCGCTCGCCACCCTGCTCGACCAGCTCCGCCACCAGGCGCCGACCGCCAACGGCTACATCAAGCGGCTGATGCAGGCGTCCTTTCACGAAGACCCGCGCGGGCTCATCGAGGACACGGTGCGCGCGCTCGACGACTGTATGCGCTCGTGGGAGACGGACGAGGCCAACCGCGCGTGGAAGGAGAAGCGCGAGGCTGTGTTCTATCCCAAGCCCGCCCCGTGACCTCCGACGTCATCCTCGAGACGGAGGCGCTGACCAAGGAGTTTCGCGGCTTCGTCGCGGTGAAGAACGTCGCCCTGCGCGTCCGCCGCGGGACCATCCACGCGCTCATCGGTCCCAACGGCGCCGGCAAGACGACGTGCTTCAATCTGCTCACGCATTTCCTGACGCCCACGGCCGGGCGCATCCGCTTCAACGGCCGCGACATCACCGGGAGCAAGCCGGCCGCCATCGCCCGCATGGGGCTCGTGCGCTCGTTTCAGATTTCGGCCGTGTTTCCGCATCTCAGCGTGCTCGAGAACGTGCGAATCGCGCTGCAGCGCCGGCGCGGGACCTCCTTCGACTTCTGGCGCAGCGAGCGCGTGCTCGACGCTCTGAACGCGCGGGCGCTCGAGCTGATCGACGCGGTCGGCCTCGCGGAGTTCGCGGCCACACCGGCGGTGGAGTTGCCGTACGGCCGCAAGCGCGCGCTGGAGATCGCCACCACGCTGGCGCTCGATCCCGAGATGATGCTGCTCGACGAGCCCACGGCCGGCATGACGCACGAGGATGTCGACCGCATCACCGCGCTGATCAAGCGGGTGGCCGTCGATCGCACCGTGCTGATGGTCGAGCACAACCTCGGCGTGGTCGAGACGTTGTCGAACACGATCACGGTGCTGGCACGCGGCGAAGTGCTGGCCGAGGGCGAGTACGCGAGCGTGTCGCGCAATCCGCAGGTGATCGAAGCCTACATGGGCTCGGGCCATGCCTGAGCCGACGCTGCTGGCCGTTCGTGACCTGCACGCGTGGTACGGCGAGTCGCACGTGCTGCACGGGGTCAGCTTCGACGTGCGTGCCGGCGAGGTGGTGACGCTGCTCGGCCGCAACGGCGCGGGGAAGACCACCACGCTGAAGTCGGTGATGGGCATCGTGGCGCGGCGGCGTGGCTCGATCGGCTTCGACGGCCACGAGCTGATCGGCCGCCCGTCGAATCACATCGCGCGGCTCGGGATCGCCTTCTGCCCGGAGGAGCGCGGCATCTTCGCCAGCCTCAACGTCGAAGAGAATCTGATGCTGCCGCCCCAGGTCCGCGCGGGCGGGCTGTCGCTGGCGGCGATCCACGCGCTGTTCCCCAATCTCGAG